>Ga0272446_1000828_pt1 | contig 47198 bp, 45 predicted proteins | sample YNPCB0061_FD_194587 | JGI IMG/M metagenome (GOLD analysis project Ga0272446, IMG submission 194587) | Hot spring microbial mat communities from Yellowstone National Park, WY, United States - YNP-CB-006-1 | ecosystem: Environmental > Aquatic > Thermal springs > Hot (42-90C) > Sediment | place...
CAGGGGCATCCCCAGATTGGGCTGCAAACCCTAGTCACCAACCAAACAGCCATGCAGTTTTACCAGCACTTGGGATACACAACATCGGCTGCTTTCTTGGTTAAATCGCTCACCAACTAGGGGCTGTTATGAGTACTGATGATTCCTACTTGATGGGTGACGACAGTAGCCCCCTAGATAGCCTGGAGCCAGCTCCAGCTACTCCCGATCCTGAAGAAATGCTGCAATTACTCAAATCTTTGGAGCCATCCCAACGGATGTTGGCTGCTAGGGCATTTTGTGAAATTAAAGACAGCCGGGCAGTCCCCCAGTTAGTTCGGCTTTTGACTGATGTGTGCCCTTTAATCCGAGTCAGTGCCGCCTATGCCCTGGGCCGCAACCCCAGCCCGGTGGCTGTTGAGCCGCTGATTGCACAATTGGTGGGAGATTGGAGTGGCTATGTCCGCAAGGGAATTGTCTGGGCTTTGGGTAATAGTCGTGACGATCGCGCCCTAGTCCCCCTGGTTGATGCCCTAGCAACGGATATTTCTGCGGTACGACTGTGGGCAGCCAGTAGCTTAGCCCAGATGGCCAACGCCGCTGCTCTCCCTGCGTTGCTGACTAGCCTCAAGGGTGATCCTGTGGCTGCGGTCAGAAGCAACTGTGCTTGGGCTGTGGGACAGTTGTGCCGGGAGTTGCCTACTCCGGCCGCCTATGCAGAGGCGATCGCCGCTCTAATCAATGCCCTAGAAGCCGACCCAGACATGGGAGTGCAAGCCGATGCCCAGGCCGCCCTCCTCAAGGTCGGCGACCCCCGTGGTCTGCAAGTTATTGAAAGAATGCAGGCAGAAGGTACCCTCTAGGAAAGCCCATCGACCCAAATTACTTAAACTAGATTAAATCAGATGGGTTGAAGTATCTACAGCAGCTCGGAGTAATTTGTGTACATTGGGCTAACCCTGTCGCTTACCCAGCAAAATATACGTGAGCATGTCGCCTTTTCCCTTAACGCTGACTATGCCCCGGTCAGCAAAAAAATAACGATCCTTTAGCCTTTCATAGGTAGCAGCGGTGACTTGGATTGTCCCCGGCAACCCATGGGACTCCATCCGGCTAGCAGTATTGACCGTATCTCCCCAAAGGTCGTAGGTGAACTTCTTTAAGCCAATCACCCCGGCCACTACCGGCCCTGTATTGATCCCGATCCGGATGCTTAGACTAGGGAGTGACTTTTGGTTGAGTTCATCAACTGGGCTAAGCTCGCGGCTCTGGTTAAATTCATCGATAATCGCTAGCATCTCTAGGGCCATATCAGCTACAGCTTCTGCGTGGTCGGGGCGTTTTTCTGGCAGACCTCCCACTGCCATGTAGCAGTCACCAATCGTCTTAATTTTTTCTAGATGAAAGGTCTCAGTTAATTGATCAAATTCAGAGAAGAGCTGGTTGAGGATTTCCACTAGGCTGGTGGGCGACAACTGGGCTGAGAGTTCTGTAAAACCAACTAGGTCTGCAAACAGAACCGTAACATCTTCGTAGCTTTCGGCGATCGTCACCTCCTCGTCCCTGAGTCGATAGGCGATCGACTGGGGCAAAATATTCAAAAGTAATCGGTTAGTTTTTTCCTGCTGCTGTAAAAGTGCAGCCTCTGCCTGTTTGCGTTCCAGATACTGGCCAATCTGGCGGCCTAGGGCCTCCATTAATTTAATCAGCTCACGGTCGGCTTCCCGCATCCGGCGGCTAAAGAAGGTCATTGTCCCAAGGATGTTGGGCTGTTCTTTTTCACTGCCCAAGGAACCAATCACCGGAAAGCCAAAGGCACTGACTAATCCTGCCCCCAGGGCCTGCTCGACCATCACAAAGTTCTTCTCCGTAGCAATTTCTGCAACAAATGCTGGTCTTCCGGTCTGCCAAATCTGCCCATTCATACCTTGGCCGAAGCTGATTAAGGTATTTTTGTGGGCGTGGATCAGTCGGGGAGCTTGCAGTTCGGGTCTGTGCCATAGGCTGGCACAGTATAGATAGTTGGGGCGATCGTGCACGGGTAGCCAGAATTCCCCCAAATCCCAGCCCAGTTGATTGCTAATTGTGGCGATTACATTGGTAATTGCCAAGCCAATATCCGAGGACTCGGCTAAAACCCTGGAAATAGAGTACTGCAACTCTTGGCGCTCATTTTGCCTGGTGATGTCTGTGATGTCGCGGCCAATGTAGATCAAGTCTGGTTGGGTACGGCTGTCAGTAATGATTGCTGAGCAGGAGAAGTCTAAAATTAAATCAACACCCATTTTGGTTTTGCAGTTGGTAGGGCGGTTGGGGGTAATTTTAGCCTGGCCTAGGAGGAGGGTAATCGGCTGGTTGACTAGCTCTGATTCCGTGTAGCCAAATAGGACGATCGTTGCTGGGTTGATGGTCTTGATGATTCCCGTGGCGGTGGTGACGATCAAGACATCAGGGATGCAGGCAATCATCTGGTCGATGTAATTTTTAGCTACCTTGAGTTGGTGGATTATTAAGTTGGTCTCATTTGAGTTCTGGACTAGGGATTGCTCTAAACTCCGCCGCTCTGACACATCCTCTAGAATGCAAATTATGGTTTCTTCGGGAATCGTCGGATGGGGATTGGCGAACAAGTAAAGGTCGAAATACAATGACTGGGGGCGACTGATGGACTGGAGTAAAAATGACTCGGTTTGGCGGCGGGCGATCGCCTGGATAGTTTCCTCTAGGCCGATAATCTCCGGGATGGCGGTGCGAATATCGCCTCCGGCCACTAAACTATCTTGTCCATCGGCAAAATGGGCAGCCGTGGAGGAGAAGCCGGTAATTAACCCCTGCTCGGTCAGGGTAATGTAGGCTCCTCCTCTAGCTTTTAGCAGTTTCTCAAGCAGAGAGTCCATGTGTCACAACATGTTAAGGGCTAGCTCTTGAAAGATGCGGTCTACTCCTTCACCGGTTTTTGCGGAAGTATTGTAAACTGATATAACCTGATTGTTAACATAATTCTTGTAGATGTGCTTGATCGTGCCCTCAGCTTCTTCCGGCGATACCAAATCCATTTTATTGAGGGCCAGAATCACAGTTCCCTGGGGGTTGACCGAGGCAAATAATTGCAGGTGGTCTATGATGCGGTCTTTGGTTTCCTCGCGGCTATGGTCAGCAACCACGACGGCCCCCTTGGCTCCCTGTAGGTAGTTGGCAGCGATCGACTTAAATTTGGTATGTCCCTCAAGATCCCAGATCATTAGCTGTACCTCTTGGGTATTATCCTTGGCAACGTTGAGACTTTTGCGGGAGATTTTCACTCCCACGGTGGATAAGTATTTATCACTAAATTGATTATCCACAAAACGTCTAATTAAACTGGTCTTTCCAACTCCAAAGTCGCCAATCAGACACATTTTTCGGAAGATAGTATTCATGTTGCTGAAACCGGGTAGTGCTGCCACTACTCCAGTTTAATTTTTAGTGGCTGTGATCAATTCAAAATCCACAAATCGGCTTTGCTGGGGGTCTTGGTTTGAGAGTTGGGACAAAGCAACCCCGGCGGTTGTAATTTGTTTGGGGTCTACCCCTTGACTGATCAGCGCTTGGCGGACACTATTGGCTCGTTCTAGGGCTAGGCGTTGATTAAATTCTGGGCCGTTGGCATCATTATCCGCGTAGCCTGTGATCTTGATTGTCCAGTCCCGGTTCACCTGCAAGACATCACGAATCTCGACAATTTGAGGGACAGTGGTGGGTTGGAAATCGGCAGAACCAGGACTAAACATAATCCGGCTAGAAATTTTGTTGACATCGACCTTGCCGACCTTGAGGCGGTTAAGAATGCTGTTGACCCCTGGAATATTCTGCATCACTTGGGTAGCCTGAATGATTTGATCCCGCTGACTGACGATACCAGTGATTTCCACTTGGCCGTTTTGGTAGGTGGCGCTGATTAGGATTCCGGGCATTTGGTTGAGGACTTTCACCGCTTGGCGGACTTCGGTGGCGGTGGTGTCTGGGTCAATTTCTACGGATACAGGGACGATTTGGTTGTCGATCGCATAGTTGGGTAAGGCACTACGGCTGACGGTTGTGGCCCGATCGCGTAGGTGGGTCGAGGGCAGACGGCCCCTGAGGATAATCCGGTTACCTTCGGCCCGGACATTCAATCGATAGATCGATAGCTCTGGAGTGGCTTCCAAGGTTTCTAGGACTTTGTTTTCCAATTGCGATCGCTGAAACTGCTGGTATTGGTAGAACCCAAACGGCAAAAAAATCACAGCTAATAGCCCCAGGATTATGGATAGCAGAGCCGTCGGGAAGCGGGACTTAGACTTGGATTCTAAGCCAGTTACAATATCTGCCAGCATTAAGTAAATTTCATTGGGGATAGCTGTGCGATCGCCGTCAAAGGCAGCAATTGGTTTATTGTAAATCCTGACGATGGTCGCCATGATCTGACGGACTTTTTTTACAAAAGCTGGCGGCAAATCTCCCTTGACTACTAAAGCTAAGTAGCAGTAACCCGCCACCTCTAAAACAATCTTGGAATCACTGTAATCAATCTCATTCAGCTCCCCTGGGCTGCTGGTCATACAATCATTGGCAAAGCTACGGATAGCCGTCAACATACCCGCCAGCATGTCTGACTCCAGGATGGCTTGGTCAGCGGGCTGGGCCTCAGCCATAATTAATCCAGAGGCCTTGTGGATCAAAAATGCAGCCACCACCTGAAATGGCATGGATTCGCGCAAAATCAATTCCGCCTCGGATACCCCCTGGAGCTTGGCCTGCACCTTGCGGCGTAGCCCCTCGATGCTAAAGGCAGTTTCCACCTGGCGGTTGATGGCTGCCACCGCCTCTCTCATGTATTTGCTGATTGTACTGCCGATGATTGGGTACAGGGCATCGATCATCGCATCACTCTCTACCCGGATCTGTTCTTGGATGGCTTTGCCCATGGTCGGCCCGATCGCATTGGCAATTTCCTCAGGGGAATTTTGAATTTGGGTAGAGATAGCTGCGGAAATAATCGGCGCGATCGCCTCACTCATAGCCTCCCGGTCTTGCTCAATTCGCTGCTGAATTACCTCATCAATAATTGGTGTAATCGCCCCGATCACCTCCTGCTTAGAGGTAGCAATCTTGAGAGCCAGCAGGTCAGCAATCATCGGCAACAGCAACTCCATCAACTGAGCCGGAGTATAGATTTGATTTTCAACCTTGTTCAGTTTATCTTCCAAGCGATACAAAAGCATTTTCACATCTCCCAATTCCAGACCTGGCTTTGGGGGAACTGTAGCCAGCTCCAGTTTTGGCTTAGTTTCCACCGGGCGTGGCTGGTCGTGGTAGGGCTGGAGTAACTGAATTAGATAATCTAAGCTCGCTGCGGCCGAAGCCTTGTTTGTCAGGCTTGGGGCAGGCGGAGCAGTCCCGGATGGCACATCTTGGCTAGGGACTCCAGGCAGGTTCAAATCTTGGCTATCAACAAAAGCTGTTGGTGTTTCTGGAGCGGGGCTTGATTCTTTGATCAAGTCTGATATCAAGTCCGAGCTGTCGGGCATATCCCCCGTCGGGTTATCCACACTATTCTCTGCGGCGGTAATTGGTTCAAAAACCTCTTCTACACTAACAGTCGGCTCCAAGTTGATTGGTTCGAGGGTAGCTGTGTCCAAAACTGCCGCCACGGGGTTACCAGTTGTTAGCTCGCGGTTAGTCTGATGTTGGTCTGGGGTTGTGTCTGGTTTGTCAGCATCTACAAGTTTTAAATCTGTCAGCAGTGCCAGCAGACCCTTGAGGGGATTGTTGTCGCGGAGGGAGGAGGGATGGTTGTTCATGGTTGAGCCGGGAGTATTAAGAAAATTACTGGGGTCAACTGCCAATAGCCTAACCCTAGATTGAACCCTCGGCTAATTGAGCAATTTTTAACATCGGGGCACGGCAGGCTCAATTACCAATATTAACCAATTAACTGGCCATTAACTGGATGCCCCTGGTTGATCAGTGTTGTTGAGTTTAGAGCCAATCAAGCGTACATCAGTGTCTACACTATCCTCGGCGGCTTGCTTGAGTTTAGGTACAAATTCCGTGCCCTTGAGCCGCATCCCCAATTCAAATAATAATTCAGCCATATCGTCGCGGGAGACTTTTACCCCGGTTAGGGTGGCAAAACGCAGATCCAACTGTTCAAAAATCTGGGTACGCAGAATGTGTAGGTCTTCTTGGAGTTTACCGACACTCTGGTTGAGGTGAGCGCGAATTGATTCGGTTTGGGTGTCGATATTTTTATCAAGGGCTTCGATACTGCTGGAGAATTTTTTGCTGCTACGATCAAGTTGTTGGCGCAGTTCAGCTCTTTCATCCTGGGCAGTGGTGGTGGCTGTTCTAAGTTTTTTGTCGAGGGCTTCGGTGGCGAATTTCACTTCCCCAAGCAGTTGAGTTTTCACTTCTTCAATCCGTTCGCGCATTTCCTTTTGAAGCAGGGAAATATCTGCTTCCAGTTTTTCGAACCTAGAGGTGATTTCCCGCAGTTGGGCACCAATGATGATGTCTCGAATTTGGTCGATATTGCCGAGACGATCGCGCATTTCGTCTTTGCTAATTTCACTCATGCGGTTATTCCCCATTTGTCTTAGATTTTGGTAGCGTTAACTATATAAATCCTATAGGAGCTATTGGCAATAGTTTAAGCCATCATCACCTTGACTCCCCAAGTATTTTAGTTGATGTGGTCAGTAGTGCAAGGCCAATTGACAAGATTAACAAATTGGTCTGGGGGTCAAGAACCTACTTAAAATTCCCCTAAGATTTCAGGTGATTTTTTAGGTTTCTCCAAATACCTGTGCAGACTGACTTTCTAATAATCTCTATCGGTTGATGTCAACAGAAACGATCGCCGCCATTGCCACAGCTATTGTGCCCCAGCAGGGAAGTGTCGGGATTGTCCGGCTTTCTGGCAGCCAATCTGTGGCGATCGCCCAAAAAATATTTGTCCCGGCGGGTCGGCCAGTCTGGCAGAGTCACCGGGTTTTGTATGGGCAGCTACGCCACCCGGAAACGGGTCAACTCATTGATGAGGCTCTATTGCTGCTGATGCTAGCCCCCCGCTCCTATACCCGTGAAGACGTGGTGGAGTTCCACTGCCATGGCGGCTTAATCCCAGTTCAACAAATTTTGCAACTATGTCTGACCCTGGGGGCTAGGTTGGCTGAGCCGGGGGAGTTTACCCTCAGGGCTTTTTTGAATGGCCGGCTGGATCTCACCCAGGCAGAAAGTGTCCAAGAGTTGGTGGGGGCAAGGTCGCCCCAAGCGGCCCAGGCGGCCCTAGCTGGGTTGCAGGGGAAATTGGCCCAGCCCCTCAAGCAGTTGCGGGCCCAGTGCTTGGATATTTTGACTGAAATTGAAGCCCGGATTGATTTTGCTGACGATCTTCCCCCCCTGGATCAAGGGGCTCTAGTGGGGCGGGTGGCGGCGATCGCCCGCAACCTAGAGCAAATTTTGGCCACTGCCGACCGGGGTGAACTGCTGCGCCAAGGGATCAAAGTTGCCATTGTCGGCCGCCCCAATGTGGGCAAATCTAGCCTACTCAATGCTTGGAGCCGCAGTGACCGGGCGATTGTTACTCCCCTGCCGGGCACTACCCGCGATGTAGTTGAATCGCACTTGGTTGTCCAGGGCATCCCGACTTTGATTTTGGATACAGCAGGCATCCGAGAAACCGATGACCAAGTGGAGCAGCTCGGCGTAGAACGATCGCGCCGGGTAGCGCAAACCGCTGATTTAATTCTGTTGACCATTGATGCAGCCCAGGGTTGGACTCCAGAGGATGCAGCAATTCATGCCCAAATCAGCGATCGCCCCATAATTTTGGTCTGCAACAAAATGGACATAACCACCCAGCCACCAGCCCTACCCAAGGAAATCCATTTCAATCAAGTGGTTTACACGGCCGCCGCCCAAGACCAAGGAATTGAAGACCTAGAATCAGCCATTATCGCCACAATCACCCAGGGTAAATTTAGCTCCGCTAGTCTAGATTTGGCAATTAACCAACGCCAAGCAGCGGCCCTGGGCAAGGCCCGCCAAGCCCTAGAGCAAATGCAGCAGACCATCAATCAACAATTACCCTGGGATTTTTGGACGATCGACCTGCGTACGGCCATCCATGCCCTAGGGGAAGTCACTGGTGAAGAGGTGACAGAATCTTTACTAGATCAGATTTTCAGCCGCTTTTGTATCGGTAAATAAGGGAGTAAATAATCTACTTTTAGACTATTGGCAAATGTTTCACTTAGTGGTAGCATTTAGCACTCAGCAGATATCTGAACTGGTTATAGCTAGTTACAACTGTCAGTTTTTGAGAATTTTGATAAATTTTTTGGTAAACCATAGTCACTCATCAGGAAACCCTGGTCTGGTGGCTAGACTCTCCAGTACCTAACGGGCGCTTCCCATGAGCACATCGCAGCAACCAATCACTAGCGATCCAGCCGACGCACCAGTATTTGTCCTCAAGGAACTGCTGGCCCGGTTTCAAAGAGAGCAAAATAAAATCCAGGATCTTCTCTCGTCCCTGGGTTTTGCCTTGCGTAGTTTCAATAACCTGAATCAATTTCTAGAAATTATTCCCATGATGGCGGCCCGGGTCACGGATGCCACTGGCAGCCTGATCATCCTCTACAAGCCTAGTGGGCAAGTCCGTCTTGAGCAAATCCACTGTTTAGATGGGCAGAACTGCCAAGACATCCGCCTAGTGATTGAGACATCAATCCAGCAATTTAACAGCCGTCAGTACGGAGACCAAAAGCTAGCCCATGCTCTGATTGGTGAAGTGCTAGACCAGCAGCTAGCCGAGAGCCTTAGTCCACAAATCCGCCTATTGTCTACATCTATTCTGGTGAAGAGTAGTGAAATGGGCAGGCTGTATGTTTTTAGCGATGATCCTGCTTACATTTGGTCAGGAATGCGTCAAAAACTGCTCCGCCTTGTGGCCGATCAAACTGCTGTGGCGATCGCAACCAATGATTTGACCTCTGAACTACGCAAAAAAGAACGGCTCGATCGGGAACTAGAAATTGGCGCTTACATCCAACGGCAACTATTGCCCAGTAAATGCCCAGAGATCTGGGGCTTAGAAATGGCTGCCCGCTGCGAAACCGCCAGCCAAGTCGGCGGCGACTACTACGACTTTATCCCAGCCCACTACGACCAGCTAGAGTCCAGTGCCCAAGGCAAATGGAGCATGGTCATTGGTGATGTGATGGGCAAGGGGGTACCCGCTGGCTTGATCATGACCATGACCAGGGGAATGCTCCGGGCCGAGGTGCTCAACGGCCACAGCCCCGCCCGCATCTTGGCCCACCTCAACCGAGTTATGTACGCGGATTTGGAAAATTCCCGGCGGTTTGTAACTTTGTTTTACTCTGAATACAATCCCCTGAACCAGAGCCTGGCCTACAGTAATGCGGCCCACAACCCGCCCCTGCTGTGGCGAGCACGCGATAATACGATCGTCCAGTTAGATAACCAGCCGGGTACCCTGATTGGGCTAGAGGCCAACGCTGTTTATACCGATACCCAGGTGCAGCTTTATCCCGGCGATACCCTGCTGTACTACACTGATGGCCTGACTGATGCGGCCAATAGCCAGGGCGATCGTTTTGAGGTAGAACAATTATCAGAAAAATTCCACCAGCTATGCCACGCCAGTTACTCTCCCCAAGAGATCGTGGATGCCCTATTTGCCGAAGTACAGGATTTTAGTCAGGGCAATTCCGGCAAAAATGATGACATGACTTTAATTGTAATGCGCCTACGTCGCAGCGGTCTCACCCCCAAATGAGCGGCTCTATTCTGGCAGTCCCCAAAAATTAATCCGCTCCCGTAGCCAATTTTGAGACTGCCTAATCGTGTCATTAACCTGCTGGTGGAGTGAGTTGTATTGCAGACCTTTTGGCATGACTACCGCTAGGTTATAGCTGTATAGCCCCACATTGGCAAAAAGTCGGTAACTTGGGTAGGTCTGTACCCAGCCAGCTAAGACCGTGGTGTCCCCCGCAAAGGCGATCGCTCGACCCGCCTCTAGAGCTGCCAAGGCATCCGCATAGGAATTCACCGTCAGCAGGGAAACCCCAGGAAATCGGTGGCGGATTTCGGCGATCGCACTGGAATTGGGCAGCACAGCCACCAACCCCTGATTTAGTTCCTGCAAGCGGTTGATTTGGCGGCTGACTAGGCTGGTGCCATCGGCATAGTAGGGCACACTAAACATGACAATCCGGTTCCGGGGTATTGTGGCTGTCACCTGGGCAATGGTCAAATCTACCTGATGGCTGGTTACCCAGTTGAGGCGATCGCGGTTGAGTACAGGGCGCAGTTCGATCGCCCCTTCATTGCCAACGATCGCCCCAGCCAACCGCTTGGCCAAATCAATTTCTAAACCCTGGAGATTGCCTTGACCATCCCGAAACCCCAAAGGGCGCAGGTCATCCTTGACCGCGACAATCAATCGTCCCCGCTCCTGAATTGCCTGTAATTGATTTGCCCGGCCCGGAACAATCCCCCAAAACCATAGTAGAGATGCGACCAACAGCACCTCTACTAAAAAATTCAACCTAGAAATTCGCCGTACCATCATTGGGCTTTCGCCAAAGCCACCACACTTTGGAAGCTAGCCGGGTCTAGAACTGCCAGTTGGGCTAGCATCTTGCGGTTAATTTGAATATTGGCTTTCTTCATCAGCCCGATTAGTTGGCTATAGCTGATTCCCTCTTGGCGAGCGGCGGCATTGATCCGGGTGATCCAGAAGCGTCGAAAGTCGCGTTTGCGACGGCGGCGATCGCGGTAGGCATTACGTAGAGCTTTCATCACCTGCTGGTTAGCGGTGCGGAATAGTTTAGAATGGGAACCCCGGAACCCCTTGGCTAACTTTAAGATTTTTTTGCGGCGTTTGCGCGCCACGTTACCACGTTTGACTCGCATAGGTTTTTAGTTTAGGAATTTTTAGTATTGAATAGCTTACAAATAGGGCAGCATCAGCTTGACGTTGAGTTCATCACGCTCCGATACTAAGCTCAACTGGGATAGCCGCCTTCTTCTAGTAGCGCCCTTGTGCTCTAGCATGTGATTCTTGAAGGCTTTGCGCCGTCTGATCTTGCCGCTACCAGTGGCACGAAATCGCTTGGCTGCTGACTTACGGGTTTTGAGTTTGGGCATGGCTTTTGTGATTACCTTGATAAATTAGGCGAGCAATCTCTAATCATATTACCCAGCCCCAGCTTATGGCAAGAGTCGGTGGTAAGTGATCCCATCCGCAACGGATGCAATGCAGTTGAAATCGCTGCCCCAGCCTGTGTGTTTCCTGTGCCAAAGATTATGGGGTGCCAACCCCACAAGAAAGTGATTAGCTTGACTTAAACTAAAGCCAACTACTCAGCCAGTAGGCAATAAAGGCGGCTCCCAAAGGAACAGTCAGGTTATCAATACCCAACCAAGACCAAGTTTCCAGGGCAGTGGCCACTAAGGCAGTGGCCAGGGCGATCGCGCCCACAAGCCAGCTTAGCCCCAGCCCTAATCCCAAAATTCCCACACTGACTGAGCCACTGATCACAAGCATGGTCAAGGAACCTTCCCAACTTTTTGAGCTACCCCAGGACTGGTAGCGGTGTTTGCCCCAACGTTGACCGATCAAGGCCGCGAGACCGTCCCCGTAGCTCATAGTTAGAATACCGATCGCTGCGTACTCCGGCTGCCCTAGGGGCCAAAAATACCCCACCAATAACCCAATGCTGACCGCATAGAAAAAAGTCCCCAGACTTTTGCGGCCAACGCTGTTGACCCCCGGCAAAATCGGATAACGATAGGAAACCAGGGTGATCACACTGGCTGTTATTGAGCAGGTAATCCCGACCCAAGCCGGAATTTGCCCCCACCAAGCAAACAAGATCACATTGCCTGTGCCAATGTGGACAACTTTGCGGGTTAGTTCTCCATCAACTTGGTAGAGGCGGCGCAGTGCTTCGGCGGTAATCACGATTACCCCCAAGTAAATAGCCACAGCCAGGGTAGCTGGCCACACGGTCTGCAAAGAGTCTAACCACACGGGCTGCTGATTTCCTTGAAAATTCCACTATGGAGCATCATAACTGCCCGTTATCAAATATCTCCACATCTGTGTATTTCCTACATCTAGTTAATTTGGGTACTCAGCCGGGGTAGTGTCTGGATGCCTACCGCAAGTATTTGATTGGATCGACTGGGTTGCCATTTTCCCTGACTTCAAAGTGGAGATGGGGGCCTGTAGAGAGGCCGGTAGAGCCGACTAGGGCGATCGTCTCTCCCTTTTTTACGGTTTGGCCATCGCTGACTTTGATTTGGCTAGCGTGGGCGTAGAGGGTGCTAATCCCAGCTCCGTGGTCAATCACCACCGTGTATCCATAGCCGCCGTACCAATCCGCCAAAATCACGACACCGCCGTCGGCCGCGGTAATCGGGCTGCCGTAATCTTCAGCAAAATCTACCCCGGCGTGGAACCGCTCGTAGCCAAAAATAGGATGGACTCGCCAGCCAAAGTTACTAGAAAGCTCACCTTTGCTGGGTAAGCCAAAACGTCCAGTCCCCAGCCGCTGTCGGGAAGCCAGCTCCCGCATCCGCCGTTGAATCAAGCTGCTAATTTGCTCGGAATCTTTTTTGAGTTGAGCATCAGCGGCTTCCAGGGCAACTCGGTCTTTGTTGAGGCGATCGATCAATTGCCTTTGGGCTGCCATTTGTTCGCTAAATTGGGCCCGCTGGCTCCAGAGTTGCTGCTGGAGTAAGAAAACTTGATTTTTCTGCATCTCCGCTGCCTGCTTTTGGCGTTGGATGCTCTCCTTTTGGGTGCGTAGTTGGTAAAGGCGGCGCTGGTCGGCCTGGTAAATCTGCTCTAGGCGAGCCTGCTGGGCAAAAAATTCCTGGAAGTTACGACTGGCTAAAAGAATATCTAGACCCCGGCTCGGCCATGTCGATCGCTGCAATAGGCGTAATCTGGCAACGGTGGCTTGGCGTTTTTGATCGTAGACCTGCTGGGCTTTGGTTAACTGTGCTTCTAGAGTCTGTAGGGTCTGGTTGGCTGCACTAATCTGTTTCACTAAGTCTTGGGTGGTCTGTTCAGCAGCCCTAAGATTTTGTTGCAGACCCTGGAGGTAGCGCTGTGCCCCCTTTTCTACTTCGGTCAGTCGCTGTTGTTCTCGGACTACATTTTGTCTTTCTTGGTTGATTTGTTCCTGCTGTTTTTGGAGATTTTCCACTGGTGATTGGGCCACGGCTGGCCAGAGATTGCTTGTTACTAAACATAACAATCCGCAACAAAAGGTGAAGATCAGTCGCTTAGTCAGTTTCCGCATCGGGTGTACGATCGTAACATAGGCAGGTCTGGCAATTATTACAAGAAAAGTTACAAAAACCGTTTCTGCAATGGTTTTGTAGCGTGGTTATGTGATGATTGTCAAATCCCTGAATCCAGATTCGATCGCTATTGATTCTGAATCGACTCCGGTAATTTAACAGACTTTAACAATAACCCCAGCCATAACAAACCATTCCCATATTACTGAAGGTGAACCTATGATCAAAAAAATTCTAGTGGCGGTTGCAGGCCTCGGCAAGTGTGAAGAAATGTTAAATATGCTCCTTGATATTCCCGCTATCCAGAGGGCCGATGTGACTGTGCTGCACGTTGTACCGGGAGCATCCTCAGCTGAAAGCATGGCCGAGAAAGTAGAGCAGGGCGGCAAGATTCTAGCTCAAGCTGTACAATCTCTCAAAATTGATCCGACCCAGGTGAATGTCCGCCTCAAGCAGGGCGACCCCAAGAACATCGTCTGCGAAGTTGCCGATGAAGAAGGCTCAGACCTAATCATTATGGGGTCGCGGGGTATTCGCGGGCTTAAGGCGATCTTCGAGAACTCGGTCAGTCAATATGTTTTTCAGCTCACCTCTAGGCCAATGCTGCTGGTGAAAGACGATATTTATGTTAAGCGTCTTAACCGGATTGCAGTTGCCCTAGATGGCTCCGAGGCTTCTGAATTTTGTATTAACATGGCTAGCTTTTTAGTCCGCGACCTCAAGGGGGCCCAGTTGATCTTTATCCATGTTAATCCCCAAGAGGGGGTAACCAACCCCGAAGATGACCCGGTTTTGATGCCAGCGATCGCTGAAGCTAAACGCTGTGGCATTAACTACCGCTGTATTTTAGCCTCAGGTAAAGCCGGCCCAGAAATTTGCCGCATCGTTGAAGAGGTCAGCGGTGACCTATTAATTATGGGTTCCCCCGACCGCCGCCCGTCGATCGCCAAAGGGATTGTCGACCTCGACCGGCTATTGGGTAATTCCCAGTCGGATTATGTCCGGGTGAATATTTGCTGCCCAGTGCTCTTGGCCCGCACCGCCTCCTGAACCAAGAACTGGTGCAGAGTTGGCTGCAAATTCTCAGCTAATTTGAGGGGATCAACCCCTAATTCTGTGGTAGCTTGGGCGGCGGCCATCCCTGCTTGGGCGTGCCACCAAGCGGCGGCGGCCACAGTCCCCAAGGGGGCCAAGGGAGCTTGGGCAACTAGGCCGCCAATTAGCCCGGTTAAAACGTCACCGCTACCGCCCCGGGCCAGGGCCGGGCTGCTTTCGGGCACGATGTAGGCCTGGCCAGTCGGGCCAGCGATGATTGTCCGGCTGCCCTTGAGGAGGATTATTGCTCCGCTAGTCCGGGCTGCTGTTTGGCTGGCTTGGAAGCGATCGCACCCCACAAGTTCTGGAAATAGCCGCCTAAATTCCCCCGCGTGGGGAGTCAAGATAGTCGGGCCGGGGCGCAATTGCAGCTGTTGAGTATCTTCGGCTAGCAGGTTTAGCCCGTCTGCATCTAAAATCACCGGAGCTGCCGCTGGGATAATCTGTGCCAGTACTGGGGCTTCGGTGGTCAAGCCACAGCCGCAGGCGACCGCTGTGTAACTGTCCCAAGCCAGGTCTGGTAGCCGGGCGATCGCCCCGGCCGCCGTTTCTGGGCAGGGAATAACCAAGGCTTCCGGTAGATGTTGCCACAGGAGGGGCTGCAAGGACTGGGGACAAGCGATCGACAGCATCCCTACCCCACTGGCCCGGGCCCCCAGACCGGCTAAAACCGCAGCCCCCCCGTAGCGCCGCGAGCCACACACCAAAAGCAGATGACCCTGCTGATATTTATGGGTTACCGCTGGGCGGGGCAGGGGCAAATTAGCCAAAGCCAAGGAAGTTGTGAGCCGTCGGACTGGGGGCCACTCTCCCAAAACCGCCACAATATCCGCCTCAGGAATTCCAAAATCCAGTAACTCCGGCCTACCCAGGTACTCCAGGGCCTGGTCTTGACATAAACCCAGCTTCCACAGGCCCAGACAAAGAGTATGCCTAGCCCTCAGTGCTGCCCCTAAAATGGCCCCCGTATCTGCCCCCAAGCCAGAGGGCAGATCAATACTAATTACAGTCTTATCGGCTTGGTTAATCTGGTTGATCAGGGTAGTCAGCGGTTCAGTCAAATCATGATTTAGCCCAAAACCAAACAGACCATCGACAATTATCGGGGCACGGTCTAGCCACACTGCCCAGTCGGTTTCCAGGGGAATACCCAGGCTGAGGGCATAGCGCAAATGCTGGCTGGTCAGTTCCCGGTGATTGCCCACTGGAGAAAGCAGCACCACTGGATAACCAGCTAGGTGTAGCTCCCTGGCAACCACTAGGGCATCACCGCCGTTGTGGCCGCTGCCCACTAAAACACTAATTGGGGTAGGGCTTGGTACCAGTTGGCGTACCCGTTGGAAAATCAACCCCGCTGCCTTTTCCATGAGGGCGGCCACGGGCAGGCCAGCATCAAACAGACGTTGCTCGATCGCCCGCATCTGGGCCGCTGTCACTAATACTTGGGAGACTAGCCTTTGCCCCATTCCGTGTGGAAGGTACCTTCTTTATCGATCCGCTGGTAGGTGTGAGCGCCAAAGTAATCCCGCTGGGCCTGGGTGAGATTCTGGGGCAAGCGATCGCGCCGGTAGCTATCAAAATAATCCAAGGAAGCACTAAAAGCTGGCACCGGGATGCCCAACTTACTGGCCGTACACAAAACTTGCCGCCAAGCTGTTTGGCGATCGAGAATAGTCTGCTTAAATTCAGGGGCCAGCAATAAATTTGGCAGGGTCGGATTTTCCCGAAAAGCTGACTTAATTTTGTCCAAAAAGCCCGCCCGGATAATACAACCGCCCTTCCAAATCCGAGAGATTTCACTCAAATTTAAGTTGTAGCCAAACTCCTGGGAAGCCCGGCTCAACAGCGCCATACCCTGGGCATAGGAGCAGATCTTCGAGCAGTAGAGGGCATCACGTACCTGATTGATAAATTCTTGAGGATCGCCACTGAAACGATCGTCAGGCCCAGTCAATTCCTGGGCAGCCGCCAGCCGCTCCTGTTTATAGGAAGAAGTAATCCGGGCATTCACTGCCGCAATGATGGTCGGAATAGACACCCCCAACTCCAGAGCACTCTGGACTGTCCAGCGGCCAGTGCCCTTTTGCCCCGCCGCATCCAAAATCAAATCCACTAGAGGCTTGCCGGTCTCTGGATCAATTTGAGTAAAGATGTCAGCGGTAATTTCAATCAAAAAAGACGACAACTCATCGGTAGTATTCCACTGGGCAAAAATCTCGTGTAGTTGGGTATGGCCCAGACCCAAGACACTCCTGAGCAGATCGTAAGCTTCAGCGATTAGCTGCATATCCCCGTATTCAATGCCGTTGTGCACCATTTTTACGTAGTGTCCTGCTCCACCCGGGCCAATGTAGGTAACGCAGGGGCCATCGTTCACCTGGGCAGCAATTTTTGTCAATATTGGCTCTAGTTCTCGGTAGGCAGACTCTGTGCCGCCGGGCATCAGACTGGGGCCATTCAAGGCTCCTTCTTCACCGCCACTGACTCCCATGCCCACGAAACCTAAGCCAGTGGGTTCTAGCTCCTTGGTGCGACGTTCGGTGTCTTCGTAGAGGGAGTTGCCCCCGTCGATGATCATGTCTCCTTTATCGAGGAGGGGTTGGAGTTGTTGGATGACGGCATCCACTGGCCTGCCGGCCTGTACCATAACAAGGATTTTGCGGGGGCGGGCTAGGGATTGGACGAATTCTTCGATCGTATAGGATGGAACTACATTTTTTCCGGTGGCCCGTTTGGCCATGAATTCTTCGGTCTTAGCTGCGGTGCGATTGAATACAGATACCGGAAAACCATTGCGCTCCACATTCAGGGCAAGATTTTCACCCATGACGGCAAGCCCAATCACTCCAAAACTTTGCTGGCTCATAAATTATCCAGAAAACGCTAGTGGACACTATTTCGCCATTAGCGTAACCCGATCCCCAGTAATCTCCTGTAAAGGAAGTATTAAGTTTAACGACGTTGGCTTCTGATCCGCTCGACACTGAGGGCTACAACCCCAGCGGTCACTAGCAACATCCCTAAAATCTGGTTCATTTTCAGGGATTCTTGGATAATCACAAAGGCCATCAGGGAGGTTAGTGCTGGGCCAGTAGCACCAATTACTGAGAAGGGGGCAGCGCCAATCATGTTGATCCCAATGTTGGTCATCAGGTAACCCGCCAGGGTCAAGCTACCCAGCACCAGAGCCGATGCTACGATCCCCGACCACATCTGGGGATTGATTTTGACGTTAAATTCTGGTGGGAGGAAAGGCATCATCAGTGTCAATCCAGAGAACACTAGGATGATGATGAAGTTGATGATGCTAAAGGGAACCGGGTGGATTTTTTTCTGGGCTGCCTGGGTGAGGATGACATACAGAGCAAAGGCAACTCCGGAGACGACAGCTAGCGTGATGCCACCGGGGGAAAATTCGATTTGCGCTCCCCCCGGCAAGGAGATCAAAACTACCCCCAAAAAGACGATTATCGTGATAATTGCGCGTACTACCGAAGGTCTATCCCCAAACAACAGCCAAGAAAGCAGGACTGTAATAATCGGGTAGATAAAGAAGATTGTTGTTACTACCCCGGTGGGAATTTGTCCAAAAGCCAGGAAAATTGTCACCTGGGATAAGAATAGGAAAAAACCACTCCCCATGGTACTCCAAGTTTTTTCGCGATCGCTAAAGCTGGCAAAATCCTGGAGGTCATAAAAAAGATTCGGGTAGCGAATCCAGCCAATTACCATCATCATTGGCACGACCACCAGCATCCGCATCCACAAAATCAGTAGGGAGTTACCCGCCCCTGGGGAAATAAAACCCCCCAAGGAAAACATGCCAAAGATGTTGGATTTCTTGAGCATCACCCGGAAAATTACATTTTGGAGAGACAGGGCTACAGAGGAAAGTAAAGCCAAAATCAACCCAATCTGCTGGAGAGAAAATCCAGGTCTAGCTGGCTCTGGGGCTGGTGGTTCCTCCTCCTCTTCTGGCAAGTCCTCTAAGTCCTCCGCTGGTGGCACGTAGTTATTTCGATTAGGCCACCCGTCAGACACAGGCTTGGGTTTTATAGTTGTAATTGGACTGGGAGCCTCGGTTGTTGGGCTACGGTGTACCGTTGGAGATACCTCTTGGCGGAGTTTTTCTACTAGGGCTGAAATGATTGCCTCTCCCTGCTGTTCTAAGCTGTACATGTTGCTGATCTGCTGGGATAGGGAGCTTTGGTAGCTGCTGAGATCCTGCTGAAGAGAACGAAATGTCGATCGCAAGGTCTGGTCTAGAGACGCTAGAAGCCGGTAGGCACTGCTAGCGTACTCGCTGTGGTCGGCCTCGGTGTTCGTGCCGTTGGTGCGTGGGGGGGGTGACTGGGTCGTATCGATCAGCTGTTGCATCCGCTGGGAAACCAGATCCTGGACTTGGTTGACCATCATGGAGCTAAAGTGCTGTACCAACTCCTGCTGTTGGGCGGCGAGCTGGCGGTTTTGGTTTTGCAGTTCCAGGATTTCCTGTTGGAGACGGCCTTTGTCTGCTTGCAAGCGATCGACATCAGCCATCAACTGGGCCAGGACGTTGTACTTAATCCGCTGGAGATCTTGATAAATTGCATCAACGATCTGCTGTGATTGCCCGGGATTGGGGTTAAGGTTATCCTGCATGGGAAGCTTAGCAGTGTAATTGAATCGCTATATTTTTATACAGAGTTTTTACAACATTCACCAGTTGTCTCTGAGGTGGAGACACACTGGGGGTTAGACCCACAAGGTTACTGTAGAGAGTCAGCATAGAAGCCAGACTCCAGGAATATGTCACAACGGAGTTTGTCAGTATTCTGGCAAAAACTTGCTATATGGCTAATAAACTACGCCCAGTCAAACTAACAGGAATAAACCTTTAGTAGGAACCTAATTTATCATCCATTGGTCAATGTTATCCATCAATTTGACCAAATTCATTAATTTTTTAATTGCAGGAGAATCAGCCCAAATGCTAACGCGTAAATTTGCTTCGATCGCCGCTTTGATAGTTGCCTCCACTGCTCTTGTGGCTGTCCCTACCTCTGCCCAAAGAGGTCCTGGTGGGCCAGAACAAATGATTGAGCGCCTGACCCGTGACCTGAATCTTACTGCTGAGCAGAGGCAGAGAGTCCAAGCAATCCGTCAGCAGTATGAACCACAAGTCCAGCCCCGGCGTGAACAAATTCGCCGACTACGTCAAGAGTTGATGAATTTATTAGTCAGCAATGCCTCAGAATCCCAGATCCGGGCCAAGCGCCAGCAGGTGGAGCAACTGCAACAGGAGTTGAACAACCTAGGATTTGACCAAATGCTGGCCATTCGTCAGGTCTTGACTCCGGAGCAGCGTCAACAGTTAGCTCAACGCATGACCCAACGGCACGAGCGTTTAGCCCGCTAAAGGCTGATTTACAGCTGATCTGGGGTGAAACTCCCAGATCGCTGCCAACCGGCAAAACCGTACTTTTCCTTAAAATTTGCCCCGGCTGAAAGTTGAGTACTCAAAACTGTTCTTGAGACTGAACTTTTAGCAATCTATGAATAACATTGATCTGGCCTTTGCCGATGCCCTTACCCAAGCCGAATTGATTCGCAATCGGCAAGTTTCTCCCCTAGAGCTAACCCAGCTTTACCTAGAACGAATTAACTCCCTAGACCAATATCTAGGGAGTTATTTTTATGTGGCTGCGGATCAGGCTATCCAGGAGGCTACTGCTAGAACTGAGCAATTGGCTGGGCTTGACCCCGCCGCTCTGCCGCCGCTCTGGGGGGTGCCGATCGCTATAAAAGATCTCTCCCCTGTGGTTGGAATGCCCTGTAGCTATGGTCTAGCCGCCCTCAAGCACCAAATTGCCAGCGAGGATGAGGGGGCTATCACTAAGATTAAGCAGGCTGGTTTGATCATCTTGGGCAAAACCGCCACCTCAGAAATGGGGTCTTTTCCCTACACTGAACCCCTGGGATTTCCCCCTAGTCGCAACCCTTGGAATCTGGCCTATACCAGTGGTGGCTCCAGTGGCGGTAGTGCAGCGGCAGTGGCAGCGGGGTTGACGGCCTTGGCCCAAGGCTCGGATGCGGGTGGTTCAATCCGGGGTCCGGCTTTTTGTTGTGGGGTAGTGGGTCTGAAGCCGAGTCGGGGTCTGGTGTCTTGGGCACCCACTGGAGACCGGCTTAGTGGTTTATCTAGCCACGGGCCGATTGCTCGGACTGTCAGGGATGCGGCTGCGCTGTTGGATGCGATCGCTGGTTATATCCCAGGCGACCCCTACCGCCTAACCAAACCGCCCATCAGTTTTCTCCAGGCAGCCCAGACCACCCCGCCCCAACTGCACATCGGCTATACCACCCGCATTGATCCGCTGGGAGTTGCGACCCCCGAATTGGCCCAAGCGGTTATGCAGACTGTTCATCAAGCTGCCCACCTCGGCCACTCAGTCAGTGAAATCAGCCTAAACCTAGAACCCTTGATCGCCCCTTTTACTCGTATCTGGGCTACTGGGGTTGCCGGGGCCCCGCTCCCCAAGGAGTTGTTTAGCCCGATGAATCAATGGATTGCCCAGCAGGCCGGGAGTGCCGGGGAATATCTCCAAGCGGTGGCAGCCTATCAGATTGTGGCCCGGCAGTTGGCTGTGCAGTTATCCCAGTATGATGCGCTGATTACCCCTGTATATCTTCATCCTCAAATTCAAGTCGGGGAGTGGGCAGATTTAGACTTTGCCACAACTTTGAGCAGGATAACCAATTGGATTGCCCCGTGTCCGCCTTGGAATGCTACGGGGCAACCGGCCCTGTCTTTGCCAACTTCCTGGGATACTGAGTTGCCCACGGGGGTGCAATTGGTAGGGCGTTTGGGGGAAGATGGCACCGTAATTAGCTTGGCTGCCCAGTTGGAGTCTAGCGATCGCCCTAGACCCAATCTCAATTAAAAAGCTAATTGTCAAGCTGGATTGTCTGGGCTGGAAATGTTTTCCATGCAACCATGACAAGGGATTTTTGGTTAGGATTAACATGTTGTCTCTCTGGGTTGTTAACCTAAGTTAACGAAATTCAAATTCAACCGCTGCCCACAAATTACCCCGCATGTCTACACCCCAATCCCAAATTTTGGTTATAGTCCACCAAAAGACCTCTAGCTCAGGCGCGATCGGTCATGTGTTGCGGGAGATGGGCTATCACCTAGATATTCGTTGCCCAGCTGCTGGCGGCCGCCTGCCAGTGGATCTCTCCCATCACGAGGGGGTAATTATTTTTGGCGGCTTCATGAGTGCCAATGACGAAGAGCAGTACGACTTTGTGCGTCAAGAATTAGATTGGATTCCTGTGGCCCTCGATTCCCAGAAACCTTTCTTGGGGGTCTGCCTAGGGGCACAAATGCTAGCCAAGGTCTTGGGAGGTAGGGTAACTAAGCACTCCCAAGGAATGGCTGAGATCGGCTTTTTCCCCATTGCCCCCGCCCCTGGACAGGATGTGCCTCTGTTTCAACACTCACGCTATGTTTATCACTGGCACAGGGAGGGCATTGCACTGCCGGCATCGGCTGTTCTATTGGCTACGGGGGATACATTCCCTACCCAAGCCTTTCGCTGGGGCGATCGCGCCTACGGAGTCCAGTTCCACCCAGAAATGAACCATGAATTAATGCTCACTTGGCTGGAAAAAGCTGCTGACATGCTCAGCTTACCGGGTGCCCAAAGTCGTGAAGAACAACTGAGTAAGCAAAAGTACTTCGATGAAGCTCACCAGTGGTTGCACCATTTTTTACCCTTTTGGCTGGGTAGATCATCTAGCCATTTGATCGTAAAATGATTCAAGTGACTTATGACTGCTTGGGCAGCTTACTAGTTTTTTGCTAATGAGATCTAGTCAATTACTTGGAGAATCCCACGGCGAGCACCGTAGAGAATCCGGTCAATCAAGGTGAAATCTTCTTCTCCTAAATTTTCGCCAAGTAGAGCACTCATCAAGCTTTGTTTGTCCCTAGGGGTGATCTTTCTGGTGCCGAGGATCCGAGAGGCGGTTTCTTCTACGGTCAGGGGGGAGTTCAAAAAGGTGTGGTACATGGCTTGCGTGGGTGTCAGTTGATTACTCATCCATGTCTACAGTTATAGGTTAATCCTATTGGCGGGGGTCGATCGCAGATCATTGCCCCCAGTGATACTTACAAACAAATTAGGTGATCTCAATCACGGAGGTGCTATGGCAGCACGGCCACTCTATCTACTACGAATAATCGGCTATGGCTTACTGGCTTTGTCTACGGTTGATGTCTTGCTGGCGGTTTTGCCCCCAGAGCTGACCAATCCCACCTGGGAATTTGGCACAATGCTGGGTTTGGTCGATCGCTTACCCGTGCCGCTCTTGGGGCTAATGCTAATTTTCTGGGGGCAAGATGAAGACCGCTTGGTATGGGAGGAAAAATTCCTCAAAGTTATAGCCTGGCTAATTCTGGTGTGGTCAATTAGTTTTATGCTCATGCTGCCTTTGGGCATATTCAACACCCTACGCATCAACAGGGCAGTTACAAATAGCATCAGCCAAAATACTCAAGCTCAAATCCAACAAATTGAAACTCTCAAGACTAGAGTCCAAAATGCAAGCGAGCAACAACTGCAAGTTCTGGTGCAGCAAATCAATCAAGTTGCCCCACAAAACCAGCAGATTTCAGGTAGCGATCCTAGTCAGACCAAGGAAGAACTCCAAAACCGACTGAATAATAATAAATCTAAGTTAAGAGAGCAAAGGGATGACAAGATTGCCGAAGAAAGAACAAAGCTACTTAAGCAGTCAATTAAGCTAAACATCGGGCTACTGGTCGGAGCAGCACTATACTGGCAAATTTGGCGCAGTACTCGTTGGATTAAGGAGCTTTAGTTACTTACCGATGAGCTTGACCATACCAATGCCCGCTAGGTAGAGTCCTGTAACTGCCCCCCCCAATAAGCCCTGGGTCAGGGGATCCGTAGAAGGAGTCAGTACGGCTCCGATGATCGTAGCCCCCACTACGACGTATTTCCAGCCGGAGAGCATTTTTTGAGAAGAGACGATGCCCAGGTAAGCTAAAAGGACTTGGACTACGGGAATTTGAAAAGCAATGCCTGTACTGAACATCATCAACAGTACAAATTCAAAGTAGCGATCGATCGACCACACTTGGTCGACCACCTCTGCGCCGTAGCTAATGAAGAACTGCAAAGCCGCGGGAATTAAAGCAATGTAGGCAAAACCCAAGCCCAAAAGAAACAAAACTCCCGATCCCAAAACCACCGGAGCCAAAAGCTTACGTTCCTTGCGGGTAAGACCAGGCAAAACAAATCGGACAATCTGATACAGAATAACGGGGCTGGCTAGGGTCAAACCACTATAGCCAGCTACCTTCACCGTTACCCAAAAGTATTCCCCTGGAGCGAGCTGGAGAAACTTGACCCCCTGGGCGGGCTGCTCTAGGAGCTTGACGATCGGTTTTGCCAAGAAAAAACAACCAGTCATGCCCGCTACCACGGCTAGCAGAGAATAGAAAATGCGGGCCCGCAGTTCCTCTAGGTGGTCAAAAAGGCTCATCTCCACTTCATTGGGAATTTCATCCTCTGGAGATGGGGGTGATTCTAGCTCGGTGTCTAGGGTGTTGGCTTCCGACATAGGGCTTGGCTCAAATTTTTCCTCTCATTTTAACTCAGTTGCGGAGAGTCCCGGATGGGCTAGTACTTATTGGATAGACCTGAGTTCTCAATAAATAGAGAGCAGCGGTAAACGGGGCTATGCCCTCCACTAGCTTTTTTATCTTTGAAACCGTTTAGGGCTGGCAGTCAAAGAATCTGGGATAGGAAACGGCGGGTGCGCTCTTCGCGGGGATTATTGAAAAATTCGTTGGGGGTATTTTCTTCAATGATCATGCCGCTGTCCATCAGGACAATTCGGTCGGCGACTTCCCTGGCAAAACCGACTTCGTGGGTGACTACTACCATGGTCATGCCGTCTTGGGCTAGGGTACGCATGACATCTAAAACTTCTCTGACCATTTCTGGGTCTAGGGCTGAGGTGGGTTCGTCAAAGAGCATAACTTTGGGTTGCATGGCCAGGGCCCTGGCGATCGCTACCCGTTGTTGCTGGCCGCCAGATAGCTGGCCGGGGTATTTGTGGGCTTGCTCAGCAATGCCAACCCGTTCCAGCAGTTGCATGGCAATTTCAGTGGCTTGTTTTTTCGGGTAGCGGCGCACCCAAATCGGGGCAAGGCTGACATTATCCAATACAGTTAGGTGAGGAAATAAGTTAAATTGCTGAAAAACCATACCCACTTCCCGGCGGATAGCTTCGATATTACGGAGGTCGTGGGATAGCTCAATGCCGTCGATGATAATTTTGCCTTTTTGGTAGGGTTCCAGGGCGTTGAAGGTGCGGATGAAGGTAGATTTACCGGAGCCGGAGGGCCCCATGATTACTACTACTTCCCCCGGCTGAACAGCCAGGCTGGCCCCCCTCAATACATGAAATTTGTTGTCATACCATTTCTGCACCTCTGTGGCGACAATGACCGGGGCTTGGTTAGTCGAGGCGGGATGGGGGTTTTTACCGTTAGTACTGGCCATGGCGATCGCTCCTTGGGTAGTTCTTAACTTAAAAGGAATTCAGGATCATTTCGGGATAATCTAGGTGTACATCCATTGTTTTTTTGAAGTTGTGTCTGAATGGCATCAGCGGCTACCGACTCCCAGATTTTTTTCTAGCTGACGACTAGTCTGGGCCATGAGGTAACAACACAACCAATAGACTAGGGCCACAAATAAATACACCTCAGCAAATCGGCCTAGGAATTCGGGGTTAGCCAAAATACTTTTAGAAATGCCTGTGAGTTCTACTAGGCCAACGATCGCCAGCAATGAGGTGTCTTTAAATAAGCTTAAAAATAAATTGACTATTGCTGGGATCACAGCCCTGAGGGCCTGGGGCAAGACAATCAAGCCAGTAATTAAGAGAGTGTTTAAGCCCAAGGCTTTGGCAGCTTCCACCTGCCCCCTAGGAATGGATTGCAAGCCACCCCGGATTGCTTCAGCTAGGTAGGCTGAGGTGAAGATGGTCAGCCCGGCGATCGCTCTCACTAGGCGGTCAATGCGCCAGTCTCCGGGCAAAATCAAAGGCAGCATCACTTGGGCCGCAAACAAAATTCCCACTAGGGGTAGCCCACGGAAGAACTCAATGTAGGCGATCGACAGAAATTTCACAACCGGGAGGCCACTCTGGCGGCCCAAAGCAAACATTACCCCCAACGGAAAAGAAAGGGTGATGCTGATCGCAGCCATAAAAACCGTCAATAGCAAGCCATGCCACAACTCCGGGCCGATCCTGGCTAAGCCCATACCCCCCATAAGTAGCCACAGGCACAGAAAAAATGCCCCCAGCCACACTCCCAGCATCCACAGGCCCATCCGGGGAAATCGCCTGGCCAGGGATCGCCCGCCCACACAGCCCACAGTAGCTAGAGCAATCAGGAGCAATACACTGACTTTTGCTGGGGGGCTGTTGGGTAAAAATACTGAACTTGCTGCCAACACCCCCAGCCCAATCAGGGTAGAACGTGATAGTCCTATTTGGTGGTTATGGTTGCTCAGTAAGCTCCACGTGATTCCCCCCAAGCTGGCTAAAATGCCACTAATCAGCCAAACTCGCCAGTATTCACTTACAGGAAACCTGCCGACCATAAATAGGGGGAGATTCGCTGAGATCACATTCCACTTGGCTTGGGTAAAAATCCATGTGCCAATGTGCCACAGGAAGCTGCCCAGGAGCCAACCAATCAGTAAGGTTAAGAGGCTGCTAAACCAGTTGGAAAAAAGGTTTTTTTGGAGCCAATCTATGGCTGAGGGGCGGTTTGGCCCGATCGCAGGTAAGCTAGCCATTATCTCTCCTTGATTTGCACCATGCTATTAATAAAATTCATCACCAAGGCGATGATCAAATCGATCGTCAAATAGGTAGCCATGATCAGGAGCATCATCTCTACCGCCCGCCCGGTTTGGTTAAAGATTGTTGAAGACACTGAGTAAACTTCTGGGTAGGCGATCGCGACCGCCAGGCTAGAGTTTTTACACAGGTTTAAGTATTCACTAGTCAGGGGCGGCACCATCACCCGCAGAGCTTGGGGAAATACCACCAATCGCATCACTAGCCCATTGTTAAAGCCCAAGGCCTTGGCGGCCTCCCATTGCCCCTTGGGGACAGCTAAAATCCCTCCCCGGACGATCTCAGCCACAAAGGCCCCGGTGTAAAACACCAAAGCCAGCAGGGCAGAACAATACTCAGCCGACAGGCTCAAGCCGCCCGTCACTTGATTATTGGTGCCAATCACAGGCAAAGACCAGCCCAAACCAAACAACAGGATCAAAGCAGCCGCCACACCAAAGGTAGCTAAAATGTAGAGTCCGGCCCGTCCAGGATCACCCGCTTCGACCAGCCGCCGGGTGCGCCACCGCCAAGTTAGTAGGGCTGCGATCGCCAACACCCCCAGACCAACCACCCCCCAGCCCTGGGATATCCAGGGAATCACCACCCCCCGATTTGAGAGGTAAACCGTATCTAGTACCAGAATGCGGGACTCAATTTTAGGCAGATTCGAGAAAACTGCGAAATACCAAAAAAGCATTTGCAGCAGGATCGGTGTATTGCGAAATAACTCCACATAAACCACCACAATTTTTCGCAGTAGCCAGTTTTGGGAAAATCTAGCCACCCCCGCTGCAATCCCCAAGAGGGTAGTCAGCACCAGACCCACCAGCATGATTTTCAGAGAATTGAGGATACCCACCCCGAAAGCCCGTCCGTAGGGGTCAGAGGATCTGAAGGGAATTAGGTGTTCACCGATATCAAAGGAAGCAGCACTCCCCAAGAAATCAAAGCCAAAGCCGGAGCCGCGCCGGGCAATGCTCCAGCGCAAATTGAACAGAAAAAAATCAGCGATCGCCACCACCGCAACCACCGCTAAAATCTGTAAAGTAACCTTCCAAAATCGATCATCCCGCCAGATTGGCACCCTTGCACTAGCCATGAATTGAAACTCATCCTGAGAAATTAGCTAAAAAAGGCAGCTACAAAGCTGCCCAAAATCTCGAACCTAAATTAACGGAAAGGCGGCGAATACATTAACCCGCCCTTATTCCAGAGTTGATTGATCCCCCTGGGCAGATTCAGGCGGCTCTGGCTGCCGACATTGCGATCATAAACTTCCCCATAATTACCAACTCTGCGGACAATCTGCACCGCAAAATCATTAGGAAGACCCATATCTTTACCAAGGGTGCCCTCGACCCCCAAAAAGCGCCTCACCACCGGGTCATTGCTTTTGAGTTTTTCATCGAGGTTTTTAGAATCAATCCCCAACTCTTCAGCATTAATCAAAGTGAAAACAGTCCACTTGACCACATCAGACCAGCGCGAGTCGTTGTTGACAACCACCGGAGCCAAGGGTTCTTTGGACATAACCACATCGAGAATCGTGTGCTCATCAGGGTTGGGTAAAGCAGTGCGCCTGCCAGCCAACTGAGAGCGATCAGAAGTTACCCCCTCGCAGCGGCCCTGGGCATAGGCCGCATAGGTAGCATCCCCATTCTCAAAAACTAGGGGCCGGTAGTCAATATTGCGCTGGCGCATTTGGTCAGCGAGGTTCAATTCAGTAGTTGTACCAGTTTCCACACACACCGACTTACCGGCAAGATCCTCTAGGCGGGTGATATTAGAATCACGGCGCACCATCATCCCTTGGCCATCGTAGAACATAGTCGCAGTGAATTCTAAACCAAGACTCGTATCCCGACTAATAGTCCAAGTGCTATTGCGGCTCAGGAGATCTACATCCCCAGCCTTAAGGACTTCAAAACGTTCCTTGGACGTAAGATTGCGGTATTCTACTTTCTCAGGATCTCCAAATAACCCAGCAGCTATAGCCCGACAAAGATCCACATCCAGACCAGAATACTTACCAGACTTATCCACAAAGCTAAAACCGGGTAAATCTCCACTAACTCCACACTGGAGTTTGCCACGGCTGATAACTGTATCTAGGCGACTCTTGCCAGCAGCAGGAGCTGTTGGTGAGCCAGTGGGGTTGACATTGGGGGAAGTAGCCGTATTGGTTGGAACAGTAGCACTACAGGCCACCACTGTGACTGCGGCTAACACAGACAAGATAGCAAGGAGTAGAGGTTTATATTTATGCATAGCTGAACTCACTGGAAGTATTTAAGTCTTGAGTGCCTTATTTTTTTTGTAAAGGTTAAGTAATTATGATTATGGACTCTCCATTAATGGTGCAATGCTTGATACATTTTGTCATTGTCCAGAAAAATCCTGAAAGTACTTGATCGCCCATACTTTGAATAATCGTGGATGATCCACATTATTATCCTTCCACTTCCTTCCACTTAATTGGGGGTAATTGCTAGAATTGGGGAGAATTTACCTAATCAAATTAAAATTTACGGTTATGCTGCGTAGATCGAAAACCATTGTTAGGTTCTTGGCGATCGCCCTAAGCGCTCTGATGCTGAGTTGGTTAACCGCCTGTATTGACAGCAGCTCAGCCCCAACCGGTGGCAACTTTACCGGCTTACGAGTGAAAGTCCTAGTCGGCAGTGGCGTAGGGGAATTCTGCGAGCAGGCCGCCCAAAAATTTAACCAGCAAAACCCCAAGCTAGACAATGGCCAAGCATTTCAAATAACTTGTGAAAGCCTCGGCAGCGGTGATGTGGTCACTTCAGTTACAGCCTTAGCCGAACAATTGGCTGCGGGAACCATCAAACCAGAGGATCAACAATTTCCGACGCTCATTTCCCTAGATGGAGAAATCTACCAATCTCAGCTAATCTATCGTCTCCAGCAAATTTTCCCCGGCAAAAAATATCTCCCTGATCTCACGGAATCACCACTACTAGCTAGTAGCCCTATGGTATTTATGGCCCAGCCAGATGTGGCCCAAGGATTACAAAAGCAACCAGACCCATTTAAAATTCTAGTTACAGCCAAAACCCACAAGGACATCGACCCCAGTGGCCCAGCTTTACCCATCAACTACGTCCACACGGCCCCCACAAAATCTAACTCCGGATTGCAAACCTTGGTGGCTCAATATGCAGCCGTTTCTGGCAAACGCCCTGAGGAACTAACTGTTGATGATGTTGCCAAATTCCAATCTCAAATCCAGAAGATCCAATCTAAAATCACCCGCTACGGAGTTTCCACCAGTTCCCTAGCCAAGTCCATGGCCAAAAACGGCCCCTTCTGGGCATCGGTCGGCTCAGTTTATGAATCTTCTGTGATTGCAGTTAATAGTCAATTACCCGCTGGCCAAGCCAAGTTTCAAGCGGTCTATCCCCAGGCTACCTTCAGCTCAAATATGCGGGTGATTTTACCAACGGCTCCTTGGGTGAGTGCCGATGAGAAGGCGGCGGCGGATAAATTTATCAAGGCTTGGCTATCACCGGAATATCAGCAAATTGCTACGGAATTAGGTCTGCGCCCCGGTACCCCTGGAGTGAGTTTGGGTTCTAAATTTACTCCAGATTTTGGAGTTGACCCCAACCCCACCTATGATTCCTATCGTCCACCCCAGCCAGATGTGGTGGCGGCAATGCTGAAAAATTGGTCTGAGATTAGCAAAAAACCCTCCCAAGTGGTGATTGTGGTCGACAGTTCTGGTTCGATGACGGGAAACAAAATGCCCGCTGTGCAGAGTACCCTGTCGCGCTACATCAATAACCTCGGCCCCAAGGAAAAGGTAGCTTTAATTGATTTTGATACCGTGATTAGGCAACCTGTGCTGGTTGATGGTACTCCTGAGGGCAAGCAGCGGGGTCTCCAGTTTGTGGCTAGTCTCGAAGTTGGCGGTGGAACTAAGCTTTATGATGCGGTACTGTTGGCTCGTAATTGGCTCAAGCAAAATCGCCAGGCTAATGCCATCAATGTGGTTTTGGTGCTGACCGATGGGGAGGATTCTGGCTCTACAATTACCTTGGATCAACTGGGGGCTGAGCTCCAAAAGAGTGGGTTTCAATCGGATGACCGGATTGCCTTTTTTACGATCGGCTACGGCGATGAGGGAGAGTTTAACCCCAAAGCCCTCAAGAAAATTGCTGAGCTCAGCGGCGGTTATTATTCTAAAGGCGACCCTGAAACTATTAACCGCTTGATGGATAATTTGCAGGTAGAGTTTTAGATGCCATGAAGTTAGCCAACCCCCTTAATTACCCAATTCCCATGCTGGTAGCTGGTGTGGCGCTAGTGGTCGGGGCCCGCTGGCTACGCTTGCCCCCGGTGGTGATCTTGCCCACGGCCGGGGCGATCGCTATGGTCGGAGCAGCAATCCGCAAAGCCCAGGTGCCCATACCTCTGTTAGATAATCCTGAGCTAGAACAACAACTCCAGGCTGTACGCCAGCAGGCCAAGATCCTGGCTGATAAGGCCAATAAGCTGCGCCAGGAAGCCGGACGGATTTTGACTGGGGCTGAGCAGATGGATTTGCTAGTGGCTTTGCAGGAAAGTTGCGATCGCTCGATCGAACTACCCGGCAAAATCGACCACATGGCCCACCAGTTCCAAGGCAGTGACTCCCTGCTGGACCCAGCGGAATTGAAACAACAACTACGTGAAATCGACAAAAAAATTCCCACTACCCAGGGAATTGCCCGGGAACAACTCCAAAAACTCCGCTCCAGCCTACAGCGCAACATCAAGCTAGCTCAACAGGGGCAAGATGCCCGCCAGGCCCAGGTGATGAGCTGCCAGTCCCTGGTTCTAGAAGCAGCTGGGGTACTCCAGGAGTTGCAAAACAAACTCCGCAGTGTCAATGTGTCTGATGTGGAAGCTGTCGGGGAAATTCGCTCCCTATCTGAACAGTTAAACAGCTACCAAGATAATTTAGATACATTTTTTACTCACGAGGGCTAAATGACCATTGGTCAGGGTCTAACCTGGCCAGGTCTTCCGGGCGATCGATGTCAGCTAAGACCGGCAAATAATTGATCTGGAGTTGTAGTGTGGCCGCCTTGGCTTGGGTCTCGGCTAGGAGGCGATCGCTACTCCAAGGCATATCTCGAAGCAACCCCTGCGCCTTCTCTAAATCCCTCTGGAGCATCAGCAAATTAAACCCAATCAAATAGTAGCCCCCATCCACCGCCGGGCCGATCACCACTTCCCCTTGATCCAGCAAGTGAAACGCCATACCCAAGATGTGGACATCTAAGCTTGGGCAATCGGTGCCAATGATCACCAGGCGATGAATCTGCCTAAGCCAAGCTTGGTCTAGGGCAGCCTCTAGCCTAGTGCCAAGATCACCATCAACTTGAATTTGGTAGTCTAGCCCCGCCCCCAACCAAGCGGTCATCGACTCTAGGGATGCACCAGTGTAATAAATCTTGATCTGAATTGGCAAACTCTGCTGGAGACCTCTAGCTTGTTTCAGGGTATGCTTAACCAACTGGCTGTGTAACTGGGCTGCACCGTTTGCCCCAAGTTTTGGGATCAAACGAGTCTTAGCGTGGCCGGGTCGGGGGTAACGGGTGAAGATTGCCAGTTCCATGGGAAATTAAACAAGATTTAACCCAATTTGCTGATAATCCTAACTGTTATTCCAATGGAACATAATTGTTATGAACTGGAAAAAAGTATTTTTGTCGTTTAATTTGGCGCTGATGGGGGTGGCGATCGCTTTAGGTATTGCCGCCACAGCCCAGGAAGCTACTGGACGCTATAACCTACCTAATATTGGAATCGCCGAATCTATTAACCGGGTGTGGCCAAACCTAATCAAGGATGATCGCGGCATCCGCCTAGGCGGGCTATTTTCCGGTCTTTACCATGTGAGTGGCGATCCAGCCAATGAATTTTGGGCTACAGCTGACCGCGGCCCCAATGGCCAAGTCCGTGTCGGTAACGAAAACCGGCGCACTTTCCCGATTCCAGAGTATAGCCCAGTCATCTACAAGCTCCAAGCCGCCAACGATAGACTAAATACCATCCGGGAGATACCCATCAAAACCCGTAGCGGCCGCCCTGTAACTGGGCTTTCCAATACTAGCAGCGACGAAGTACCCTACACCTTTGACGGCCAAACCCGCCTTGACCTCAACCCCAATGGTTTGGATATCGAAGGCATTACCCGCGCCCCCGACGGCACGTTTTGGCTGTGCGAAGAATACAGTCCCAGCGTAGTTCATGTAAATGCTGAAGGAACTGTAGTACAGCGCCTAGTCCCCGCTGGACTAAATTTGGGGGCTGATACAGATGTCCGTACTACCCTGCCAGCTATTTATGCAAAACGCAGACAAAATCGTGGCTTTGAAGCTATAAGTATCAACAAAGATGGTTCTAAGTTATTCATTGGCCTGCAAAGCCCTCTAGAATTTCCGACTCGGCAGATCGGTCGCGCTTCTCGAATGATGCGGATTCTGGTGGTCGACCCCCGCAACCAGCTTCCTGTGGCTGAATATGTCTATGTAGCTGATTTACCCAACGAGTACGGCGAGACCGACCAAGGGGAGATGAAAATTGGCGATATTGATTATGTCAATCCCAATACTCTGCTTTTGGTGGAGAGGACTGACAAGATTGCCAGGGTTTATCAAGTAGACCTCAGTCGGGCCACCAATATCTTGAATACCAAATGGGATGATCTTCAAAACACGCAGAGTTCCCTAGAAGCCCTACGCCCGGAGCAATTGGCTGCCAATAATGTTACCCCTGTGGGTAAGTCGCTGTTGCTTGATCTAAGCAAGGTGCCCAACATGATGGAAAAAATCGAGGGGATGACGATCGTTAATGACCGGACGATCGCCATTGGCAATGACAACGACTTTGGGTTCAGCGACTTCACCGCCGCGGGCCGTGCCAACAATAATAACTTGGCCACAACCCTGCTGAGTCTGCGGTTACCGCGTGCTCTGCCACTGGAGCGCTAGGGACAACACTTGCATCCGAGGATCAGCTTAGCTTGTGGATTCAACTGCTGTATCTTGGCTCGGCCCACCGATCCTCTAACGATCAGTTAGAACTGATTAGAGCTAGAAATTATAGGACTTACATAAAGGCCCTAAATGCAGAGTTAGTTGACATCCCACTGGTGTTAACTAACTACTGAGACTGGTAGGTACGGTGTGGATGCCTGAGTTCCAAACTATTAAGTGTTCTAAGTTTTCTATGGAGTTAGAGATGCCCTTCAATTTTTTGTCAGCTTTTTGCCAATTGGAGAAATTGTTGCGATCGCTGCCAAATCTCGCTAATGACATCCATTAAAGTGTGGTCGCTGTCGTATTCGATCAACTCGGCCCAGGGGTGGCGTTGGCAAAACTCTTGGCTAGCGGTTATGGGAATGACCTGATCGTGGCGACCATGGCAGATTAGGGCGGGGATTTGACGGCTGAGGCTGATATTTTCGTATTGGCGGGCATCGTCAACAAATCCGTAGTGGAGGGGGAGCGATCGCTCAGCCCCGTAGTGGTAAACCTCTAGGTAGCCGCTATCTTGCCATGCTTTGAGTTGCTCAGGGGTCATTTTACCCAACCAATAGCTCAAAAAACCAAAGGCCGGAGCCAACAAAATCATCCGGCTGACCTGGGGATATTTTTCCCCTAACCAAGCTGCGGTCAGACCGCCCAGACTAGAGCCGATTAAAACCACCGGACGATCGCTGAATAAACTAGCAACTTGAGTTAGTTGCCGGGTGATTGTTAAATGGGAGAAGTCCCCTTGGTTGAGGTCTGGTACCGCTAGATCAATATCAAACTGGCCAAGCTGCTCCCGGAGGTACTGAACTTTGGCTGATTGTGGACTAGAAGCAAAACCATGTAAATAAATATATTGGCTTGTCATGAAATTAATGAATCGCTGCGGTCTAATCACTGCCCTCCATAGGATAGCGCAATCACCTTGGCTGGCTGTGGCGATGGTGTTTTTGGTAGTTTCCCTCTGGGCTATGCCAGCTTGGGCATCCCTCAAGGACGATCACTATGATGGCAATATTTTTGCCCTGTATGCCGGTAATGGCGCGCTGGTACCAGCAAAGGAAACAATTACCATGGCTTTAGAGCGTCAAAAGCCTGTGTTTCTGGTTTTTTACATCGACGACAGCCAAGACTGTAAAGAATTTTCGCCGATCGTCTCCCAGATTCAGGCATTTTTTGGCAAGCTAGTCAGCATCATTCCCGTGGATATCGATACCATCCCCCCAAAAGATCGGTACAGCCAGACCGAGCCGGGTTACTACTACCAGGGGCTACTGCCCCAAGTTGTAATTCTCGACCAGCGGGGGCAAGTGGTGTTTGATCAAGTTGGTCAGGTGCCGTTTGGGGAGATGGATAAGGTGTTGCGGCAAATTCTCCAACTCTCAGAAAACCCAGATAGTCAACAGTTACAGCCTAAGGCATTTAATGAAGTGAATACAGAATTAACTTCTGGAAAGCAATCAGGAAAGTAATCAACATAATCATCTTGGCTGGGTGATGTTATCAAATTAAAGTTCTGTGTGGCCTTTGGGTAGATTAGAGCTAAGGGATAGGGTAAGTTAACGTGAATTCGAGATAAGCCAGAAACCCCACTATCCCGTTACCAATCTAGTCAATTTGGCAAGGATACTACTTGATTTCAGCCGAATTTCGTTGGATCAATTCCCTTAACCTGACATTAAGTTAATGTTAGTTCGGGATAGCCCCTCCTCCCACAACAGCCAGAGGGAAGTAGAGTAAATCCTTGTACTCTTTATCTCAACCTCAGGTTGAGTCGGCTTTAGCTGAATTCAGCCAAGGAGCATATTAATCCTATTCGGCTAGGGAGATGAACTATGGGTTGATCGGTTAAGCTGGAGGCGATGCCGGATTCAAGCTGCACATATGCGTAACACCAACCCTACTGATGGTCTCTAAATACGATGATACTGGTGTCGGTGGTTATTCCGATATTTAATGGGGAGAATGATTTGCCCCAGTTAATTTTGTGTTTACAAAGCCAGGATTACTCCCACTGCGAGTTTCTGCTGGTGGATAATGCCAGTGTGGATAGTACAAGTTCAATCATTGCGGCGATCGCAGCCCAAGACAAACGCTTTCGCTGTCATCAAGCCCGGCAGATCCAGAGTGCCTACGCAGCCCGGAACGTGGGTATTAAAGCCGCCAAAGGTGAAATCATTGCCTTTACGGATGTCGATTGTCGTCCCCGACCAGATTGGCTCAGCAAATTAGTCTTGCCCTTTGCCGACCCCAAAGTCCAGCTAGTCGCCGGGGAAATCTTGGCTCTACCGGGGCAAACTTGGCTGGAGCACTACGCTGAGCAGCAACAGATTCTGTCCCAGGAGCATACCCTCAATCATCCCTGTTTACCCTATGCTCAAACGGCTAATTTGGCGGTCCGCAGAGCTGCGCTGGTAACTACCGGGTTGTTTCGCCCCTACCTGACCACGGGGGGTGATGCAGATCTTTGCTGGCGAGTGCAACTCCAGTTTCCGGGGTGTTTGGTTTTTCAAGAGCAGGCGATCGTCTCTCATCGGCACCGGGCTACCCTGGGGGAGTTTTATCGGCAGTGGTATAAATACGGGCGATCGAACTGCTACCTATGCGAACTCCATGGCGTGGAGTTAATGCAGGGTTTTTCTTGGGCTGATTATGGTTATCGGCTGCTGCGCTGGCTAGTCCGGGAATTGCCGAGCCAAGTTCTACGGCAAAAATATCTCTGGCAACCCAGGGCGATCGCCCAGATTTTAGCTACTCCCTTGGGATTATGGGCAGCTTGGGCGAGGTTTAGGGGGCAAAACCAAGCGGTGGTTTCCCCAGAAATTCGACAAATTGAGTTTCTAGAAGAAGCAGAAACTTAGTCAAAGATCTGGGCGCAGCGGTGCTACACCCCAAAACCTCCAATTCAAAAATTGAAATTAACCCCAGGTAAACAAATCGATAGGTAAGCTACTAACTGGCGGATACTACCACTTGGACTTCAGCAACTACTTCCGGGTGGAGCTTGATGCTGACTGTGTAGGTGCCGAGTTTGTTGATATCAGGAACTTCAATGTCGCGGCGATCGATCTCAATTTTGCTGGCTGCGAGAATTACTTCCGCCAATTCAACGTTGGTGACTGTACCAAAGATGGCATCACCTTCGCCGACTTGTTTACTGACGGTGAAACTACCAATTTTTTCCAGGGCAGCTTTTTGGGTTTCCGCAGCTTTTTTGAGTTCGAGTAGCCGCTGTTTCTCTTTTTCTTTGCGAATTGCCACTTGCTTGAGCAGGCCGGGGTTGCTCCGCACAGCAATATTTTGTGGAATCAAGTAGTTGCGGGCGTAGCCGGGAGCCACCTCTACTACATCACCGAGTCGGCCTAGTTTGGGCACGTCTTTATTGAGAATTACCTGTACACGCTTAGCCATAAATTTTAAGACTTAAATAGATCCAGAACTTTTTATGATAAAGGTTGGGTGGGAGCGATCGCAAGCTAGCCAACACAGCAGGGGGGAGTGCCCTGCCAACCCCGCAGATAATAATAAATCCTCACCAAATATTCCCCAATTACTTCAGTGGTTAATGCCAAGGCATAGACATTGGGGATTAGGTTCGGCAGGGTGATTGCATTGAAGTTTACTGGGCGCAGGTTGCCACTCAAAAAATCCGTTGGCCGGGGTAGGGCAATAATCCCCAATTGAGCAAAAGTAGCCAAAACCCTCTGCATCTGGAGGCCGGAGGTGACCACGATAATTGGCTGGTTTTTGAGATTGCGCTCCCTCAGGATGCGATCGACTGCTTCGGCGGTTGTCCGTACATCCAATCCCTTGTCGTCTTCAACAATTTGCGCCAAGGGCACCCCCATCTGGCTGAGTAGTACTCGCAGGTCTTTGGATTCGAGCGCATTGGGCTGCTCTAGGGGAATTCCCGGTCTCGGGCCGGCACTGACAATCACAATCGAGTTACGTCTAGCAGCCAACTGTTCAGCATATACCCGGGCCGTTACTAGAATCCGATCGCCCGTTTCAGTTAGCTGTACTTCCCGGCGTGGGAATGTGGCAATCCGGGTAGTGCCCCGCCCAAATAGCACGATCGCCCCCACAGGCGTGGCATCTGAGGTGATCTTGGGGCCGGCAACCACCACCTGCTGGGCCAAAAAATAGGCGGACACAGGCAAACTTGCAGCCAGTAAAAGTACAAAAGCCCACACAACAAAATCACCATTGACTTTACCCTTGCCCTGGCGTAGGGCCGTGCCCAACAGAAAAATTACCAGACCCAAGGGCTGGAGAGGTAGAGAAATCAAGCTCCACCACTGACCACCAAAATTATCATTGGGGTTAAAAAAAGCCAAGACGACCACTAACAAAACTAGGATCAACCCAATTTGGGTGTAGGTTTTTTTGGGGACTAGTTTGGTCAGAACGTACCAGACAATAAAAACGATCGCAATCCAAAGCAGAATCGTAGTCAGGAGGGGAAACATACCGGCTCAAGCTAATTGCTGTACTGGGTAGCAGCAAATAATCAATAATTGTTGCATCTCACTCTAGCAGGAATTGCAGGCTTGAACCCCTATTACCCTTTCCCCAAACCCTCTCCAATCAAAGAAAATAAAAATAAAATCAAATGAGAGTTCCCCAGCCGTTAGCTGGGGTTTCAACTGAAGCTGAAATAAGCAGATGTTTAGATAAGGTAGGGACAGTTAAAACCATCGCCACAAACGGTGTACATGAGGATTTTTCAGCTCGTGGTGATGACCTTGGTTATCAAAGTGACTTGACACCAGACTTTTCAGACACCCTCTAGGCGACGGCATTAGCGATCGCCCCACGGAAAACCCCTAGAAAAGCTAAACTGAAACAAAGTTAGAGTAAACACACCTTCCCATAACTAACATGGCCACCTATCCCGGTATCTCCAGTGAAGCATTTCGCCACCCGCTCGATCGCCAAGCTGAACAAGCCCTCCGCAGCGTACCGGGGTTTGATTTAGTCGCCCGTAAGTTTGTCGAATTTATCTACGAGCGTCCCCAATATGTCTACCTAATGGCCAACAACATCCAAGCCGGGCCGCGTCAATACTCCACTTTGTACGGTATTTTCAGGGAATGCGTCCGGGATTTAGATGTCACCCCAGAACCAACCCTATTTGTTAGCCAAAACCCCCAGGTAAACAGCTATGCCCTCGGCAAGGATCGCCCATATATTGTGGTCAACACAGGCTTGCTAGACCTGCTTAAGGAAGATGAAATCCGGACTGTACTTGCCCACGAACTGGGGCATATCAAATGTGACCACACCATCTTGATCCAGATGGGGATTTGGGCTATGAGTGCCGCTTCATTTCTGGGGGAGATTACCTTCGGGATCGGTAACTTGGTCAGCAGTGGTTTACTGTATGCCTTCTACGAGTGGCGGCGCAAAGCCGAGCTTTCTGCCGATCGCGCAGCGTTTTTAGTCATGGATGAGCTAGACCCCGTATTCCGCACCATGATGAAAGTAGCTGGTGGTAGTAGTAAATATGCCCACGAGTGCAGTGTTTCTGAATTTATCAAGCAATCGGAGCAATATCGCCAGCTAGATGAGGACGGCCTCAACCAGGTTTACAAGTTTCTCCTCTACAACGGCAATAATGGCTCGATGCTCAGCCATCCTTTTCCGGTGGAGCGCCCCTATTTCTTGCAAGAGTGGGCTAATTCTGAGGAATATCGCCAGATCAAGCGGGGCGACTACCCACGCACAGAACCCATGGATGTTAAAGCCGAGGGAAGCCGGGAAGTGGATCAACTACAACGGGAGCTAGAGCAACTGCAACGGGAGATCGATCGCCTGCGTAACCAAGGCTCCAATTAACTACGGGGATAACCAAATTCCTGCACACAAGAGCAATTCATAGTACCGAGTTGCTTGCTGAGTAAGTTAGAATCAACAACACAAATTTAATACCTGATCTAGCTTCTAGGATGTGGAGTTGGCTTGTAAAACTTAAACCACTGGTAGCTCCTGCTGACTAGTAATTGCGGCTGATTTGGTAAAGGTGGGTCGATCAATCGCACGCCGCCAGTGAAATTGATAAATTATCTTGAATTAAGAGAGTTTTTTATTGTAAAGCATGGGTGAATTTTCTCTATTGGCTGCTTTTTTTCCAGAGCTACCCCTAGATGGGCTGCTCTCTACCCAAGGCATTATGATTATGCTGCTGGCTGCCTATGCCGGAGCCATGTGGGTATTTTTAACCAGTGCCCCCAAGGTTTACACGGTGATGGTTTCTGATCTTCAGGTGGCCCAGGATTTTTATGAGGGGCTGCTGGAGTTGACGGTGGCTGATGTGCCCCTGCACTATTACTACAATTACGAGCAATCTGTGGGGGCGATCGCGGCTGACCCGATGTACATGGGCAGTGCTATGGCTCCCAACCGGTTTACGGGTGCTGAGGGGCTGTGGTACAAGCTCCGCAAAAATACCCAACTTCATGTGGTCAGCGGTGCGAGCTTGGGCAATAAAAACCAACAGCGCCATGTGTGTTTCGATCGCAGCTGCCTAGAGCAAATCTTGCTGAGGGTAGAGAGCCGCCGCCTCAAGTACAAGATCCGCCGGGAAAAACCCTTGAATTTCCTAGTCAAGGACTACGCCGGGCGGGTGATTGAAATGGTCGAAGTGGGTGAATAGCCGCCAATTGGCCCTGCAAACTCTGCGGGCGATCGCCCAAAAAGGGTTGTTTCCCGATGTGGCCCTCGACCAGCAGCTAAGCCACGCCAAAATCAGCAGGGACGATCGCCGCCTAGCCACAGAACTGGTCTATGGCTGTATCCGCCGGGCCAAGACCCTCGACTACCTGATTACTACCCTTGCCCAAAGACCCAAACAGCCGCCCCTGCTGCGATTGATTCTGCATGTGGGTTTGTATCAATTGGCTTATTTACCCCACATTCCGGTTGCCGCCGCCGTGGACACCACTGTGGAATTAGCCAAAGCCAATGGGTTCACTGGGTTGACTGGTTTTATTAACGGGCTGTTGAGGCAATACCTACGCCGGGGAGTGAGCTGGCCGGAGTCCCCAGTGGAGTGCTTGGCAACCCAACACAGCTTTCCTGAGTGGTTGATTACCACTTGGCTAGACCAATGGGGATTTGAGGAAACTGAATCGCTCTGCCAGTGGTTTAATCAGAGTCCTAGTTTTGATCTGCGGGTCAATTGCCGTCGGAGCGATCGTGCTGCCGTTCAAGCAGCTTTGGCAGCCGCTGGCATGACAGCTACCCCCTTGGCCAACTTGCCCACAGCCCTACGGCTGAACAGTGGCCTAGGCTCAGTGCAACAGTTACCCGGCTTCCGAGAGGGGTGGTGGACAATCCAGGATGCCAGTGCCCAGCTAGTTTCCCACCTCCTTGATCCCCAGCCAGGGGAAGTGGTGGTGGATGCCTGTGCAGCTCCGGGGGGCAAAACCACCCACATTGCCGAACTCATGGACGATCAAGGCCAAATTTGGGCCTGCGACACCGCCAAGCGCCTCGGTAAGCTACAGGAAAACTGTCAGCGCTTGGGTCTAAACTCAATCCGAATCCACCAGGGAGACAGTCGGCAAATCAGCCAGTTTGCTGGTTGTGCCGATCGCATCTTGGTGGATGTGCCCTGCTCTGGTTTGGGCACTCTGCATCGCCATCCAGATATCCGCTGGCGACAAACCCCTGCCAAGATTGCTGAACTGCTCCATCTCCAGGGAGAAATTCTGGCAAATGCCGCTACTTGGGCTAAACCCGGTGCAGTTTTGGTTTATGCTACCTGTACTCTCAACCCAAAAGAAAATGAAGCGATCGTTACTCAGTTTTTAGCTGCTCATCCCCACTGGCAAATCATTGACCCCGGCAACATGGCCACCCCTTACGCCAATCCCGACACGGGCTGGGTTTACATCTTGCCCCACCACCATCACATGGATGGCTTTTTTATGGTCAAGCTCAGGAATCAGGGGCTTACCAGATTTACAGACAGTTAACCTCAATTGCCGTAGGTAATCACTAGGGTGACTGAAGCATCGATCGTCTGCTCGCCGGGTACGATCGGGGAGGTAGGAGGAGCGCTAGCGAGTCGCACAGCAACAGCTTCCGGCGGGCTAAAAGCTCCCTCCACTTGAATTCTGATCACCTCCCGGCGGCGGAGGTTGAGGCTACTAAGAATCGTATCGGCTTGGCGTTGGGCATCTTCAGTGGCTAGGCGGAGGGCCTGCTGCCTAGCTTGGGCGATCGCATCCTCAGTAGCACTAAACCCCACAGAATCAATCCGAGTTGCCCCCGCCTGCACCGCCGCATCCAAAAGCTGCCCAGCCCGCTCCGGGGTCGTGCGAAATTTCACACTGTTGCTAGCGGTATAGCCATCAAAGATCTGCCGATTATTCTCAAATTGGTATATGGGCGTAAGCCTCACCCCAGTCGTCTGCAACCTTTCTACCCCAGTCAAGACGGCCATCACCCTCTGCATTCTTTGGGCAGTTTCCTGCTGGGCGGCAGTGGCAGTGCTGCCCCTCGTTTCTACCCCCAACTGGATATCCACTAATGTAGCTGGAATCCGCTCAGAGCCGCGCCCTGTTACAGTCAAAGTCCGGGATATTTGCCGCTGCTCGACGGTTACTTCCCCCTGGGCAAAAGCTGGGCTAGCCAAGCAAACACCAACTAAAATCAAGACGCTGTGGTAAAAAACCCTCATAACTACTCCTCAACGTAAATTCAATCAACCTAAAGCCAGATAAATCTCCACTCTACCGGATCAAAGTCTGCGGTAATCGGGGGGCCAAGCTGGCTAGAGAACTTATCGCTCTTCCAAAAGAGATGCTTTAATAGTGAACAGTTGTAGCGGCATTAGTTCCGGGCGTACTCTGCCACGTAAAGATAACAATGGTGTCAAGCCTATGGTAGCCAGTTCAGCAAAACCCACCAAAGACAATCTAGAAACCCTAGAAAGAATTCTCCAAAAGTGTTTGCATCTGGAGTTGCTCTATGTCATTCCTCTGCAAGTGGAGTGTTTTACATGGGAAGATATTTTAATTGTGCTGATTCAACACTCGCCTCAAATTGTCCCCAATACGGCCCAGGTATTTAAACTGGTTGAAAAAGAGGTTTTGGCCCAAGACTGGTCTACTAATCAACAGGTACAAGCTTACATTCGCGCTGAAGGACAAAAGGAACCCCACGCCGCCCATGCTTTTAAGTTACCCCGGTCGATTCAGACGGTGGCGGAGAGTGAACCTACTCCCCTGCATGTCCGGCCAATTAATTTAGAGGCTTTGATCAAAGGGGAGCCGCCCCTGCCTGAGGAGCCGCCAGCTCCAGTGCATATCTACATTCCTCCGGTGAAACCACCTGCTCCGGCTGCTAAACCTAGGCGTTCTCGCCCACCAGTCGGCCTATTGGTCGGGTTGATGAGTGCAGCGATCGGGGCTGGTTTGGTTGGGTTTGCGGTTTTGGGTCGTCCCTGTGTGATTGGCAGTTGCCCGGCGTTGGCCAATGCCAAGCAGCTCAGTGTGCGATCGACCACTTTGTTTATCTCTCCGACTCCGGCCAATGGCGGCGATATTCTTTTAGCCCAAAAGGAGTTGGAGCAGGCGATCGCTACTCTCCGGCAGGTTCCCCCTTGGTCTGGCTATTACCGCCAAGCTCAGACAGAACTCCGGCAATACCTCAACCAAGCCCAACGGTTGGATCAAGTAGTATCAGCCCTGAAAAAGGCAGCTAAGGCGGCGGAAATGACCCAGAAACTGCCCGTTGCTGAGCCAGTGTGGCGCGAATCCCAGACCCTCTGGCGTGAAGCGATCGCCCAAATGGAAAGCATCTCCCCCGGTCACGAAGCCCATAAATTTGCCAAGGTTAAAATCCAGCAGTACCAACAGCAACTCCAGACAATCAACCTCGGTTTAGTCACTGAGCAAGTGGCTGTCAAGAACCTGGCCGCTGCCAAGGAAAATGCCCAGGCAGCTACGGCTCGCCAAGGAGTAGCCCAGTCTTTGGGTGACTGGCAAGCGGTTGCTAGCCTGTGGCGCGATGCCCTCAATAAACTGGAGGCAATCCCCGCCACCACCACCCCCTACAGGGAGGCCCAGGAACTCCGCCAGAGCTTCCAGCCCAAGCAACGGTTTGTATCCGATCGCACCCAGTTAGAGCAAATCGCCCAAAAAGTCTTTGACCAGGGTATCCAAGCAGCCGAAGCCGCTCAAAAGGCCGGCACAGACAACCGCTGGGATTTAGCCGTCAATAACTGGATTGGGGCGATCGATGCCATGGAGCGAGTGCCCCGCAACACCAACGCGTACGATCGGGCCCAGCCCCTAGCACAAGCCTACACCACTTCCCTCCGCCAAGCCCAAGGCAACCTGGAAGCCGCCAACGTCCAAACCAGAGCCAAGGCCGACCTAGGACGTATCTGTAGCGGCAACCCAGCCATCTGTACCTACGAAATTGCCAGCAATACCATCCGGGTACGCCTCAGTGCCACCTACACAGACCAAATGCGACAGACAGCAATCATTGCCACCATGCGCGGCGATAATAAATCCCATGCCAGCGTCCTACAACACATCAACACCCTGCAACAAGCCCTACAAACCATCAGCAACAACTCCCGGCTCAACCTAGAAATCTACGATGCCAACGGCTTTCTAATCGCCGCCCACACCCCCCGTTAAAACTGGCCATGGATAGTCTCACCAGTCTCACCATCAGCCTTGCCCCCGCCATTAATCTCAGTGATGAGCAATTTTTTCAACTCTGCCAGCACAACCGTGACCTGCGGCTTGAACGCAACACCCAGGGAGATATAACCATCATGGCTCCTGAAGGTAGCGAGACCGGAATACGCAGTGCAATTATCACAACTGACCTGAATATTTGGAATCGCCGTACCAAACTCGGTTATGTGTTTGGTTCCTCAGCGGGTTTTACTTTACCCAATGGCAGTAACCGCTCTCCCGATGCAGCCTGGGTTCGCAGAGAACGCTGGGATAGCCTCACCCCAGAGGAACGCTCCCGGTTTGCCCCCTTGTGCCCAGACTTTGTTGTTGAACTGATGTCCCCTGGCGATAACTTGGCTAACCTGCAAGCCAAAATGCAGGAATACCAGGACAATGGGGCCAGACTGGGCTGGCTGCTTGACCCCCTGGCCCGACGGGTAGAAATCTATCGCCCCGGCCAGCCCAAGGAAGTGCTGGATAATCCCTTGACCATTTTGGGAGAAGAGGTTTTGCCAGATTTTGTGCTCAGCTTAGGGGAGATTTGGTAAAACAACGATGAATAGTCTCACCATCAGCCTTGCCCCCGCCATTAATCTCAGTGATGAGCAATTTTTTCAACTCTGCCAGCACAACCGTGACCTGCGGTTTGAACGCAACACCCAGGGAGATATAATCATCATGGCTCCAACGGGAAGTGAAACCAGTTGGCGTAATTCCAATTTGAATGCAGAACTGGTGATTTGGAATAGGCGGACTAAATTGGGTATTGTCTTTGATTCTTCTGGTGGCTTCAAGCTTGCCAATGGCAGTAACCGCTCTCCCGATGCAGCCTGGGTTCGCAGAGAACGCTGGGATAGCCTCACCCCAGAGGAACGCTCCCGGTTTGCCCCCTTGTGCCCAGACTTTGTTGTTGAACTGATGTCCCCTGGCGATAACTTGGCTAACCTGCAAGCCAAAATGCAGGAATACCAGGACAATGGGGCCAGACTGGGCTGGCTGCTTGACCCCCTGGCCCGACGGGTAGAAATCTATCGCCCCGGCCAGCCCAAGGAAGTGCTGGATAATCCCTTGACCATTTTGGGAGAAGAGGTTTTGCCAGATTTTGTGCTCAGCTTAGGGGAGATTTGGTGATTTTTGGTAGGCTTGGGGTTGTTGAAATTTATAAATATCGGTAATGGCTTGCACCCAGCCATCAGTGAGGGATTGGAGCAGCTTTTCTCCCTTATCCAAACTGGCAACAGTGGCATCTCCTAAAACCCCACTGGTGCTGAGGTCGCGCATTACCCAAGCAAAGGGCAGGTTGCCTTCCATGCTCAGTAAGCTCTGTTTAGGTAAGCCGTGGGGGTATTCCCGGACTGCTCGATCCATTTTCACCTGTTCCGGTAAAAGAGCCAGAATTAGGCTAGTTTCTGCATCACCAGCGTGGATGCCGTATTCTAGTTCTTCTGGACTAAGTAATTCAGCGCCATTGTGGGGTACTCGCCAGACAAACAGGGGAAATACCAAAAAGTCAGGATATTGCTGATGGAGGTCGCGGGCAACGATTTCCATGATTTGAGGTTGACCGCCGTGGGCATTCAGTAAAACTAGTTTACGGAAGCCAGCGCGATAGATGCTTGCGGCGGTTTCCATGAGTAATGAGATCAAGGTGGTGGCAGTCAGGGTAATTGTGCCGGGAAAGTGCCAGTGTTCGTTGGATTTACCGTAGCAGAGGGTGGGCAGGGCATAGGCGGGAATTTCAGCCGGGAGTTTAGCTAGGGTATGGCCGAGGATACCGGTGGCGATCGCACTATCCACAATTAGCGGCAGGTGGGGCCCGTGCTGCTCCACTGCTCCGATCGGTTGGATAATTACTGTGTTTGCTCGATCGGGCATAGCTTGAATATCAGTCCAACTCAGGTAAGGTAAAAAGCGATGAGGGGGAATAAAGCTATGCATAAACCCGGCAAGAAATTAAAAACAACGAAAGTAGTCGAGTCAACTGGGTACCAAGGCTGAACAACCTGAGTTCAAGATAACGAGCCAACAGAAGAAGTCACCGTTGAGTTAAGGTTGATTAAAACTCTCCAGCAGGGCAGTTCTGATGTCTATGAGTTTAGAAGTTATATTTTGTTTTGTCGATGATTTTTGCCAAAAAATTGAACCCCTTTGGCGTTCATGTCGGGACATGGCAACGCAGTCGCTGTCTCAACTTGTTCGAGGCGATAGCAATTTTCATTGACCAATACTATTACCAGAGTTTAGTATCTAAAGCGTATCTGCATTTGACGACGTGGAGTTTTTCTAGAGTAATTATTCTTACTTTTTTTAGTCTGATTTTGTCAAGTTGGCGGGGCAGGTTTTCATTCTCACACTATTGCCCTCAATTTAGCATCCTAATGCAATTGAACGGCGGCTGGTAACTGTTGCATTAAACCCATCCATCTTTATAATCTTTTTGACGAGTAATTATTCCATGCTAAGTTAGGATTTAGAAATTTCCAGAAACTTATTGATGGCTTGAGCGATATCGTAGTCGCCCCTGCTGGATAGATGTACTGGATTACCTGATCGCATGTTTAGCCGCGTCTCATAGGATGTCGTCGTGTCCCCATCACTGTCCGTGCTTTCGCTTTCAATCACTTCAGCATACTTAATGTCTCGCAACCGGAACCGCTTTGTCTCTGACTGGCGGATCACGTTCTTGAACGTCACATGTAAATTCCCAGATTTTTTATCAAAAACCCACATAACTGGAGACTTAAACAGGAGCAGAAACATGTTGACAGCTACAGCCAGCACTACAAGAGCTAATAAGGGAGAGAAGATTATTTGAGTGACTGAAGGCCTATTATCATGCAGCCGAATTGTCAGCGACGTCTGCAATTGGTCTTTTATAAAGTTATTGATACGAGCTGCCGTAGCATCTTTCTCATCCAAAAAAGAAGAAGTGGAAGCCGGGATATCTGAAATTGGGTAGTGGTAAATAGTAATGGTTAAGAGCGCAGAGCGGCATTGTAATGATGCACAAAGTACCAAATTGCTCCAATGTGGTTGCTCAACTTTTTGGAGAAGGATAGGGTTTTACGAACCAAGCGTC
>Ga0272446_1000830_pt1 | contig 47181 bp, 40 predicted proteins | sample YNPCB0061_FD_194587 | JGI IMG/M metagenome (GOLD analysis project Ga0272446, IMG submission 194587) | Hot spring microbial mat communities from Yellowstone National Park, WY, United States - YNP-CB-006-1 | ecosystem: Environmental > Aquatic > Thermal springs > Hot (42-90C) > Sediment | place...
AGTGTAGTCATTGCATTTTCAAGTGTATATTCATTGCATCTTATTCAAGAATTACGCAAAAATAATGAAAAATGTTTGGCTTGCAAAAAGGTGGATTTTTGTATAAAAGACAGCTTTTTTATATTTTTGATAAAAGTTAAGCCGACATGAAGTACTCAAAGAGATTGCTATTGCTTACCATTCCCTTTTTTTTGTCTAATTGGTCAGAAGCACAAAGCCGACAGAAGCAAGCATTTGATTTTGCAGAATTTTCCCACCAGCAGAGTTATAGGAATTTTATTGGAACGAAAAAATTATTGATAGCCAAGGCGTTGCACCTTCCTGCCTCTCCTTATTGGCTCGTTTTGATAGCCGTACAGCGCACTGAAGACAGCGAACTATGGTCTATGGACAAGGCTGACCAGACCGAGGCTAAGCTATTCGTTTACGAGCAAGAAAGCAAAAGAATAGATGAAAAACTTACTGAATCCGTGAATACAAAATTAGGTGGGAGTAGATATTATGAGCCTCTATATTGCGGAGGCTTAGGCTCCTTAGCAGAAAAAGATTTTAAAATTGTAGGAAATAAAATCAGTCTGACTCAATTTTATGCACCTGCTACGGAGCGTAGCAACTGCGCATCGGAGATTTTTTTTAGCAAGGGAGAAATAGTAGTACAAAAGTTAGGTACAGAAGATACGAGTTTGGAGGCAATGACAGCCAAAGAGCGAACCTTAGCTAACCAAAAAGCCCTTACTTTGCTTCATGCAGGCAAGATTCACGAGGCAATATTGATTTGGGAAGATTTGTATGGAGGATGGAAATATGGTATTTTCCCCAAAGCAGGAGCTTTTGACGAAATTCTTAATAACTTGGGTTTTGCTTATTGGAAACTTAACATGTACCCAGAAGCAGAAAAACTCCTGTTGGAGTGCAAAAAAAACTTTCCTCAACGCAAGTCCGTGTACCTGAATTTAGCGGATTTGTATAGAGATATGAAGAAAAAAAATGAAGCAATTAGCTATTATCAACAGTTTATCAACATGGGTGTTACAGCACAGCAAAAAAATTATGCAAGCGAAGAAATAAAAAAGTTACAACACTAATATCCACTTTTAGGCTAAGCAATGAAAAATATCTACATCATAGGAGGCGGAATCATCGGCTTATTTTCAGCTTATTACCTCGAGAAGCAAGGGCATCAAATCACTATCATAGAGCAAACAGACCTCACTGATGGTTGCTCTTTTGGCAATGCAGGCATGGTCGTGCCAAGTCATATCATTCCTCTGGCGGCGCCTGGCATGATTTCCAAAGGTTTGAAAATGCTTTTTAATTCGCAAAGTCCTTTCTACATCAAACCGCGATTGAGCGGGAGTCTGGTCAAGTGGGGCTATCATTTTTATAGAGCCTCTACGGAAAAACACGTGAAATACGCCATTCCTGTTTTAAAGGATATAAGCCTGCTGAGCAGGAAGTTATATACGGAACTCGCCCAAGAGTCTTTTTTTGATTTTGGTTTCAAAGAAAAAGGCTTGCTTATGCTTTATAAAACAGAAGCCGTCGAGAAAGAAGAGATGCAAACCGCTCATATCGCAAATAAAGTAGGCATAGAGGCGCATATCCTTTCTGCCAAAGAAGTACAAGCCTTAGAAACAGAAATAAAGTTAAACATAAGAGGAGGGGTATATTTTCCCAAAGATGCCCACCTGACTCCTCAGGTATTAATCAAAGAGATTATTAAGTATTTGAAAAACAAAGGAGTAGAAGTTTTAGATAAGACAGAAGTTAAGGGGTTTGAAAAGCAAAATGGCAGTGTGCAGAGTATCTTTACCTCCCAAGGGAAGTTAGAAAATATAGATGAGATGATTCTATCCGTAGGGGCTTGGTCGCCTATTTTGGTGGAAGAGTTAGGCATCAGTTTACCGATGCAATCAGGCAAAGGATACAGTTTTACGCTAAAAAATAGGGAGAAAAACGTGCAGATTCCTTCTATCCTAACCGAAGCCAAAGTAGCAGTAACGCCTATGGGAAGCGATTTGCGTTTTGCAGGCACTATGGAAATCACCGATATAGACTTATCTATTGATATGCAAAGGGTAAGCGGTATAGCTAATGCTATTCCTAAGTATTATCCTGAGATACAGATACAAGTACCTGAAAAACAGTCAGTTTGGAAAGGATTGCGTCCCTGCTCGCCAGATGGATTGCCTTATATTGGGAGAAGTAAGTATTTTAAAAACTTAGTTATTGCCACAGGACACGCCATGATGGGCATTAGTCTTGCTCCTGCAACAGGAAAGTTAGTACAAGAACTGATAGATAATCAGCCGCTAAGCATGGAAATGGGGGCTTTTTCTCCTGATAGATTTTCATGACTTATTAGCGAGATAAATCTGTATTATCCGTGTGCTATTTTAGAACACTGATGACACAGATTTGACTGATTTTAATGGATTTTTTTGATGAAATGTAAAATTGTGTAATCTTTGTTACAGCCAATTTGACCTATGATGTATCGCTATATTCTTTAACACTAACGATAATAATTTTCAATCTTCATAACTATTTACTTTATTACTCATTATAAAACTTCGTGAAAGTAGTATCTTTGCAGTATGAGCTTACAGCTTCTCAGCTGGCAGCACTTTGAGTAGTTAGTATGAACAGATTTAACAGACAAAGCACTTGAAAGTAACAGAGCATCTAAAAAATAACCAAGACAAAACGCTTTTTTCTATTGAGATACTCCCCCCTATGAAAGGAGAAAGTATCCAAAATATATTTGCGGCAGTGGATACTTTGATGGAGTTTAAGCCTGTATTTATTGATGTTACCTATCACCGCGAGGAGTACGTCTATCGCGAAATACAGAATGGTTTATTGAAAAAGGAGCTGACCAGAAAGCGTCCGGGAACCGTAGCTATTTGCGCCGCCCTGATGAATAGGTACAAAGTAGAAACCGTTCCTCATATTATTTGCGGAGGCTTTTCCAGAGAAGAAACCGAAAACGCTTTGATAGACTTACATTTCTTAGGCATAGATAATGTATTGGTATTGCGAGGAGACCCTGTAAAATCCGAAGGCGTATTTATACCGCATCCTGAGGGCAATCGCTATGCCTCTGAACTGCTCCAACAAGTCATCAATATGAATCACGGCAAATACTTAGACCCTCACTTGCAAAATCCAGTCCCTACTAATTTTTGCATAGGAGTAGCCGCCTACCCAGAAAAGCACTTCGAGTCCCCCAATCTTTCTACGGATATGAAGTATCTAAAAATGAAAATAGATATGGGCGCCGACTATGTGGTTACTCAAATGTTTTTTGATAATCAGGCATATTTTGATTTTGTCAAGAAATGTAGAGAGATAGGCATTCATGTCCCTATTATTCCCGGATTAAAACCTCTTACTACCCAAGCACAACTCTCTGCACTACCCAGAGCTTTCCATATAGACATGCCTGACGATTTGGTCAGAGCAGTGGAGAAATGCAAAGATAATGAGGCAGTCAAACAGGTAGGAATAGAGTGGTGCATACAACAATCCAAAGAACTCATCTCTTTCGGTGTTCCTTGCTTGCACTATTATACGATGAGCAAATCTACGGCTATCAAAGAAGTAGCACAAGCAGTATTTTGATTGGAATACATTTACCCTACAAAATATACTTACTTTTAATAGTTTAGCCAGCAGAAATGCTCAAATTTACGGCTTAAAAAATTTACATCAAATCGTAAAAGTAGTATGAAACATACATTACCATCTTTTTTCATTATCTTATTCTTTTGTATGAGTATTCCTCAGACTTTTGCCCAATCTATCCAATCTCCTGAGCAGTTTTTGGGTTATCCTTTGGGAAGTCGTTTTACGCCACACTATCGTATTTTAGCCTATTTTGAGCATTTGGCAAGTTCAGCCAAAGATAGGGTAAAGTTCAGCCAGTACGGAGAATCATACGAGCATCGTCCTTTGACTGTGGCGGTTATCTCTTCGCCAGAAAATATGAGCAGATTAGAGGAGATACGCACTAATAATCTTAAAATCACAGGCTTAATGGAGGGTTCTCCTTCATCTGATACCAAAGCCATTGTATGGCTTAGCTACAATGTGCATGGGAACGAATCGGTTTCCTCTGAGGCGGTAATGCAAACAGCCTACGAACTACTTACCTCGCCCAAAGCTATCGGATGGCTTCAAAATACAGTGGTTATTTTAGACCCTTGTATCAATCCTGATGGCAGAGAGCGATACGTAAACTGGTACAACCAAGTAGTAGGAGCAAAACCTGATGTTTCTCCTTATGCCAGAGAGCATTACGAGCCTTCGCCTACGGGAAGACCTAACCACTACTTATTTGATTTGAATAGAGATTGGGCGTGGCAGTCCCAAAAAGAAACTCAACAGCGCATCGCTATTTATCAGCAGTGGATGCCTCATGTTCACGCAGACTTTCACGAAATGGGACCTAATAGTCCTTATTATTTTGCTCCTGCCGCAGAACCTTATCATAAAGAGGTAACGGCTTGGCAGCGAGAGTTTCAAGTTACTATCGGAAAAAACCATGCAAAATATTTTGACCAAAACAACTGGCTTTATTTTACCAAAGAAACTTTTGATTTGCTCTATCCAAGCTATGGAGATACTTGGCCTACTTTCCATGGAGCTATCGGCATGACATACGAGCAGGGAGGTTCTGGCAGGGCAGGGTTAGGAATCATTATCGCTAATGGAGATACACTCACCTTGAAAGACCGCATAGACCACCACCACACCGTAGGTATTTCTACAATAGAAGCTACTGCTCTGAACAAAGAAAAAGTAGTACAAGAATTTAAAAAATACTTTGACTCTAATAATAATAATCCTACGGGAACTCACAAAACATTTGTTATTTCTGCTGAAAATCCAACGGCGAAAGTCAATGAACTACTTGCTTACTTGGACAAGCAACAAATTCGCTATGGATATGCTAAAAATTTGCCTACTAAACTCACAGGGTACAACTATTTTACCGGCAAAGAAGAAAATATCAACTTGCAAAAAAATGATATTATCATCAATACTTACCAACCCAAGTCGACTTTGATTAAAGTATTGTTTAATCCACGAACCGTATTGTCTGACTCTGTTACTTACGACGCTACGGCTTGGGCTATCCCCTATTCTTATGGGTTAAAAGCCTTTGCGCTTTCTCAAAAAATAGAGATAGCTCCTTTCAAAGGAGTAGTTTCACAAACCTCCCGCCCTAATATAGACAAACCCTATGCCTACCTTGCCGAATGGAAGTCTTTTAGGGATTTACAGTTTTTAGTAAAACTGCTTAATAAAGGTATTAAAGTCAGATTTGCAGAGAAGGAGTTTGCTCTGCAAAATAAAACCTACAAAGCAGGTACACTCGCTATAACTCGCACTGACAATGAGTTCGTCAAAGATTTTGATAACATCGTTTCGCTTATAGCAAGCGAACTATATCTACCCTTGAACTACGCAAGTACAGGTTTTGCCGATGCAGGTTTTGATTTAGGCTCGAGCAGTATGCGTTTTTTGAAAAAGCCCAGTATCGCACTTCTCACAGGCGAGGGGGTACAGACTACTGCCTTCGGAGAACTTTGGCATTACTTCGACCAGCAGTTAGACTATCCTGTTCATATCATCAATACTAATACAGCAAACAACATTCGCTTAAGCGATTTTGATGTGATGATACTCCCCGCAGGAAATTATAATGCGAGTCTTATTAGTCAGTTGCGTTCTTGGGTACAGCAAGGAGGTAGGTTAATCGTATTAGAAGAAGCCAATTTCCAGTTTGCAGATAATGAAAACTTTGAACTTAAAAAGGCAAAAATAGAACAGCCCAAAGAAGACAAAGAAAAGAAGAACTTAGATGAATACTTGCGTAAGTATGGTGACAGAGAACGCACCGCACTAAGCAACTATATCGCAACAAGTATCTTCAAAGTTACGATGGACAATACGCACCCTCTTGGCTATGGTTATGATACCGAATACTACTCTCTCCGCCAAATTGCTGAGGGCTTCGAGTACCTAAAAAATGGCTGGAATGTAGGGGTGATAAAAGAAAATGCTTATGTAGATGGCTTTACAGGCTACAAAGCTAAACAAAAACTAAAAAACACCCTCGTTTTTGGTGTATCGGAGGTCGGTAGAGGCGCGATAGTGCATCTTGTCGACAATCCTATTTTTAGAAGTTCTTGGGCAAACGGTAGGCTACTGCTAGGCAATGCTATTTTCTTTGTAGGGCAGTAAAAATTGAAGCAAATTTTAGCTTTGTTGAAGTAGTTTATACTAAAAAGTAAGTGATTTTTGATAAAATAAAAATATAAATCATTGATAGTAAATTTGTTAATCCTATAAGGTTTTTAAAAACCTTATAGGATTCATTATAACTTTGCATACCAAACCTACAAAGTCTAACACTATTTCCTTATTATCAACTCCAAATCAAATAGTTCTACCAAATATTTTAACAAAATATTTTCTACCTCCCGAAGATGAACCTCCCGCCCAAGCTCCTGAGCCAAAGAAGTAACCGCCTTATCCTCAATGCCACATGGAACAATATTTTTAAAATAACTTAGGTCTGTGTTGATATTCAAAGCAAAACCGTGCATCGTTACCCATCGGCTTGCTCTTACCCCAATGGCACAGATTTTTCTTGGGTTTTTCTGCTCCTCAAAATCTATCCATACCCCTGTCAGTTTTTCTATTCGCCCTGCCACAACTCCATACTCTCCTAAGGTCAGAATTACTGCTTCCTCAATCATTCTCAAATACTTTCCTATGTCAGTAAAAAAATTGTCCAAGTCAAAAATAGGATAACCTACAATTTGCCCAAAACCATGATAGGTAATATCTCCCCCTCTATTGATGTGAAAATAGTCAATGTTGCGTCTTTTTAATTCTTCTTTGCTCAAAAGTAGATGTTGCTCGTCCCCACTTTTTCCCAAAGTATAAACGTGAGGATGTTCACAAAAAATCAAATAATTACTTGTAGGAATTTGCTCATTTTCAGGCTTTTGCCTATTACTTACTTTTTGACTAATCACCTCTTGGAACAGTCCTTCTTGTTTTTCCCAAGCCTCTTTATAAGGAATCGTTCCCCAATGCTGAAATATAGTTTGTCGATTTTTCATCTTGTCATTTGGGTTTAATCTTTGAGAGAAGTTTTCATGAGAAAGATTACAAGCCAATGTTATTCCCCTCATCGCAGAAAATTCATGACTACTTCATAAAACTGCTCAGGTTTTTCTGCATGTACCCAATGTCCCGCACCTTTTATGATTTGAATAGTGCTGTGAGGAAAAATCTGTTTAATCTCTGCATAATCAATTTCTTGTATGTAGTTTGATTTTCCGCCTCCTATGAATAGCGTGGGTTTATGAATAGCTTGTTGATAGTGTAGTTCTTCCCCTACTTTGTCTATTTTAGCACTAAGTACCTCCAGATTCATTCGCCAAGCAAATATGCCTTCCTCTGTCCGATATAAGTTTTTCATTAAAAACTGCCTCGTACTTGTATCCAACCCATATCGAGCCATTATCTCCTCCGCCTGAGAGCGACTGGTAAGTGTAGGCAAATCAATACTATTGAGTGCTTCTAAAATAGTGCCGTGGTGTACAGGATAGGCTCTTGGCGCAATATCAACTACGACTAACTTATTAAGTAACGTTGGATAGTCTGCCGTAAATTGCATGGCTACCTTGCCGCCCATGGAGTGCCCTAAAAGGAATAAGGGATTAGGGATGGACTGATTTCTAATAAATTCATATAAATCCAAAGCCATGACTTCATAGGAAAACTCCTCGTCCCATTCACTTCGCCCATGATTGCGCAAGTCTAAAAGATAGACATGATAATGCTCGGCAAACTTTTTTCCCAAAGTTATCCAATTGTCCAGCATGCCAAAAAGTCCGTGTAAAATGATAAGCGAGCCTTGATGGGCATTAGTTTCTCCTAATTCCTTAAAGTTCAAATTCATATAATTATTTTTTTCTATCATCGAAACTTACCTCAGCCATAGGCAATGCCTCTATGATTCTTTCCTGCTCATTGCCGGGAATTTTGGTGTAGCCCAAGTCTAAACGCTGTAAGTTAGTAAGTTTTCCTATTGACTTAGGCATAGCGGTAAGGTCGTTGTAGCGAAGTTCTAATACTTCTAAATTGGTAAGTTCCGTAATCTCATTAGGGAGAGAGGTCAGTTTGTTACTTACCAAAGACAAGAACTTTAAGTTTTTCAACTTTCCTATTTCTGCGGGAATAGTCTGAATTTGATTTGTCCAAAGAGAAAGTTCTTCCAAGTTCTGCCAGTTAGAAATGCCTACAGGCAGTTCTTTAATCTGATTGTCCTGTAAATTCAAATGTACCAATTTGCTAAGCTGAACAATAGAAGTTGGCAATGCTTTGATTTCATTGCCTTGTAGCTGCAAAGACTTTAAGTTTTTCAAATTGCCTATTTCACTGGGTAAACTCGTTAGTTGGTTATTGTAAAATAATAATGCCTCCAAATTGGCTAATTTAGTAACTTCAGGATTGATAGTAGTAATATGGTTTTCAGCTAACGATAGAAATTTTAACTTCCTCAACGCACTAATTTCATTAGGAATACTTGACAACTCATTATTTCGGAGTTCTAAGTCTTCCAAATTGGTCAGGCGAGCAATGTCAGCAGAAAGATGACTTTTTAGTAAGTTATGTGATAAGTCTAAAACCCTCAAATTAGGCAAGCTAATAATTTCCTTGGGGAGTTGGGAAAACTGATTGCGATACAACTTGAGTTTTTGTAAATTTTTAAGTTGGCTAATTTCCGCAGGCAGCGAAGAGAGCTGATTTTCTGATAAATCTAACGCTTGTAAGTTTTTTAAGTTTCCAATGCTTGCAGGCAGCGAAGTAAGTTTCTGCCCCACAAGCGATAGTTTTACTACCTTATCCGCTTGTTTGAGAGCCTGCTCTAAAGAAGAAAATTCCGGTGCCGCTTCTAATTGACTATCAGACAATAACTCTTGTGCAAATAGGAATGATGGAAATAAAGGAATCAAAAAAAGGAATAATATTTTTTTCATTTTTATTAAGGTAGTTTACTTGTTTAAGATTGATATTGCATGCTTATTAATAAAAAAGTAATAATAACGATTACGCCTTACGCAACAAATCTGTCTTTGATAAAAAAAAAACTATTAAATGATATAAAAGTAACTAATTTTTAAGAAATATAAAAATATCACTATCTTTAATTTCTGTAAGCAAAAATAAACCCAAATATAAAACTTAGGAGGCATAACTTTTTTTCATTACTATTGTACTATTTTTATCTTTAAATAGTACAAATAATCATTTAGCCGTCGAATTAAAAATCCTATTTGAAACATGGAAGTAAAGATAAGATTAGTACTTTTTCTTTTCATCACTTGCTCTCTGAAGACTTCTTACTTTTTGTCTGCACAAAACCTAACCCAAGCAGACAGTACTTGGGTTTACCGCCAATCAGTAGAAAATAAAATTACTTTATTAAAAAATAAAAACAACATTTTGCCTATTAAGGAATTAGTGCAAAATGAAATCTTTGTGGTAGAAAAGCAAATAGGTTTCAGTGGTTTCTGCCAAAGATATGCTCGTCTTACGACTATTGAATTGAATCCTGATGTGAGTTTGATAGATAAAAAAAATACTGCTGTTATTTTGGTTATTACTAAGGAAATACCTATTCAGTTAGTAGAAAAACTCATCGAGAGCAACAAAGCCTCTTCCCTCATTGGAGTTTTCTTTACCTCGCCTTCTTATCTTGCTAATATAAAAGACTTAGACAAATTCAGTGCTGTTATTCTTTCCTATACTGATGACGCTCATTCCCAAGACCTTACCGCTCAAGCCGTTTTTGGAGCAGTTCCTTTCAGAGGTAAGTTAGAAGAAGACCTTACACCACATTTCAAAAGAGGAGAAGGCATAGAAACTTCGCCTTTGAAAAGACTGAAATATACTGTACCCGAGGAGATAGGAATAAAATCAGCCTATTTGAAAAAAGCGGACTCCATAGCTATCTCCGCTATCCAAAAAAAGACCACCCCAAGCATCCAACTTTTAGTTGCCAAAGATGGTAAAGTATTCTATCACAAGGCTTTCGGTTATCATACTTACGACAGCACCCAAAAAGCAAGTTTGGAAGATATATATGATTTGGCATCGGTAAGCAAAATCTCTACTGCCATTCCTGCCTTTATGAAACTCACTGACGAAGGGAGATTTAGTGTGGATAAGACTTTAGGAGATTACTACCCTAAAGCCCGTAAAAGTGATAAAAAAGACATGGTCATTCGCCAGATTCTTACGCATCAAGCAGGGCTAAGGGCATGGATTCCTTTTTGGCAGAACGCCACTCTGCCGATGCTTACACAAGTTGGTAGTAGAGCAAGTACAACCTTAGACACGAGGGTTTTCCAAACCCGAAAATCGAGACGCTTTCCCTATCAAGTGGCAGAAAACCTCTTTATACATAAAAATTACTTTCAAAAAAGCATCGTCAAGCAAATTTTGGAATCACCCGTATTAGAGAAAAAAGACTACGTTTACAGTGATTTGTCCTATTATCTTTACCCTGAAATTATTAAAAAAATCACTAAAAAAGATGTTGTCGCCTACTTAGATGAAAATTTTTACAGACCATTGGGAGCGGGTACACTCACTTATAATCCTTTACAAAAATTTGATAAAAGTCGCATCGTTCCTACCGAGTACGATTCGCTTTTCCGCAAACAATTAATTCACGGTTACGTGCATGACGAAGGGGCGGCGATGTTAGGCGGTATTTCTACTCATGCTGGACTTTTTGGGAATGCCAACGACTTAGCTAAACTGTTGCAAATGTACTTGCAAAACGGCTACTATGGTGGTAAGCAATACATTCGCTCAGAAACTTTGGCGGAGTTTACACGTTGCCAGTTTTGCCCTACCAATCTACGAGGCATTGGTTTTGACCGCCAGCGTGGTACTAATGCTGCAAAAAGTGTGTCAGAGCAAAGCTATGGACATTCAGGTTTTACGGGTAACTTGGTTTGGATAGACCCTACCAACGGCTTGCTTTATATCTTTTTAAGTAATCGTGTTTATCCTACAAGGAAGAATACATCTTTGTACGATTTGAATATTCGCACTTGTATTCAAGAAGTATTTTATGAGGCTTTACGGACAGATGAGTAAGTAGTTTTTATCTGTGGGAGAAACATTTATGCTGCTCTCAAATAGCTTAATGCTCTTTCTTTGGTCAGTTGTTTTTCTATATAAACTCTATCCAAAATAAATTCTTTGACTTCGGGCATAGAGGGCAATTCGTACATAGCATCAGCCATGACCGATTCGCAGATAGCACGTAGTCCTCTTGCTCCTACTTTCAGTTCTATGGCTCTATCCACAATCGCATCTAAGGCATCTTCGGTGATATGCAGTTTAATTTTTTCCATTTCAAAAAGTTTTTTAAACTGCTTGATGATGGCGTTTTTAGGTTCGGTCAGAATCTTTTTAAGTGCTTCTCGGTCTAAGGGGTCTAAATGGCAAATAATAGGCAGTCTGCCAATAAGTTCAGGAATTAATCCATAACTTTTTAAGTCTTGGGGGGTAATATATTGCAAGAGGTTTTCTTTTTGTAGGTCTATGTTTTTTCCAATACTATGTTGAGTGCTGGTAAAGCCCAAAGGTCTGGTATTTAGTCTTGAAGCTATTTTTTTTTCTATGCCATCAAAAGCACCTCCACAAATAAAGAGTATATTTTCTGTATTCACTGCTATAAGTCGTTGGTCAGGGTGCTTTCTGCCTCCTTGGGGAGGTACGTGTACAATGGTGCCTTCCAACAATTTGAGCAAGCCCTGCTGAACGCCCTCTCCGCTCACATCTCTGGTAATAGAAGGGTTATCAGATTTCCGCGAAATTTTATCGATTTCATCTATGTAAACGATGCCCCTTTCGGCTAATTCCACATCATAATTTGCTGCTTGCAAAAGTCGCGAGATGACTGTTTCTACATCTTCGCCTACGTAACCCGCCTCGGTAAGTACGGTGGCGTCAGCGATGCAAAAAGGTACTTCTAATTGCTTGGCTAAGGTTCTTGCGAGGAGGGTTTTGCCCGTGCCTGTTTCTCCAATAAGAATGATATTGGATTTTTCTATGCTTACCTCATCTTCTTTTATCCTCTGCATAAGCCTTTTGTAGTGATTATATACCGCTACGGAAATAACTTTTTTAGCCTTATCCTGCCCAATGATATACTGGTCTAAATATTTTTTCATCTCCATAGGCTTAACCAGATTTAAGTGAGGCTTGGATTTTTTCTTAGGTTGTTGCTCTTGAATCCAAATGTCGTAGGCTTGTACAATACAGCTATCGCAAATATGAGCTTCTATGCCTGAAACCATCAGGCTCACACTTGACTTGTCCGTACCGCAAAAGGAACAGGTAATGTTGCTTGACTTAAACATCGGGGTATAGATAAATAAAAAACAAGGTTGCTAAATATCTGGCAATTTAAATAATTCTTACCTAAAAATATTTTTGCAACCCAATAAATTCAATCTTTTATCTGGCTTGTTTTTCTAAGACTTCGTCTATTAAGCCGTAGCTTTTTGCCTCTTGTGCAGTAAGCCAGTAGTCGCGGTCTGAGTCCTCCCACACTTTTTCATAATCCTGTCCGCTGTGCTTAGAAATAATATCGTAAAGTTCCTTTTTTACTTTGGTAATTTCCTTGTAAGTAATCTCAATATCAGAGGCTTGTCCTTGGGCTCCGCCAAGTGGTTGATGAATCATGATACGTGAGTGAGGCAAAGCGGCACGCTTACCGTTCTGACCTGCACAAAGCAAAACTGCTCCCATAGAAGCGGCTAAACCCGTACAAATAGTAGCAACGTCAGGCTTTACATACTGCATACAGTCATAAATACCAAAACCTGCATACACCGAACCGCCCGGACTATTGATATACATAATTACATCTTGCTTAGCATCTACTGATTCTAAAAAAAGCAACTGAGCAACTACGATATTGGAAACATAATCATCGATAGGTACTCCTAAAAAAATAATTCTGTCCATCATCAAACGCGAAAAAACGTCCATAGCCACTGCGTTCATGCGACGCTCTTCTATGATATTGGGAGTAAGGTTTGTAATAGTATGTAAATTTGCAACACTCTGAAAATGATTAGCATATTTGTCATAGCTGAGGCTACTAATTCCTTGCCCTTTGATAGCAAACTTTCTAAATTCTTCTGAATAGTTCATACTTGTATTTTTATTATTGAAAATTAAAAAGAGAGGAACACTTTTAAAATTTTTTATCTTTTAAATCTGTTGTCTAAAATTAATCCAAAAATAATGCGCAAAGCAAATACTGCCAATTCGTCAGTAAGCAATAAGACGAATTGGCTTATCATGAGTTTAACAAGCCCGCAAACTCATATATTATACTTCCATCTTCCTTAACAACAATATGAGCATGACCTTTTTCTTGCATCTTATTGAGCCATATCTCCGCTTCTTGGGTAGTAATGTGGGCTTGTAATGCCAATTGTGCTACTGAAAGTTTGCCGCCGCTCAGCGCAGCTGCTTGCAATACTTTATTTTCCAGAACATTGTACTTTCTCTTCTGACTACTCTGCCTTGCACTGTACACAAGCCAAAAACCACCTACAGCTATTAACGATGTCAGGACAAATAAAACAATAGTGCTTTGCAAGTCATCTTTTTGGTGATTGAGTAATGTACCTGCCATGGCAAACAAGCCAAATACACCTATAAAAAGTCCAATAAATATTTTAATAGTTTCAGTGATATTCATAGGTATGTTTATTTTTAATCAAATATCAAAATAAAACTTTAAATTTAAAAGTTATCAGCAAAATATACTCGTTTTTCCTATCTTTGCCTCCCAAAATTTGCTTGTGAGAGATGAGTAATCAGTTAGGAATCAATAAAGCTCACAACGATAATTCATATACTTATAACTGAATTTAAAACTATGACTTCCAACGAAATACGCCAACAGTTTTTAGATTATTTTACAAAAAAAAGAGGGCATACCTATATTCACTCTGCTCCTTTGGTCTTGAAAAACGACCCTACCCTTATGTTCACCAATGCGGGTATGAACCAATTTAAAGATTATTTTTTAGGAAATAAAGTGGCTGATTTCAAGAGAGTAGCTAATTCCCAAAAATGTCTTAGAGTTACAGGCAAGCACAATGACCTCGAGGACGTAGGACACGATACTTACCACCATACTATGTTTGAGATGTTGGGCAACTGGTCTTTTGGCGACTATTTCAAAAAGGAAGCTATTGCATGGTCTTGGGAACTTCTCACAGAGATTTACAAACTACCCAAAGATAGACTTTATGCGACTGTCTTTGGCGGCGATGAGAAAGAAGGACTTGAACCTGACAATGAGGCAAAAGAAATTTGGCTACAATATCTTCCTGAAAATCAAATACTCTATGGCTCTAAAAAAGATAATTTCTGGGAAATGGGCGACCAAGGTCCCTGCGGTCCCTGCTCTGAGATTCACATAGATATTCGCGATGAGGAAGAAGTAAAAAAGCTAAGTGGGAGAGCGTTGGTAAACAATGATAATCCTTTGGTCATAGAGATTTGGAACAATGTATTTATCCAGTTCAATAGAAAAGCTGACGGAAGTTTAGAGCAACTGCCTGATAAGCACGTAGATACAGGTATGGGTTTTGAACGTTTGTGCATGGTAGTACAAGGAAAAAAATCCAATTATGACACAGATATTTTCCAACCTACCATTCAGTTTTTGGCGAGTGAAGCAAGCAAAATTAGTGGTAAAACGATTAAATATGGACAAGACCGCAAGCAGGATATTGCCATGCGTGTGGTCGCAGACCACATAAGAGCAATTGCTTTTGCGATTGCAGATGGTCAGTTGCCTTCTAATAACAAAGCAGGCTATGTCATTCGTCGTATTCTTAGGCGTGCAGTACGCTACGGATATACATTTTTAGGATTTAGACAGCCGTTTTTATATTCTTTGGTCAAAATGTTGGCAGTACAGTTTGAAAATATTTTCCCCGAAGTGAAAGCACAGCAAAGTTTTATAGAAAATGTGATTAGAGAAGAGGAAAACTCTTTCTTGCGTACTTTGGAAAATGGGTTAAAAATGTTTGAGGAAATCAAAAAAGACTTGAAGGGAAATATGATAGATGGCAAAATAGTTTTTGAACTCTATGATACCTTCGGTTTCCCTGTGGATTTGACTGCCCTGATAGCACGAGAAAACGGTTTAGCCATAGACGAAGAGGGCTTCAAACTTGCTATGCAAGAACAAAAAGACCGCTCCCGACAAGCCTCTGCCAGCGAAAAATCTGATTGGATTACTTTGAACGAAGGCGATGAGGTAGAGTTTGTAGGCTACGAGTTTTTAGAGTCAGAAACTAAAATCTTGCGTTATAGAAAACTCACCGACAAAAAGAAAACTGCTTACCAACTTGTCTTGGAAAGGACACCTTTCTACGCAGAAAGTGGGGGACAGGTCGGAGATACAGGATTTTTAGAAGTATCTATTGCGCCTGATAAATTGGTTAAAATCCATATTACTGATACTAAAAAAGAAAATGACCTCATTGTGCATTTTACAGAGGATAATTTTGAGGAGATTTTAAAACTACAAACCTCCAACAACCAACTTCTTGCACCTATCAAAGCAGTAGTAAACAAGAAAAGGCGTTCTCTGACCGAAAACAATCACTCGGCTACTCACCTTATGCACGCTGCTCTGCGAAAAGTCTTAGGCACACACGTAACCCAAAAAGGTTCTCTGGTCAATGATGAAATCTTGCGTTTTGATTTCTCGCACTTTACTAAGATGACTGAAGAAGAGATAGCAGAGGTAGAAAATATTGTAAACCAAAAAATTAGAGAAAATATTGCCTTAGAAGAAAGACGTAACGTTCCTATTGAGGAAGCCAAAGCCATGGGGGCGATGGCGCTTTTTGGCGAAAAATACGGCGACTTTGTAAGGGTAATTACTTTTGATAAAAATTTTTCCGTAGAACTTTGTGGGGGTACGCATGTGCCTTCCACAGGTAAAATTGGCATGTTTAAAATCATTGGGGAGAGTTCTTCCTCCGCAGGCGTAAGACGTATAGAGGCAATTACTGCCGAGAAAGCAGAACAGTACATCAATGCACAGTTCGCTATTATCAATCAGTTAAATGCCTTGCTCAAAAATCCCAAAGACTTGCTAAAAGCAGTAGAAAATTTGATAGAAGAAAAAAATGCTTTACAAAAGGAAATAGAGAAGTACCAAGCCAAAGAAATCCAAGCAGTTAAAAGTGAATTACTTAAAAATATTCAATCCCAAAGAGAAATCAACTTCCTCGCCCAAGAGGTAAGCGTACCCAGTGCTGAGAGTTTGCGACAAATTTCCTTTGAGTTAAAAAATCAAGTGCCTAATTTATTCTTAGTGCTTGCAGCAAATATTGAGGGTAAGCCACAAATCTCCGTCATGATTGCTGATAATTTAGTAAAAGATAAAGGTTTAGACGCTTCCAAAATTGTTAGAGAATTAGCCAAAGAAATTCAAGGTGGTGGTGGTGGTCAGCCCTTCTTTGCTACCGCAGGCGGGAAAGATGTCAGCGGGCTGAAAAGAGTGGTAGAGAAGGCAGAGAATTTATACTCAATCTATATTGGTTTTGATTGAAAATAAACGTTTATAAAAAATCCAACTCTCCCAGTGGTTGTAAAACCCTGTGAGTGGTTGATTATTCAAATAGCTGTTAGGGTTTTCTCCTAATTAACAGCGTTTTTGCTAAGTTTAGGGAATAATGTTTCCTTTTTTTATAATAGTTTCTCCTTTGTAGAATCCTAAGATTTTTCCCAAGACTTGCCAAAACTCTTTTCTTTTAATATCGGTCGGGATAAAATACAAGTCTTTAAGGAGAAAAAAAAGACGCTTTAAAATACCATCTTGCAAGTTATGCTCGGCTTGATAGAGGCAGTAGTAGCGTAAATAATAGTACATTTCGTCTTTGGTCAGATTGATAAAGCCTGTCTTTTTGCGTCTTTGATAGGCATCGTACATTGCCATGATGTGGCACATACGCGCTTTTTCACTGTTGCCTTCTTGCGAAATACCTGCGGCATGTCTGCGGTAATAATAAAGTGGCTTATCAATGAATACTACTTCTCCTACTTCCTCGAGTTTGAGGAAAAGGTCTTGGTCGACTGCCCGTTTCAGTGTAGGGTTAAAACCTGCCGTTTGGAGGTATGCCTCTTTCTTAAAAGTAGCAAAATTAGTGGCATAAATCTGATGAATTTGGCTTTTTCCTTGGGGAATAGCCTGCCCAAAAAAACCTTTTTCATTGATGACTTGCAAGTCAGTATCGCAGTCAAAATGCGTACTATATATAAAACTCGCTTTTGGAAATGCCAAATGAGCCTTCACCATCTCCTCCACTGCATTGGGCGGGAGAGCATCGTCAGCCCCTAACAGTCCTATCAATTCGCCTGTGGCATGTGCAGTAGCTGTACGAAAAGCGGCACCTGCCCCTTGATTTTGCTTATGCTTGATGAGTTTAATTCTTGTATCATTCAAAAATGTGGAAATAACTTCTATTGAATTGTCCGTAGAGCAATCATCAGCAATGATAAGTTCCCAATTGGTGTAGGTTTGCTTTTGGACACTTTCAATAAGGGTAGCAAGGTACTTCCCATTATTATAATTGGCTACGACGACTGAAAATTTCATTTTCTAATTTAATTACAGTTCCATAAGGACACAAATAACACAAGTTCCTGTAAAAAATAACTTACAACTTAAAACTCAAAATTTTATCCACTACATATTCTTGCATTTCTTTTGTTAGTTCTGCATACATAGGCAAAGAAAGTATCTCGTGTTGGTATTGGCTTGCCATGGGAAAATCACTTTCTTTGTGCTGGTAAGATGCGTAACAAGGCAAAAAAGGCAAAGCCGTAGGATAATGAATAGCCGTTTGTATGCCTTCTTGTCTGAGAAATTGCATGAGTTCACTTCTTTGCTTCGTTCTAACTACGTAAAGATGAAAAACGTGCTTACCGCTTGAACGAATGGCAGGGGTATGCACTGATGAGTTTTTCAGTAGTTCATTATAATAAAGCGCATGATGAATCCTCTGTTCGTTCCAATGAGTCAAAAAAGGGAGTTTAGCAGACAAAATAGACGCTTGCAAGGTGTCCAATCGGCTATTTCTGCCTTCTATAAGGTGGTCATGCTTACTCAACTGTCCGTGATTGCAGATTCTTCTTGCTTTCTCGGCTAAGGTATCGCTGTTGGTAGCCATAGCCCCTGCATCTCCATACGCTCCTAAGTTTTTTCCCGGATAGAAGCTAAAAGTAGCTATATCGCCCCAGGTACCTGCTTGCTTGCCTTGTAAATCCGCTCCATGTGCCTGAGCACAATCTTCTATGATTTTGAGTTGATACTTTTGGGCTATTTGGACTATTTGAGGCATATCTGCCATTTGTCCGTACAGATGCACAGGAATAATTGCTTTGGTCTGAGGAGTAATTCTTTCCTCTATGAGCGCAGGGTTAATCGTATAGAAATCTTTGTCAATGTCTATAAAAATAGGTTTCGCACCTACATTGCTGACTGCCTCGGAGGTAGAAATCCAAGAGATTGCAGGAACGAGTACCTCATCGCCTTTACCAATTCCCAAGACTTGCAAAGCAATTTCTAAGGCATCAGTTCCATTGGCACAGGAAACAACGTGTTTGATACCTGTCCACTCGCTAAACTGTTTTTCAAAGACTTTAACAGGCTCTCCTCCTACAAAAGTTGTTTGCTCAATGATACTTTGAATAGCAGTATCTATGTCTTTTTTAATACTTTGGTACTGTGCTTTTAAATCTACAAAGGGAACTTGCATTTGAGTTTGTTGGTTTGGTTAGGTCAGATTTCTAATCTTGCGTGCTGGATTCCCTGCATACACCCCTGATTCTCTGATGTCTTTGGTAACTACGCTCCCCGCACCAATCACTACGTTATCGCATATAGTTACAGGCAGAATAGTAGCATTTGAGCCTATATAAACATGATTCCCAATGACTGTAGATTTCCATTTGGTTTTATCGCCTTGTGCAGGTTTGCCATCTTGGAAAAGGTCATTGATAAACATCACTCCATGCGCTATTACACAGTCATCTCCAATAGTTACCAATTCGCAAATAAAGGAATGAGATTGGATTTTGCAACGCTTGCCAATGCTAACTTGTTTTTGAATCTCTACAAATGGTCCGATAAAACTATCATCTCCAATTTGGCAGCCATAGAGATTAACAGGCTGGATAACTTTTACATTTTCTCCCCATTGCACATCTACAATTTGTATGTATTTTTCTATATAAGTCATGGACTAATAATTAGTTTTTGTGAATTAACAGCCTGATAGATTTTGTCAATGATTTCTACTGTTTTTAAACCCTCAAAACCATTAGTAGCTATAATACCTTGATTAGTAAGTACTTCTATTACATTTTCATATACTTTATCGTGGTTGGACATAGAACCTTGATAAGTCCCGTAGTTGTTGGCGATATTTCCTTGTGGCAGGTGCTGAATTTCAAAGTTTTCTATCTGTTGGTATTCAAGTTCATTGAGGTATTGCCCACCAATTTTCACCGTGCCTTTCTCTGCAAAAATCGTCAGTGAACCTTCCATATTTTTCCTATACGCATTGACCGTGTAATTCAGTGTACCAATTACTCCGTTGTAAAATTCTAAGGCGACTACCCCCGCATCCTCGAAATCTACGATGCCTTGATGAGCGTAGTTGGCAGTAAAAGCATAGACTTTGCGCACATCGCCAATAAGCCAGTAAAGTAGGTCTATGAAATGGCTAAATTGGGTATAAAGCGTGCCTCCGTCTAAGTCTTTTTTCCCTTTCCAATCGGAGGTGGTGTAGTAGTCTTGATTCCTATTCCAAAAGCAAGAAAGTTGGATACTGTAAATTTTGCCTAATTTCCCTTCGTCTATCAATTTCTTTACTGCTTCTACGGGAGGATTGAAGCGATTTTGTTTGACGATGAACAGCCTACGGTTGGCTCTTTCTGCTTCTTTTATCATTTCGCCGCAGTCATAGACAGAGATAGCCATAGGTTTTTCGCAAAGCACATGAAAACCTGCTCTTAAAGCGGCAATAGTATGGGAAGCGTGCAAAAAGTTGGGCGAACAGATAGCCACTACGTCTATATTTTTTTCATTAGCTAATAAATCCTTGATGTCTGTATATTTATTAACTGTATATGCTTGGAGTTTTTCTGGTTTGCTATCGCAAACAGCGACTAATTTACCTACTCTATGGATATGCTCAATATGCCTCTTTCCTATACTCCCACAACCTACAACTGCAAATCTAATACGGTGGTTTTCTGCTTGTGTGTCTGTCATGATGCATGGTTTATCAAAATATGTGCGTTGAGGTACTTCCAAATCTGCGTACACTCAAACCTATCCCAAGAATTATCTTTTGTTCTTTGTGCTACAAAATTAGCAATTAGTTTGCCATTCCAAAGAGGGCTTTGCAAAAAAGACTGGGAATAGACAGTATCCAAGAGATACTCTTTGAGTTCTCCCATGAACCATTCATATAAGGGGGCAGAAAATCCTATTTTTAAAGTTCTCTGTCTAATAGCTTCAGGCATAAGCCCTTTCATAGCATCGCGAAGGATTCTTTTAGTAAACCCATTTCCTACTTTACTTTCCAAGGGCAAAGAAAAAATATAAGTAACCAATCGCCAATCCATAAAGGGCATTCTTATCTCTACTCCGTATCGGAGTGAGGCTCGGTCAAAATTTCTCAGAATAGTTGGCAGGGTAGTTTCATGAAAAGTCTGATACAATACCTGTTCTGCAAGAGGTAGATGTGCAGTATTGATTTGCTTATCTGTGAGGCTTTCTATGTGTAAGGGCTGGAAGCCATGTAGCCATTGGGTATAGTCAATGTATAGCACTTGGTTAATTTCTTTTTTAAAAATCTTGCTTTTAAAAAATTTATAAAAAGCTTTTAAAAAATGAGGAGTAAGATTTTCATACACGAAAGTTTTGAGTTTGAAAGGAGTTTTGTAGCTTTCTAAGAGTCTTTGTTTGGCTTGCTCTTTTTCTGAATCGTGAAACATTTGCAGATAAGTCTGGGCAAGGTCATTGGCAAAAGCAATATTTTTTGACTGCATAGCTTGCTTGTAAGACACTTTGACCAAATGAGGATAACCTAAAAGCATCTCATCTACACCATGCCCATCTAAGGATACTCGCACTCCATCTTGGCGCATAGCTTGGTAAACTGACGAGGAGGAGAATATAGGGGAGTCGTAGATATGGTCAAAATTAAGTGTAGTTTCTATCAAATTCTGATAAAGATTTTTAAAATCAGGATAGATATATCTGCAAACTCCTTGCGTGTATTGGATTACTTGGTCTGCAAAATATTTTTCATCTTGGGGAGTATTAGGAAATAGAGCAATGTATGCTTTCTGCCAATCTGCAGGCACTCTCTCAAGCTTAGTTTTAGCGGTATGTTGCAGATGATAGATGTTAGAGTAGATAGACGAAGAATCTAAACCACCACTCAAAGCCGTGCCTATGGATACATCACTTCGCAATCTGAGCAAACAAGCGTCATCAAAAATTTCTTTGAACTGAGCCACTTGGTCTTCATATCGCTCAGGCACACTTACCAAGTTATCTAAGGTATTCCACCATCTTTTTTGTTGAACTGATGTTTGATTAGACTTAATCAAAAGATAGTGTCCACCGATGATTTGATAAATATTTTCAAAAATAGTATGACCTAAGCTATCCAAATACTGATTCTCGACGATTTCATGTTGGACTTTCCGATAATCAAATTGCCTCTCAAAACCTTCTAAATACTTGAAAGCGATGGTTTCAGAGGCAAAAGCAAAAAGTTGGTTCGGAATAAAAACATAATAAAGCGGAGAAATAGCAAATCTATCTCTGGCTAAAAATAAAGATTTTTCCCAGCTATCCCAAATAGCAAAAGCCCACATCCCGTTGAACTTGGTAAGGCAATCCCTTCCCCAATAGTCCCAACTCGCTAAGATGACTTCCGTATCTGTATCACTCACAAAGCGATACCCCCTTCTTATTAGCTCCTTGCGAAGCTCAATAAAGTTGAAAATTTCCCCGTTAAAGGAAATCCAATACCTGCCATTAGCATAGCTCATCGGTTGTTTGCCCTTCTCACTCAAATCCAAGATAGACAGGCGACGATGCCCTAATGCCAATGGGAACTCATCATCTATATAAATTCCCTGTCCATCAGGACCTCTATGCGACAATGAATTAGTGAAGTACGTAATTTTTTCCTTAGAGATTGGCTGTTTATCTAAATGCCAAATCCCACTAATGCCACACATATTATATAATGTGATACTATTTACATGATTGAGTTGAGATAATAAGTAGTAGCTACGAGATTGATTGGTAGTAAAATTTATCTTACAAAGATAAGAGGCAAGGCTTTCAAATTAAACAAAAAAAAGAAATTTAATGTATTTCTAATTAACATGAAATCGTATTAAGTTCCCTGCATGGATAGAAATGTTTGTATTTTTGACAAAAAATCAAATATATACCAAACACCTGTCAAAATAAAAACTCACAATGAAAATTACTCATATTCGCATTAGCAAGGAAAACTTAGCCCTTAGCCGTCCCTATTCTATTGCTTATCAGACTGTAAGCGAAGTAGAGAATATTCTACTTGTTTTAGAAACGGATACAGGCGAAGTAGGCATAGGCAGTGCCGCTCCCTCGGAGCAGGTAGTAGGCGAATCTGTTGAGCAAGCCTATCATACCTTGCAAACCCACGACTTTTCTTGGCTTATAGGCAAAGAAATTAAATATTTTCAACAACTTTGCTATGAAGTCTATCAGCGATTCCCTCAGAGCAAAGCAAGCCAAGCGGCTCTGGACATTGCCTTACATGACCTTTATGCTAAGTTTTTAGGCAAACCCTTAGTACAAATCTGGGGGCAGAAGATTGCCTCTTTGCCTACTTCTGTTACTATTGGTATCAAAGACACTCAACAAACTATTGCCGAAGCCGAAGAGTATTTAGAAAAAGGGTTTAAAATTTTGAAAGTCAAAGTAGGACTTAACGTAGAAGAAGATATAGAAAGACTTACCAAGCTAAGGCGATGGGTAGGCAAAAGAATCAAAATTCGCATAGACCCCAATCAAGGATATTCCCTATTGCAGTTTCTCGATTTTTATGAGAAAACAAAAAAATTAGGATTGGAACTCATAGAACAGCCTCTTCCTGCCAATGCTGTAGAAGAAATGAGGAGTTTGCCGCCCAAAGTCAAAGCCAAGATAGCAGCTGATGAGTCCTTGAAAGATGAAATCAGTGCCTTTGTGCTTGCTCAAAGACCTGTGGCTTGTGGTATTTTTAATATCAAACTGATGAAAAGTGGCGGACTCACCGAAGCAAGAAAAATCATGCAAGTAGCCCGTCGCTCCTCTATGCAAGTCATGTGGGGGTGTAACGATGAGAGCGTTATTAGCATCTCTGCCGCTTTGCATTTGGCTTTTTCCTCAGAACTAACGCATTATATAGACTTAGACGGTAGCTTTGACCTCGCCCAAGATATGGCAGTAGGAGGATTTGTGCTTGACAAGGGACAGATGTTTTTGACAGAGGCAAAAGGGATAGGAGTTAGTTTGGTTTAACCTCACTCCTCCAATAATTGCCTTAATTTTTCCATAGCAACTTTGTTGTACTCACTATGTATCATTTGGTCTATGCCTTCCTTTTCTTTGGCAGTTAGCCGCCAGCTAAGCGAAGCAGGTTGAGCTGAGGAAGAAATATCTTTATTGGTTGGTTGGGCGAGCAGTTCCTCTAAATATTGAAACTCTACTAAATTCAATTTTCCCTCAAACCAAGTCGTAGCATACTCCAAATCAGTTTCGTTCCGTACATTTTGGATGCGTGTTAGGTTGCCTAATACATCTTGCAAAGGGCTAAACAAATAATTCAAAAAAGAGCGTGCTTGGTGCTTGGGAGTCATTTCTTTTTGTGTATCTCGGATAGAAAGGAAAATAACCCCTGAGGTATTGGCACTAATCCATTCTCTAAAAACGTAGAGGAAACGTATCGCATTGTCTAAGCCAAAGTTATCAATAAGCCCTGCGTCCATGACTTCCATGAGAGGCTCGGAGGGAAGTAATACATTGGGAGTAATGTAAGGGAAAGTTGCGTTCATTCGCAGGGCGGTTACAAAATGTAGGCTATCTGCGTCTTGCTCGTCAAAGAATCGTCTAAACTCTATGCCTTTGATGTTGGTAGGCAGTTCTTTTTTATCAAAGCCTCCAATAGAAGTCAGGTAAGATATAGGCTGAGAAGAAATCAATAATTTTCTTCCATCGTTGATGATGCAAGGGGAAATAATCATCATAGGGATTTGGGCTTGGGCTTCGGGTAGTTGGTAGTCTATCAATCTTTTATCTAAGGTATTTTCCGTATCGCTAATGATTTTTCTTTCAAAAAAATAACTACGGTCTTTGAAATACGACTTATCTCCATAACTAATGCGTTGGAATCTAAACCCTAAATCGCCCGTGAGCAAAGCAAAAATGAGGGGGTTCAATCGGTCTTTGGCAATATTGCCTAAATACTTCCTATTGCTCAAATCAATATCATGGTTTTGTTGCTTTTGTAAGTATAGCTCTCTAAAATATGCCGCTCCTATCATGCCTCCTGACGCTCCAGTCATTAGCATAGTTTGCTTCATTATCTTATCTCCTAATGCACTGTCTATGGCTTGTAAGCAACGAAAAGTCCATACTGAAGCCCTTTGTCCACCTCCACTGCTACAAATAAAAATCATCTTGGGCTTCTGTGAAGCTGGAAATTTTGCTTTCCAATTTTCTAATATTTGGATAGTAGCTTTGAAATCTGCCAAATAATTCTCTTCGTTGGTCAGTGCTTTTATTCTTTGCAGAGAATACGTTGCTTTTTTGGAATAGTCTAAGCCAAATGCTTGATTATAAGGTTTTTCGTTGCCTACTCTTAACAAACTTGTATTCAAAACAATCAGAATAAGAATAATTACCAGTCCCGACCAACCCCTGAACCAATACGAAATAGCCCCTACAAGCATCATCAGTACTGAAATCAGAATCATACTGCTCGCCGCCACAGGGATTTGCATATATTCTACATCTCTAAAAATTCCTAAGACTACCAAAAAAGCAAAAGAAACTGCCTGAATCACAAGAGCGTTGAGTTGATTTTGGTCAAAAATTTTTAATAAATCTTCTTTATTGTACGAATAATTGTAGCGGATTTTTTTTAGGTAAAAAGGCAATTGGAAGTAAGATTTTACTGTAATCCTATTGGTTTGCGTATTGGCTAACCGTTGCATGAGCAAAAAGCGATTGACCTTGTTGCGGCGCAGGCGCTTATCTACATTTTCGGCTAAGTGCTTGAAAATATCTTTATTGGTATAGCGAAAATAGGTAAAGAATATCAAAAGCATACTTGTCAAGCCCAATACTAAACCTGCTACCTTGAGCCAAACTTCTCCATAACCATAATTGTACTGGTATTTAATAAAGTTATACAAGTAAATCAGGGTAAAGAGTAAGGGAATCAGGCTATTATTGACGCAAAACTTTGTAAAAGGTCGTCTAAGTGATGCCAAAAAACCAAAACGATGCCCTATAAGGATATAGCAAGTGATGTGAAAAGACATAGACAAGATGCCTAAGCCAGCACCTACAAGAAAAAAACTGAAAAAGTCAACCCTTCCTAAGTATTCTGCATCTAAAAAAAGATAGGGAATACCCAAATCTTTACCAAAATAGCCCATGACAATGGCTGTAAGCATTGCCCAAAGTAAAAGTAGCACTTGACTCTTTTTCAAGTGATAGATAAGTAGTTGGACAGGGAAAGAGTAAAAAAGTAAATGAAGCATTGCGTATTGGTTATGATATTAACAAGTCCTTAACAAAGTTTGAAAATTCATTAACAGCGAATTTTACTTTGGCTCGTTATATTTGTAAAAGTTAAAATAATCAAACATATTTTAAACCTAAAATAAATCTTGTACTTAATCTCTTAAATTCTTAAAACAATTATTTTGTCATGAAAAAATCAATTTTATTTACTTTCATTTTTACGCTTTTATTTGGTGCGGTAAGTTTTGCACAGTCCAACAACGCCCAAACTAAACCTGCTAACGTGGCAGCTTTTCAATGGTTACAACCTGAAACTAAGGATTTTGGCAAAATTCCACAAGGCACGCCTGTAACAGCTACCTTCAAGTTTAAAAATGTAGGTAAAATACCATTAGTCATTACTAATGTACAAGCCTCTTGCGGTTGTACTACTCCAGACTATAGCAAAGCACCTATCGCTCCGGGCGAAACAGGCTTTGTTATGGCTACTTACAATGCGGCAAGCCCTGGTTCTTTCTACAAAAACGTTACAGTAACTGCTAATGTAGAGGGTGGCTCCGTAGTATTGTACCTCAAAGGCGAGGTAGAAGCCAAATCTCCTAATCAATAAGGTATTTTTCAACTTTCCAAAAGTCTAAAAAGCTTTTGGAAAGTTTTTGTACCAAGTCCTATAAGGTTTTTAAAACCTTACAGGATTAGTAAAAAGATTAGCAATCATGTGTTTTATCAAAAATCACTTTTAATTGAGTATATCTACTACATACGTAGCCAATCAATTCCTTTTTTTAGCAAGGTTTGTGTTTCGGCTTCTTTGGAATTAGGTTCGGGTTGATAATTATATACCCAATTTGCTTGTGGCGGAAGGCTCATCAGGATAGATTCTGTTCTTCCGTCAGTTTCTAAGCCAAACTTTGTGCCTCTATCCCATACTAAGTTAAATTCTACATACCTTCCTCTACGTACCCTCTGCCAATATAGTTCTTTTTCGCTGTATGGCAAATTCTTATTTTTATGCATAAAATAGGTATAAATAGGAGCGAAAGCCATTCCTACCTCTTTGACAAAATCAAAAAGTTGTTCTTTGGAAAAACCTGTTTTTACTTCATTCAAATAATCAAAAAATATACCTCCTACACCTCTTGTTTCGTTGCGGTGTTTGAGAAAGAAATAATCATCTGCCCATTTTTTGTATTCAGGGTAAAAGTTGGCGTGGTGCTTATCGCAGACAGCCTTCAACTGCTCGTGAAACCAGCGAGCATCAGCCTTGTCTATGTAGTGCGGTGTGAGGTCTATGCCGCCTCCAAACCACCAACTACCATGGCTCATCTCAAAATACCTCACGTTCATGTGGATTATAGGTACCATAGGGCTGAACGGGTGCAAGACTATAGAAACGCCTGTAGCAAAGAAAGCAATATTTTCATTGGCAGGTAAGTTCATCATGCTTAGAAGTTTATCAGACATAGCTCCATATACGGCAGAGAAGTTTACCCCTCCCTTTTCTAAGATACTTCCATGCTGAATAATGCGAGAGCGACCTCCGCCTCCACCCTGCCTTTCCCAAGAGTCTTCTTGGAATATGGCTTTGCCGTCCGCCTCCTCGAGTGCCTTACAAATATGGTCTTGCAACCCCTGAAACCAAGTAGCTATTTCTTCTTTATTCATAAAATTGAGTATGAGTACAAATTTTTTAAGTGTACAAAACTATTCATTTTTTTATTCAAAGGACTTTATTTTATACTTAGGATACCAAACTTTCATAGACATTTTTATATAAATTTGTAGAGTTTCATTTTTAGCAATTTAATTTTTAAATAATACGACTATGAAGGACGAGCAGATATTACCTATCCCTGCCAATATGGAGGTAGAGGAGTTTAGAAACTCTCTAACTATCAAATATAAGTGGAGCCAGATTATGGGGTATGGTTTGTTATTTTTTTCGGTGTTATGGAATAGTTTTATTTTTTTTGGCTTTCTTATGAATATGATACAAGAGGAAATGCCATTTTTTGTCTATATATTCATGTTGCCTTTTGTAGGAGTAGGGGTATTTATGTTTTATTACGGCTTAGCAGGTATCCTCAATCATTCCATTATTACTGTTTCTTTTGATAGTGTCAGTGTAAAACATACTCCTCTGCCTTGGTTAGGGAACAGAGAGATTTTCAAATATGATATTAAACAACTTTACGTAAAACAACACATTCATAGAGGGAAAAATGGTACTTCCTACTCGTATAGTGTCAATATTATAGACAAGGCAAACAAGGATATTAAATTAATAGAGAACCTACAGACGCCCTTGGAGGCAGAGTTTATTGAGAAAAAAATGGAGCAGTTTCTAAAAATAGAAGACAAACCTGTGAGTGGAGAGTACAAAGGCTAAAAAAACCGCTTTAGCCAAATGCCAGAGCGGTTTCTTCTATCTAAATCTTAGCGATGCCTATTTTTTTACCTCTTCGTACTCTACGTCGGTGTACTCTGCCCCGCCTTGATTATTGCCTCCTCCATTAGGGTTTTCGCCTGTTTGACCATTGCTTGCGTTTGCTCCTGCATTTTTGTAGAGGTCTTGGGAAGCTGCCTGCCAAGCACCGTTTAATGCTTCCATAGCACGGTCTATGCCTGCAATATCTTTTTCTGCATGAGATTTTCTCAAATCCATGAGTGCCGCCTCTATTGCAGATTTGTGTCCCTCGGAGAGATTGCTACCATATTCTTTCAACTGCTTTTCAGTATTGAAAATCATAGCATCTGCTGCATTAATTTTCTCTATTCTCTCTCTTTCTGCCTTATCTGCCGCCTCGTTGGCTTTTGCTTCATCTTTCATTCTTTGAATTTCAGCATCGCTTAGACCTGAAGAAGCCTCAATACGAATCTTTTGTTGTTTCTTCGTTCCTAAGTCCATAGCAGAAACGTTCAAAATACCGTTAGCATCAATATCAAAAGTTACTTCTATTTGCGGTACACCTCTTGGTGCTGGTGGAATACCGTCTAAGTGGAATCGTCCTAAGGAGCGGTTATCTTTTGCCATAGGTCTTTCTCCTTGCAAAACATGGATTTCCACAGAAGGCTGATTGTCTGCGGCGGTAGAGAATGTTTGGGACTTCTTAGTAGGGATAGTAGTATTAGCATCTATCAATTTAGTGAATACCCCACCCAAAGTTTCTATACCTAAGGAAAGCGGAATTACATCAAGCAACAGCACATCTTGTACTTCGCCTGTCAATACACCGCCTTGGATGGCTGCCCCTACTGCTACTACCTCGTCAGGATTTACGCCTTTAGAAGGTTTTTTGCCAAAGAATTTTTCTACTTCTTCTTGAATTTTTGGAATACGAGTAGAACCACCCACTAAGATTACTTCGTCTATATCTTTCAAGTCCAGACCTGAGTTTTTCAAAGCACGTTTGCAAGGTTCAAGGGTACGTTGTACCAAATGGTCGACCATCTGCTCAAACTTAGACCTTGAAAGGGTACGTACTAAGTGTTTAGGAACTCCATTCACGGGCATAATGTAAGGCAAATTGATGTCTGTTACCATAGAACTTGACAACTCAATTTTTGCCTTTTCTGCGGCTTCTTTCAATCTTTGCAAAGCCATAGGGTCTTTACGCAAATCTACGCCTTCATCTTTTTGGAATTCATCAGCTAACCAGTTGATAATTACTTGGTCAAAGTCATCTCCTCCAAGGTGAATATCTCCATCAGTAGATTTTACCTCAAATACGCCATCACCAAGTTCCAAAATAGAAATATCAAAAGTACCACCGCCTAAGTCAAAAACAGCAATTTTCATGTCTTTGTGCTTCTTGTCTAAGCCATAAGCCAAAGCGGCGGCTGTAGGTTCGTTGATGATACGTTTTACGTCCAAACCTGCGATTTGTCCTGCTTCTTTGGTAGCTTGGCGTTCAGCATCGTTAAAGTAAGCAGGTACAGTAATTACCGCTTCTGTAACAGTAGTACCTAAGAAATCCTCTGCGGTGGCTTTCATTTTTTGCAAAATCATCGCTGAGATTTCTTGTGGGGTATAAAGCCTATCTCCAATACGCACGCGAGCAGTATCATTCGGACCGCTTTCTACTTTATAAGAGATAGTTTCTAATTCTTTTGTTACGTCTTTGTATTTTTTACCCATGAAACGTTTAATAGACATTACCGTTTTATGTGGATTGGTAATTGCCTGACGTTTTGCAGGGTCTCCTACTTTGCGCTCTCCGTTATCCATAAAAGCCACTACCGAAGGCGTAGTTCTCTTACCCTCGCTATTGGCAATTACAACAGGCTCGTTACCTTCCATGACGGCTACGCAAGAGTTCGTAGTTCCTAAGTCAATGCCTATAATTTTTCCCATGATATTTTACTATTTTTATATTTAAAATTACTTGATATTCAAATATTTACTCTTTGATTGGTCTGCTACCAGTCATAATTCATAACACCTTTAACAATCCATGTGCCAAGGGTTTTTACTGTCAAAATGACAGCTATTTTCTGACAAATCCGTATGTTGTTGGTGTTTTTTTACTATTGGCACCCAAAAAATAAGACATTGTTACTTAATTCTTATACTGTTTGGCTTTTATCTGCTGACCATTTTTCTATCAGATAAACCATAGCAAAACCTAAAACAATAAGCATTAGGGCAAGCACCACCTCAGCATCTTTGCCTGTAATTTGCTCATAAACAGTGGGTAAAACACTCTTGTCTAACAAGGTCTTTTCGTTTCCTTTGCTATCTATATAGGTTTGGGTAACTTGTCGCCAGGGCCAGACTTTATTCAGCGAACCTACCATGAAGCCTGTTAGCAAGGCAATAGTTAAGTTATGATATTTCCTAAGCATCCAATTCAAAACATGGGAAAAAGATAAAAGCCCCACGACGCAGCCTGCTAAAAAAGTAAGGATAGTAATAATATGCTCAAAAGTAAATTTGAAGCCCGTAATTTCTTTGATAATAGAGAAAATATAGTGGTACTTCCCCATGAGCAAAAGAATAAAACTCCCAGAAATCCCCGGCAGAATCATTGCACAGATAGCTAAAGCCCCAGAAAGGAAAATAAACCAAAGGGCAACAGGCGTATCCACAGGCACGGCCACGGTAACGTAAAAAGCAACTCCTGCACCAACTAATAAGGCAAGAATAGTCCAAAGCCCCCATTGACTCACTTTTCTACCTACTGTAATTGCAGAAGCAAGTACTAAACCTAAAAAGAAAGACCACAGCAAAATAGGGTGATTGTCCATGAGGTATAGCACCAAACGCGATAAAGACAACAAAGAAGTAAAAATACCTGCAAATAAGGCAATCAAAAAATTTGCGTCTATGTGCGTCCATAAACTCTTGAAATCAAACTTGAAAAGGTATTGCAACGCCTTGCCGTTGATAGAGCGAATAGCATTGATGAGTCTTTCATAGATTCCTGAAATAAAAGCAATAGTACCGCCTGAAACTCCCGGTACCACATCTGCCGCCCCCATAGCGATTCCTTTGAGGTAAATAAAAAAATATTTTTGCATATTGAATGGCTTGATTTATCTATCTAATTTTTCTGCCTCAAAAATAGAGATAAAATTTCCGATTCTCTTTGCTTACTTTATTTTTTGTTTTTGTAATGACAACGCTTAACTACATATCTGTTCTCTTTATCCCACATGTACATATCGCATCAGTAGCCTATATATCGATTATAAAAAGTATTGATTTTGAAATTGTTTTGCCCAAGATTTATATTTGTAATTTTGCTATCCATTGGATTTTTTGCTATTCTTTACTACCTTTGTATCATAGGAACAAGGACATTGTAAATTTTGGATTACCTCGGTCATAATTGTAGAATTAAGCCCTTTTACCTATTTTAGCAAAGCATCATGCGACCAGAATTACCTTCAAAATCTGACACTTATGGATAGAATAGCAGAAAATCTTTTAATAGAACATCAGATAAGAAAAACAAAAATTCGCTTAGAAATTTTAAACTTTTTCTTGTCCAGAAATTATGCCCTTTCTCATGGCGAAATAGAGGAAGCAATAGACTCAAGCTATGACCGAGTAACGATTTATCGTACACTCAAATCTTTTGAAGAGCAGGGCTTGATTCACAAGGTCTTAGATGAGTCAGGGACTTCTAAATATGCCCTTTGTACCAACCACTACGTAGGGCACAAGCATAGCGATAGTCATGTACATTTTAGTTGTATAAAGTGCAGACATACTTTTTGCTTAGAGGAAGTTTTAATCCCAGAAATTAAACTTCCTCTAAACTATCAACTTACAGGCTATAACTTTTTAGTGCAAGGGATTTGTAAGGACTGCCCAAAGTAATCCACAATATTCTCATAAAAAATGTCAAACATAAAGAAATTTAAAATTGGGAATAATATATTTACATTTGGTTCAAAAATTATAACTCACTATCAATGACTTTTCTATATCCAACATTTTTGTTTGCTATTGGGCTAATAGCTATACCAATTATTATTCACTTCTTCAATTTCCAGCGACCTAAAAAAGTCTATTTTACCAACATAGACTTTCTCAAACAAGTCAAGGCAATATCAAACTCTAAAAACAAGCTCAAAAACTTGCTTGTTCTCTTAGCACGCTGTCTTTTCATTACTGCTTTGGCTTTAGCTTTTGCTCAGCCTATTATCCCTAATCAAAGCCTAAATGCCACACAGCAAAGCAATTATGTAAGTATCTATATAGATAATTCTTTCAGTATGCAAAGCGAGCAGGACAACAAAAAACTTTTGGATTTAAGCCTGACCTATGCCGAACAATTGCTCAAAGTTTTTCCTAAATCTGCTGTTTTTTCTTTGCTTACCAATAGCTTTGATGCTGATTTGAACTTTTTTTTTGAAGCAAGCAAAATCAATGACCGACTTAATCAAATAGACTACAGCAACTCCAGCAGGGATTTCAAAAATATTTATAGCAAACAACTTACTAACTTACAGAATAATACAAGTGATAAAAATAATCATATCTTTTGGTTTTCTGACTTTCAAAAAAGCAATGGGAGTTTGGAAAACTTAACGCTGGACAGTACCAACAATTTTTATTTGATTCCCTTGCGACCTAACGAAACCTCTAATATCTATGTGGATTCGATTTGGTTAGAAAACCCATTTGTCAAAGTAAATGAGAACAATACCTTGCATATCAAGGTCAATCACTTTGGTACAAATGGAGTTACAGATAAAATTGTAAAACTTTTCATTGAAGGCAATCAAGTATCCAGCAGTACGATTACTATAGATGCCAATGCTTCGCAGACTATCGCCCTAAACTTTGCGGTAACTGATGCAGGAGCAAAAAGATGCAAAATCACCTTAGACGATTACCCTGTTATTTTTGACAATGATTATTATTTTACCTTACGAGTTGCTCCTGAAATTCGCATCGTTCACATTACCAGCGACAATACGCCTTATATTGCTAACGTATATGCCAATGAGCCATTTTTCAAAGTAAAGCAGTTTAGCATCAACGCAGTGGACTATTCGCTGCTGCCTACTTCTAATTTAGTTATTTTACAGTCTATCAAGGATATAGACAATGCTTTGCAAGTAGCTTTGCGAAATTTCCTTGCTAAGGGAGGTACAATAGTGCTGTTCCCCTCCGACAATGCAAATACCGAAACCTATGCAAGCACCTTTGGGTTGCCTATCCGCAATATGCCCCCCACCGCTCCCAATACACAGATGCTGGGTTTGAACCCACCAGAGGCTCAAAATCCCTTCTTTGCTGGAGTTTTTGAAAAGATTTCGCCTACTATGAGTACGCCCCAAGCTATTCCTGTGATTAATTGGGGAAATACAGGCACAAAAATTTTAAACTTTAAAAATGAATTGCCTTTTTGTTCTGTTTTCAGCTCTGGAACGGAAAATGGCAAGGTATATTTATTTGCCTCTCCTTTAGATACTAAATATTCAGATTTTGCTAAACACTCTCTTTTTGTGCCTGTCATGTATAAAATTGCTTTGGCAAGCAGAAATAACAGCGAGCGATTGGCATACAACTTTACAGAAAATGTAGCTACTATTACCCTGGAAGATTCTGTAATACAAGGAAATAGCCGCAACGATATTTTTAAAATAGTCCCTGTAGACAGTACTAACAAAGGTAAATTAGAAATTATTACTCCCCAGCGCATTGCTGACGGAAAGCTCATCATTGACATTCCCAAAACCAATATGGAGGCAGGAAATTATGTAGTGGTTCGCAAAAGTGATAACCAGCAGATTACGAATATTTCTTTCAATTATGATAAAAGAGAATCCGTATTTGAAGCGTATAGTGCAGAAGAACTCAAACGTATTTTTGCAGGAAAGAAGAATGTACAAATCTTTGAAGCCATTGATAATGAAAAATTTGGAAGTGAATTTAAAGAAAAAAATGTAGCTTTCCCTCTTTGGCGATATATGCTTTATGCTGCACTTGCTTTCTTGTTAATAGAGATTTTGCTTATACGATTTTGGAAAACGGTCTGATAAGATAAAACCTGTCAAGTTTTGAAAATCTGACAGGTTTGGTTTTGACAATCAAATTATTGTAAATCTTGGTTTTTGTACTTACAAAGATAGCGTACTCAAAACATTATTCATACTACGTACAGCCTCAGCGGACTTATTAAAAAGTTCCTGTTCCTCAGCATTGAGTTGGAAGTCAATGATTTTCTCCCACCCGTTTTTACCGATGACCACAGGCACCCCCAAACAAATATCTTTCTGCCCATATTCACCATCTAAGGCTACACAGCAAGGGAAAACCCTTTTTTGGTCGCGAACGATGCTCTCTACTAACAACGCACCAGCCGCACCGGGAGCATACCAAGCTGAGGTACCAATGAGTTTGGTCAGTGTTGCCCCGCCCACCATAGTATCTGCAGCTACTTGTTTTAACTGTTCAGCAGAGAGAAACTGGCTAACAGGCACACCTTTGTAGGTTGCCAAGCGAGTTAGTGGAATCATGGTAGTATCGCCGTGTCCACCTATTACTACGCCTTCAATGTCATGCTGAGAAGCATTCAGCGCCAAAGAAAGATAGGTTTTGAACCTGGCACTGTCCAGAATTCCCCCCATACCAATAATTCTATTTTTAGGCAGACCAGAGGACTTTAAAGCTAAGTAGGTCATGGTGTCCATAGGATTAGAAATCACAATAACAATCGCCTCAGGAGAATAGCGAATCAAGTTATCTGTTACACTTTTCACTATCCCTGCGTTGATGCCTATGAGTTCTTCTCTGGTCATGCCCGGCTTGCGGGGAATCCCAGAGGTAATCAAAACTACATCAGAACCAGCGGTTTTGCTATAATCACTCGTGGAGGCAGTAATTTTAGTACCAAAGCCCAACAGTGTAGCCGTTTGGAGCATATCTAAACCTTTGCCTTCGCTAAGTCCTTCTTTGATGTCAAGCAATACCACTTCATCAGCTAACTGCCTGTATGCCAATACATCAGCGCAGGTTGCTCCTACATTTCCTGCACCTACTACAGTTACTTTCATTGGAGTTAAGAGTTTATTGTTGAATTGATTAGTTAATTTGTAAAATGCTAAAAGAGTCTATTGGCTCTTATTTAGCATGCTAAGTTAGTGAGGAAATATCAATTTGCGACAAAGCACATTAAAAAAATAGCAAAAGTTGTATTTTTTATTTTTATAGTTGCTTTTTCTCACTTTTTCAACAAAATTATAGCTAATTTTTGGTATTTTTATGTGTTTTCACGAGTATTGAAGCTGCTTATCACTGCTCATATTCCAACAGCATAAGTATTAAGCTATGCTCTAATTTTTAAAGATTAATTGCTCTTGCATGGCTTTTTATGTCCTAAATCTCTGATGGAATCATGAGTTTTTATTTTTTTATTAGTTAATTTTAAACAAACAATACAACATGTTACACAAAAGCAGTTTTCTACAAATTAGTGCTATGCCAGAAATCAATGGCATAAAAATTCAATGGCTTGAAGATTCTCAAAAGATGAGCGAGGCAGATTTCAAAAAGGAAATAGAGGCAGAAAAAACAGCAATTGAAGAGGCAAAACCCAAAAATATCTTGGCAGATACGCTTCAAATGGGCTTTGCTATTCCTCCAAGTTTGCAAGAATGGCATAATAATATTATTTTTCCAGTCTTTCAAAGCGTAGGACTACAAAAATTAGCTGTTTTAGTAAGTCGCGACTTGTTTGTGCAGGTTTCCGTAGAACAACTAATCGACGAGGACAAGCAAAATGTTGGATTGAAAACAAAATATTTTGACAGCGAAGAAAATGCTATCAACTGGCTTATATCTTAAAATTTATTTACTACATTTATCGCTAAACATTTTAAAACTAATTTACTCATGGAAGCTTATAAAAGTAATTTTCAAACTATTCGTATTTACGAAGACCTCAAACTCTTAGCCAAAGAATGGACACCAGATACAGAATACATGAGCGAGCAGAAGTTCAAAGAAGAAGTAGAGAAAATAGCAGAGGTAGCAGAAAAATATAAAGTGGAAAAGTTCCACGACAACACCACCAATTTTCTTTTTCCTATCTCTCCCGAACTCCAAACTTGGGTAAACGAAAGCATATTTACTCGTTTTATTGCCGCAGGGCTAAGAAAGTACGCCCTCATTGTAAGCAAGGAAATGATTGCTCAACTTTCCATAGAACAAACTATGGAAGAGGAAAACGCAAGCAGTTTCCAAGTAAGATATTTCGATAGCCCAGAAAAAGCGTCGGAGTGGTTACAGAGTTAAATTATTTTATAAGTTATTAAAGTTTCAAATTTATCTCTATCTGATGAAAAAGTTAGAAAACAAAGTAGCTATCATCACAGGAGGTGGTAGTGGGATTGGCTTGGCGGCGGCAAAAATTTTTGTTGCTGAAGGAGCAAAAGTAGTTATCTTTGGGCGTACTGCCGAGAAGTTAGAAAAAGCGCAAAAAGAAATCGGCGAAAACGTGTTAGCAGTGGTCGGCGATCTTAGCAAGGCTGATGACAGAGCCAAATTAGTAGAGGAAACAGTTAAACATTTTGGTAAAATTGATGTACTATTCCTCAATGCTGGTATCGCTAAGGCTGCTCCCATAGAACAAATGACAGAGGCACTTTTTGATGAGGTAATGAATATCAATCTCAAAGGAGATTACTTCCTGATACAAAAGGCTTTGCCTTATATGAACGACGGAGGCTCTATTGTGCTAAATGGTTCTATTTCTAACCAAATTGGGCAACACTCCCTTAGTGCCTACGCCGCAAGTAAAGCAGGACTTCGTTCACTGGCTCGCACGCTTTCTACCGAACTTTTGCCAAGAAAAATTAGGGTAAATATGGTTAGCCCAGGTGTTACACGTACACCTATTTTAGACATGCCGGGGCTTTCTGCGGAGGTAGTGCAAGAAATGATAAGTACGCTTGCTTCTCAAAACCCTATGAAAAGGATAGGAGAACCAGAGGAAATAGCTAAGGTCGCTCTTTTCTTAGCTTCTGATGACTCTTCCTATATCTTAGGAGCAGAAATTAATGCCGACGGAGGTTTTACCCAGTTACAACTTACTTAGACACAAAATCTAATGAAATAATTGTGCAGATGCTTCCCTAAAAACGGAAGCATTTTTGCTTTAAAGTGATAAATTACGTTCAATACATACAATAAATAATATTTAGGCAATGGATAGAAATTCAGTAGAAACCATAGAGTACAACGGTGTCAAATATGCCGAGATTATTTGGGCAGATGTTACTGTTTCCAAGACTACCTTCTTTTCGCCTCCCGAATCTTCTTTCCAATTTGGGTTATTAGCCCATGAAGCTGGTTTTGTAGAGCCGCCTCACTACCACAAATGGATTCCCCGAGAAATTCAAGATTTGCAACAAATGTTTGTGGTGCAGCGAGGAGTAGTAGTAGTAGAACTTTATAGCGATGAGGGAGAATTACTTAGAGAAGTTACCTTAAAAAAAGGAGATGCTATTGTATTGATTCACGGTGTTCATGCTATCAGAGTAGAAGAGGATATGCAGTGCATCAGTGTAAAACAAGGTCCCTTTTTGGGCGATGTGAATGACAAGGTATTTGTAGAAATGAAAAAAAAGAAATAAAACTATAAAATTCAACTCTGTGAGATTTTAAAAATCTTGCAGAGTTGAATATCAGAAGATTATACCAATCATTACGCTAACTCTGCCAGTTCTAACCACCTAAGGGTTTTTTCCTCAATGAGGTTATCTAATGTCCCTATTTTCATACTCCACTCTGAAAGTTGGGAGGGAGTAGCCTCTGCGCTATTGAGTTGAGCAATAAGCTGGGCTTTTTCATTTTCTAATTGATTGATTTCCAACTCCAAAGATTCGTATTCTTTTTTCTCTTTGAAAGAAAGTTTGCGTTTAGCTTCGTTTTGCGAACTTGAAGAAATTGTTGGTTTTTCGCTTTTGGCTTTGGTACTTTCTTTCCTTGCTTGTTCTTGTCTTTCTTCTTGCTCGGTGCGGTAGTCAGAGTAGTTGCCTGCAAAATCTCTGATTTGTCCCTCGCCTTCAAAAATAAAAACATGCTCTACTAACCTATCCATAAAGTATCTGTCGTGGGAAACAATCAGCAAGCACCCACCAAAATTCGTCAGAAAATCCTCTAAAATATTGAGTGTCTGTATATCTAAATCATTGGTTGGTTCGTCTAAAATAAGAAAATTAGGATTTTTGATTAGTACTTGGAGCAGTTGCAGTCGCTTTTTTTCGCCTCCACTTAGCTTGCTTACCATATCGTACTGCACTTTGGGTGGGAAACCAAACAAGTTGAGTAGCTGAGAGGCAGTAATGCTCTCCCCCGTTCCTGTTTGCAATACCTCTGCCATGTCCTTTACTATGTCAATCACTCGCTTACTTTCATCTACTACCAATTCCTTTTGAGTAAAATAGCCAAAGACCGTATTTTCTCCTTTTTCTATCGTACCGCTATCAGGGTTTATTTTTTCAGTAAGTATGTCCAAGAAAGTGGTTTTTCCCACTCCATTTTTCCCGATAATGCCTATTCTATCTCCTTTTTTAAAAATATAAGAAAAGTCCTTGATAATCTGCAAGTTATTATATTTTTTGCTTAGATTCTTAATTTCCAAAATTTTTTTCCCTACCCGACTCATGCCTACATTGATTTCTATAGGTGTGTAGTGATTAATTTTGGTATGGGCTTTTTCTTTTAACTCCTCAAAGGCTTCTATGCGGTATTTGGCTTTCGTTCCTCTGGCTTTGGGTTGTCTGCGTATCCAATCCAACTCCTTTGTCATTAGGTTTTTAGCCTTTGCTACTTCTGCGGTCATTTGTTCTATTCTTTCCGCTTTTTTTTCCAAAAAATAAGTATAATTTCCGCTGTATTTGAATAGCTGACCGTTTTCCAATTCTAAAATGGTATTGGTGATATTATCTAAAAAATAACGGTCATGGGTAACTAAGAGCAGACTTTGTTTTTGAGTATTCAACCAATTTTCTAACCATTCAATCGCTTCAATATCAAGATGGTTCGTTGGCTCATCGAGAATAAGTAGGTCTGCTTCTTGCAGAAGTAATTTTGCCAAAGCTACCCTTTTTTTCTGTCCTCCTGAGAGTACTTTGATAGGCATTTCCACGTCGGGAATCCCTAACTTACCCAATACTTGTTTGATTTTGCCTTCGTAATCCCAAGCATTTAGGCTGTCCATACGCTCTATTGCTCTTTGAAGGCGTTTTTCGTCGTGGTATTTTAGTGCCAGTTCATATTCCTTGATGGCTTGGACGGCTTCATTTTCAGAGGTAAAAATACTTTGCCAAATGGTGGCATTCTCCTCGAGAGCAGGTTGTTGCGGTAAATAGCCTACTGAGATTCCCTTGCGAATGGAAACTGCGCCCTCATCGGCAGGAATGATGCCTGCCATTACATTCATCAAGGTAGTTTTACCTGAGCCATTTGCTCCTACTAAGGCGACTTTTTCACCTTGACTAATGCCAAAAGTAATATTTTTAAATAACCAACGCTCGGAAAAAGCCTTAGAGATATTATCTGCGGAAAGAATATTCATAGTAACTTTTTTGCAAAGGTATAAGTTTTATGCTCTAAAATAAAGACTATGAAGATATACTTTTCACTTTACTTAGTACAATACCTTAGCTACAAAAAAAACTTTTCGGCTTTTGGTATTAGACGTATCTTTTTCATTGTTAATGGCTTGGTATCCCCATGCTAAAAAATGCTTTTCATACCAAAAGGCAATTTCATTGCTGTATGTTTTCTTGATTTGGTCGTTTGGAGAAGCGATAGGGATAGGGACTTTGGTTTCGTTGTCTTTGACTGACTGTTTCTCAATGGTTTTAGATTTGATGAAGCCCTCCGCTCCATAGAGCAATACCAAGCTATCCTTACGTACTCTGACTTGGATAATTTTTTGCAAGTCCTTATTTTTTACTTGTTCTATTTTAAAAACATCGTCCCAGAGCAATTCTCCTTTGTTGTTAAAACTAAGTGCCAAAGCGTGTGTATGTTGGTAGCTATCAAAAACAATTTCAGAAGTTACTCCCTCGCGCCTTCCCTGCCAATCTACTTTGGGATTGTAGCGGTACAAAGGGAAGTAAGCCTCTGCAATAAGTAAAATATCCTCTTTCCGTAAAATAGGACTGTGAACTAAAAGTCGGTATTGCAAGCGTACATCTTTGCCTTTGAGTGTATTATTTTTTTGTTTTTTCTTAGAAACTTTCCTTTGCAGGTCTGTGGGAATGAAGTCAAAAAAATGCGCAAACTTAGAAAAAGGATAAAACTGTATGTATTCTTGCGTATTATCTTCTTGGAAACCTGCGATGTAGATGCCATCAGCCAAAGAAGAAGAACCATCGGAGTAAGTCCCAATGACGATTTTTTGTCCATTTTCTAAGATACATAATTTACCAGAAATCAGTTTGTTTTCATCAGTATTCCCTACTTTAAGTTCATTGACCAAGTTGCCTTTGGTATCAAAAGATTTAATAAGTAGGTCATAGTCTGTCCGTTTTTCGCTTGCAATACTAAAATGCAACACATTGTTCAGGCTGTCTTTTTCTATGCTATCTATTTCTAAGTCTTTGGTAAGGGAGGCGGGAAGCACCCTTGTTTTTTTCTCAAACAAATCAAAATACAAGACTAAGGCAGTTTGCCCGATTACTCCACTTACAAAAAAGGCATTATTCATCACTCGGAAACCCGTAAACCCAAATTTTTTCAAACTTTGAACGGTATGCAGGCTAAGTTGCAAGCTTTGTGTATTGAACTGAACAATTTGGAAATCAGTTTTTTGATATTTGGTAAAAAGCAAATAAATATTTTCTCCATCTTTTTGCTTAGCTTGGAAAGTAAATTTGGGATTGACTTGGATATTTTTTTCCCATGTTTTATTCAAGCAGGTATCGTATAAGCTAAAAATCCAATTGCCTTGTTGCTTAGTATTTTCTCTAAACAAGACAAAACCTTGCTTTTTAAGAGGGACAAGTTGGAAATTGTTGAACTTGTCTGCTTGGTATTTTGCTTCAAATTCTATCCTTTGGTGGTCTTGGGCGAAGGTGAAAGAAGAAAACAGATGAATAAAAAAAACAACTATAATACCTAAATATTTCATCTTGTAAGTTTTTTTAACACATTTTGAAGGATTTACTAAACCAATAATGCGTATGTTTATCTTAGTTATACTTAAAACAACATGGTTTGCAAATGTTTATAAGGCTTGAAACCTTATAAGCGTTAATTTTCAATCAAAACCAATTTCGATTAAGTGTAAGTCTTTCAAAATTACGAAATTTACTGATTTTGGTTGAGAGAAAGTGTTAAAGTTTTGAAAAATACTAAATTTGTAAATCATAATTTTTAATATTTTATAAAAAACTGATGAAAAATCATATTTTAAAGAAATTACACCCAGGCGTAGCAATTCAGTATCATCTGCAAGACATTATAGATTACAATTCTCAACTTAATCCAGGACAATTTTTTATTACTGCTAACGAACACCTCCCTAATGTTTTATCTTTTGCAGAGGATATAGACGGAGAAAAGCTATTAACTACTCTCAAAGCGACCTACCAACTTTCTCATGAACAAGTTTGGACATATCACCGCTACAACAAAGAGGAAGACAAGCATTACTTGCGTTCTTTTTTAGTAGCTATCTATCCTAATTTGTTGGTTTATTTTGGCTACGATGATAACGCCGATACTACTAAGATTTTGTATGATGATAAAGTAAATGAGGAAGATTTACGAAAAATTACAACGGTTATCAAAGATTGCTGTGAGCTTCCCAAAGCAGAAAGCAAAATATTTTTACTCTACGAAAGCCATGGCTACTTGGCTTTGAGAGATTTTGAAGTAAGAAAGAGTAGCATAGACCTTGCAATGAACTATAATGATGATTTTTTACCTGTTCACGAGGTCATACTCAAACGCTTACAAACCCAAGACGACAAGGGCTTAGTACTACTGCACGGACTACCGGGAACGGGCAAAACAAGCTATATTCGCTACCTTACCTCTCTGATTAACAAGAAGATGATTTATATTCCGCCGGAGTTTGCTCCCAAGATTGCTTCGCCAGATTTTCTGCCTTTGCTCATCTCCAATTCCAATTCTATTTTGATAATCGAGGACGCTGAGAATATTATAGAAGACAGAGGAAACTCGCGCAGTGCTGCCATTTCTAATTTGTTAAACATTACCGACGGCTTGCTTTCAGACTGCCTTAATATTCAAATTTTGTGTACTTTTAATACACACATCACTCGCATAGACAAGGCATTAATGCGTAAAGGAAGGTTGATAGCCATTTATGAGTTCAAAGAATTACAAAAAGAAAAAGCTAAAAAATTAGCAGATTCTTTGGGCTATCATAGCGAAATAGAGAAAGATACTTTGCTTACGGAAATTTATAATCAAAATGAGTTACACATACCCCTTGCCGTGAACAATAAGAAAAAAATAGGCTTTGCTTCTTAGATTAGTTCTGCATAATTACTTATATTTGATAAAAAGTATTAACAATGAGTACATTCAAAGAAAAGATAGAGGTCAGTATAGATATGCCAAGCAGAAACCACTCAAAATTACAAGGTCGTATTACAACCTTACTTACTATTGAGTATGAACAGATTTATGATATTTTTACTGAACTTTCTATCCAAATGAATGATAAAAATTATGAACCAGATATTGCTATTTACCCGATTAGTGAGGAAAATTGGCGACATGATGAGATTATAGTGAAGTCTGCTCCTATTACTATTATAGAGATTTTATCTCCTACGCAGGGAGTGCAAGAGCTAATAGACAAGTTTGAGGAGTACTTTAATGCGGGAGTCAAATCCTGTTGGTTGGTGATTCCTAATTTAGAAATTATAGAGGTATTTACTGGGAATACGGCTCATAAACAAACTTTTACGCAAGGGACTATTACAGATAATGCCAGCAACATTTCTCTCTCTTTTGATAGAATATTTAGAAGGAGAGTAAAAATTTTCTAAGTACGTTAGCACCTATTAATATCTTATAAAGTATTGATAAGCAAGAATTTGCTTGTTTTACTACTATACAAGAGCTTTGCTCAGACGCAGTGAGAACCAGATGATTTAAAATAAAAAATATTTGCTTTCAACAAAAACCAAGCCAATAAGTTGATTTTTTTAATTTAAAATTTTAAGTTTGTGAAAAGAAATATAAAAATTTTAACGAATAATGATTTTTCTTATGGCGTAGTATGCAGAAATTAGGTCAAATACAAACACTTACCCAGAAGTTATCCCCTCAGCAGATACAGTTCATCAAACTGTTGCAGATTCCTACTGCCGAATTACAAACACGCATAGAAGAAGAACTTTCCAGCAACCCCGCCTTAGAGGAGGGTAGAAATGACGAGGAGTTTAATGAAAATGAAACAGATAGTAGTGAAGATACTACTGATGAGTTTGACGATGATTTGGGAGATTTAGATAACGAAGCCTTAGACAACGAAGATGACTTTTCCAAAGATACAGAAAGTATAGAGGAAATTAGTGTAGGAGAATATCTTAACGATGACGATGCAGGCTACAAAATGCAAGGCGACGGTCCCAGCATGGAAGAAGAGAAAGAGATGCCTATTAAAATGGAAGATTCCCTGATAGATTCTCTCATTGAGCAGTTGGAATATTTAGACTTAGATGAGCGAAGGTTTATTATTGGTACACAGCTCATTGGGAGTATAGACAACGAAGGCTATATTCGCAGGGAATTAGAAGGCATCGTGAATGACTTGGCTTTTACGCAAAATATAGAAACAGATGAGGCAGAAGTAGAACAAGTATTGAAACAAATACAAACCTTCGACCCGCCGGGCATCGCAGCGCGCAACCTCCAAGAATGTTTGGAACTCCAACTCAAACGCAAAGACCAGCACAATCCCGCTGTATATAATGCCCTAAGAATCATTACCTTGTGTTTTGAGGAATTTACTAAAAAACACTATCCTAAAATAGAAAAACGCTTGGATATTACCGAAGAGGAACTCAAAGAAGCGGTTAATGTCATTATTAAGCTAAACCCTAAACCGGGAGAGAGCGGGACTACTTATACCAAAACCCAATATGTAGTGCCTGACTTTATTTTGAAAAATAACAGTGGGAAACTCGAACTCTCGCTCAATGCTCGCAACGCCCCAGACCTACGTATTAGCCGTTCTTTTGCAGAAATGCTTGATACGTATGAGAAAAGTAGTAAGAAAGACAAATCTATGAAACAGGCAGTAACCTTTGTCAAACAAAAATTAGATGCGGCAAAGTGGTTCATAGATGCCATCAAGCAAAGGCAACAAACACTATTAAAAACCATGAACGCTATTGTAGAATACCAATATGAGTATTTCTTGGAAGGTGATGAAAGCAAACTTCGCCCTATGATTTTGAAAGATATTGCCAATAAGATTAACATGGATATTTCTACGGTATCAAGGGTAGCTAATAGCAAAACAGTGCAAACGGACTTTGGCATCTATCCACTCAAATACTTTTTCTCTGAAAGCATTACCACCGACTCAGGCGAAGACGTAAGTAGCAAAGAAGTAAAGTATATTTTGAAAGAAATCATAGATAATGAGAATAAACGCAAGCCGTACTCTGATGATAAGTTAGAAAAAATGCTTAATGACAGGGGCTATAATATAGCACGCAGGACAGTTGCTAAGTACAGAGAGCAGATGAATATTCCTGTGGCTCGCTTGCGAAAGGAATTGTAAATTATAAAGCCACTTTTTACCTGTATCAATCGCCAAACAATGAAAATGAAAAAACTGACCAATTATTTTTTGCTTTACTTTCTTAGCTTAGCTTCTTTGCATGCCCAATCGGGAACAATCAAAAAAATAGATAGGGACTTTGATAAAATTATTAGCGCTGACGCTACGGTAGAAAAGGTAGCAAGTGGTTTTATATTTGTCGAGGGACCCCTGTGGCATAGCGAGGGCTTTTTGATTTTTAGCGATATTCCTGCCAATCGTATTTATAAAATAGATGAAAATGGAAAACCAGAGGTTTTTATGGAAAAAAGTGGCTACTCTGGCACAGACTCTCCCGTAGGTGAAATAGGTACAAACGGCTTAGCTTACGACCAAGAAGGCAGACTGCTACTCTGCCAGCATGGGAATAGACAAGTGGTAAGAATAGAAAAGGACGGTTCCCAAACCGTATTAGCAAGTACTTATCAAGGAAAAAAACTGAACAGTCCTAACGATGTTGTTTGTAGAAAAGATGGGACTATTTATTTTACTGACCCTTCTTGGGGCTTGGAAAAAAATAGCAACAAACCACAAAGAGAAATCAGTTTCAACGGAGTGTATAGGTATGCTAAGGGGGAACTCTATGTAGTGGATAGCACTTTGGCAAAACCTAATGGTATAGCACTTTCGCCTGATGGCAATACCTTGTATGTAGCTGATATTAGTAAAAAGTGGTTTAGCTATACACTGAATAAAGACGGCTCAGTAAAAAGCAAAAAGTTGTTTTTTGATGCTTCTGCTATTCATGGGAAAGGACACATGGACGGCATGAAAGTAGATGTGAAAGGCAATGTGTATGCTACAGGTCCTGACGGGGTAATGATTTTTTCTCCTAAGGGCAAATATCTTGGTGCTGTCCAATTTGAGGAAACTGCCGCTAATATAGGCTGGGGCGATGCCGATGGAAAAACCCTTTACGCTACTTGCAATACAAGTATCTACCGCATCAAGTTCAAAAACAAGGGGCTGCGCTATGTGAAGTAATAAAAATTAGAAAACTCAAAATGCTAAAATACTTACCTTTTTTTGTTAAAATAGCGCTTTTGATGTTGTTGTGTATTATCTCTTGCAGGCAAAAGCACTATCAAATGAGCGAACTAAGAAACCAAATACAAGCAAAGTTTGCAAGCGTCAAGGGCGAATTTGCCGTCGCCTACAAGGACTTAGACAAGCCCTCTGATACCCTTTTTATCAATGCGTTTACAGAATTTCATGCCGCAAGCACTATGAAAACGGCAGTAATGTTAGAAGTGTTCAAACAAGCCCAAGAGGGAAAGTTTAATTTGACTGACTCGCTTACGCTGAAGAATGAATTTAAAAGCATCGTAGATAGTAGTACGTATAGCTTAGACGTAGCTGATGACAGCGAAGAGGTACTTTATAGTAGCTTAGGACAGAAGCGTACAGTTTATCAGCTTGTGTATGAAATGATTACAGTAAGTAGTAATCTTGCGACTAATATGCTCATAGAAATAGTTGGAGCGGAAAATGTAACCCAAACCTTGCGTTCCTTAGGCATTAACCAGATGAAAGTACTGAGAGGGGTAGAAGACAGCAAGGCTTTTGAAAAAGGCATGAACAATACAGTTACAGCTTATGATTTGGCGCTGCTATTAGAAAAAATAGAAACGAATAAGGTACTAAATGCAGAGGCTTGTGAGAAGATGCGACAAATTCTTTTAGACCAAAAATTCAATGATGTAATTCCTGCCCTCCTCCCCAAAGAAGTAAAAGTTGCTCACAAAACAGGTACAATTACAGGAGTACATCATGACTCTGCTATTGTTTACCTACCTAAGGGGAAAAAATACATATTAGATAATGTTTTGCGAACTATAAATAATTGATAATAAAAGATATAAACGCGATTTGTAGCATTGCTTCCGCCGATTCAACAGTTTTTTCTACTTCTTTAAACAACCTTCTGCGAAAATTCAG
>Ga0272446_1000831_pt1 | contig 47108 bp, 40 predicted proteins | sample YNPCB0061_FD_194587 | JGI IMG/M metagenome (GOLD analysis project Ga0272446, IMG submission 194587) | Hot spring microbial mat communities from Yellowstone National Park, WY, United States - YNP-CB-006-1 | ecosystem: Environmental > Aquatic > Thermal springs > Hot (42-90C) > Sediment | place...
ATTTCAGTATTCCAGAATACCGCCAGTATTCAATAGAACCAGCCTGCGGAGAGGGGGGATAGATCCATGGCATGGACAGTCACGAAATACCAACCTATCGCCAGGGTCTAACCGTTTCCCAGCAGCCTGAACGAGTGTGATTTGCCGACATGTTGACAATTCTATAATTTGTCCCTAAAAAGCAACCTACAACGGAATCGCATTCCCACTGGCATCAGGCCCGACAGCCACGCAAACCTGACAAGTGAAAATTCATCCCAAGAGATGAAAATCTCAGATTGTTTTTCGATGCCAAAGTAATTTTTTATCTTTGAAAGCGAGTATAAATAGGCATAGGTGTGTGTCTACTTAGCTTGAGACGTTTCATCCTCTGATGAAATATTTGTCCGGTTTGTTGAATCGGGTTATCTTATTGGCGGCTGGCGTCAGTCTGCTCGGCATTGGTTTCGCAAAAGCCAACGAAACTGTGAGGGCAGTAACAGCAGTTAAAGCATTTGTAAACGGCAAAATTATTTCACTGAATTCTCCAGTCGCAGGCCAGGTCTATCTAGAGCGACGTCTGGAATCAGGGCAACCCGTCTTTGCCCAAGAATTACTGATGCAAATTGTGAATAATCTATCTGGGGCGGATGCTTTGCGGAATGCCCAGATGGATCTGGCTATTGAGAAGGCTAAGTTGCCCGTTCTACACTCACGAATTCAGCTAGAGCAATTACGCAACTTAACGGATACTCAGTCTCGTTTGAAATTGGAATTGAACCAGGCTGAGTTGGCTACACAGTTGGCAGAACAGAGTCTGATTCAGTCCCAGTTTGAGTTAACCACTGCGGAAGCTGCAGCGGAGCAGTTCCGCATCAAGGCTGAACGATTCAATGAACTTGCCACGCAAGGGGCCATTTCGCAGGCAGCGGCTGATGAGGTACAGAGTGATTATGAGAGCAGACAAAATCAAGTGGGAGTAGCACAGAGCAAGGTAGTGGCGGCGGCGTTGCAACTGGCGCAACAAAAATATAAACAACAACAATACAAAACGGAGTTACTCCGCTCCCAGCAGGCATCTCAGACTTTGCCAGACTCAGCCGAATCGCCATCCCAACAGCAAGCGATCGCGGCGCTGGTACAGGATATGTCAGAACTGCAGATCCGAATTCGCGAGAAAGAAAAGGCTGTCGCCCAACTCCTCCGCTCTTCCAACTATAAAGTCATCACCGCTAGCCCAGGCATTGTTTGGGAAGTCCTGGTGCAAAACGGCGATCAGATTATTCCCGGTCAGCCCCTGGTTAAACTAGTTGATTGTCAAAATCTGTGGGTCGATGCATTTGTCAACATTGATGATTTAGGGCGAGTGAAAATTGGCAGTCCCGCCGAAGTAGAACTGCGCGGGTATAAACTGCATCTGGAAGGTCAGGTCAAAATGATTCGGTCCTATTTAACAGGAACACAACAGTTAGGACTGGATGCTGCCGTAACCCCACCCAACCTGGATGGACAGCAATATGCCCAGATCCGTATTGAGCTGGACGATGTAACTACTCTGATGCAACCCCACTCCCGCTATTCCAACCTTTGCAGTGTGGGCCAGTTGGCAACAGTCAAGATCGGTAAAGGCTCTCTTTTCCATTGGTGGTTTTAGAACCATGCCGTTTAGGCATCCTTAATCAATCCAAAAACAGTCGATGCCCATGACTCAATCGAGGCTCGTGAGATGGCTGCTCCTCTGACCAAGCTGATTTGCTTTGTGCACCAGACCATGTCAAAAACCATCTGGTCGTGGAGAAACTATTCACATGGGCAGACCGACCAGTCAGCGAGCGTGTCCTCAAACCAGACTGCCGATAACCCAATCAATTTCCAAATCTGGAAGTTTTTCATGCTGACAGGGGTAAGCAGTTTTGGCCTGCAGATTTGGCTCATGCTGTCGGGCACGGTCAGGGGCGTTGTTAGCGAAACTGACATTTGGCTGCCGTTGATTTACGTGTTAGGAATTACCCTGATTTGTCGATCGGTGTTCCCAATTCCCCCGTTATGGCTCAAAGTCGGCCTGACCGTCGCCGCCTCGGCATTGAATATCCGTTACCTTTACTGGCGTATAACCAGTACCCTGGTGCTGGATTGGTACAGCGGCCCCATTTGTCTGGCCGTATTGCTGATGGAATTGATCGCAATTCTCAACGTGACCTTCATCAGCTACCAAACCCTGAAGCGAACCAACCATACACCAGAAATCGATCGCCTATCGGTAGCGGTACAAAATGGCGATTACCAACCCAGTGTGGATATTCTGGTGCCCACCTACAATGAACCCCTCGATGTTCTGGAACGAACCTTAACTGGCTGCCTGGCCATGCACTATGACAATAAAAAAGTTTGGTTGTTGGATGATGGTAAACGGCCGGAAGCTGCCGTATTAGCTGAACGCTTGGGCTGTCAGTATCTGACTCGCCCGGATGGAGCCCACGCTAAAGCTGGCAACCTGAACAATGGCTTGAAGTATGCTACGGGTGAAATTGTCGTGGTCTTTGATGCTGACTTTATTCCCCTCAATCACTTTTTGCAACGTACCATTCCACTATTCCAAAAGCCGGAAGTTGCCATGGTGGTGACTCCCCAAAACTTCTACAATCCGGACCCGCCCCAGTTGAACCTGGGAGGTGACATCTTGCCCCATGAACAGACCACGTTTTATAGCATCATCCAATCGGGGCGAGACTTTACCAATAGTTGCATCTGCACCGGAACCTCTACTGTCATCCGTCGAGCCCATCTGGATGAAATTGGGGGTGTGCCTACTGGCACTATCGTTGAAGATTGGATTACCGGATTTAAGCTCCAGGCCAGAGGCTACCGCACCATCTATTTGAATGAGATGCTGAGTTTGGGAGCTGCGCCTGAAAACCTGGGGGCCTATTTGGTGCAGCGGATTCGCTGGGGTGAAGGCACGCTCAAAACCTTTTTTGGCAAGGATAACCCGCTCAACCTTCCGGGTCTGACCTTGATTCAGCGGCTCAATCACGCATCTGGAGCGCTGTATTGGATTGACCAGGCAACCCAGTCGGTTGGGTATATTGCACCCGTCCTGTTTATTCTGCTGGGCATGCGGGCTATGAACGTTCAGGTGCCAGAGATCATTTACTACTGGTTGCCCAACTATGTTGCTGGCCTGATCTGTATTTCCTGGGTTGTCGGCAGTCGGACTGTGCTGGTCTCCTATGTCTACAATGCGCTGCAATGTTTTCATCTGGTGCCCATGGTCGTGAATACCTTGCTGAGGCCGAACGCCAAAGTGAAATTTAAGGTAACCCCAAAAGGGGTCACCCAGAATCACGCCAGCATCGATTTTCGTCTCATGGCGCCAGTACTGTTACTGTTTTCGATTAATTTTATTTTGTTTGCTTTCAGTCTGTTGGCGCCTGGATGGCTGGGTTACACTGGCCAATCCCACGTCATCAATGTTTTGTGGACGGGATGGAATTCAATGGTCCTGGGATTGACGATTCTGGCTGGCATTGATCCACCAGTTGAGCAACGGGCTGCAGAACGGATTCCCTGTTCGGATGAGTTTGAGTTGATCTGGATGGATGGGGAAAAGCAGGTTGAAGCGCGATCGCACCTTGTGGATCTGTCAGAACTAGGTGCGGCTCTGCCACTATCCATTGCAAAACCATTGCAAATCGGCCAGGTATTGACCCTCTCGATTCCCGCAGCCCCTCTCAAACTGGCTGCCGAAGTTGTTCGGATCAAGGATGTCATTGGTTGCCAATTCCTAGACCCGATCGCTCACCGTCAGGCCCTGATTGAGTTTATCTATTGTCGTCCCCATCATTGGGAGGTGCCCATGGTCGCCCACGAAGGCAAGGCACTGCAATCGCTGATCGTTAGCCTATTTGACCTCTACCCGCTGCGGCGATTTGGCTAAGGATTAGCTGAGTATCGGCAGTGGGGTCAGTTGCGCCAGTAAGGGAATACCCGATCCAGCAGTTGAGTTGCGATCGCTCGGGGAATTCGGGCTTCCAGCAAGGTTTTGAGGGTTAGCTTGCCATTAGACACCCGCAGCACTCGCCAGCCTTGATCTTGATAAACCAGGGCCGCAGCGCCACCGCTACCCTGTTCGCCCGTCCACCAATCCAGCAAGGCATAGTCTTTGACCACCGCTACCCGATTAATTTCAATTTCACCGGGATGCCCCTGTTCCGCCAGATAGTGGGAAAACGCAGTCTGAACCTGGTGTTCAGGGGACTCGCGGGTTGGCAGGGGGGCAAATTGCGAATCTGCAGCCGGTGGCAATCGGCGCAGGCCCAACTGCTCGGACTGAGGCCAAAACAGGTCCAGATAAAGCTGATTCAACCGAGTTGCCGTATCACCCAGATCCAGGGCCAGATCGAACCCAGCTTTCCAAAGTCCCCACCAGTAGCCGTACATACGCTGTTTACCCCTTGATCTATCGAATTTATACGGAGGAAACCATACAAAGTATTGATGCTTGTCTAATCCCTATCTAAGCAAAAACAACAGGACTAGTGCAGCGTCAACTCTAGAAATTAGGGTTTGTAGTCAGCGCTTCAGCGCTAAAGCGCCGACTACGAGCCAATGGGTTCACCTTAAAATTAGGGTTTGACAGAACACTAGGGGGTCATGTTTCAGACTGATTGATGGATTATTCAGGTCTCTTCGTCCTCCGTCGTCGGGTCGTCACTGACGTCGCCTCCATCGACTGCTTCATCGACTGCTTCATCGACTGCTTCATCGACTGCCTCGTCATCCGTCGCTTCCCCAGTGGAAGGCGGCACCACTGCAACAGCCACGATCGCGTCATCTTCATCCAGCCGTTGCAGCCGCACCCCCGTTGCCGAACGAGACTGGGAAGAAATGGCATTGGCGGACTGGCGGATGATGATACCCCGGTTGGTCACCAGCATGATCTCATCCCCTTCGTTGACGATCCGCAGGGCCGCTTGCTGGTCCCCCGCCCTCCGGAACTTGGTTGACACCAGACCCATACCGGCCCGGTTTTGCAACCGGAATTGGGAGACGGGCACCCGCTTGCCATACCCACCCATGGTTACCACCAGCATCCAGGGGCCCAGTTGGGTAGACAGATCAGCTTCTTCCTGGGTAGCTTCATCCTCCACCGCTTCAGATTCCAGCGCTGGAGCCAGATCGGCCACAATCTGAGATGGCAGGATGTCCATGCCAATCAGGCGATCGCCCTCTCGAAGGTTCATAGCCCGCACCCCGCGAGTGGCCCGACTCAACGGTCGCAGTTGTTCGTGGTTAGCCCGGAAGTGAATCGCTTTGCCCTGACTGGAGCCAATAATAATGCTGTCCTCAGCCCGAGCCCGACGCACCCAGCGGAGTTGGTCTCCCTCCTCCAGGGAAATGGCAATCAGGCCATTGGTGCGGATGTTACTAAAGGCTGCCAGTTCAGTCTTTTTGATATAGCCATTGCAGGTCAGCATGACCAGGTATTCGTCACGGCTAAACTCTGTCACCGGAATGATCGAGGTGATCTTTTCATCCCGAGGGATAGGCAACAGTTGCACGATGGGAGTACCCCGGCTAGTACGGGAGCCAGTGGGAATCTGGTAGGCCTTAAGGCAATAAACCACGCCCCGGTTGCTGAATAGCAGAATACTGTCGTGGTCCCGACAGGTGAAGAAGTGCTCCACCGCATCATCTTCCTTCATGCGGGTGCCCGACTTGCCACGGGTGGCCCGGCTCTGGGCCTCAAAGGCATTGACCGGCATGCGTTTGATATAGCCTTGTTCCGTCAACAGGATGACCGCCTTTTCATTGGCAATCAAGTCGGTGTCGCCAATTTCATCTTCCGATTGCTCGATCACCGTGCGTCGGGGCGAGGCATGCTTCTGGCGCAACTCGGCCAGTTCCGTTTCGATCATTTCCAGGATGCGCTCTCGCCGGGCCAGGATATCTTGCAGATCAGCAATCCGGCGTTGCAACTCTTCATGCTCCTGGTGAATCTTGTCCGCCTCCAGGGCCGTCAACCGGCGCAACTGCATTTGTAGGATGGCGTCCGCTTGCACTTCCGACAACTGATAGGAGGCCATCAGTTCTTGCTTAGCCGTGGCGGTATCAGCCGCACCGCGAATCAGGGCGATGATGGCATCCAGGTTCTCCAGGGCCACTAGTAACCCCTGCAGGATGTGGTCTCGTTCTTCTGCCTTACGGAGCTGATAACGGGTGCGGCGGGTAATCGTCTCAATCCGGAAGTCCAGGAAAACGCTGAGGAAGTCCTTCAGGGACAACAACTGGGGTTCGCCATTGACCAGGGCCAGCATGTTGGCCCCGAAGTTGGTTTGTAATGGCGTCTGTTTGTAGAGATTGTTCAGCACCACACGGGGATAGGCATCCCGCTTAAGTTCGATGACGATCCGCATGCCATCGCGATCGCTCTCGTCCCGAATGTCCGAAATTCCTTCCAGTCGCCGTTCATTCACCATCTCGGCGATCTTTTCGATCAGTGCTGCCTTATTGGTCTGGTAAGGCAGTTCAGTAATGATGATGGCTTCCCGGTCAGGCCGACCCCGATGTTCGATGGTTTCAATGCTGGCCACACCGCGCATGACGATAGAACCCCGGCCACTGGTATAGGCTTCCCGAATGCCGGAGGTTCCCAGGATCTGAGCCCCAGTCGGAAAGTCGGGACCCGGAATAATGCGGATCAGTTCGGCGTTGCTGATCTCCGGATTGTGGATCAGGGCCACTACCCCATCAATCAGTTCACCCAGGTTGTGGGGCGGAATGTTGGTGGCCATACCGACGGCAATACCAGAGGAGCCATTCAGCAGCAGTTGGGGCACCCGGGCTGGCAGGACCACCGGCTCCTGTTGGGAACCGTCAAAGTTGTCAATAAAATCAACGGTTTCAGACTCAATGTCCTGCAATAGGGCGTCCGTGGTGAGCGATCGCAGGCGGCATTCCGTGTATCGCATGGCTGCAGGCGGATCATCATCCACCGAGCCGAAGTTGCCATGCCCATCGATCAGAGGCATGCGCATGGAAAAATCCTGGGCCATCCGCACCAGGGCGTCGTAAACCGCCGTATCGCCATGGGGGTGGTATTTACCGAGCACTTCCCCGACCACCCGGGCGCATTTCCGGTAGGGCCGATCCGGAGTTAGACCCAATTCATGCATGGCGTAGAGGATGCGGCGATGCACCGGCTTTAAGCCATCCCGGGCATCGGGCAAGGCTCGCCCCACAATTACGCTCATGGCGTATTCCAGGTAAGACCGCTGCATCTCGTTCCGCAAATCCGTTGGAATAATCCGGTCTTGGGGCAGCTCCTGGGAGAAAGTCATGAAGAAGACTCCAAAAAACTAAAACGCAGCTACTGAACCCAGGGCAGGGGTGCGAATAGCTGTCCGAATTGTGGTTTCAGCAACGGTGATAAAACCTGTTCAATTGTATCACTTGTTGCTCAGGCTGACCGATTTGCCCCAATCCCTGGCTCTGGGACGAAACGTTTGCAGCGTCGGGGTTTCAGCCTGGGGGCGGGGAACTGCCATCCAGCCCTGATCAGCCTGGGAACCAACTTCCAGAGAGGATGAGCGATCGCTGGAATGTAAAAAGATTGTAGCGATCGCCATTCCAGTCCAGAGGCCGGTTCTAACCTAAAGGGGTTATGATACTGTTCCATCTGGTCCATCCTGGTTCTGCCGACAGCATCGCGCCCCTGTCTCCAAGTGACAGAAACATTGCCCAATCCATCCGGATTCGGGGCACGGTTCAGGGGGTGGGCTTTCGACCGACGGTATATCGATTGGCTGTAGAATGCGGGCTGCGGGGCGAGGTCTGCAACGATGGCGAAGGCGTCCTGATTCGGGCGGCTGGTTCTGCCCACGCACTGGCAACCTTTGTGCATCGGTTGCAGCAGGAATGCCCACCGCTGGCCCGAATTGAGTCGATTCACTGTCAGCCCCTGTCCCCTGATGCCATTCAGGTTCCCACTTTTACCATCAGCGCCAGCCTGGGCAGTCCCGTTCACACCACCCTTCCCCCAGATGCCGCTACCTGTCCCCAGTGTCGAGCGGAGATCCTGGATCCCCGTAGCCGCTGGTTTGGCTATCCCTTCACCAACTGCACCCACTGCGGTCCCCGGCTCAGTATTGTGCGGGCCATTCCCTACGATCGCCGCCACACCAGCATGGCCGCCTTTCCCCTCTGTCCCGACTGTCAGCGGGACTATGCCGAGGTCAGCAACCGTCGTTTCCATGCCCAGCCGATCGCCTGTCCGGTCTGCGGTCCCCAGGTCTGGTTAGAGGATGGTGGGGGCGATCGCCTGCCCCTGGAGAGCTTGGACCAGGTAAGAGATCTGCTGGTGCAGGGAGCAATTGTGGCCATCAAAGGAATTGGCGGCATCCACCTGGCCTGTGATGCCACCCATGATCGGGCGGTGCAAAGCTTGCGTCAGCGCAAACACCGCTACCACAAACCCTTTGCTCTGATGGCGCGGGATCTAGCCGTGATTGAGCGCTACTGCGCCGTGGGCGACCGGGAACGGGCGCTGCTGGCAAGTCCTGCCGCCCCCATTGTGCTGTTAGATCAACTGCCGTTGGCTGTAACGCCTGCCCTTTCCCCAGCGATCGCCCCTGGACTGCGCAGCCTGGGCTTTATGCTGCCCTACTCGCCCCTGCACCACCTGATCCTGAAACACCTGGAGCATCCGATTGTGCTGACCAGCGGCAATCGCGCCGACGAGCCGCAATGTATTGGCAATCAGGAAGCCCGTCAGCAGTTGAGCGCCCTTGCGGATTACTGGCTGCTGCACGATCGGGAGATCGTCAACCGGGTGGACGACTCGGTGGTGCGAGTCAGCGGCGATCGGGTCCAGATCCTACGCCGGGCCAGAGGCTATGCCCCGGCTCCCCTGCGGTTACCACCGGGATTTGAACAGACTCCGGCCATCCTGGGTCTGGGTGGCGAGCTGAAGAACACCATTTGTCTGCTGCGCCAGGGAGAAGCGATCCTGTCTCAACATCTGGGCGACCTGGAAAACGCAGCAGCCTTTGCCGCCTATCAGCAAACCCTCGATCTGTACCTGCGGTTGCTAGAACATCAGCCCCAGGTGCTGGCCGTGGATCAGCATCCAGAGTATCTTTCAACCAAGTTCGGTCGGCAGTGGGCCGAGTCTGCCCGTGAAACGGTGTCGCTGCAGTCGGTGCAACACCACCACGCCCATGTGGCCGCCTGCCTGATCGACAACGGGGTGCCCCTGGAGACGGAAGCCATCTTGGGTATTGCGCTGGATGGCCTGGGCTACGGTCCGGATGGCAGCTTGTGGGGCGGTGAATTTCTGCTGGCAGACTACCGTCAGTTCACCCGATTGGCCCATTTCAAACCGATCCCCCTGTTGGGGGGAGCCCAGGCCATCTACCAACCCTGGCGCAACACCTACGCCCACCTGCAGGCGGCCTTTGGCTCCGGAGAAGCGGCCTGGAAAGCCCTGCACCACCAGTATGGCGAGTTGGAACTGCTGACTTTCCTGGATCGACAGCCGCGATCGCTGCTGGAGCAACTGTCCGCCAGGGGAATCAATGCCACTCCGGCATCCTCTGCCGGTCGCCTGTTTGACGCAGTAGCAGCAGCTCTTGGGATCTGTCGGGAGCAGGCCAGCTACGAAGGCCAGGGAGCAGTCGAACTGGAAGCATTAACGGATGCCGATAGTCTGCACCAGTCAATGACTTCGGCCTATCCCTTCGCCATCGATCGCCTTCCCTCAGGCGTGCTCATGCTGGAACCCCGGCCGTTGTGGCAGGCCCTCCTAGCCGATTTACAGCAGGGAGTGCCCCGATCTTGGATGGCGGCCCGCTTCCACCTGGGTCTGGCGGCGGCGATCGCCAGCTTGGTTCAGACCTTGCAGGATCAGCATGGCTTCAAGCAGGTGGCCTTGACCGGCGGTGTCTTCCAGAACCAGATCTTGCAGGAACAGGTGCGCCAACATCTCACTCAACGGGGCTTAACCGTCCTGTTGCACCAACAAGTGCCCGCCAATGATGGAGGGTTGGCCCTGGGGCAGGCTGCGATCGCGGCGGCCCAGGCAACTCTGAAACGGCCATTGTCATAAAAGGAAAGGCGTTATGTGTTTAGGCATTCCCGGTCAAATTGTGGCCATTACCGACCCGGTTCACCATCTGGCGGTGGTGGAAGTAGGCGGCGTCAGGCGGCAGGTCAATATTGCCTGCATTGTGGATGACGACCATGCCGTAGAGGACTGTCTGGGCGATTGGGTGCTGGTGCATGTGGGCTTTGCCCTGAACCGGCTGGATGAAACCGACGCCAGAGAAACCCTGGAACTGCTGCGCCAACTCCAGGAAACCCAGACTACAACGATGTCAGCCTGACTCAAACAGACCCATTGGAGGGAAGTCCCCGCATGAAATACGTGGATGAGTTTCGCAACCCCCAGGCGGCCCAAGCTCTGCTGCTGCAAATTACCCCCCTGGCGCAACAACTGGCGGCTGACTGGGGCCGACCAATTAAACTGATGGAAGTCTGCGGCGGCCACACCCATGCCATTTTCAAGTACGGCCTGGAGCGGCTATTGCCCGATTGCCTGGAACTGGTGCATGGTCCTGGCTGTCCGGTTTGCATCATGCCCAGGGGACGGTTGGATGATGCCATTGCGATCGCCCAGCAGCCAGGGGTTATCTTCACCACTTTCGGCGATGCCATGCGGGTGCCAGGATCCCAATCCACGCTGTTGCAGGCAAGAGCCCAGGGCGCTGACATTCGCATGGTCTATTCCCCTCTGGATGCGTTGCAGATCGCCCGGGAAAATCCAGCCCAGCCAGTGGTCTTTTTTGCGATCGGCTTTGAAACCACGGCCCCCAGCACCGCCCTGACCGTCCTCCAGGCCGAGCAGGAAGGCATCCAGAACTTCAGCCTGTTCTGTAACCATGTTCTGGTGGTGCCGGCCCTGGAAGCCTTATTGCAAAACCCCGACCTACAACTGGATGGGTTTATCGGTCCCGGCCATGTCAGTACGGTGATTGGGCTGGAACCCTACCAGATCATTGCCGAGCAGTATCACCGGCCCCTGGTCGTGTCGGGGTTTGAGCCAGTCGATCTGCTGCAGGCCATCTGGATGGTTCTACAACAGCTCGTTGAGGGTCGGCATCAAGTGGAAAACCAGTACACCCGCCTGGTGCCAGCCGCGGGCAATGCGGTGGCGCTGGCGGCACTGCAGCAAGTCTTTAGGGTGCGTTCAGCCTTCGAGTGGCGAGGTTTGGGCGATATTCCCCAATCTGGTTTCCAGATCCGTCCGGAGTATGCCCAGTTTGATGCCGAGCGTCAATTTTTCATTCCCGGTCAACAGGTGGCTGACCATCGGGCTTGTCAGTGTGGCGAGATTCTTAAAGGAGTACTGAAACCCTGGCAATGCAAAGTGTTTGGCACCACCTGCACCCCGGAGAATCCGATCGGCGCTTGCATGGTTTCTTCGGAAGGAGCCTGCGCCGCTTATTACAAGTACGGACGCTTAGGACTGTCAGGCCAACCGTCTGCCGTACCTGCAACCAAGACCAAGGTTGGAGCAGCCCCGGAGAGTTAGGACAGTTCTGGCTAGCTAACGATGGACCAGGGAAATCAGGGCCGGGGAAATCAGGGCCGGGGAATAAGGAACTGGCAAACCTAGCCAGACCCTGCCATCCTTGCCGTGAAGGCAAACATCCAGCGTTGACTGACTACTGTGCTCAGTCTCCGATTTCAACCTGGGTGCTGCAGCGGCAAGTAGGAATAAATAGCGAGAACATTAAACCAGCAAAGGCAGGGAGCTACAGCCGCTTCTCCTTGCTTGCTTTGTCGGCGACTCTGCCGAGAAGCGACAGGGACAGGGAGGCGTGCAAGTTTTAGATTTCCTTTAGGAGAACTTGATCTGTTTTAATACAGATGTACTATACTAGGATTCAGTTCAAACGTACTATACAGTTCCCCGTTGAACGAGTCCCCGCTATGAATGAACGACAGGTCAAGCGATTGTCAACAGTACGGGCATTGGAAACGGAGCACAATCTGGCGTGTAAACCGGTTGTGGTTAAGCCGGAAGACTGGCAGTTACCGGATCGACGCGAGCCCGGCATTGTCGAACGGATGCCCAGCCGACCTGCCGAGACCCTGGACGGGTGGCAGGAAGATATGACGATCGCTCGATCTGCGGCCAAACGGAAAGCCCAGGCTCCTGCCAAACGCCAATCGGTTGCACCCCAGGCCAACCAGAAAGCCGCTCAGGCTCTGAGGCAAGTGCGGGAGGGTATGCAAATGCTAACGCTGGAAGAGGTGAAATGCCTGGAGGCTTATGTTGAACGGATTAACCAGTTGTTGGCAACTCGCACGGTGCAGCGTCAGTCCTTCCAGCAACAAGTCGCCACTCAGCAACAACAGCAATTTTTCCCAGCGGAATTGTCTGCCAGGTCTGGAGCGAAGCCTGGAGTCGGCAACGTCTTGGAGCGTCTGAGCGATCGGGAACTGGCCCAGGCTGACACGGAATATCTCCAGGCCAAGGCGGCCCAGATCCGGCAGATGCTGGCCGAGCTGGAAGCAGATATTTTGCAGGAACAAGCAGAGGAACGGTGGGCTCCGACAGAACCAACTAAGGCGCTGGCCCCCGATTTGAATCGACCCTTCCACGCACCGGTTTTGCCAGTCGCTGGGTCTCAGTATCGAACTGCAACACCGCCTGCCCCTACACCCAGTTGGCCCAGTCCACCTATCCCCAACTGGCAGCAAGCTGAGCAAGATGCAGAGATCGCAGCCGAGGTGTTGCGCTATCTGGCCAACCGGGGCACCGCCACCGTATCGGCTCCAACCGCAGCCAGGGGCCCAAACCACCGTCCGGCTCAGGGACGCCGTCCCAGCCAGGGTCAATTTCCTGGTCAAGCGTTGCTCTTCGCCTGGAGTTATCGCCTCCGCAGTTGGTTGCAACTCCCTGCCAAACCACTGGATCGAATCGGAGATGCCCTGTTGTGGGTGGTGGTGGCAGCGGTGGCGCGGGTTGCTTTTAAGCTGCTGGTGACCCTAAACCCGGCCTTGGGGCCAGTAATGCAGTTGTCGATGTTGTTGCCGGCTGCGATTGCAGTTTTGTTAGCCCTCTATGTTCCCAAAGCGGGAGCCATTTCAGTCTACCGGCTGTTCCTGATCATGCTGGGTCTGTTGCTGGGTGGTCGGCTCTGACGGCACACCAATCTGCTAACGACCTACGCCAAACAAGACTAATGGCTGCCTGCCGACCGTTGGTTGCCTGTCTGGGAGACTGATTTCTGGGTGACTGATTTCTGGGTGACTGATTTCTGTGATGCGATTTCAACTGATGGTGTGGAGAACCCTCATGGAAAACCTTCCTCTGGCGAATGTCATGACCAAGGGGCTGGCGATCGCCAGTTCCACCCTGATGGCTGGCGTCATTTTCCTGGAGCTGAATGGGGTGCCCTCCTTCGGCTTCTGGAAGCGGACAGGTGAACCCTGTCAGGAAATGGTGCAGGCAAAAACGCTGATTTCCAAACAGCAGTTGGCTCAGTTGTTAACCCTGCCGGTGGGAACCCCCCAGGCCAAAATTCGAGAGGTGCTGAACCAGCCTTACTGCAAGTTGGCGAACCTGCAAATCCGCACCGGGGCAACGGCCGTGCGAGAGGCCTATCCCCTGGATTTTGATAGCCAGAACTGGTTGATCGTCTTATCAGAAGGAGATCAGTATGCCGGTTATCGGATCAGTCCACGTTAATCGTTCCGGCCCGGTTAGCCGGAACGCTCCCATTACCTGGCAGGTAGGTCTGACTGTGTTGCTGCTCTTGATGGGTGGCTGCATACCCACCGCCCAGCCTCCCCCCACGTTGAACTTAAAGCTGTATCAGCAATGGGAATTGCAACCCGGAGACCAGATCTCCGGCCGCACCATCCTGGGGGGCTTAGGCGACATCTCCGTTGACCTGAACGGTGGCCCAGTCTTCGCTCCCTTTGACGGCAAAACCGAACTGGATCAGCGCCGTTGTGTCATCTTTTCCAGCCTTCAGGTGCCCGCCTATCTATTTCGGCTCTGCGGCCTATCTTCCCCTCGCCTGGGTGACCTGCGCCAGGGAGAGGCGATCGGGACTGGACAAATCTTGCAATTTGCCACCCTGCGCCAGCAGTCAAATGGCACCTGGGCGATCGTTGAACCCACTAAATCGATTCTTGAACGAACCCTCAAGCAACCATGAACCGACCTGTACTGTTTCTACTCAGCTTACTAACAACCCTTCTGGCTCTGCCCCGCACCGCTCGGGCCGTTGACAACATTGCTGTCAGCTTTGCCCTGCCAACAGACGCGGTAGCCGTTACCGAAGTTGCCCCCCCGCAACCACCATTGGCCTTGGTTAATGTGTCCCCCAATCGTGATATCCCGAATCCAGACTCTGCTGCAACGGTAGAGGCAGCAGAGCCTTCTACCACTCCAGCCCCTGCCGCTCCTGAGCCGGTCAGCGGCTCCGATCCGCTCAACTTTGCGCCCCCCACTCCCCCCACAGTGACGGCAATTGCGGCTCCACCGCCAGCACCCACCGCTCCCCCTGCCGCCCCAGATGCGGCAACAACCGAGATCTTTGCTCAGGGATCAGATTCACTGGTGGCGCGGGCTGTAGGTCATGCGGAAGGCACGCGCACTGCTGATGGCGGCAAGACTTCAGCCTATTACGGCCACACCGATCCGGGCAATGGCGTCTGGAATTTGGGTAGCTTTTCCTTCCAGCATTGCCGCGAAGCCGCTTACAACTGTTCCACACCCGAGGAAGCGGATGTACACCAACTGCGACGACTGCAGGGTCAGGCGGATCAGCTACAGGCCAGAGCCGATCGCTTGGACTTGAATCTGACCCTGGAGGAAGAGTTGAACGGCATTGACCTGGCCAATCAGGCTCCAGCCGCCGCCCTGGGAGAACCTGGCTATACGGAGTGGCTGAAAAAGGCTCAGGAAAAAGGTCTACAGGGTCAGGACGCCATTCTCTGGGCCCGCGTGTCTTCCTACTGGGATCCCCATCTGCAGGGCTGGAATGCACCGGGTCTGGGCAATACGGAAGCGAACATCACCCATGACCAAAATCGCCGCATGCAAGCGATCGCCCGGGCCCTGGCCACCTATCAACAGGAAATTGCCCAGACTCAACCCAGCGCTGCCACTGGACAGTCGGCCTCTACTGCCCTGGTCGGAGCTATTGCCTCCCTCGATCAAAAACTGACTGCCGGTGGGCTGTAAAGCTGAGCCACAAGCAGCTACCTGTAGCATTGGTCAGAACACTAAGGACAAGGTTGAACGGTTAAATGCCGACCCTCAGTAAGCGTTCTGACTTGCCTCCGCCTTGCCCATGGCTAGTGCTATCAATCGGCCCTTACCAGCACAGGTAAGGGCCGATTGAGGCAATTTTGAGCGCCGGGATGGGGAAATCAGGGTGTTTTGAGGAGGCTTTGCCCCTCAAACACCCTTGACCGACCACTAGGTATTGGGCGCAGTCTGCACATCCGTTGCCCCTTCCACGGTCAAGGCAACCTGCTTGGCTTGCGCTAACACCGCTTCGGCATCCGGGTTATACTTCAACACCACCACACTGCCAGTTTGGGCCACCCAAAGACCCACATGATCGGAAATGTTGGCATCATCCAGAGCCTTAGCCACCCGTTTGGCCAGACCACTCTCATCAAATTCACCATCCAGTCCCACTTTTTCAGGCGGAATGGACTTTTCGGCGGCAACTGCCTGCACCGAAACGGATGGAGCTGCTGCTGCCTTCTCCTCTTCATGTTTGCCAAATAACTTGCCTAAAAAGCCCATGATACATATCTCCCGAAGTTTCCGAAAAACACTATCGCATTGATTTCATTTATCAGAGGAATTATTCAACATCTTTTCCAATGTATCCCAGAGAACCAAATCAACCCAGATGCCGGAAAAGATTTGAACAACAGGCATTTGGCCTGTCGCTGCTTGGCATGCAAGCCAGTTGAGAGACCCTTCAACTTTGCTTGCCAGCAGACGAGCTCACTGACCGCTGACCGCTGTTTGCCATCAACCCGTCTGCTGCAGAACCGCCAGAACTGCTTCATGCAAGACCCCATTGCTGGCCACAATGCCTCGGTTATGCATCATCTTGACTCCGGTGGCAAAGTCTAGGGGCTGACCAGCGATATCCGTCACCCGACCCCCAGCTTCTTCAATCACGATCGCCCCAGCCGCATGATCCCAGATATTTTCCCGATACTCCGGCGTTTTACTCCAGGGCAGTCGCAGGTACAACACCGCTAGCCCAGCCGCCACCGCACCGTATTTGGCCTGACTGTCCATTTGCAGGGGCGGACGCTGCAAACCAATCGCCTCTGCCACCAGCCGTTGCTTCTCCTGATCGCCGTGGGCCGCTTCGATACTTTCCACCAGCCGGAAGGCCTCCGTGTGGTTGGCAGTAACCACCTGCAAGGGCAGTGCTGCCTCCGTATCCAGGTAAATCTGGCTGGCGCCCTGACCGCGCACCGCCGCAAACAAAATGCCCTGATGCTGATCCGGCTGTTGCCAATCCAGGGGAAAGGCCGGACAGCCCATCACCCCCACCTTAACTTCACCGTCTTCGATCAGGGCCAGGGCGATCGCATACTGGTCGCCGCGCAAAAATCCCTTGGTGCCATCAATTGGGTCCAGGGTCCAATAGCGGGAACAAACCTGACCATTGCCCTGATCAATCCAGTTCGCAACGCTAGTCGGCGTGGCATCTGGTAACAGGCGTTGCACCTGCTGGGTCACCTGGGCCAGTTGGTCCGCCATCTCCGGCTGCCGCAGCAAGGCCGCATCCTCTTCTCCCACAATCGGATCCTCAGGAAACGCCTGACGGATAGCCCGACAGATAATGGCCTGAGCCCCAAAGTCGGCAATGGTTACCGGGCTTTTGTCCTGCTTTTGAATCGCCTCCGGACTGCGGTTGGCTCGCACCTGTTCACACAGTTGGGCCGCGGCTTTCACGGCAGCGATCGCCACCTGCCGTTCCCGGTCATACGCCCTGGCCATACCCGATTCCAACGTAAAGGGTGTGGATCATTTACGACCTCCAATCGCCTTCTGGAACGCTGGCCGATCGCTCATGCGGCGAATATACTCAGTCACCGCTGGATAGGGACTCAAATCTACCGGCAGCATCAGCGGAATGTACGCCAGCAGGGAACCGACCGCTACATCCGCCACACTGAACTCAGTCCCCAGCACATAGGGCTGGCGCTCAAACAGATGATTCATCACCGTCATCAGGCGAGGCAATTGAGTTTCGCGGGTGGCCTCCGAAAAGACGCCAGGGCCCAGGGTGGCATTGGCAAACAACACCCACTGACTGATTTCAGCCCGTTGCTCCACCGTCAACGGCGGTTGACCATACTTATCTCGCAGGTACATCAGAATCGCCCCTGACTCCCAGAGTTTGAAATCGCCATCGACGATCGCCGGCACCTTGCCCACCGGATTAATCGCCAGATAGGCAGGCTGCAAATTCTCACCCTGCTGCATATCCAGCAGGACAAACTCGTAGGGCAGCCCCAGTTCTTCCAGATACCACTGGATAATGGAAGCCCGACTGCGGGCTCCGCCATAAAGTTTCAGCATCTGCCAATTCCTGTAACCTAAAGAACCTGATGGGTATACTCGTGCTGCTTGACATTGTCCTCAGTCCGGACAATTCGTTGCGAATTTAACACCCGTTTACGCTCCGTCGAAAAGTTGAAGTCGCTACGACTGGTCCCAGCCGGCACTAAATCCTTGGCCACTGGACGAGCTTTATAGGTGCGGGCCGCAGAAATTGCCCGACTGACAAACTCATCGCAAAACTGGGCCGTCGAGGGGAAGTGTGCGGGTGCCTGCAACGAATCACCCCGTAAAACAGCGCCAATGGTGGTTGCAGTGGCCCTCTGATAGGAGGTGGGAATGCCCTTTACAATGGCCTCCAGGGCCGCCGAGGGAATTGGTTCAATGATCTCAACTGCGTGAATTTCACCCTCCTCCTTGAGAAAGCAGGTGGCCAGGCCCAGAACCAGATAGTCATCATCAGCCAAATCTGGGGCATTGGAAAGGGAAATGGTCATAAAGCGTCTTACCCACCAGGAGAGTACGGTCGATTCATCAACTGTGTCTGGCCTGCATTCTATCAACTTTCCTTGCCCTAAGTCGCCTGCCCGCATTTAACGAGTTTGGCTGGGTATGTCAGAATGAACTGGATGGAATTGACCGGATTGCTTCCAACAGCGGCAACAAGTTTCCCGGCCTTTATGTTTTCCCAGCGGTTATGACGAAGTTTGTATTTGTAACGGGTGGTGTAGTTTCCAGCATTGGTAAGGGTATCGTTGCAGCCAGTCTGGGGCGATTGCTGAAATCGCGGGACTATTCGGTCTCAATTTTGAAGCTCGATCCCTACATCAATGTCGATCCAGGCACCATGAGCCCGTTCCAACACGGGGAGGTGTTTGTCACCGAAGATGGCGCCGAAACAGACCTGGACCTGGGGCATTATGAGCGCTTCACCGACACCTCTATGTCGCGCCTGAACAGTGTCACCACCGGATCCATTTATCAAGCGGTTTTGAACAAGGAGCGGCGGGGAGACTACCAGGGCGGTACGGTGCAGGTAATCCCCCATATCACGAACGAGATTAAAGAACGGATTCTGCGGGTGGCCCAGAACACAAATCCTGACGTGGTGATTACGGAAATTGGCGGCACCGTCGGAGACATTGAGTCCTTACCCTTCCTGGAATCGATCCGCCAGTTCCGCAAGGATGTGGGGCGGCAGAATGTGCTATACATGCATGTCACGCTGATTCCCTGGATTCCTTCGGCGGGCGAAATGAAGACCAAGCCGACCCAACACTCGGTCAAGGAATTACGGTCCATCGGGATTCAACCGGATATTCTGGTCTGCCGCAGCGATCGCCCCTTGCCAGAAGGATTGAAGGAAAAAATCTCCGGCTTTTGCGATGTGCCAGCGGAGTGCGTGATTACCGCCCAGGATGCCAGCAGCATTTACGAAGTGCCGTTAATTTTGGAGCAGGAAGGATTGGCCCAACAAACCCTGGAACTGCTGCAACTAGAACAGCGGCCCTTCGATCTGAGCCAGTGGAAGACATTGGTAGATCGGCTGTATCGACCCAATCGCCAGGTGGAAGTGGCGATCGTTGGTAAGTACATCCGGTTGAGTGATGCCTATCTATCCGTCATTGAAGCCTTGCGGCATGCCGCCGTTTCCCTGGACAGCGCCTTGAACGTCCGCTGGGTCAATTCTGAGGATGTGGAAACCGGCAGTGCGGACCGTTATTTGAGCGGCGTGGATGCGATCGTGGTTCCGGGCGGTTTCGGCAGCCGGGGTGTGGATGGCAAAATTGCCACCATTGAATATGCCCGTACCCATCAAATTCCTTTCCTGGGGCTTTGTCTGGGCATGCAATGTTCGGTGATTGAGTGGGCCCGGAATGTCGCTCACCTGGACAACGCTAACAGCGCTGAGTTTGACCCGGAAAGCCGCAATCCAGTTATCAACCTGTTGCCCGAACAACAGGATGTGGTGGATCTGGGAGGCACGATGCGCTTGGGACTCTATCCCTGCCGCCTGGCTGCCAATACCCTGGCGTTGCAGTTATACCAGGAAGAGGTGATCTATGAGCGTCATCGTCACCGCTACGAATTCAATAATGCCTTCCGTAGTTTGTTCGTAGAGAGTGGCTACGTCATTAGCGGCACCTCTCCCGACGGGCGGCTAGTGGAAATAATCGAGTTTCCCAACCATCCCTTTTTCCTGGCCACCCAGTTTCACCCGGAATTCCAGTCTCGGCCTAATCGGCCCCATCCCCTCTTTAAGGGGTTGATTCAATCTGCATTACAGCAGCAAACTCAGGGTGCTCATCCGGCGAACCTATCTCAGGAACAGGCGGAGATGTCAGGAGTAGCTACGGGCAGTGCGATCGCTGCCCCAGCGGAAGTCCTTTAACGGAACTAATGCCCCATTGCCCTGACGGTCAGGGCCTTTGAAGAGGATGGCTTGTGGCTTATTGGATTAAACTCACCTATGAGCGAAATATCTATGTAATTGATCTAGACCGGGTTATGGCCTTCTGTCATCTTCCCAACGGGCGGATTTCGTTTACCCTCCTAGACGGCAATACGGTCATTGTGATCAATCAACAAAGCGACCCTGTTACCTACCAAACGCTCCTCGATTACATTGAAAAACGGACAGGCTTGCGTCTACCTTAGGTGCGATCGCGATTCTGCTGCAGCCTGAACCCGTGCCTGGGACAACTCTTAGGAGGCAAGGAAGATGGCCCTTCCCATCCAAGAAAAAGTTTGGACAGACGAAGCGTTTATGGCGTTGCCGAAAGATGGTCATCGCTACGAACTGGTGAACGGAGAACTAATGGATATGGGTAACTCCGGCATGGAGCACGGTGAATTTGGCGCATTTTTGGCCGGCATGCTGTCAATTTATGTCCGCAAAAATCGCTTGGGTGTGGTTTGCGACTCCAGCACTGCGTTCACGCTCAAGAACGGCAACAAGCGATCGCCGGATATTTCATTTGTTCGCGGAGAGCGTCTGAAAGGCTTAAAACGATTGCCCACAGGTTATTTTCAAGGATCTCCCGATCTGGCTGTCGAAATCCTGTCCCCGAACAACACCATTGAAGAGATCCACGACAAAATTGTGGAGTATTTCGACAATGATACTCACCTGGTTTGGGTCATTCATCCCGACGAGAAATATGTGTTGGTTTACCACTCACCGGAGCCGGATCAATTTCTCCGTTCTACCGACCATCTAGATGGGGAAAAAGTAGTGCCAGGGTTTTCGCTAGCAGTCTCCGAACTATTTACTGAATGGGATTTCTAGCAGATGGCGCCAAGCTTCAATTGCGGTTAACTGCCGACTATACTCATGAAGGTTAGACAGATAGGAACGCATGCCTCAGACCTTTGTCACCGGGGGAACGGGATTTGTTGGCGCTAATTTGGTGCGGCTGTTGTTGGAACAGGGCTATAGCGTGCGGGCACTGGTCCGTCCCGATAGCTGTCTGGACAACCTGCGCCACCTGGATGTGGAACGGGTTCAAGGGGATCTGACCGATCCCGATCTGGCTCAGGCCATGCAGGGCTGTCAGTCGGTTTTCCATGTGGCGGCCCACTATTCCCTCTGGCAGCGGGATCGGCAAGCCCTGTATCGCAGCAATGTGTTGGGCACGCGCAATGTCCTGGCGGCAGCGCGACAGGCGGGGGTGGAGCGAACCATTTACACCAGTTCTGTGGCGGCGATCGGGGTAGGGCCAAACGGTCAGGCGGTCGATGAAACCCACCAAAGTCCAGTGGCGCAATTAATCGGCCATTACAAACAGTCCAAATATTGGGCAGAACAGGAAGCGGTGCAGGCGGTTAAGGCCGGTCAGGATATTGTCATCGTCAACCCCAGCACGCCGATCGGTCCCTGGGATATCAAACCCACGCCAACCGGGGATATTATTCTGCGCTTCTTGCGGCGGCAAATGCCAGCCTATGTAGATACGGGCCTGAATCTGGTGCATGTGCGAGATGTGGCCTGGGGCCATTTGTTGGCGCTGCAGCGCGGCAAGACGGGCGATCGCTACATTTTGGGGCACCAGAACCTGACTCTGAAGCAAATCCTGGAGCAACTGGCTCAGATTACTGGCCTACCAGCCCCCCAGCGGGCCATTCCGGTTTGGATTCCCTTGGCTGTAGCCTGGGTGGATGAGCGATTACTGGCGCCACTTGGCAAACCTCCGGCTGTGCCGCTGGATGGGGTGCGGATGTCGCAGCATCCCATGTTTTACGATGCATCGAAAGCCGTGCAGGAGTTGCAGTTACCCCAGACTCCAATTGTGACTGCACTGAAAGATGCCGTAGAGTGGTTTTTAGAACACAACTATGTAACCGAATCAAGTTAAAACTTAATAAAGCTCACAATCTTCCACGAAGTGGTGTCGCACCTGAGGAGTTTAGATCAGAATGGCAGTCAATTTATTGCAGGCGATCGATATTGGTAAGTACATCGTTACCCAGCGGATGAAAGGGCGGAAGCGGTTTCCCCTAACGCTGATGCTGGAGCCGCTGTTTCGCTGTAATCTAGCCTGTTCTGGCTGTGGCAAGATTCAGCATCCGGTCGAGATTCTGAAACGCAATCTGACGCCTGAAGAATGCTTCGCCGCGGTGGAAGAGTGTGGCGCACCTGTGGTGGCAATTCCAGGGGGGGAACCGCTGTTGCATCCCCAGATTGATGAAATTGTGCGGGGCTTGGTGGCGCGGCGCAAATACGTCTATCTCTGCACCAATGGCATTCTGCTGGAAAAGAGCCTGGATAAGTTCACCCCCTCGCAATATTTTTCCTTCAGCGTTCACCTGGATGGCCTGCGGGAATTGCACGATAAATGTGTGGATCGGCAGGGTGTCTTTGATACGGCAGTCCGGGCCATTAAGGCAGCCAAAGCCAGGGGCTTTCGGGTGACAACCAACACCACCATTTTTGAGGGGGCTGACCCCAAGGAAATGCAGGCGTTCTTTGACTTCGTCAGTACTTTGGGCATAGACGGCATGATGGTGTCGCCCGGTTACAGCTACGAGTGGGCCCCGGATCAGGAACATTTCCTCAAACGGGAACAAACCAAGACCCTCTTCCGGTCCATTCTGGCGCCCTACAAAGCGGGCAAGAAGAACTGGAACTTTAACCACAATCCCCTGTTTCTGGATTTCTTGATGGGGGAAAAGGACTACGAATGTACGCCCTGGGGCATGCCCAGCTATAGTGTGCTGGGTTGGCAGAAGCCTTGCTATTTGCTGAATGAGGGCCACTACCAGAGCTATCAGGAGTTGCTGGACAACACCGACTGGAGTCAGTATGGTCGGGCTAGTGGCAATCCCAAGTGCGCCGACTGTATGGTGCACTGTGGCTATGAACCAACAGCCGCGATCGATGCCCTGCAACCACAAAATGCCGTGCGGGCACTGGGCAGTGTCCTGGGAGTCGGTTCCTGACGAGCATTCCCTCCTAGACTGGGTTGATCGCTGGCGTAGAATAGCACTTATCTCCGGTTGGAGGGATTCTGCCGCGAAGCCTTGATCAAAAGATTCAGATCAAGGCTTTGCAGGATCCACTCTGGCCTATGCTTTTTCCGTTTTCAACCGTTGAACCCAGTTCAGTTGACTTGCCAATGTCCACCCCCTGTGAGTTTGAATTTGAGACGGTGACAGTTGGCGTCATGGGCCAACTGGTTCAGCGAAGTCGCCATGTGGTTCAGGGTTATATCCAGCCTTTAGCTGAGGGAGTGAACCTGGAACTGGTGGCGGTTCCAGGCGGCTCTTTTCGGATGGGAGCTTCGACAAGCGAGGAAGGGTGTCATCCTTCCCAATTGCCCCAACATGAGGTGGAGATCACCCCCTTTTGGATCAGCCGCTATCCCATCACGCAGGGCCAATGGGCTGCGGTGGCTACCTTGCCGCCGGTTAAGCGACCCTTGACCCTGCACCCAGCCTGTTTCTCTGGCGATCATCTGCCGGTCGAGCAGATTAGCTGGTTTGATGCGAACGAGTTTTGCGATCGCCTGTCTGCCTTGACCGGCCAGTCCTATCATTTGCCCAGCGAAGCGGAGTGGGAATACGCCTGTCGAGCCGGTACGGAAACGCCCTTTTGCTTTGGTCCCACCCTGACGACGGATCTGGCCAACTATTCCGGCATGGATTGGGAATACGACGGTAAGGTCTGTAGCAAGGGCTCCTACGGCAAAGGACCCACTGGGGAAGACCGGCGCCAAACCACAGCCGTCGGCAGCTTTCAGGTCGCCAATCGGTTTGGCCTGTTTGACATGCACGGTTTAGTGCGGGAGTGGTGTTCCGACACCTGGCATGACAGTTATCTGGGAGCACCCGCCGATGGCAGCGCCTGGATTACCGACAGTGCTAGCCCGGAACGGGTGGTGCGGGGAGGGTCCTGGAATAGCGGGCCCAATGGCTGCCGATCCGCCTTCCGATCCCGGTTTGATCCCAATGCCACCCTTTACGACATTGGCTTTCGGGTGGTTTGTCGACAGGTTGCCAACCTGGACGCCGAGTGAATTGCTCGTGTTACACCTCATTGCAGCCGCCAGCGTCCTGGCGGCGTTGGTAGTTATCCTGGTGGTCATTGATAAACGACAGACATAGGCTTGCGTGTGACTCCGGCGGATTTACTGAACACAGCAGCCAAGCTTGCGCTACAGTCATTGAAGATTTGCCCCTAGAAGACTTGCAAGTGGGTTTTCCATGACCGATTCCGCCGCTGATGTGACCATTGGATTGCCTGAACGGTTAATCAAGCATACGGTCCGCTACGCCGACCATCGGGCCGTCGATCGCACGCTGCTGACACCGATGATGCGCCATTATGTGGAGCTAAAGGACCAGAATCCCCATGCCCTGCTACTGTATCGGGTGGGAGACTTCTTTGAGACCTTTTTTCAGGATGCCGTCACGATTGCCCGGGAACTGGAACTGGTGCTGACGGCCAAGGATGCGGGCAAGGAAGTGGGTCGAGTGCCCCTGGCTGGCATTCCCCACCATGCCCTGGATCGTTATTGCGCGTTGCTGGTGGAAAAAGGCTACGCGATCGCCGTTTGTGACCAGATCGAAGACCCAGCCGATGCCCAGGGGCGACTGGTGCAACGGGAAATTACCCGGGTGATTACCCCTGGCACAGTGCTGGAAGAAGGCATGTTAAATGCCCGTCGTAACAACTTTCTGGCCGCTGTGGTGATTGCTGGCAACCATTGGGGGCTGGCCTATGCTGATGTCTCTACTGGGGAATTTCTCACCACCCAGGCCTCCGATCTGGAGCAGTTGACCCAAGAACTGATGCGATTACAACCAGCCGAAGTGCTGGTGCCCACCAACGCTCCCGATCTGATCAGCCTGCTGCGACCGGGCGAACGGTCCGAGCACCTGCCTGCCTGCCTGCCGCCCCAGTTTTGCTACACCCTGCGCTCTCAAGCGCCATTTGTCCTGGCGGAAGCCCGCTATCGCTTATTGCAACGATTCCGGCTGCGATCGCTGGAAGGAATGGGTTGCGAACAACTGCCTCTGGCTGTTCGGGCCGCCGGAGGTCTGCTGGAATATCTGGAAAGCACCTCAGAGCGGGGCAACCGAGAGGGTCAAGCCGGGCCAACCCACAATGCGGCAACCTCGAAACTGGCCCTTCTTTCCCACGCCACCTTACAGACCGTTCCCCTCCAACCCCTCTGCACCTACACCCTGAGCCAATTTCTCATCCTGGACCATCAAACCCGACGCAACCTGGAAATCACCCAAACCACACGGGACGGCACCTTTCATGGCTCCCTGCTGTGGGCCCTGGATAAAACCGTCACCGCCATGGGCAGTCGGGCTCTACGGCGCTGGTTGCTGCAACCCCTACTGGACCTGGAGCAAATTACCGCCCGCCAGGACAGCATTCAAGAACTGGTGCAACAGGGGAGCCTGCGGCAGGACTTGCAACGGTTGCTGAAGCAGATTTACGACCTGGAGCGGCTGGCGGGTCGAGCTGGTTCCGGAACCGCCAATGCTCGTGATCTGGTGGCCCTGGCCGATTCCTTTACCCGCCTGCCCGATCTGGCCTTTCGGGTCAAAGATGCCCAGTCCCCCTACTTGCAGGCGGTTCAGACTGTCCCCCCGGAACTGGAACAGTTGGGCCAGGTGCTCCATGCTCACCTGGTCGAAGTGCCACCCCTGTCTTTGACGGAAGGCAACCTGATCCGTTCTGGCATCAATCCCCAGTTGGATCAGTTACGCCAGCAGGTGGAGGAGGATCAGGAGTGGATCAAAAACCTGGAGGCGGTGGAACGGGAACGAACCGGTATTACGACCCTGAAAGTCGGCTACAGCAAGACCTTTGGCTATTTCATCAGTGTTTCCCGCAACAAGGCGGATCAGGTGCCCCCGGACTATAACCGCCGCCAGACCCTGTCCAATGAAGAACGGTATGTGACGACAGAGCTCAAGGATCGGGAAACCCGCATCATGCGAGCCAGGGATGACCTGAACCGATTGGAGTATGAGATCTTTACCGACCTCAGATCCCAGGTGGGTGAACGGGTGGAGGTCATCCGTCAAGTGGCCAGCGCCGTGGCGGCGATCGACGTTCTCTGTGGCCTGGCGGAGGTAGCCATCTATCAGGGCTACTGTCGTCCCCTGATGGTTCCGAACCGCCAGATCCAGATCCAGGAAGGCCGTCACCCTGTGGTGGAACAATCTCTGCCAGCGGGCTTCTTTGTGCCCAATTCCACCCAACTGGGCTCACCGGAATCCGAAAACGGTTGTTCCACCCACTCTTCCTCTGATGCATTCCGACCTTCCCCATCCCATCCCCCCTGCCATCTTCCAGCCGCCCCCGACCTGATCATCCTCACTGGCCCCAATGCCAGTGGCAAAAGCTGTTATTTGCGGCAGGTGGGGCTAATTCAACTGATGGCCCAGGTGGGTAGTTTTGTGCCAGCCCAGGCCGCCCGTTTAGGCATCTGCGATCGCATCTTTACTCGAGTTGGGGCTGTGGATGACCTGGCCACTGGCCAATCCACCTTCATGGTGGAAATGAATGAAACCGCCAATATTCTGAACCATGCTACCCCGCGATCGCTGGTGCTACTGGATGAAATTGGCCGGGGCACCGCCACCTTCGATGGCCTATCGATTGCCTGGGCCGTAGCGGAATATCTAGCCAGCGAAATCCAGGCCCGCACCATTTTCGCCACCCACTATCACGAACTGAACGAATTGGCTTCCATCCTGCCCAATGTAGCCAACTATCAGGTCACGGTCAAAGAAATGCCGGATCAGATCGTGTTCTTGCACAAAGTCCAGCCAGGTGGGGCCGACAAATCCTACGGCATTGAGGTCGGACGATTGGCCGGATTACCCGCTTCGGTCATACACCGGGCGCGGGAAGTGATGGGCCAAATAGAAAAACACAGCAAAATTGCAATCGGGCTGCGCCAGGGCCATTCCACCAGCAAAACCAGCCGTGAGAAAAACGGGTACCCTTACCGCACTGCCAGCCAAGCACCCATTGAGCAACTGGATATTTTTAGCTGATTAGCAGAATCGACGCCGTCGTTCTAGTGCAGCGTCAACTCTAGAAATTAGGGTTTGTAGTCAGCGCTTCAGCGCTAAAGCGCCGACTACGAGCCAATGGGTTCACCTTAAAATTAGGGTTTGACAGAACACTAGCCTGTTACTTCCAGGTCAGCCAGGTTGCTCCGTACTGCCTGTCCCAGAGGGCTGTCGGCAAATGCTGAACACAGAGGTGTAGCCGTGGAGGAAGGTTGTATTGCCGACGGGACCAATTTCTCCACTGCAGAAGAATCCACTGACGGGCGTGTTGACCACATAGCGGTTAAACAGACGGGAGTCAAAGTTGGGCTTGCGGTACAGGCCCTCTCCCCGTCCCAGACAAGCAAACATCAGCGCTCCAGACGCCGATGGGACTTGTGTCCCGGTCTGGCGAATATAGCGTTTCAGCAGGGTTTCCAGATCTTCTTCGGAGGCTCGGGCATCCCGCAAATGGAACTGAATGCGTTGCCCTGGTCGGATGCGATCGCCAATTGCGATCGCTCCCATGCGCGGATCAACCCCCAACAAGTTCCGGATCAGAAAGTCACCGGGTTCCAGCGTTTGCTTGAACTCGTTTTGGGCCACCCCGACAAAGAGAGAATCCTGGGCCAGATCCCGGTCTTCCTCACTCAAGCTTTGAATCAACTCCTGCAGCACTTCCAACGGCGTCCGTTTTTGCGAGACTCGAGTGCTTTTGCCCGCCGCCACCCAATCGGGATCGGTTTGCTCCTCCAGCGCCAGCAGGATATTCCGCTCTCCTTCCGTCACCAAATAGGGACGACCAATGGGACGACACCCCTGGGCCACAATGGTTTCCAGCACTAGATTGCCACTCAAGGCCACTCCCACCGTTCCTTCTCGATAGAGCCGGAAGTTACAAAACAGCACACTGTTGCCGCCCATCGAACCAGCACTGGCCAATCCGCCCACCTTTACTGAACCTGGATAGGCAAAATCGAGCCCCTGCAGCAGATCGTTAATTTGAGCCGAAAAAGGATCAGCCAACAAAATAAAGTTGGGATGATCCGCAGCTGACACCCCTATCAATTCCATCCAGGCATCAGGCGGACTGTCCAAATCGGGCAGTTCATCCGCCGCCAAATGAAACGGTTGGATCTTCACACCTGGCAACGTCGCCAGGGTCAGGCTGAGGCCCGGTTCTCCTTCAACTTCCTGCGCCTGACCGTCGGCACCGACACCGACCACACCGCCACCACTGCAACCAATCAGCGGCAGATCCAGCAACTGTTCGCGCAGTAAGGGCATTAGCCGCGCATAATCACTGGCAAAAGCGGAAGAAATAAAAACAAAACCCAAGTCAGGTTTGGCCTGCAGTGCTGCCTGCGATTTCTGAACCACTTCGGCAACGGCTGCTTCCAGGGACGGACGGGTTGAGAGACTGCTTACCCACTTCATGGGGCCAGGATTGGCTTCCATTATCAGACACTCCATCTATCTCAGAAGGATTATCACCAGCGTACTGCAAACCATACTCCGGATAACCTTGAAGCTAATGTTACAAAAATTGCCGGAGTTACTGGGACTATAGATCTCAGATAACTCACCCATCAGCCTGTATCAGAAAGGGGTGGATTCCGGTCAATCTTGCGTTAAGATATATGAACAAGAGGCAGGTTCTCTGCTCTCTTTGTCGAAAGGAAGTTGGTAACGGACCTTAAGAAAACTGGGTAAAAAATTGTCTAACTGCGATTGCGTCTTGTATTACTAAGTCTTGAGATACATGGTGCAATGCTTTTTATCTCTGGATGGCTGTGCGTCAGTCAGCAATACAGCCAGACAGAATGACCTGACAGATTTTGCCCTCTGAGTAACAGTGAGTTGAGACGACCTTACTATGAGCGATATTCAACAGAAAATTGAAGAAGCACGGGCTGAAGCGCGGGCTGCTTGTGATATCACTGGTGATGTATCTGCAGAATGTGCAGCAGCCTGGGACGTGGTAGAAGAGTTGCAAGCCGAAGCAGCCCACCAACGGCAGGAAAAGCCCCAAACTTCCTTTGAGAAGTATTGCGACGAGAATCCGGAAGCAGCTGAATGCCGCCTCTACGACGATTGATACCGGCTGTAATGAATCGACAGTTGAAGGTTCTAGAATGAGCAAGTAGCAAAAATGCTGATCTGGCATTTAGCTACTTGTTTTTTGTGGCGATTATTTGGTCTCTCATGCAAACTCCTCCCTGGCTGGAATCCCTGGTCTGGACAGACTATCGGGTAGCTGTCCTGTTTTTGGTTATTCTGCCGCTGATTTTGTTGATTTGGGCATTTGTACAAACCGCTGAGGGAATTCAGCATCTGTTGGTGATCTACTGGCGAGTCGCCAGTTTGCTGGCAATTACCGTCTATCTCTTGATTGGGGCAATGCCCATCGCCTTTCTGACCGGCTGGCTGGCCCTGATTTTGATTCCTATTGCGCTCTGGTTTTGGGTGGATCTGAATGAAGAAATTGCAGAACAGCCGCCCAGTCCCCTGAAATTGGTCTTTTCCGCCTGGCGTTGGGCCGTTTCGGTCTTTTGCCTGATCGGGGCGATCGCTCAACTGCCAGTCTTGCGCTGTGCCCTGATGAACCAGTCCCAGGCTTTAAAGGAACCCTTCTGCCGCCTCTGGTTTGAGCCCCCCTGGGCCTTCCGAGAATATTTCCATGCCACTACCAAACCCTATTTCCTGGGTTTTCTAGCCATCATTGGCCTCATCTTCTACGTGTTTTACCTGGGCTATTTTCTGCTGATCCGCATGGGACGCCAGGGCCGCTCTGCAACAGGGCAATAGGATGATTGCCATGACCCATTCAGTGTCCCAGCAGATTTTGCGCCTGGAACGCTATACCGCCAAGCGGCCCCAGGAAGTGCTGCTAATCCAGGCACTGGTGGCAGGAGAGCCGGATCAGATCGCCATCTTTCGAGGGTTTTCCAGCTCTTTAATGCGCCCCACTGCCTTCGATCCGGACCATCCCATCCTGCCGGAGAATGCAGAGATCATCCAGATTGACCTGCTGCAAGCTCCCTATGATCCGGCCAATCCCCGCTATCTGCAGCAGGGATTAACCTGGGAAACGGTCCAATCGCTGTTATCGGAAGTAGGGGTCTAGAGCACCGTCGGCGGGTTGAGTCCTTAAAAAATTAAAGCCAGGGGATTGGTTTCGCCAAATGCAGCAAGTTGGTATATAAGAGAACGGTTCCAAGCTGTATGGTTCCGTATTTTTTTTAAAGATTTGGCTGGTCACCCTGTCGCCTACACCTAAGGGATATTCATCCTGAAATGCGACTGCTTGCCCTGCATTGCCAGCTTGTCCGGCCGGTCTAAGCCTGAGCAATGGCCGATTTGGCCCTATACTCTAGGTGAATTTTCTATGTTAGGCCGATATTGAATCGTAATATTCGGTTGAATTCAGTGTTATTCTCAGCGTCAGTGGTGTGTGAAGGGGTTCGTGTATGGTTTTATCTTCTGTCCTAACCCAACAGCTAAAGGTCAGTGACTCAGCAACCGGAGTTAGTCCCACAACTGGAGCTGACTCTGAATTATGTAAAAACAGTACAGCCGATAGTATGCTAGCGGATTCTAATGGGTTTTCCCAGGCTACTGGACTGAATTGGGGTAGTTTACCCCTACCGGATGCCCCCCTGTTTGGTACAGACGGCATTCGGGGCAAAGTCGGCGAGTTATTGACTGCACCATTAGCCTTGCAGGTCGGTTTTTGGGCCGGGCATGTATTGCGATCTGTAGCGGCCGCATCAGGTCCAGTCATCATTGGGCAGGATTCACGCAACTCCAGCAGTATGTTAGCCATGGCCCTCTCTGCAGGTCTGACTGCGGCCGGATTGGAGGTTTGGAATTTGGGTTTGTGTCCGACACCGGGGGTGGCCCATTTGACCCGCGCCTCTGTGGCGATCGGCGGCATTATGATCTCAGCCAGCCACAATCCACCCGAAGATAATGGCATCAAGTTTTTCGGCGCCGATGGCAGCAAGTTATCCCTGGCGCTCCAGGAGCAAATTGAGGCTGCTTTGCGGGGTAAGCTGCGCCAGATTGATTTGAAAGTGACCCGGCATGGGCAGCACCACTATCGCCCTGAACTGGTTCAGGACTATGTTGCAGCCGTCCAAGAACCCCTGCTCGCCATCAAGGGCCGCGCCTTGCCGTTAAACGGATTGCGGGTGGTTCTGGATTTGGCCTGGGGAGCAGCAGCCCATGTGGCTCCAGCCGCCTTTCAAGCCTTGGGTGCAGAGGTGATTTGTTTGCATGATTACCCGGATGGCGATCGCATCAATGTGAACTGTGGCTCTACCCATCTGGCCCTACTAAAGTCCGCAGTCAAAGCACACCAGGCCGATCTGGGCTTTGGCTTTGATGGAGATGCCGATCGGGTCCTGGCCGTAGACAATCAGGGACGCGTGGTGGATGGCGATTATATCCTCTACCTCTGGGGCAAGCATTTGCAGCAAAGGGGCCAACTTCCAGGCAACGTCATCGTGGCTACCGTCATGTCCAATCTGGGCTTTGAGCGAGCCTGGGAAGAACTGGGCGGTCGGTTAATCCGCGCTGCAGTTGGCGACCAGTATGTGCATGCGGAAATGGTCAAACTGGGGGCTGTGTTAGGGGGAGAACAATCTGGGCATATTCTCTGTCGTCACTTCGGAGTCACCGGAGATGGCCTGATGACAGCATTGCATTTGTCCACCCTGATCCAGGATTCGGGACAGTCCCTGGCGGCACTGGTGGATCAAAGCTTTCAAACCTATCCCCAACTGCTGCGCAATGTTCGGGTTGAGAATCGAGACCGGCGGCTGAACTGGCAGGATTGTGAACCGCTGAAGCAAGCGATCGCGGCTGCCGAAGCGGCAATGGGCAACCAGGGACGGGTGCTGGTACGAGCCTCTGGAACTGAGCCCGTCATTCGGGTCATGGTGGAAGCAGCCACCGAAGAAATGGTGATTGACTGGACCAATCAGTTGGTTGCCATGGTTGAACAATACCTGGCTGATTAGAAACCGTTCGATCGGTTACTCAAGCTGGAATCGGTTACTCAAGCTGGAATTGGTTACTCAAGCTGGATGAATGGGAACCCTAACCCACCTCATCTAGCTTTTGTCATAGCGCCTTACTCCAGCAACAGCCCTTTCCCACCCTGGCTTATCGGTGAAACAGGGGCAGGAGCAGCGTGACAAAGTAGTAAACCAGGGGCGCTGTAAAGACATAGCTATCAGCCCGGTCCAGAATTCCTCCATGGCCGGGAATTAGCTGGCCAGAATCTTTGACCCCAGCATCTCGTTTCATCATGGACTCGGTCAGATCGCCCAGCAGGCTGGCAATTCCCACCAAAACACCCAGTGCGGCTCCAGTCAAAGGCCAGCCCGGCCAGCCCAGATACCAGGAGCCAGCAATGGCAACAGCAATGCTGCCAGCCACCCCAAATAGGGCCCCTTCCACTGTTTTCTTGGGACTGATATCCGACAGTCGGGTGCGGCCAAAACACTTGCCAAAGGCATAGGCGCCAATATCAGCAGCCCAGATGCAACCAAAGGCAAGCAGGGTTGTTGTTAAGCCGATCGGCAGGCCCTGTAAATTCGACCAGTGGGTGGGAAAAAATCCTTGTAACGGTAAATTACTGGCGGCACTCTGGCCCAGGGACCGCAGCCGCACCCAGTAACTGGGCAGATAGCCACCATAGAACAGGCCCATGATGGAGGCAGAAATATCTGCGATCGTGGCGAATTTGGGTTGAAACAGCAGGTAAAAGCAAATAAAAGTCCCTGCCACCGGGAACACGGCATCAGCCAGCGTGGGGGACAGGTTCGAGATGATTAAGAGCGCCTGACTGACTGCCAGGGTGGTCTTGGCGGCTGGGGCGATCCCTTTTGCCCGGACCATCTGGAAATATTCCAATTGCCCCAGATAGACCAGGATGCCAAACCCAACTGTAAAATACCAGCCACCCAGAAGCACCATACCCAAAGCAATGGGAATGGCCACAACTGCACTCATAATACGGGTCCAGGGCATAGTTATCTGGCTGTTCGACCCAGCCCAGTCCTATGTAAAGGTTAGCCGAAGCTTAAGAAGGTTAAGAATCCTTGGAACACTTTAGCGAATTTGGTTGGATTTAGCTTGTATGCAAGGGCAAAAAATCACCCCCCATCCTCCAACTGAAGCTGGCGCAACAGGTTTAACCGGAACACCAGCTAAAGTCGTCTGTTGTCAGGTCTTCCAGCCCAGCTACGGCATCTGATCCAATCCATTCATTCAGTCTAACTTTTCGCCACTGAGGAGAAAAATGGGGTCAATCGCAGCAAAGACCTGACTGAGCCCTCGCTTTTCTAACCGGTTCACGGCTGCCTGGACAATTTCGATATTGCGGACTTGCAGCTCGGCAAACCCTTCTGAGATCTGATATAAAGTTTCCAGGTTAGCTGCTGTTGCTACAATTCGCCCCTCAACCTGGAGATGTTTCCAGACTTCCTGCAGGATCGGTTTGATGGATTTGCCGCCTTCAATACAAACTCGCTGAGGTGGAGTCGCCAATTGGCCCAAACACTCCGGCGCACTGCCTTCAATCACCTGGACATTGGTCACCCCAAAGCGATCGCAATTGCGCCGAATCAGACTGGCCACTTCCTCATCTCGTTCAATCGCAAAGATCTGGCCCTTTGGACACAGCAGTCCCACTTCCACTGGAATAGTGCCAGTGCCAGCGCCAATATCCCACAACACCGTATCTGGTTTCAGGCGCAAAGCCGAAATTAATAGCAGCCGAACTTCCCGCGGACTCATCGGAATTCCCGGCAGCCGTTCAAACAAATCATCCGTAATACCAGGAGTGACGTAAGGCCAGAGGGAGGAAGGCATACATGGGGAATGACAAGGGCAGACTCAACCATACCGCAATTTTCCCTTCTCCGGCCTACTTAGCGCTGGCCGTACAGCCAGTGGGTCACGCCCTCCGCGATCGCCGCTGCTAACCGCCGTTGTTCCTGGGGCTTGGTAATCCATTCGAACTCATCTGGATTGATCATGAATCCCAATTCCAACAGAACTGCTGGCGCAACCGTGGGTCGAGTCAGGGCTAGGTTATTCCAAAAGACCCCATAGGAAGGTCGGTTCAACGTCTGAACCAGATAGTTATGTAGGTAGACCGCCAGACTATGGGCCTGGGGATGATACCAGAAGGAACCAATCCCCTGAGTCTGCAGGGCATCGCCATTATCCGGCAGGGCATTGTAATGCAGACTGAGGGCAAGGGTCGGCCGGACCTGATTGATCTGATCGATCCGATCTTTGAGCGGCAAGTCCCTATCCTGGTCCCGAGTCAGGACGACGGTTGCCCCCCGCTGGCTTAATTCGGCGCGCAGCAGCTTGGCAATAGTCAACGCAACCGCCTTCTCCGGATATCCAGTCGGGCCAACTGCGCCGGTATCCTCCGGGCCGCCATGTCCCGGATCGAGCAGAATGGTGATGCCTTGGAGCGACGGGCGATCGCGAGATGTCAGGCGGGCTTTTGCCGATTCCAGCCGGCCTGCCAGAACAGGGGGATGGCGCAGGGCCAGCACCAGACTGGTGCCCTCGTACCGCACGGTATAGCCCCACTGCTGGGCGGTCTTCAGGTTAAACCGATATTGGATCTGGTCAGGTTGAACTTGTTGCCAGTCCAGACGGGCAATCAGGGGATCGTCATCCAGCTTGATGATATCGGTCTGGGCAGTGGTGTTGTAGAGGGTCAGGGTAAAGGAGCGATCGCCCTGCTGCACCGCGATCGGCACCGGCTCCTGCAAGGGAAAGACCACTTCCGTCCAGCCCGAAATCTGACGAGCTTTGATACTGCGAATGATCGACGTGGGCGGAACGGCAACCTGAGTCAGCCGTCCGTCTTTACGATTGATCCAGGCGCCATAATCCAGCCGCAGCCAATCTCCCTGGCCACCCGTGATCAGGGCTCGGCTGCCTTTGGGCAGGGGAGTTAACCGGGAATAATCGGTGCTGGGGCCTGTCCGGGCCACACCAGCCTCTGCTGTCACTTCAACCACTTCCAGTTGGGCCGGATCCAGAATGCGAATCCGACCGGAAGCGGCCTGGCTTATCGTCTGGCCATCCAGGGTCAGTTGATAGGTGGGTTGTCCCAAATCACCCGGCTGGTTGGTTTGGAAACAACCTTGAAAGGATCCGGCAACTGTTGTCTGGGGTTGATTTTGCTGGGTCAAAACGGCCAGGTTGCTGGGCAGCGCTACCGTAGCGGATTGGGCCATGAGCGGAATGGTTCGGTCTGCCAGTTTGACTAAGACCGAGGCCCCAACTGGCGCGATCGCGGATAGACAGATGCGTTCATTGGGCTGGCGAGCTAGATTGACTGGCGGAAACAGGGAATCTTTGGCAAAAGCTACTCCTGTCGGTGCTTCTACCTGGTTCTGCAGTCGCTTAACGGTTAAACGCAGGGTCTGGTTCTGGTACTGGATCGTGAACTGATTTTCACCCACCTGCAAAGGAAAACTGGGCGCAAAGTGACCGGCCGCACTGCGTGCGATCGGCTGACCATTTATCTGAACCGTGCCAGTTGGTGGGGCTGAGCCAATCAGGAAAATCCGATCCGCTGTTGTTTCATGGTGGTTAGGCGGATATACAACGGTCAGCGGTTGTTGCGCCTGCAGGGGATGGGTCATGCTAGCCCAAGCAGCGATCGTCACAACTGGAGAAACCAGAGAAACAGCTAAACCCAGTGACTTCATAGTGTTCCATCAATTCCGAACCATCCCAGCCCAGCCAACCCATGCCACCCCACCGAATCTGCCCCTGGGTTTAACAGGAGGAGCCGCATCAAGCAGCGCATGACCGTAGGGCAGCAAGCAGGTATCAGGAGCCAGAATACCACTTTGGTTAAGGTTTCAGTCTGCCCCCAGCGTGACGGGTTCTGGCCCGGTAGTCTGACCAATTGGCCGACTGGAGTTGCTCGTCCTGGACCGACTCTCCACCAGTTGCAGGGGTTTGCCGACCACGCCGGTCCTGCCAGAATCCAACGGCAGCAGGTTCCTGCCGTCAGCTATCAGGACGACCGATCTGGCTGACTGTCCTGATTACTCTCGGCTTCAGCATCACCGTCGGCGATCTCGGAAAAGCGATTCAGATCCAGGACCAAATCCTGGATCGTCGGCAGGGTTTCAGAATCCAATTGCTCGCTTAAATCAATGCCGAAGCATTCCCAAAAGTCATCACAAAGGGCCATTTGCCAGTCAAACCAGCAGACCAACGGGAACTTTAGGTCCTCAATCAGACGGTCAGTCGGACAAACTCGGGAAAAGTCCAGGCCTGAGTAATTAGAGAGGTGGGTATAGGCAAAATTGGCAACGGAAGAAGAGACGTCCAAGGGCTGCCAGTAGGTTTGAAACCATTGCTCAGCCGTAAGGCTGGTACGTTGGTTGAGCCACTGATTGACCTGATGTCTGACAGCTAGGTCAGGACCCAAATCAGCATAGGTTTGAAGACTCGACAAAATATTCCTGACTCTTCCCAACATTTGCTGAGAGACCCCACTGGGCGCATTTTCCACTTACCAGTATTCCCATCGCGTGGAGGAAACTGCAGAAATAGGGCAGATCTGGTCAAGTGCGAGTAGCGGTTAGCTAAACTCCTGCGGAGTCGCTACGCGAACAGCGGTCAGGTTTCGGGTTTTGGGCTTTGGATTTTGGGAGTTTAGTCCTGCGCCCTTCCTGACACCCGACATCTGACACCTAACACCTAGCACCTGCTACCCTCCCCATCTCCCCATCTCCCCATCTTCCTCACCTTTCCCATCTTCCCAACCATGCACCTATAGCAATCCTATTTGATTTGTGAATGCCTGGATGGTGAACGGGCTTTGTGAGAAGGATTTCCTGCGGAAACCTTTCACAATCCTGATCGGATCGCTATAACACCTCGCATCTGGTGCGTATTTTTCAGCAGACGGCTGACCTTAGGTGATCGAAACGGCGTTTTCTGTCGGCATCAGAAGAGTCAAAATCTCTTTGGCGGCGCGATCGCAAACACCGGGGGCGCCCAATGCCTGTTGCATGGTCCGATAGTCTGCCAGGATTTGCTGGCGGCGCTCTGGGTTCAGCAGCAGGTCTAGAGCCTCCTGCACCAAATTTTCCGAGGTTGCGGCATCCTGCAAAAATTCCCGCACGACAGGTTTCATCTGCACCAGATTGACCGGCGAAATGTAGGGAACTGAGAAGTTCAGCAGTCGGCTTGCAATCCAGGCTGTAACTGGATTGACTTTGTAAAGGACGACCTGAGGCACATTCAACAGGGCCAGTTCTAAGTTGACTGTCCCTGATTTAGTGAGGGCCAGGTCAGCGGCAGCGATCGCCTGCACCGACAGGGGAACCTCGGCCAGGGTACTTTGACTCGGATTGGACAGGATGGTAGCCCGTAGCCCTAGGGTCTGAATCGACCGTTCAATTGGGTGACGATAGCGCTCCAGTGAGAGTGGGATCCAGAAATGGACCTGGGGCAGTTTTTCCTGGAGTTGCCGGGCCGCTTCAGCAACGACTGGCCACAGATACTTCACTTCCTGTTGACGGGAAGCTGGCATTAAGACAATTGCGATCTGATCGGGGGCAATGCCCAAAGCAGTTCTGGCCTGCTCACGGGAAGGAGCGGTTTGCATCCGGTCCACCAGGGGATGCCCCACCCAACAAACATTGGCCCCCTTCTGCTCAAAATAGCGGGCTTCTTCAGGGAAAATGGCCAGGATGCGCCGGGTGGCCTGGACAATGCGTTTGGTGTTGTAAGCACTCAGAGACCAGACCCACTCCTGCGGGGCAATGTAGTAGACCACGGGCACCTGCGGCAAATGCTTGGCAAAATAGCCGCAAAACTCCACATTGGGACTCATGTAGTCGATCAACACCACCCCATCGGGCACCTGCTGTTTGAGAAATTGCTTCGCCTGACGCTGCAGCAATAGGGTTGGAATGATAAAGGGTAAGGATTCGACTAGACCAATAGAACCAATGGCACTGGTGTTACCAAGGAGATGGGCTCCGGCGGCGGCCATGCGATCGCCCCCCAGGGCCACAATCTCCAGTTGCAGCCCCATTGCTTCAGCCTGCCGGTGCAGGGCAGTAATTAGTAACGATCCCTGCAAGTCGCCGGAAACTTCGCCGGTGCTGATAAAGATACGGATGGGACGGTTAGGAATAGACAGGGCGCTGCTAGAGGTGGAATTAGTCATCATCCTCGCGGGCTCCTGACCGTCGGCCTGGCGTAGGGCCCCGTCGGCCTTCCTGTTGAGACAGCCAGAGGAACTGCTGCAGATGCTGGACGTGTTCGTTATCTGGCAGAATTTCTAACTTTTCCAGGGCTTCATTCAACGACAAGCCAGAGCGGTAGAGGATGCGAAAGGCTTTCTTCAGGAGTTGTAGGCCCTGGCCGCTTGCTTCATCCAGGACACCCGCTCGCTTGAGACCCACCAAATTCAGCGATCGCACCCGGGCTGGGTTGCCTTCCACAATCATAAAGGGTGGAACATCCCGATTGATTCGGCTCATCCCCCCCACCATTGCCAGACGGCCAATATGGACAAACTGGTGGACCCCCAGAACACCACTGATGCGAGCTTTAGACTCAATTCGGACATGGCCTGATAGAGCCACTGAATTGGCAATAATCACCTGATCTTCAATTTCACAATTGTGCCCCACATGGGCATAGGCCATCAGGAGGTTGCCATTTCCCAAAGAAGTGACTTCTCCCGCAAAGGTGGGTCGGTTAATGGTGACAAACTCGCGGATGTAATTATCATCTCCAATCTTGACCAGGCTAACCGAGCCATCATATTTCAAATCCTGCGGTTCCAGGCCAATCGCAGCCCCAGGAAAGATCCGGTTCCGCGCCCCAATTTCCGTCCAACCATCTAGCACCGCATGGTGTCCGATGACGGTTTCAGGACCAATTGTTACCCGTTCGCCAATCACCGCATAGGCACCAACCCGCACCGTTGGATGCAGCTCAGCCCCAGGATGAATAATGGCGGTTGGATGAATCAAGGGTTCCATAGAGTTATGAGTTATGAATGATGAGTTATGAGTTACCGATGATGAGTTTGTTCAAGCGATGAGCCAAGCACCCAAACTCAATCCTCAAAACTCAAACCAAAATTAGCCGACCAGAGAAAACATCAGTTCACCTTCCGACACCAGATGACCATCGACCTCAGCCCGCCCATGCATTTTGCCAAAACGGCGACGCTTTACGCAGAGAAGCTCCAATGTCATGATTAGCTGATCGCCTGGTACGACTGGCCGCCGAAATCGAACCTTGTCGATACCAGCAAACAAAAATAACCCCTGCTCAATGTCTGCCATTTGGGTCAGAACAATTCCTCCTACCTGTGCCATTGCTTCCACAATCAAGACCCCTGGCATGATTGGTCTACCGGGGAAATGGCCTTGAAAGTGGGGTTCGTTCAGCGTGACATTTTTCAATCCAACTGCCCGTTTGCCTGGCACATATTCAATAATTCGATCAACCAGGGCAAAGGGATACCGATGCGGCAACAATTTTTGAATATCCTCGACGGTCAACACAGTCGCCTGAGTAGAAGCCACAGCGAGCGACCCTATGGGTTGGACAGCAGACTTGTCATCGGTCGGGTGGGCAACGGTACCGGAGGGATTGCCGTCAGTCAATATCGACATGGTCAGAAGGGTTGGGTAGAGGTCAGCAATAAAAGGGTTAGCGGTAGCCAAATAGCCATCAACAAAGACCTGCGTGGCAGGGGCGCCCCACAATTAGCGATCGCACGAGTTGGGTATGCAACTGGTGACTGGCTTTGTAGGCTAAAAAGTGAGCGGTTGGAATCGTGCCCACCAGACTCAAATCTCCCACTAGATCTAAAAGTTTATGACGCACCGGTTCATTTGCAAATCTCAAGGGTGGGTTCAGCCAACTGTCGCCATCACAGACCAGAGCATTTTCCAGGCTGCCACCTTTGATCAGCCCCCGCGCCCTTAAATATTCCACCTGGTGGGCTAAACCGAAGGTACGAGCTGGGGCAATTTCCACCGCGAACCCGGACATCGGACTCAGGTATCCCTGGGTGGGGGCCCAGCTATGCCACTGGTTACCGATCGCCGGCTGGTCAAAATCGATCCCGTAGGTAAAGCGAGTTGTTGGGGCAGGCAGGGCAGCCACAAACGCATCCCCCTCTTGAATCCAGATTGGTTCCAGCACTGACCAGACAGGACGGGGAACTGCCTGGCTGACGGTTCCCACCTGTCCAATAGCAGCAACCCACTCTCCAGCCGACCCATCCAACAACGGCACCTCCGGTCCATTCAGCTCAATCCGAGCATTATCCACCCCCATACCGGCTAGGGCGGCTAACAGGTGCTCAACTGTGCGGACTTGAGCCGCCCCCTGACTCAACTCGGTTGACAGTTGGGTTTGACTGACAGCGGCGATTGAGGCCTCCACTTCAGGGCGACCTGGCAAATCAACCCGGACGAAATAGCGACCTCGGTCAACCGGAGCAGGCAAAACCCGCACCTGAACCTCTAAACCGCTGTGTAACCCAACGCCCCGAGCAGAAATTTCTCCTGCCAGGGTATTCTGAACTCCTCCCACTGCATCGGCGATCGCTGAGGCAGCCTGAGAACGGATTGCTGATTCCATTAGAATCGCTCTCCTATACCAAAGTTCACCTGGCTATCACCTTGATCATTGATACCGTAATCAACCCGCAGGGGACCTAACGGCGATTGGACACGGACACCAATCCCATAGCCAAAGCCACTCCCTGGTTTGCCCCGAATACCGCCCGGATCCCCTAAGACGGCACTCTGCGTGCCAAAGTCTGTGGCGGCATCAAAGAACAATACCCCCGAAAAGATATTGATGATGGGGAAGCGATATTCAATAGTGGCCTGAACAAAGCTGCGGGCCGAACCCAGATCGCCATCCTCATACCCCCGCACCGAGTTGCTACCACCCAGGGCAAATGCCTCATAGGGTGGCAAGTCGCCAATCACCGTCCCAGCCTGGATATTAAAGGCAAAGGTTTGGGGACAGTCTGAAGGGCTGGGATTGGCCGCTAGACAGCCCTTCGTAAACCGAATCAATCGGGTCGGAATGAAATAGCTGTAACCGGCCCGCAGTCGGTTACCAAAAATGCTGCCTTCCCCAACCGGAATCCACTGCTCGGTGCCAATTCGGAAGAGCGATCCCTGGGTGGGACGCAGGGGATCATTGCGCAAATCCTGCACGATGCCGAACAGGATGCTGAACAGATCATCCCGTCCAGTGCCACTCCAACTCAGAGGTTCGCGGTTTCTGTTCCCGGGTCCGTAAACCGCATAAGGGCTGATATCGCCATCCGCATCGGTAATCGCGATCGCCTGAAATTGCAAGCCCAGCGAAGCGACCCATTGCGGCCGGACGTAGGGGTTGCCGTTCAAAGGACGAGTGAAATTGATGCCGCCCCCGGTGCGGTTAACCCGTGGCGTATCGCCGTTGGGCAGATTCACATCATTGGGACCCCCATCAAAAATCAGGGAAATGGTCCGACGACGGAAAAAGTTCAATGTGTAGGAGGTGCGGAAGGGATCGCCGCCAATCCACGGATCCGTGAAGCTGAGGTCGAACAGCAATTCTCGCTGACCAATCTGAATTTCAGCCCCCAGCCGCTGGTTATTGCCGCCAAAGTTTTGCTGTTGATAACTAACGGTACCAAACAGACCGCTAGCTGAGCTGATCCCAGCGCCAGCAGCGATCGAGCCAGTATTTTTCTCAACCACATTGGCAACTACAATGACTTGGCGCGGATCCTGACCGGGATTCAGCGATAGGCGCACATCATCAAAAATGCCCAAGCCAAAGACCCGTTGTAAGTCCCGCTCGACCATCTTGCGGTTAAACACATCCCCCGGTTTCAATTGAAATTCTCGGGTGATAATAAAATCTCGAGTCCGACCCCGAATCGGATTGCCCTTATCATCCGTATCGTCCCCATCTTTGTTGAGGAAACGAACCTGAATATTCTCAACAACACCCTCAGCAATATCCAGGGTGACCACCCCATCCGGCGAAACCTGGGGAGAACCGACCACTTGAGCCAGGACATAGCCATTGTCCTGATACCACTTATTGAGCTGCTTGATGCCGTCCTGCAACTCAACCAGATTCAATGTCTTGCCATACATTTCTTTGAAGGCTGCATCGACCACCTCCGGTGGCAGGACTTTGGTGCCTTCAACTTTGACCTGAGACAAAGTCGGGTTGACCTTAACCTCAAAGGTGACCCGCACCCCCAGAGGGGTGTCCTCCGGCACCGCCTTCACATCTGAGAAATAGCCCGTGGCGAAGATTGCATTAATGTCTTCTTGCAATTGGGACCGTGTTGTTGTCCGACCAGGAGTGGTGCGAATAACCCGGTAGACCTCATCCAACAGGGAGCCTTCCGCGCCTTGAACAGCCACTTCAGCCACCAACACCTGGGGTTCCGGTTCCGTTGTTTGCTCTGACGGAGCAGGCTGTTCCGTTGGCAGCGTGGTTCCAGGTTGACCAGGGGCTGCCGGTGCTGGAGCGCCTTCCGAAGGAGTAGATGGCTGGGCTTCCGACCCGGCTGGTTTGCTCTCACCAGGGGGCGTTGGCATGGACGGCGAGGCCGTCGCAGGGGTGGTCGTGGGCTGGGCTGAAGGCGTTTCAGCGGGAACAGAGGGTATGGTTGGTTGTTCGGGCTTGGCTGGCGGTCCAAGGCGGATCTGATCCGGCGTATCCTGCCCAGTTTGGGCCAGCCGCACACCCACAGGACTGTTGCCTAACTGAGCCACCAGCAACGGCGTTAACAGATGGGAAGCGCCGGGGGATAGATTGACGGGTCCGGTGTTGTTCGGTTGCTCCGACCGGTCAAATCCGCTGGCCTGCCTCAAAGCAGCCAATCGATCAGTCGGGCGTGGACGGGGGACCGCTGGAGTTGAGTGATCTGGGGCTGACGTAGTTGCCAGCACAGTCAAATCAACCTTCTGCGCCTGAGCCGCCTGAGCCAAGCTGAGACTAGCTGATGCAGAGAAGAAGGCCAGTAAAACCGGAGAAAAACGCATGATGTTCAGACTCTTCGTTACGTCCACAGGTTACGCTCACATCCCACACTCCACCTGGTGCGGCCTGATTGCAAGGCAATCAACTTTAATGAAGATTGATTACGACAAACGGTGAGATCTTACCGCATTCATGGGCACCAATATTTAAGTATGTGACAATACTCGGTCCATCACTTGCTGGTAGGCTGACTCAACCTCACCTAAATCCAGGCGGAAGCGGTCCTTGTCCAGAATGCGCCGCTCCGGATCGGTCTCTCCCAGTTTCCAGAGACGGCAGGTGTCGGGGCTAATTTCATCCGCTAGCAGGAGGTTCTGATGGCGGTCCAGGCCAAACTCCAGTTTGAAATCAACCAGGGTGATACCACATTCCAGAAAGAACTGGGTTAACCGATCGTTGATTTGGAGTGCCAACTGCTGGAGTTGGTCCACTTGCTGGGGAGTGGCAAGTTCCATCAGCAACAGGCGATCGCGGGTCAACAGCGGATCCCCCAGGGCGTCATTTTTGTAATAGAACTCAACCAGGGGCGCCTTCAAAACCGTCCCTAAAGCCAGGCCGGTTTGTTTGCAGAGACTTCCCGCCGCAATGTTTCTGACCACCACTTCCAGAGGCACAATTTTAACGGCGCGGACGCGCATTTCAGTGGGGCTGATTTGCTCGATGAAATGGGTGGCAATTCCTTGCTGCTCCAGCAATTGAAACAAATGGCTGGAAATGGCGCAGTTAACCATTCCCTTGTCCCGAATACTGCCTCGCTTTTGGGCATTAAAAGCCGTGGCGTCATCCTTGAAATATGTAATCAGGATGTCCGGATCATCCGTTTCATAAATAATTTTGGCTTTGCCTTCGTAGAGCTTTTGACGAACAGTCATGGAGAACTTTATGGTGGTGAGTAGAGATGCAGATCCCTCAAAGAGATTGAGGCTGCCAGCCAGTCAGCTGGACCACCCCTTTCCAGTGGATCGAACACCGGAGTCGTGATCAAATAGAGAAGTTTAACTCATACTATGGCATGGCGGTTACCCTAGTTTGGTGGGTTCTGTAGGAAGAGCTTGATGCATCATCGTTTCTATTGTTTCAGGGCGCCCCATGAAACGGTTTTCTCCGGTTAGCGTATTGTCGGTTGGTTTCATACTGGTGGCAGGTTGTTCCACGATGCAGCAAGCTACGTCGGCTGATCGCAGTCCACCGGTGATCGAAACCCGGTCGGTTGATCCGCAAAAGGAACTGGATCTGGCTCGCCGTCTGGCCTGGGATGCAGCCGTTATGGTGCAACATCCGCCCCACCCAGCAATGGTCTGGCAGGAGGCCCGGGTGAAATGGCGAAAAGCCATCCAACTTCTGGAAGCCATTCCACCGGACAGTGCTATCTCCGGCGTTGCCAAAGACCGATTAGCCGTTTATCGCAAAAATTACGACGCCATTGACAATCGCCTGCGGGTGGAAGAACAGGCAACGGAACAACTGGCCAATGCTAAGGCACTGGCCTGGCAGGCTGCTGTGACCGTGCAGGGCGCCCCCCATCAACTGCAGGTCTGGCAACGGGCCAGCCAAAAGTGGCAGGAGGCGATCGCACACCTGGAAAACGTGCCGCCAACTGCCTCGGGCTTCAAAGAAAGTCAGCAAAAGCTGGCGACTTATCGCCAGAATCATGCCATCATCAACCAGCATGTCGCGATCGAAACCCAGGCATTAATGGCTTTGAAGCAATTTTCCGAGGTGGCGGTGCAGTTCAATCAACTGCCGACCACCGTCCTCAGTCAGCAGGCGACCGATCCGGTTGGCATCACCTACGAAGACTACACGGATATCGTCAAGCAGCTAGAAACCAGCTTTCAGGACTTCGCCAAACTGCCCAAAACTGACAAACACCCAGTGTATCCAGGCTTAAGGAAAGCAATCTCGGAATACCAGTATGCCCTGCGCCTGTGGCAGGCCTACCGCACCACCCAACCTGAAACAACCTACTGGCCCAATGCCTCCACTTACCAAATCTTTAGTCCAGACGCAGCTGACCTGCAACGCCTGATCCAAACCTATCAGGTCAAGCCTCTGGTCGATGGCAAGCACGTCTCCTTGAACTTCAGCATTTGGGCCATCTGGCAACAAGCCGCAACAGCGGTTCGTAATGCCCAACAAGCCTTACAAAAAGAGCTGGGTTAGGTGACCATGATTGGCTTTCTGAAGGGAACCGTGGCGACGGTTCAGAAAATCGGCAACCGGGTGATTCTGACTCTGGAAGTGAACCAGGTTGGCTACGATCTGCAAATTGTGCCCCGTCTGATCCAGCAGTTGCCAGCCCTGGGAGAAGTTGTGCAGATCTTCACCCACCTGACGGTGCGGGAAGATCAGGTGACGCTGTTTGGCTTCGGCTCCCTGGCCGAACGAGATTTGTTTCGCCAGTTGATTACCGTCAATGGCGTCGGTCCCCAGGTGGCAATGGCCCTGCTGGATACGCTGGGTCTGGCCGAGTTGGTGCAGGCAATCGTGGTCGGCAACACGCGCGCCCTATCCCGCACACCGGGGGTGGGCAACAAAACGGCGGAACGGATTGCCCTGGAACTCAAAACCAAACTGGCTGAGTGGCGACAGGAGGCCGGTTTGGTGATGGCTCCAGTCGGTGGTCCCGCAATCGCCATCCAGGAAGATGTGGAAATGACCCTGCTGGCCCTGGGCTATACCAGCAGTGAGATTGCCAAAGCCCTGCAGGCTGTCGGCAAAAGCACGACCCTGTCCAAGAACGCCGATGCCGAGGAATGGATCCGTCAGGCGATCGCCTGGTTGAGTCAGGCTGTTTGATTTAGCCCTGGGCCACGGCGATCGCCCGCACCGCTCGTTTCCGATCAAACAGGACTCTGGGCAGTAGCAGGATTTGGAGCAGCAGCAGCAGGGATTGAAATTCTCCTGGTGAATTAAACCGTTTCCATTGACCAGGGCGGCAGAACAACATCGTGACTAACTGGCGTTGCTGCCAGAGGGGCAGGGGTTCAAACAGAAGCCGCACCACTGGCAGTTCCTCCTTTGTCTCCAACTGGGTCACCACAGCCGACAGGGTAAGCTGCTCCTCCAAAATTTCCAGCGTCACTGGCAAGGTCTGATCAGGGGCCAGGGGAGGGAAGCCAGCCTGGGTCAGGGCAATTTCCGCTCCCCCTTCGGAAATCATGGTAGTCATCCCCCAAAAGGTTGAACTGACCGCTGGAGGCACATCAGAAGCAGACGGTTGCCAAAGGGCCGATTTGCCCGTCAGCGGCTGAACCGCATCAGCCACTGCCAGGGGAGTCAGCGGGGGGAAGCCTTGCCTGCGAACCAGTTCCGCTTCCTGATGCCGTAGGCTGAGACGCACGGTTCGGCGCAGATCAAACCAGTTGTAAGGGTCCGGGTTGGGCACATCCAGCAGAATCAAGAGGGCAATGCCCAGCATCAGCAGGTTATAGCTACTCCACAGCCAACCCAAATTTAAGCCCTTCCACTCTGGGGCCAGTTCGGTCCCCCAGCCGCCATGCATCATACACATTCCCAAATTCAACCAAAGGCTGATGGCGGTCAGGATGAACAGGATGAGCAACGGCAAAGCCAGATGCCAGTTAAAGGAGTAGCGATCGCGGACGGTGCCCTTCGGGGTAACCTGAAAGCCCTTGGCAAAGGGACGCAGCATGACCTGAATCACGGTCAGAGCCAGGGGAAAGGCCAGCACCAGGGAGTAGATGTCGGCCAGCAGGGCCGACCGAGAACGGTAGTTGAGCCAGGAAAAAACCGACAACTGCACCACATAGTAGGGCAGGAAAAAGTAGAGAATCTCTGCGGTTGACGCCACAACTGGGATGACGCCGAGAAAAGAAAAAGCCAGTGGGATCAGCAGGTAGCCGACTCGGGATAGACTGGTGAA
>Ga0272446_1000832_pt1 | contig 47083 bp, 36 predicted proteins | sample YNPCB0061_FD_194587 | JGI IMG/M metagenome (GOLD analysis project Ga0272446, IMG submission 194587) | Hot spring microbial mat communities from Yellowstone National Park, WY, United States - YNP-CB-006-1 | ecosystem: Environmental > Aquatic > Thermal springs > Hot (42-90C) > Sediment | place...
GCTATCCTATCGGGTGGAGATCTGGGGAAACCCGGTTTCCCCAGACCCCTGCGCAAGGGCTGTGCCCTCCCGCGGGTGGGGGGATGGGGAAACCCGGTTTCCCCATTGCGGGGCGGGGGCGTGGGGAAACCGGGTTTCCCCACACCCCTCGCCGAGGGCTTATTTTCACGTTAGCTTTCCCGCCCGGCGGGCGAAGGATCCGGCGCAGTTCTCGCCTGCCCACGACACCGATCCGGTGCGGATCAGGAGCGCAGTGATGATTGGCAGAAACCGCCTCCAGACCACCCAGGACGTGGTGACCCTCCAGTACGCGAACGGCAAGAGCCTCGCCCGGGCCAGCCTGGGAGCGGGTCGTTTCGCGCCCTATGTCGGCTTTCATATCGAGTCAGGCCGGGATGCCGACCTCGACGAGGCGATGCGGGCGGCGAAGGTCGGGCAGATTGAGATCAAACATCAGCGCCAGGGGGGCGCCGAAGTGGTGCGACACTGGGGGCTGGGCGAACACATCCGCTTCTACCCGGTGACCAGCGGGCCGGTGGCGGCAACCGTGGCGGGCAGTCTGAGCGGGCGCAACCGGCAGCGCACCGCCGAGGCCGGCATCGGGGTGCGCTGGGGCCAGGGCGAGCGCAGCCGGCTGGCGATCCGCGGCTATCTCGATACCCTCGTCCGGGTCGGCTATCTGCGGCTGGTGCAACTCTCGGTGCGCAGCCGCATGACCGATGTGCTCCTGGCGGCCTTGATCGATCACGGGCGGGTCTGCGAGGCCGCCGATGGTCTGGTGGATCGCTCCCGGCACCCGGAGGTGGTGACCTACCACGAGATCGCCCTGCCGCTCGGACCGGGGGAGGAGGAAGAATGGGGCAAGGGCGAGACCGCGTCGGTGGTGCCGTTCCGCAGCATGCACCCCGCCACGATCGATGCCGAGTACCTGCGGGGCGTCTGGCGGCCCGACCAGGTGCACGCCGCCGCCCTGCGCGACTGGGAGAGCATTCAACTCTGGGCCCAGGAGTACGCGACGCAAAGCGAGGAGGGAACGAACGGGGCGCGACCCGCCGAAGAACTGGCCCACACCCTGCCGCACGATGAGGCGGGTTCGCCGTGAACGGGTTTCAGCCGTCCATGCGGCTACGCCGCGCACCAACGGGATGAAAAAAGGTTGTTCCTGGAGGGGCTACGCCTGCCCACACCCTCCCACCGGGTGAGAAGATGGGGAAACCGGGTTTCCCCATCCCCCTGCCTGCGGGCGGCACACCGCCCACACCTTCCTGCGGGTCGGGGCCTGGGTGCGCGGGCCTCTGGCCCGCATCCGCAGACGATGGGGAAACCAGCTTTGCCCATCCCCCTGCTTGAGGGCTACGCCTGCCCACACCCTTCCACCGGGTGAGGAAGATGGGGAAACCGGGTTGCCCCATCCCCCTGCCTGCGGGCGACACACCGCCCACACCTTCCTGCGGGTCGGGGCCCGGGTGCGCGGGCCTCCGGTCCGCATCCGCGCGAGGGCTACGCCTGCCCACACCCTCCCGGGAGGGGCTATGTTCACCTCAAGAGGGACGTTTATCCCGTCTGATCCCCCCGCTGCCGTTTCTGGTCGAGGCGCTGCTCGGCGGCGAGGCGCTCCAGGCCGTAGTCGCTCTGATCGACAAAACGCATCCCGCTTGCCAGCGCCGGGTGAACGGCGCTGATCTCACGAAACATTGCCTGGGCGATCTTCCGATACGTAGGGTGACCCTGGCGCGCGCTGCGCAGTTCGATCAGATGGTAGGCCTCGCGCAGGTTGAGCTTGACGCGCCAGCGTATCCGGAAGGCGAAGGGCACGGCATATTGAGCTTCGTTCGGGAAATCGGCGCGCATCGCCGCGAATACCTCGGCGGCCCGTTCCAGGGCGGCGCGGTACATCTGCGCCACGCCGATGGCCTCCAGCTCCGGCGGCACGACAAAGCCATGCTCCGTCGTGAAATGCTGCCGCTCCTGGGTAAGCACGCGGTGGCGCTGCAGGTCACGGTATGCGCCAATGTCGGCCAGGATGTCGAAGGTGTAGTATGGTTCCTCGAAGGCTCGCCCGGGGCGATGAAAACGGGTTCTGCGCTCGCCGATGGCGGCTTCGATGATGGCGATCCGCTCAGCCTCGGGCATGGCCGCAACCGCTTCCTGCACCGTCGCCAGCGGCGCGTCCAGGTGCGGGTACAGCATCGCCGCCACGGCCTTGATCTCGGCCTGCGGGTCGTAATCAACGAGCCGGACCGCCACGTCGTCTCGCGATGACGCGGGGAGGTCGAGCCGGGCGGCAAGGGCGGCCACGCGCTCGCGGGTCGTGGCGAGGTAGGTTGCGTAGTCGCGCCCGCGCTCGCTTCTGGCGCGCTTGACGAAGGCGGGGATCACCTGGTCCAGTTCGGCCTGCATCGCCTGGCCGAGTTGCCGGGCCTCGGCAAACGGCGCCGCAGCCAGTTTGATGAGCAGGTATTCGAAGGCGCGGCCGTTGCCGAACAGTCCTACATTTGTGCGGGTGGCCATCGGCAGCAGACCGCGCAGCAGGTCGAAGGACTTGGCCCGGATGGCGCTGGCATGGGCGCGCTGCGATGTCTCCGGGTCGCGCGGGAACTGGGCCTGTAACCAGGTCTGCACCGGGGCGAGCAGGGCGCTGTAGGTGCTGAACAGGTTGTCCATCGCCGCGGTGAAGCGCGCGGCGTAGGGCGAGGCCATCAGTGCAGGCTCGCGCAGGTAGGCGTATCCATCGGGCCCCGGCAGGTCGAAGCGCACGTAGCGGGTGGACTTCTCGAGCGGCGACAGCCCAAGCCGGCTGTCTTCCAGCAGCTTGGCGGCGATGTTGCTTACGCCCTCGCAGGCGATGTGCGCGCCGCCGAGTTCGGCCACCGAGTCGTCGCCGTAGCCGATGAGCACCCGGTCGTAGAACGCCTCGGCCTCCCTGGCGGCGACCAGTTGCGCGGCGGGGTCGGCGCCGGCCCCGGCCACGAGGGCGTGGAAGCCGGATTCCGGCACGCTCATGAATTCGTCGAGCAGCAGGCGCCGCAGGCTCCTGGGGCTGCGGCTGTAGCGCGAGAAGAGGGCGCCCTTGACGACCTCCGGCAGATTGCGCAGGCAGAAGATCGGTCGCTCGGTATTGGTCACGAACGGCTGCAACAGCGCCGTCTCCTGAGGGGTGAAGCGTTCCGTGCTATCTTCAAACATCTGATGGCTCCTGAAACCTATGAGCAGCGAGCCGGTGTATTGTACGGCCTGCACGCCTCATGCGTCCATAGGCCCGCCCGCGCCCGCTCTCCCCACACCCCTGCCCGCGGGAGGGTCTGGGAGGGCTACGCCCTCCCAGCAAGAACCGTTGTGCTCACACCCTCACCCCGCCGATTTTTGTGCAAAGTATACAAATCAAAAGCCCTTCAGGTTGTTGATTTTGCACAAGACATCCGCTATACTACGTATGCACAGCGGCGTTAGCGCCGCGCCCCGGCACCGGCAATGGGGCCGTCAACGGGAGTCATAGAAGAAGCGCACTACCTGGAGGAGGGATCACAATGCGCAACGGCAATCTCGAAAACATCACGGTTGAACAGGTCGTCCAGAAGCTCCCCGAGGCCCGCAGCTTCCTGCGCGAGGCGCGTATCGATAGGACCAGCACGCTCACCCTGCGGGAGGCCGCCGCGGCTGTCTCGATGGAGAGCGACGAACTGCTGGCCCAGATCGAGGATCGTCTCCGCCGCGCGGCCCGGCGCGCCCCGGCCCACGTCGAGCAGGCCGAGGGCAATCTGGCGCTCGCCTGATCGCGCGCGCTGGACGCGCGGTCCATCACGGATAGCTATCATGTAGAACGCCTGGGAGGGCTGCGCCCTCCCAAACCATTCAGCGGGCGGGGTGTGGGGAAACCAGATTTTCCCATACCCCGCCCGCTGGCCTATGTTCACGTGCGACGGTCATGCGCATGGCGCCCAACGCCCAATGACCATGCCCTGGGAGCGCGGGCGTCCCGCCCGCATCGCGTCTCCGCGGGCACGGTGACCGCCCCTTCCCTGACCCGCCCCCGCCGGGGGCGGGAACCCGGCGCCTCCCCCCAGCGGGAGGAGGCCGGGAGGGGGGACTGAACCCGGCGAACGATAGTCACCGCAGCCGTCCATGCGGCTGCGCCGCACCCCGACGGGATGAACATACGATTGTTCCTGGGAGGGCTGCGCCCTCCCAGACCCTTCCACCGGGTGGGGGTCTGGGGAAACCCGGTTTCCCCAGACCCCTGCTCGAGGGCTTTGGCCTCCCAAACCTTCCCGCGGGAGCCGTTGCCGCCGACTTGACGATTTTCTCACCGGTTATGCATTGACGCCGTAATACCGGTGGAGTATACTCGCCCGTGGCGTCCTGGCCGGGGCGCATGTTTATTTGCCTGCACACGGAGCATAGCGCATGGCAGCACCGGAGACCGAACCGCGATCCTTTTCGCCTCTGCGCCTCTTTTTTACCGGTTTCGCGATGGGTATCGCCGATCTGATCCCCGGCGTTTCGGGCGGCACCATGGCGTTTATCCTGGGCATTTATGAACGCCTGCTGGCGGCGATCAAGGCCTTCAATCTGAACCTGCTGCGGCTGATCGGGCGGTTCCGCTGGCGCGAGGCGCTGGCTCAGGTTCCCTGGGGCTTTCTCATCCCCCTCGGGTTGGGGATCGGCGTGGCGGTCATCTCGATGGCCCGGGTGATGCGCTACCTGCTCGAGAACCAGCCGGTGTTCCTCTTTTCGTTCTTCTTCGGTCTGATTCTGGCCTCGATTATCGCCGTGGGAGCGACGGTGCGCTGGCGACCCTCGTCGGCGGCGGCACTGCTGGTCGGCTCGGTGGGCGCGTACGTCCTCGTCGGCCTGGTGCCCCTGACTATGCCCCACGACCCGATCACGCTCTTCTTCAGCGGCGCGGTAGCGATTATGGCCATGATCCTGCCGGGCATCTCCGGTTCGTTTATCCTGCTGATCCTGGGCCAGTACGCCTACGTGCTCGACGCGGTCTCCGATCTGAACCTGCTGGCGATCATCCCGGTGGCCCTCGGCGCCGTGGTGGGTCTGCTGGGCTTCGTGCGCCTGTTGAGCTGGCTGCTCCGGCATTACCATCATGTCACCGTGGCGGTGCTGATGGGCTTCATGGTGGGCTCGCTACGCAAGATCTGGCCGTGGAAGGAAGTGCTGGAAACCACCCTCGACCGCCACGGCGAGGTGATCCCGCTGCGGGAGCGGAACGTGTTCCCCCAGGTTGCGGCCCCGGAGTTCTGGGTGGCTCTGGCGATTGCCGTGGCGGGCTTCGTGCTGTTGAGCGTCATTGATCACCTGCAGACGGGCAGCAATCCCGTCTTGAGCTGGACGGGGTGGGGCCAGCGCGCGCCGGCGCTGCGTGACGAGGGCGCCGCAGCGGGAAAGCCTGGTTCCGCCGCCTCCTCGTGACCGGTCCATAGAAGAGGCGCCGAAAAACGTAACCCCCACCCAAGGTAAGGCGTATGCCCCCGGCGCACGCGACCATCTGCCCCCGATGCGGTGAGGAACTCCCCCCTGGCGCGCCGCGCTTCTGTATCCACTGCGGCGCGCAACTGCTCCCGCGCGCCCCCGATCCTGATCCGCCCGAGCCGCTGCTCCCGGCCACCGGCGCCACGGTGAAGCTGGCCAACGCCAGCGTGCCGCAGGAGGTGATCGGCGGCACGGTGCGGCTGCCCGTCTCGGGGGCCACCCCGCCGGGGCTGTGGGAGGGCGACGCGCCGCCTGGCCCCGCCGATGTCATCGCCATCTATCCGCCCCTGCGGGCCGTGCGCGGCGGCTGGAGCGGGCTGGTCGGGCGGGGCTGGGAGGCCGCGGGCCACACCGGGAAGGGGAATGACGTCATCTATCACTTCCACGCGCCGGTGCGCTGGTTCCCCGCCCCGGGGCGCGGTGGCGGCCTTACGCTGCTGGTGGAGGTTGTCGCCAACTCGAGCGCGATGTATGGCCGCCAGCGGCGCGGTTTTCGCTTCGGGCTGCGCCGCGACGGGCCGATGCGCGTGGCCCGGGCCGCCTGGTTCGATGCCCACGAACGCCCCTTGCCCCAGCAGCCGTTGCCGCAGATCCAGATCATGGCCCCGCCGCGGATTCCCCGCGTGTCCGACATCGACGAACGGCCCCTGGAACTCGACGCGCGCTCGGCGGCCGAATGGGCCACGGGGTCACAGGCCCGCGGCGCCTACCGCCTCTACCGCGACACGCTGGCGCAGGAGCATACCCCCGTCGGGCGGGGGATCACCCTGGTGCCGTTGCGCGAGGGGCGCGAAGGCGGGCGGCCCTGGTGGCATCGCTTGCTGCCCGGCGTCATTCCCCAGCGCTTCCGCGCGCGCCTGGAACACCCCTTTACCTGCGACCTCGAGGAATGGCCCCGGCGTCTGGAAGCCATCCGCGCCGAAGCGCGCGGTCTGGGTCTCGACCTCGACCCGGCGCAGGCCGCCGAGTGGTGGCTGGACCGCTACGGGTACGATGGCGTGGTCTTCACCGGGGCGCATCAACGGTACGACGCGGCCCAGGTGGTGATCGTCTTCCGCCGCGGCCAGTTGGCGCGGATTGTGGATTGAGGGTCGGGTCGGCGCTCCTGCTATAATGAAGGTATGAAGCGTCTGACGGTCATCGCGCTCATTGCCGTAACCCTGGTCGCCTGTAGCCGGCAGCCCGCTGTCACCACGCCGGCCATCCCACCGGCGGGCGGCGCGCTGATCGCCACCGAGAGCCGGTTGATTGACCAGGGCCATGGCGCCCCCGCGAGCGGCGCCCCGGCCCCCGATTTCAGCTACACCCTTCCTGACGGAACGACGGTGCGGTTGAGCGATCTGCGCGGCACCCCGGTCGTGCTCAACTTCTGGGCCACCTGGTGCCTGCCCTGCGTGGAAGAGATGCCCATCCTGCAGGCAGCCTACGTCGCCGCCGAAGGGAAGCTGGCAGTGCTGGGGGTGAACCGCAATGAACTGCCGGCGGCAATTGCCCGCTTCACGGCAACCACCCCGGTCACGTTTCCGCTGATCGCGAATATCGGCGGCGACATCGGCGACCGCTACGCGGTGAACAGCCTGCCCGTCACCTTTTTTATTCGTCGCGACGGCACGATCAGCACCCGGCACATCGGGGCGCTGAACGAGCGCGCGCTCGCGGAACAGCTCGAGGCTCTCGAATGAGCGCACCTTCCCCCGATGAAGTCATTCGCATCGCCCAGCAGCGCATGGGCGAGCTCCGGGCCGCCGAGGCGCGCGTGGAGGCGCGTCGCGAGCGCCCCTGGCGCTGGTTCTTCGGCGCGCTCGTCGCCGTGCTGCTGGCGGCCCTGTTCTTCTGGCCCGGCGCGCCCCTGGAATGGAAGATGTACGCCGTGGTCCACGGCATCTGCGCCCAACAGCACAACATCTTCCTCGGCAACCTGCAGTTCCCCCTCTGCGCCCGCAACAGCGGCATCTACCTCAGCTTCATGCTCACGCTGCTCTCCATCTACGTCCTTGGCCGTGGGCGCGCCGGGGGCCTGCCGCCCTGGTCCATCGTGGCGACCCTGCTGCTCTTCGTGGCCCTCATGGCCGTAGATGGCTTCAACTCGCTGTTCGTGGACCTGGGGCGGCCGCACCTCTACACGCCGGATAATTTCCTCCGCACGCTTACCGGCATGGGGATGGGCGTCTTTATTGCGGTGCTGCTGCACATCATCCTGGTGAAGAGCCTGCGCAAGGACGTGGATGACCGGCAGCCGGTGCTGCGAAACTGGTGGGAACTGGCGGGGATCGTTGCCGTCAATCTGCTGGCCCTGGCGGCCATCTACGGCAATCTGAGCCTGATGTTCTGGCCGCTGGCCTTTCTGGCCTTCTTCGGCATCACCGGGGTGCTCTACCTGGTGGCCCTGTTGCTCACCAGTCTGGTGATGGGCTACGAAGGCGCGGTGACCGACCTGCGGCAGCTTGCCCGCCCGGCGGTGGTGGCGGTGATCCCCACGCTGCTCATTCTGGGGAGCATGTCGTGGCTGCGCTTCTGGCTGGAGGGGCTGGGGCTGGGTCTCTGAATTGGGAGGGCTGCGCCCTCCCAGACCCTCCTGCGGGCGGGGGCATGGGGAAACCCGGTTTCCCCATGCCCCTGCGTGCGGGCTGCGCCCTCACCTTCCCGTGCGCAGGGGCATGGGGAAACCCGGTTTCCCCATGCCCCTGCGTGCGGGCTGCGCCCTCCCAGACCCTCCCGCGGGCGGGGTCGGCGTGGGGAAACCCGGCTTCCCCATGCCCCTGCGCACGGGCTGCGCCCTCCCACACCTTCCTGCGGGCGGGGGTCTGGGTAAACCGCGTTCCCCCAGACCCCCGCGCAAGGGCTGCGCCCTCACCTTCCAGGGGGCGGGGGCGTGGGGAAACCCGGTTTCCCCAGACCCCTCCTCCGAGGGACTATGCTCACGCTAGATGTAATACATCACCGACCCGGCGCGTTGCCGCTTGCGCTGGCAGAGGTCATCGAGGGTGGTACGGCCGAGGATGGCTTCGATCTGCGCCCGCAGTTCGCTCCAGACCTCATCGATCAGGTCGTGGTCCTCGGGCACGCCGGGGACCAGATCCTCGCGCGTTCCGTCGCCGGGGAGCAACGGCCCTTCGAGGGCGATGAGCACATCGCGCAGGGTGATCGTCTCGGGGGAACGGGCGAGCATGTGCCCGCCCTGCGGGCCGCGCAGGCTTTCGATCAGCCCCGCGCGGCGCATAGTGATCAGTAACTGGTTGAGATAATTAATGGGTATACCCTGGCGCCTGGCGATGTCTTCGCTCTGCACCGGTCCCTTGCCGTAGCGCTGCGCAAGGTCGAACAGCGCGCGCAGACCGTAATCGCCCTTGCTGGAGATGCGCATGGTGTGGCTATAGTAGAGCAAATTGCTCAAGAATACTGACTGTATGGTACCATTGCGGCGCCGGGGTGTCAATACAGCCTCACCCGGTGGGAGGGTCTGGGCACAGCCTGGCCCCATCCGAGAGGGGCGTGGGGAAACCGGGTTTCCCCACGCCCCGCCCGTAGAAGGGAACCGGGCACTTCCCCCCAGCGAGGAGAGGCGGGGGGGCGGAACCCTGCGAACGGCGAATCCCCTACGAACCCTATCTACCGCACGAAGAGCCGATCAATTGCATCGGCCAACTGGCGCAGGTTGGTGACCTCGTGCAGCGCGTCGCACATCGGCGCGTAGCGGTAGATGTCGCTGCTGAGGGAGCCGGGGTCGTACACCCCCCACTTCCAGCGCTCCTCCGTCGCGAACCAGACCACCCGCCGCGCCCGGCGGCAGATCTGCTCGAAGGCTTCCAGGTTGGGGTCGTTCTCATTGTTGCGCGCGTCTCCCAGCACGATGACCGTGGTGCGATGGTCCACCGCGCTGAGATGGTCGCGCACGAACTGGCCCAGGGCGCTGCCCAGGTCGGTGCTGTAGCTGCGCGTGGGCCGGATCTCGCGCAGCACCCGCTCGATCGCCTCCTCAGGACGCGACTCGGCGAAGTACATGGTCATGTCGTAGAGGCGGTCAATGAAGGCGAAGGAGCGGGTGCGGCTAAGCTGGTCGTGCAGGGAGTAGATCATCAGCAGCATGAAGGTCATCACATGCTGCGTGGAGACGCTCCGGTCGCAGAACACCACCAGTTTGGGCTTCAGGTGGCGCTTCCGGTGCCTGACCACCATGGGCACCCCGCCGAAGCGCTGGTTGGTGCGGATGGTATGCTTGGCATCGAGGGTTCCCATCTTGCCGCGCCGCTGCCGCAGGGCGAGGCGGGTGCGCAGGCGGGCGGCCAGGCGATTGACGATCTTGCGCATATCGGCCAGATCGCACTCGTCGAGGCGCTCGAAGGGGCGGTCGAGCAATTCGGCCTCGGAACGCTGCCGGGGGCGGGCGCGCCCCTCGCCGCGGGCCATGTCGGCCATGTCGCGGGCCACCTCCTGGCCGATCTGCTCGGCGAGGGCCTGCTGGTTCTCACGGGCGGCCTGCTCAATCGCCCGCAGGGCCTCCTCGGCCATGCCCTGCTGGCGCAACTGCTCAAGCAGCTCGCGCAGGGCCTGTTCGAGCTTGTTGAACTGCAGCTCGCGCAGGGCCTGGCGGGTCATCCACTCGCGGTAGCGCTGGTTGCTCATCGTCGGCGGCCCCGTCTGGCCGAGCATGGCCCGCAGCTCCTGGCCGGACATTGGCTCGCCGGTGACCATGGAGCGGAACAGATCGGCCAGGTGCCGGGGGTTGAGCTGGGCGAGCATCTGCTGGAGTTGTCGCAGCAATTGCTCGCGCTGCTCGTCGGAGAGCTGGCCGCCGCCGGCCGGTTGCAGCGGCGGCGGCGCCTCCCTGCCGAAGTAGAGCGGAAACAACTCCTGATAGGTGCCGAAATCCTTCGCGTCCTTGATCAGGCTGGTCTGGAGGGCCAGGCGAAAATGGTCGCGATTGGTGATGCCAGCCTGCTCGACGGCGCGCATGGCGTCGGCGGTCTCGGCCAGGCTGATCCGCACCCCGGCAGCGCGCAGGGCGGCAATAAACTCAGTGATGCGACGATCCATGCTCACTCCGATCGTGCGGTATCAATTCGTCCATTCGCCGCCCCGGTAGCCGCCCCGGGGCCGGTCGGGCCGGTCGGGGCGCTCGGGCCGGTCGGGGCGCTCGGGCCGGTCGGGGCCGCCTTGCAGGGCGCGGCGGGCGCGTCGAATGTCGCTCTCGTACTTGAGCAGCACGCTGAGCGTCGTATCGAGGGTGGCCTTGTCGAGCTGGCGGCTGTTCAGTTCCACCAGCGCCCTGGCCCAGTCGAGCGTTTCACTGACGCTGGGATGCTTCTTCAGGTCCATCTCGCGGAGCCGCTGCACCAGTTCCACCGCCTGCCGCGCCAGGCGCGGGGCCAGGCCGGGCACCTTGAGTTGCACCACCCGCAGCTCATTTTCCAGGTCGGGGTAATCAATATGGATGTAGAGGCAGCGGCGCTTGAGGGCCTCGCTCAACTCGCGGGTATTGTTGGAGGTCAGCAGCACCGTGGGCATGTGCCGGGCCTTGATGGTGCCCAGTTCGGGCACGGAGACCTGGAAATCGCTGAGCACTTCGAGGAGAAAGGCCTCGAACTCGGCATCGGCCCGGTCAATCTCATCGATCAGGAGCACCACCGGGCGCTCGCTGGTCAGCGCCCGGAGCAGGGGGCGCGGGAGCAGAAAGCGTTCGGAGAAGAAGACATCTTCTTCGCCTGCCAGGCGGTCGGCGGCCTCGCGTAACGTCTTCGCGTCGCCGAGCAGATCGCTCAACTTCTCCCGCAGCAACTGGGTGTAGAGCAACTGCTTGGCATACTCCCACTCGTAGAGCGCCTTGGTCTCGTCGAGTCCCTCGTAGCACTGCAAGCGGATCAACTCGCGGCCGGTCGCGCCGGCCCAACTCTTGGCCAGTTCAGTCTTGCCGACCCCGGCCGGCCCTTCGGCGAGCAGGGGTTTGCCGAGCTTATCGGCCAGGAACATGGCCGTGGCAATCTCGTCGGAGGCAATATACTGCTGGGTCGCCAGCAGGTCGCGCACGTCGCTGATGGAGGTGAGCATGCCGTTGGATGCCTTTCTGTCGAAGTGATACCGGGCTCCCACCCGGTGGGAGGGTTTGGGAGGGCACAGCCCTCCCAAGAGGAACCTCTGTTTATCCCGTCGGGGTGCGGCGGTGCCGTGTGGACGACTGACGCGAACATCGTTCGCCGCGTTCAACCCCCCTCCCAGCCTCCCCCCAGCGGGGGGGGAGCCGGGTTCCCGCCCCCGGCGGGGGAGGGTCAGGGAAGGGGCGGTCACCGTGCCCGCGGAGCCGTGGCGCGGGCGGGACGCCCGCGCTCCCAGGTCATGTTCATCGCGGCGGTATGTGCCATGCGCATGACCGTCTGACGTGACCATGGGGGAACCAGGTTCCCCCATACCCCCGCCCATGGGAGGGCGCAGCCCTTGCGCAGGGGGGATGGGGAAACCGGGTTTCCCCATCTCCCGCCCATGGGAGGGTTTGGGAGGGCGCAGCCCTTGCGCAGGGGGATGGAGAAACCGGGTTTCCCCATCCCCCCGCCCGCGGAGGGCAGAGGCGGGCGCCGTCCTCAAACAGGGGGGATGGGGAAACCGGGTTTCCCCATCCTTCGGCCGGTAAGAAGGTTTGGGAGGCGCCGCCCTCCCAGGAAGCACCGTATCATCCAATCGGTGTGCGGCGCAGCCGCACGGGCATCTGACGTGGATAACAGGGAGATCTGATTGTCAGTATACCATGATGCCGCCTGCCGCGCCGGAGTTGTGACCCGGAAAATCGGGTGGTATAGTGAGAGGTAAGGATATGGGGAAACCGGGTTTCCCCATCCCCCTGCTCCAGTCGAACCGTGGCACGCCCGGCAATCGAACATCCGCACATGAAAGTTCCCCGCTACCGCGCCGTCCTGTTCGATCTGGACGGCACGTTGACCGACCCGTACGTTGGCATCACCCGCACCTTTGTGCATGCGCTCGAGCGCCTGGGCGTCAACCCGCCCGACGATACGACGCTGCGCTCGTGGATCGGGCCGCCGCTGCACGACAGTTTTCGCGCCTACCTGGGCGACGAAGAGCTGGCCATGCGCGGCGTGTGCGCCTATCGCGAACGCTACCAGGCGATCGGGATGTACGAGAACCGGGTCTATCCGGGCATTCCCGATGTGCTGCGCGACCTGCGGGCGGGGGGATGCCACCTGGTTCTGGCCACCTCCAAGCTGCACAGTGTGGCCGAGGCAATCCTCGACCACTTCGGCCTGACCGGCTACTTCGACGCCTCCTTCGGGGCCTCGCCCGACGCCAGCCTCAGCGCCAAGGCGGATATCATCGCCGCGGCGCTCGCCCCTATGCGACCCGAGGAGCGCGCGTCTTGCGTGATGGTCGGCGATACCGTCTACGATGTGGTCGGGGCGCGGGCCAACGGCATCCCCTGCATCGCCGTCACCTACGGCTATGGCGCCCGCGAGGCGCTTGAAGCCGCCGGACCCGACGCGCTGGCCCAGAGCGTCGGTGAGTTGCGCAAGCTGTTGGGATTGTAGATTTTTGATTTTTGATTTTGGATTGGGGTGGCTGGATGGGCACGATATGGGGCTTCAGTGCCAGGGGTTGCTCCATCACCTCTTGAGGTGAAAATGGGGGAACCAGGTTCCCCCAGACCTCCGTCCGCGGGAGGGTCTGGGAGGGCGCAGCCCGCACGCAGGGGCATGGGGAAACCGGGTTTCCCCCTCCCCTCACCTACGCTCGTGTCCCGTCAATAACCGGCAATCAAGAAATCTCCGATCAAGACCATGCCTCTCCCCACCATCGAAGAGTACCCCGAACGCTACCGCTTTCGCTTCTGTCCGCGCTGCGCCACGCCGCTAGAGGTCGCGCAGATGTTCGACATGCGCCGGCAACGCTGCCCGGCGTGCGGCTGGGTCCACTATCCGCTGCCGAACCTCGCCTCGACGGTGGTCATTTTTCACCAGGGCGGCGTGGTGCTGGTGCAGCGCGACATCGAGCCTGACCGGGGGATCTGGCACCTGCCGATCGGCCATGTTGAGTACGGCGAAGATCCTGCCGATGCGGCCATTCGCGAAGGCGAGGAGGAAACCGGCCTGCGCCTCGGCCCGCCGCGCTTTCTCACCTACACCCACAGCCCCTCGTATGGCGATCCGCGCATGTTCTACATCGTCTTCAGTTTCGTCGCCGATGCTGTCGGCGGCGCGTTAACCGGCAGTCATGAGGGGCGCCACACCCGCGTGGCGCCCCTCGATGAACTGCCGCCGCTCAAATGGACCAGCCAGCAGGCCGCCATCAACGCGCTCCGCGCCAGCCAGGGGCGCTGAGCTTTCTGGCCCTCGAGCGTATCTGTAAAACCTACGGCGCCACGCCGGTGCTGCGCGATGTGAGCCTGGACGTGCCGGCGGGCGCCATCGCGGCGCTCCTCGGCCCTTCGGGGTGCGGCAAGACGACCCTGTTGCGCATCGTGGCCGGGCTGGAGCCGGCGGAGAGCGGGACGGTGCGCGTGGCGGGCGAGGCGGTTGACGGCGTGCCGCCGCACCTGCGGGGCTTCGGGCTGATGTTCCAGGATTACGCCCTCTTTCCGCACCTGGACGTGGCCGGCAACGTGGCCTTCGGGCTGCGCGGTCTGGCGCGGGCGGAACGCGAGCGCCGCGTCGCCGAACTGCTCGACCTGGTGGGCCTGCAGGGCTACGGCGCGCGGCGGGTCTACGATCTGTCGGGCGGGGAACGGCAGCGCGTGGCGCTGGCGCGCGCCCTGGCCCCGCGCCCGCGCCTGTTGATGCTCGACGAACCCCTGGCCGCCCTCGACCGCACCCTGCGCGAGCGGCTGCAAGATGAACTGCGGAGCATCCTGCGCGCCGTGGGGGTCACGACGCTATATGTCACCCACGACCAGGAAGAGGCCTTCGCCCTGGCCGATCTGGTGGCGCTGCTGAATGCGGGGCGCGTCGAGCAGATCGGCGCGCCGGAGACCATCTACCGGCAACCGGCGAGCGCATGGGCCGCTCGCTTCCTCGGGTTGGGCAACATCCTCAGGGGAACCTTCCGCGCCGACGGGCGGGTGGAGACGCCCCTGGGACCGCTGGCGTGCCGCGCGGCGGCGGAGGTGCGCGCGGGCCAGGCCGTGGCTGTGGTCATTTACCCCGACGCGGCGCAGACAAACGGCGAGGGTGAGGGCAGTTGGATCACGGGAACGATCGGCGAGGCGCAGTTCCGGGGCCGGGTCTACCGGGTCGAACTGCGCTCCGCCGCAGGGCTGCGGTTGACGTTTGAACTGGAGGCGCCACCGGGCGCCCCGGGCGCAACGGTGGGGCTGCAGCTCGCCCCGAAGGGTGTGTATGCGCTCCCCGAGGGGTGAGGATGGCGCGCAGAGAGCCAGGCTCTCACGACGCAGGCGCTTTGAAGGCCAGCAACACCACCCCAAGCTCCTGTTCCAGAGCTTTGAGCCGCTGAAGTTGATCCTCGCTCAAGGGGGCGAAGGGACTATCGGCCTGGTAGGCCACGATCACGCTGCCCAGTTCCTGCTCCAGTTTCTGCAGACGTTCAAGGCCATCCTCATCCAGGGTTGCGGGCCGTACGGTAGGGGGAAGCATAGCAGGCGCTCCTTTCTATCGCGATGCGTGGTCTCTCAAGCATTATACTCCTTAGGCACGGTTCAAACGCACGTGAACATAAGCCCTCGGAGCGGGAGGGTTTGAGAGGGTGTAGCCCTCAAGCAGGGGGGATGGGGCAACCAGGTTTCCCCATCCCCCCGCCCGCAGGAGGGTTTGGGAGGGTGTAGCCATCCCAGGAACAACCTGGCACATACGGCGCCGCAGCCCCCCTCCCAACCTCCCCCCGCTGGGGGGAGGAGCCGGACTCCCTCCCCCGCTGGGTGAAGGCTAGGGAGGGGCCGTCACCTTCGTTGAAAAATATTGGCCTGGAACTGGTTCACACCCACGTTCCGGGTGGAGCACGGGTTCCCATGGCTCCGGGGAAAAATGTGCCCTCTGGAGGGTCTACTTTCGCATCCACGGCACATGTGGTATCATGCGCACGTTCATGACGCGCTGCATATAACCCCGGTTTATCGCCCCGGTCAAGGAGGACCCGATGCAGGACCAGTTCAAGCGTGTCGCCGTCATCGGCGCCGGTACGATGGGCGCTGCCATCGCCGGCCTGGTTGCCGGCGCCGGCCTGCCCGTACTGTTGCTTGATGTTCCGCCCGACAAGCTTACCCCGGAAGAAGAGGCAAAGGGGCTGACCCTCCAGCACCCCGCCGTTCGTAATCGCATCGTGCAGAGTGGCTATGAGCGCATGCGCAAGGCGCGCCCGTCGAACCTCTTCAGCGAGCGCACCGCCGAGTTGATCACCCTGGGCAACACCGAGGACGACTTCGCGAAGATCGCCGATTGCGACTGGATCGTCGAGGCGATCATCGAGCAACTCGGCCCCAAACAGGCGCTGATGGCGCGTCTGGAGGCCATACGCAAGCCGGGGGCCATCATCACCACCAACACCTCCGGCATCCCCATCGCCCTGATCGCCGAGGGCCGCAGCCCCGAGTTCAAGCGTCACTTCTTCGGCGCGCACTTCTTCAACCCGCCGCGCTACCTCAAGCTGCTCGAACTCATCCCCGGCGACGATGCCGACCCCGCCGTGGTGGCCGCCTTCCGCCGCTTCGCCGAGGACCGCCTGGGCAAGGGTGTGGTGATCTGCAAGGATCGCCCCAACTTCATCGGCAACCGCATCTTCTCCTACGCCGGCCAGGTGGTGCTCAACTACGCCCTGGCGCATGGGTACACGGTCGAGGAGGTCGACGCGCTCACCGGGCCGCTGATCGGGCGCCCCAATACGGCCAGTTTTCGCCTGCTCGACCAGGTCGGGGTAGACGTGATGCACTACGTCGCCTCGAACCTCTACAAGGCCATCCCCGACGATGAGAGCCGCGAGGTCTATCGCGAGAACGACTTCCTCGAGCGCATGGTGGCCGGCGGCAAGCTGGGCCGCAAGGTCGGCCAGGGCTTCTACAAAGAGGTGCGCCAGGGCGACAAGCGCGAGTTCTGGCCCCTTGACCTGGCGACGCTCGAGTACGTGCCCCCGCAGGGAACCGCCAGTGTGGACGGGCTGATCGAGGAGGCCAACAAGATCAAAGGCCTGCCGGAGCGCCTGCGCTTCCTGCTGCGCCGCAGCGCCGAACGGCCCGACGACCGCGGCGCGGCCCTGGTAGCGGAAGCCCTCCTGCCGATGATGGCCTACGCCGCGCGCCGCCTCCCCGAGATCGCCGATAGCGTCGCCGATGTGGACAATGCCATCCGCTGGGGCTTCGCCCACCAGATGGGGCCGTTCCAGATCTGGGATGCCCTGGGCCTGGCCGAGACCGCCGATCTGATGCGCTCGCGGGGCCTGGAACTGCCGGCCTGGGTGGAGCAGTTGGCAAAGGGCGACGCGCGCTTCTACCAGCAGGAGGCCGATGGCGCCCAGGCGGCGTACAACGTCACCACCGGCCGCCACGAGATCATCGAGCGCGACCCGCGGGCAATTGACCTGGCCGCGCTCAAGGAGGCCGGTAAGCTGGTGCATGGCAACGCCGCTGCCAGCCTGGTCGATCTGGGCGACGGCGTATTGTGCCTGGAACTCCATTCCAAAGCCAATACCATTGGTGGAGCGGTGATTGAAATCATCCTGGCGGCGGTCGAGGAACTCAAACAAGATCGCTGGGTCGGGATGGTGGTCGGCAATCAGGGCGCGCGCTTCTCTGCCGGCGCTGACCTGAACGACTTCGGCGCAGCCGTCGAGGCCGGCGCCTGGGAGGATCTCGAAGAACTGCTCGGCCTCGTCCAGCAGGCCTATCAGGCCCTGCGCCATAATCCCAAACCGGTCGTGACCGCGCCCTTCGGGCAGACCCTGGGCGGCGGGGCCGAACTGGCGATGCACGGCACAGCCGCAGTGGCGGCCGCCGAGACCTACATGGGCCTGCCCGAGTTCGCCGTCGGGTTGATCCCCGGCTGGGGCGGTTGCAAGGAACTCAACCGGCGTATTATTGCCGAAGCGGCCCGCAGCGGGGGCGATACGCTCAAGGCCTTCCAACAGGTGTTCGAGACCATCGCCCTGGTCAAGGTCGCCACCAGCGCCCACGAGGCTCGCGAACTGGGCTTCCTGCGCCCTACCGATCGCATCGTCTTCAATCAGGACTATCTGCTGGGTGAGGCCAAACGCGAGGTGCTGCGCCTGGCAGCCGAGGGGTACCTGCCACCTTCCAGCACCAGGACATGCTACGCCCTGGGGCGCGACGGTCTGGCCGCTGCGCGGATCGCCATCTACCAACTGGCCCAGGGCGGGTATGCCACCGAATACGATACGGTCATTGCTGATAAACTGGCCTACATCCTCTGCGGCGGCGATCTGAGCAGCCCCCAGTTCGTTGATGAGGCCTACATCATGCACCTGGAGCGCGAGGCGATTCTGGCCCTGCTCAAGGACGAGCGCACTATGGCGCGCGCCCGGCATATGCTGGAGACCGGCAAGCCGCTGCGGAATTAGTCGCCCCCACCGGTCGGCCATAAGGAGAAGAGATCTATGCGAGAAGCTGTCATCGTAAGCGCGGCGCGCACGGCCGTGGGCAAGGCCCCCCGGGGGACGCTGCGCACCGTGCGCCCTGACGAACTGGCGGCCGTGGTGGTCAAGGCGGCCATTGAGCGGACGCCAGGGCTGGACCCACGGGAGGTCGAGGATGTGATTATGGGCTGCGCCATGCCCGAGGGGGAACAGGGCATGAACCTGGCGCGCATCGCCGCCCAGCGCGCCGGCCTGCCCGATACGGTCTGCGGCGTGACGATCAATCGCTTTTGCGCCTCGGGCCTGCAAACTATCGCCACGGCAGCCCAGCAGATTATGATGGGTCAGGCGGAGGTGATCGTCGCCGGGGGCGCGGAGAGTATGAGTATGGTGCCGATGGGCGGCAACAAGTTCGCGCCCAACCCCTACCTGGCCGTCCACGACCCGGCCGTTTACCTGGGCATGGGCCTCACCGCCGAGAACGTCGCTCGCGACTTCAAGATCAGCCGCGAGGACCAGGACGCCTTCGCCCTGAGTTCGCACCAGAAGGCCCTGCGGGCCCAGCAAGAGGGCCGTTTCGCGCCGGGGATCGTGCCGGTCGAGGTGGAGCTTGTGGAACTCGATGCCGAGGGGCGGCGCGTGGAGCAACGCCTCCGCTTCGACACCGACGAGGGGCCGCGGGCCGACACGTCGGCGCAGGCCCTGGCGAAGCTCAAGCCGGTCTTCGCCGCCAATGGCACGGTCACCGCAGGCAACAGCTCGCAGACCAGCGACGGGGCCGCGGCGGTGGTGGTGATGAGCCGCGAGAAGGCCGAGGCCCTGGGCCTCAAGCCGCGCGCGCGCTTCCTGAGCTTCGCCGTGGGCGGGGTGGCCCCCGAGGTGATGGGCATCGGCCCGGTGGTGGCCGTGCCGAAGGCGCTGAAGCTGGCCGGGCTTAACCTCAGCGACATTGACCTGATCGAGCTGAATGAGGCCTTCGCCGCCCAGGCCCTGGCGGTGATCCGCGAACTGGGCATGGAGATGGAGAAGGTCAATGTCAATGGCGGGGCGATCGCCCTTGGCCACCCCCTGGGTTGCACGGGCGCCAAGCTGACCGTGCAGATCCTCGACGAGCTGGAGCGGCGCGGCGGACGCTACGGCCTGGTCACGATGTGCATTGGCGGAGGCATGGGCGCCGCGGGCATCTTCGAGCGCCTGACGTGAACATGGGGGAACCTGGTTCCCCCATCCCCCCGCCCGCAGGAGGGTTTAGAAGGGCGCAGCCCGTGCGCAGGGGTGTGGGGAAACCGGGTTCCCCCACGCCCCCGCCCGCAGGAGGGTCTGGGAGAGCGCAGCCCCCTGATGTGAACATCGTTCGCAGCGTTCATCCCCCCTCCCAGCCTCCCCCCGCTGGGGGGAGGAGCCGGGTTCCCGCGCTCCCGGGCCGGTTGCATCGGGCGTGGTGCGCCCCGCGCATGGGGCCTGATGTGAACATAGGCTCTCGGAGAGGGGTGTGGGGAAACCGGGTTTCCCCACGCCCCCACCCGCGGGAAGGTAAGGGCGCAGCCCTTGCGCAGGGGTATGGGGAAACCCGGTTTCCCCATACCCTCACCCGGTGGGAGGGTGAGGCTGCGCCTCCGCGTACCCCTCCACCGCGTACGTCCTGTCAATAACTGATCACCACCCGCGTGCCCACATCGGCCCACTCGTAGAGCCACTGGGCGTCGTCGATCCGCAGGTTGATGCAGCCGTGCGAGGGGCGCACGCCGGTGCCATGGTTGTTGTGCCAGTAGGTGCCGTGCAGGGCCACGCCGCCAACCACGTACTGCACCCAGGGGATGTTGGGCACGTTCCAGCACTCGCCGCCCATGCAGCCGAACATGGTCTGCATCTCGTACTTCGCGTAGATAGCGTAGTCGCCGACGGGGGTGTTGAAGCCATCGCGTCCGGTCGCCACGGGCGCGCGAAAGACGAGCAGGTCGCCTTCGTAGGCGCTGAGCCACTGCTCGCTCAGATTGACCTCGATCCGCCGCTCCCAGATCGCCGGATCCCAGGTAAGAGCGCCCTCGAGTTGCGGGACCGGCGCGAGGTTCAGGCCGCGCATCTGGGCCAACTGGCGCCCCAGGTCGCTGAACTGCACCTCGAACAGGCTGCTGAGATCGAAGCCGTTGGCAGCCTGCATGCTCTGGAAGAAGGACGGCAGATCCTCGGGAAAATAGACAAACCTGGCGCGCTCGAAATACTGCACACTGCGCCCATCTTCGTCCACCACCTCGCTGAGGGGATAGCCGAAGATGGGCAACTGGCCGCGACGCTCCCACACGCGGCGAAACTCGCCCCAGAGGCTGTGGCGCGTTTCGGGGAAGTAACGGGCGCCATTCTGGGGATCGTCAATCCCCCCGGGGAAGCCCTGCACCTCGAGGATCTCGCGGCCCAGCAACCCCAGTTGCACCTGGTCGGGCGTGCCGGCGCGCTCCGGGCGGTACTCGAACCGGGCGCGCTCGAAGTACTGGACAATGCGACCCTGCTCGACGAACTCCTCGGTGATCGGATAGCCGAAGACGTGCAACTGCCCGTTGGCGCGCCAGAAGTCGAGAAAGCCGCTGCGATTGCTCAGATGGTGTCCGGTGGCGGGAAAGTAGATGGTCTGCAACAGGGGTAACTGCGCCGGGTCGATGGTGGAACGCTGCTGCGCCGCTGCGGCCCGGAGCGCCGCCTCCCGGGCGCGGGCGGCTTCGACGGCGCTGCGGGCCTCGGCGTAGCTCATGGGGGCGGAAAAATCGGCGGCGGGATGGCGGGCGGCGATGGCGCGCGTCCAGCCCATCCCCGCGCCCAGGAACAACGCGGCGAGCATCAGGACGAGCGCCAGCAGCGAGCGGCGGCTCTGCATACGGTCCTCGCACATGTGTGCGACGTTACACTTTACAGTTGTAAGCATCGCTACGCGACATTTTTTCCATTATATCCAATAAGAACGCAGAATGATAGAGGGTCTGGCATAGATTCAGTGTAAACTTACTGCGGATCACGCCTCACCGGGCACAGGCATGTTTGCGCGGCTGGCGGCCCTCCAGCGGTGGGCGCCGCCGGGGCGCATCGAACTGCCGCCCGACGACGGAGCCGTTTCCGCGCGCGTTGTCGCGCCGGTGATCCGCGCGCATCTGGCCTGCCTGCCGACCCGCCAGCGCCTGCTCAAGAGGGTTCCCGAGGGCATACCGTCCGGACGCCGGCAATCATCCCGCGCCCCGCGAATGGCTGAAGTCTAAATATTCGCAACTTAGAACTAGAAATGTGTCGTAGTTTTTGCTATAATGCAAAACAGGGTCAGCATTTGCGACAGAACGATGCGGCTGCACACCTGCGCCGCGGCTGATGGTCACTGGCGTGCTGGGAAGGCTTCGTCATCCCGGACCCTCCTGCGAGGCCGGGGCGTGGGGAAACCCGCTTGCCCCACCCTCCTCGGACCAGGGGTCAGTGGTGGATATGGCGCCTTTGCGTACCCGCATCCCGAAGTTTCCTGGGAAGGCGTGGCCCTCCCAGACCTTCCCGAAGGAGTTATCCGGACAGGCTGTTATAAGGGCGGCAGCGCCGCGCGAGCAAACCTCCCGCGGCGCGTATCAGGAGGACGAGTATGTCCAGCAGCGATAGCCCGAGCGAGCCCGGATCGCGCACGATCGCCAGTGAACTGGAAACGTTCCTGAGCGACATTCAACGCGAACACGGGCTGAGCGCCAACACGATCACATCGTATCGGTGTGATCTGCGCACGGCTGCAGCAACACTGACGATGCCGCTGGAGGCGATTGCCACCAGCGATATCAAGGCGTTTCTGGAGGGTCGGAACGAACAGCCGGGGACCACCAACCGGCGCATTGCCAGTCTGGGACGCTTCTTTCGCTGGGCGCTGAGCCAGGGGTATGTGGCAAGCAACCCCGTTGAACGGGTGGGCGTGCGCTACCATGCCGAGCATCGCCCGCAGCCCATTGCCAGTGAAGCGGAACGGCGGGCGCTCGACGCCGCGATTAACGCCAGCCCGCAACCCTACCGCCTGATCTTCACGCTGCTGCGCGAGATTGGCGTTCGTACCGATGAGGTGCTGAACCTCAACGTCGGCGACGTGATCCTGGAGCCGGGGCGCGAGGTGCTGCTGGTGCAGGATAGCAAGAGCGGCGCCAAGCGTATGGTCGTGCTCACTCCGGACGCCATGCCCCGCAGCTTGCGCGGTCTGCGGAGCTGGCTGCGCGAACTGGGCGACGACGTGTCCCCCGACACGCCGCTGTTCCAGTCGTCGCGCGGCAACCGCGCCTCCTACGACACCCTGCATCGCCGCTGGGTGCAGGTGTGCAAGCAGGCGCGTCTGGTGGACGTGGTGGACGGCAAGGAGGTGCCCCGCTATACGCTGCACCACCTGCGCCACACTGCCGCCGCCGAGTTGATCGCCTTCTACCCGGAGCAGGTGGTCCGGCGCATCCTCGGCCATCGCGATCCGCGCAGCACCCGCCGCTACGCCGAAATTGTGCGCGGGAATGGCTACAAATCAAACAACGCCAGCGCCGGTAACCAGATCGGCCCGCGACGCGAGCAGCAGGCGTCGTAACAGCCACCAGGCGAGTGCCGGACCGGACGCCAGGTTGCCTGACGCCACGGCCCGCGCACCCGCTGGCGGACCATAGGACCGCGTTCGTCACACCCGCTGGTCATCGGGCATGCGCAGCGAAGCTCATGCGCCCAACCAGGCCAGCAGGGTTGTCATTGTCGCGGCATAGCCAGGGCCGCGAAACATGGTATGGTTGGTTCCCGGAACCTCTACGACCCGCCCTGTGCCATCGCGCAGGCGCGCCCGCAGTTCCTCCAGCACCGGCGCTGACACGACGCTAAAGGCCGGTTCGCGCACCACACCAGCAACGGCGCTTCGACGCGTTCCACCCGCTCCACCAGGCGCCACCCCTCCCGCGGCAGGAAGAAGCCTTCATTAGCGCAACTGAAAACAATGCGGATTGGCGCGCATGAGGTCATCGGCGCTGCGAAAGCCCTGCAACACCAGCGGCGTTCCCAGGCTGCCCAGGGCCACGATCGGGCCGGTGATCATAAACGTGTAGCGCCCGGTGCGTTTGGGATCGGGCAACGAACAGTAGCGCGCGAAACCTTCCTTGCCCAGTTCCGTTTCCACATATTCACGATCGGCGCCCAGTTTGAACCCCTGGCCGAAACATTTGACCTGGAGCTGCCGCAGCACAATCTTATCAAAATCGTGGAGCGTCTGGGTGATGAACATCCAGCCCACGCCGTACTTGCCGGTCATACGCACGCTCTGGGCCAGCAGGGCGCGGGTGCGCGCCCCATCGCTGCTCTCGGCGGCGTGCTCACCGGCGAAGAGGTGCGCCTCGTCGAGCACGATCAGCGCGTTGGACTGCTGCCCGTGGTTGAAACTGCGATGGATCACCTGGCGCAAGCGGGTCAGAATCTCGTTGAGCAAGAAGTAGGGCACGGCATCGTGTCCGCCCTCCTGGGCGAAGGAGAGCACCACGACCTCGCGATCGGTGAGCACCCGCTGGATGAGCTGCGAGAGCGGCGTGCGGCCGGTGTCGGTGCGGAAGGCCGACAGGGAACTGGCCCAGACCCGCTTGAGACGGGTCTCGTCGAGCTGGAAGCGCGCCAGCACGTCCTGGGCGCGCTGACCCTCGCCGGGGGTGGTGCCGGGGCGACTGGCGTAGATCACATCGGCGAAGCGGGCCAGGTCGCGCACCAGAAGGGGCAGATCGGCCCCGCGCAGATCGCGCACGGGCCGGCGCCGGCCCTCGGCGTCGGTCAACTCGGCAATCAGGTTGGCGAGCCGTTCGCTGGCCTCGCGTTCCTTGCCGGCCCCTTTGAAGCCCAGGCTCTCGAAGAACCCCGCTCGTCGCAGCGTCTCGGTGAACGCCTCGGGTCCTTCGAGGGCCACCTCGTCGGTGCTGAGCACGTTCACGGCGCGGCTGACGCGCAGGCTGCCCAGCAAACGCCTGATGCTAAAATCAACCCGGTGGTCACCGGCGGCAAAGCGGTCGCGCCCGAACTCGCCCTGGGGGTCGAGCACCAGCAGGCCCATCTGCGGGTTGCTGGCAAACCCGGCGAGCAGTTGCGCGGCGAGAATGGACTTGCCGCTGCGGGTCTGGCCGAAGATGCCCATCATCACCGCTTCGCCGAAGCCGCCCGCCTCGGTCGGCCCGAAGTGGCGCAGGGTCAGCGGCACGGGCAACCCATCGCCGGGGGAGGCGCCGGCATAGAAGATGCCCGGTTCGGTATCTACCAGGGCCTGAAGCGCCTCGGCGGTGGCGGGATACACCGGGGTGCCGCTGGGCGGCGGGGTCGCGAGAGTGGTGCGGCGACGCACCCGCCCATCGTCATCGAGCAAGAACACCCCCAGGGCCGTCAACTGGGCGCTGGTCAGGTCGCTTTCGCCGGAGAGGGCTGGCAGGGCGCCCTGATGCTTGATCACCGCGCGGATGATCGGGTCCTCGTGCCAGCGGTTGCGGGTGACGATGCCGCCGAGCTGACAGAGGGCGCGCTTGCGATAGGCCCGGCCATTGAAGCGTTCCACCACCTCAAAGATCACCCAGGCGTGATCCAGCGCCCGGTCGCGGGCGGTTTCGAGGATGTCCACGGTGAAGGTGGTGGTACTGTTCGGCGAACCGATGATCGCGATGGGCTGCATGAACATCCGTGCGGCACAAAAATGCTAAACACCCGTTCTGATTATAGCAACGGCTGGTCATATGTCAATCTCCGGACTGTTAAGCGTTATGCGCACAGCAACGCTGATATCAGGCAGGGGGATGGGGAAACCAGGTTTACCCATCCCCCTGCTCGAAGGGTACGCCAGAGGGCCGCGGGGCGAACCAGCGCCCCCGCCGCACCGCCCCGAAGGCGCCGATCACTCAAAGCGCAGGCTATCCCACTCCAGTTCAGCGTCGGCGATGTAGACCGTATCGCCCTCCTGGAGGCCGGCATCGAGCAGCGCCTGGCTGATACCGCTGGCGGCGAGCACGCGCTGCACCCGGTCGAGGGCCTCGGGCTGGGCGAAGTTGGTCATCTTTATCAGGCGCTCGATCCGCACCCCCCGCACGCGCCAGCCCTTGCCCTCACGCGAGATGGTAAAGGCATGTTCGTCCACCGGCGGGAGGGGCCAGATCAGGGGCGGCTCTTTGGGGTCAACCGGATCGCGCACCGGAACGGGCAGGGCGCGGAGCACCTCGGCAACCCGGCGGAGGAGCGCGTCAACCCCTTCGCCGGTCGCAGCGGCGATGGGGAACAGGTTCTCGGGCGCGACGGGCAGTTCGGCGCGCAGGCGCGGCAGGTTCTCGCGGGCCGCGGGCAGGTCCATCTTGTTGAGGGCCACGATCTGGGGGCGTTCCGCCAGCGCCGGCTGGTACAGGCGCAGTTCGGCATTGATGGCATGGTAGTCGGCCACCGGGTCGCGGAAATCAACCCCCGCGGCGTCAATGATGTGAATCAACACGCGGGTGCGTTCGATGTGGCGCAGGAAGTCGTAGCCCAGCCCGACGCCGGCGTGGGCGCCCTCGATCAGCCCGGGGATGTCGGCGACGATGAAGCGATCCCGGACGCCGACCTCGACGATGCCCAGGTTGGGCTGGAGGGTCGTGAAGGGATAGTCGGCGATCTTCGGGCGCGCGGCGCTGATCACCGAGAGCAGGGTTGACTTGCCGGCGTTGGGAAAGCCCACCAGGCCCACGTCGGCCAGCAGCTTCAACTCGAGCTGCAGCTCCAGCTCCTGGCCAGGCTCGCCCAGTTCGGCAATGCGCGGCGCCTGGCGCGTCGGCGTGGCGAAGTGGACATTGCCCAGCCCGCCCCGGCCGCCGCGGGCGGCGAGCAGGCGCTGCCCGGGGCGCGCCAGGTCAACTTCGCAGGGCACCCCATCAATGGTAGTACGGACGACCGTACCGGGCGGCACGCGGATGACCAGATCCTTGCCCTGGCGCCCGTGCATATTGTTCTTTTGCCCGTGACCGCCGTCTTCGGCGACGAACTTGCGCTCGTAGCGGAAGTGGAGCAGCGTGTTGAGGTTCGGATCGGCCACCAGGTAGACGTGCCCGCCGCGCCCGCCATCGCCGCCGTTGGGGCCGCCGCGAGGCACATACTTCTCGCGGCGGAAGGTGGCGGCGCCGTTGCCTCCTGCTCCCGAACGCACCACAATCGTCGCGCGGTCGTAGTAATCTTCAGTCATACACTGCGTTTGCTAACGTGAACATAGGCTGCTGGAGCAGAGGTGTGGGGAAACCGGGTTTCCCCACGCCCCCGCCCCGCAGGGGAATGGGGAAACCGGGTTTCCCCAGACCCCACCCGGTGGGAGGGTCCGGGAGGGCTGCGCCCTCACGCAGGGGTCTGGGGAAACCGGGTTTCCCCAGACCCCCGCCCGGTGGGAGGTATTGGGAGGGCTGCGCCCGCCCAATACCACTGCCCCCTCCCTCACCCTCCCCCGCCGGGGGAGGGAACCGGGCTCCTCCCCCCAGCGGGGGGAGGCTGGGAGGGGGAAACCGGAGTTTCCCCAGACCCCGGCTCGCGGAGGGGGGTGGGAAGCTACACCAAACAGGGGCGGAACGTGTTCCGCCCCTGAGCTTCACGGTACATTTGATCACAGAGCAATAGCCAGGGCCGAAAGATCGGCGCCGCCGATCTTTCAGCCCTGGCGTCCGGCGTGCCAGGAGGTGCGCGCCGCCTACGCCCTGGTCCCGTCTTCGTCCTTAGGCTCAGCCTTGACGGCGGGGGACTCCTCCTCTTTAACCGCCTTCTTGAACTCGCGGATGCTGCTGCCCAGCGCGCCGCCGATACCGGCCAGGCGCCCGGCGCCGAAAATGGCGATCACAATGACGAGAATGATCAGCAATTCACCCCAGCCGAGGCCAAACATATGCCTATCTCCTTCCGTCTCGCCGCGCCATGCGAGCCTGAGGCCACACGAGAGGGACGCGGATTCGTTATGCGTCGCTACAAGTCTGCTTCAATTATACCCCAGGCAAGGGCCGTGTCAACCAGACGCCGATGCTGGCCCGGTCGTCCAGGCCGATGTAGCCGCCGCCAGGCACCAGCAAGTGCTCAGGGATGGCATCGAGCTGCATTACATCAAATGGTTCAGCCATCGTAACCTCCTGTCTGCTCACCGCAGCCCTCCATGCGGCTGCGCCGCACCCCGACGGGATGAAAAAGGTTCTTCCTGGGAGGGCTGCGCCCGCCCAAACCCTCCCGCGGGCGGGGGTATGGGGAAACCGGGTTTCCCCATACCCCTGCTCGGGGGCTGCGCCCCCAAACTCTCCTACGGGCGGGGGCGTGGGGAAACCGGGTTTCCCCACGCCCCTGTCCCCTGGACCCGTGGTATCATATCGGCATGCTAGATGACCGGACCAGGCTCGAGTTTCCCCCAAGCGGCGTCGCCGACATCCCCCTGCGCTTCATGCCGCAGGTGCTGCGCTGCACCGCGGCGGGGCCAGGCGGGCGCCCGCTGACCGTGCTGATCGATACCGGCACCGATCCCTCGGCGATTGACCTGGGGTTGGCCCGGCGCCTCGGTCTGCGTCTCGGCGAGTTTGCCTTTGGCTCCGACGCGACCAGCGATGGCGTGCCGTTTACCGAAACGGTGCTGCCCTGGTTGCGGCTGGGAGATCTGTGTCTGCGCGATCTCTACCTGCTGGCCGTGGACCTGCGCCAGGCGCCGTTTGATGTGGACGTGGTGCTGGGCTATAACGTTCTCAGCAACCTGTCCCTCGATATTCACTACGCAGAGCTGCGTCTGCGTCTGTGCCATCCCGACCTGGAGCCGCCCGCCCCCGGCGAGGCAGGCGCGGTCCTGCCGCTGCGTTTTTTCGACCATTTTCCGGCCCTGGCAGGGGCCATGCTGCTGGCCCCCGCGGGCGACACAGCCAGGCCGCGGCATTGCCTGGACCTGCCCTTGCTGACGATTGATACCGGCTCCAATGGCGCGCTCACGCTGAGCGCCGATCTGGCGGATCGCGCGGGGCTGGGCCACGACAGCGCCACCGGTGAGGGCCACGGGTTCGCCAGCGGCTGCGCCGTGCGGCGTGGCGTGGCCGCGGGGCTGCGCATCGGGCCGTTTGAGGTGCGCGACGTTGCCCTCGACGCCCCCGAGGGCGGCCATGGCGACCTGGGCCGCACCGGGCGGGCCAATCTGGGCAACGGCCTCCTTGCCCGCTTCGACCGGGTGACGCTCGACTACCGCCGCGCCCTCTGCGTGCTGACGCCTGGCCCGGACGGGCGAGGAGGCATCCAGGTGTGGCGGCGCGATCTGGTCTGGTCGGCGTAGAGCCTGCTCGCATGACCGGGTTATCTTCAGCCGTCCATGCGGTTCTGCCGCACACGAACAGGATCATGGGTTGTTCCTGGGAGGGCGGCGCCCTTGCGGACCCTCCCGTGGGCCGGGGCCTCGGTGCGCGGGCCGGAGGCCCGCATCTGCAATGGGATAAAATGGGTTGTCCTGGGAGGGCGGCGCCCTCCCAAACCCTCCCACCCGGGGGGTACAGGGAAACCCGGTTTCCCCAGACCCCTGCTCGAGGGCGGCGCCCTCCCGGACCCTCCCGTGGGGCTATTCTCGCATGGGAACAAAACGCCTCGCCGTCCTCATCGCCCTGGCCCTGCTGCTGGCGAGCCCGGCCTCGGCCCTGCCGCTGGCGGTGGCCCCCGCCGCGCCGGCCATCCGCACCCCTGACTGTCCGGCGGGTACGTACCCCGACACGGCGGCGCTCCTGACGGCTCTGCCCGGCGCCGGGTATGCCTGCGCCGAGAACCTCGCCGCCGCCCTGCGCCTCCGCGCCGATCCGGCCCTCACCGACGCGCTGCTCGACCTGGCCGCCAATGGCCCCCACGCTCGCGCGCGCCGCAACGCCCTGCGGGTCCTGGGGCGCTTCGCCGAGGCCCCACGGGGCAGCCGCGCCCACGAACTGGTGACCCGCGTTCGCGCCGCCGCTCTGCGGGCCACCCTCGCTGGCCTGCTCGCCGGCGAACGCGATGCGCTGGCGCTGGCGGACGCGATCTGGCTCATTGACACCTTCTTCTATCCCGACTTCGGCGCCGCTCCGGCCCTGGAGCGCCTGGCCGGCGACGCGGCCCTCGCTCCGGGCCTGCGCTACCGCGCCGCCCTGGCGCGCAGCCGGCTGGTCCATGCGCGTCCAGGCCCACTTGCCGAGGCCGACCGGCGCTTCATCCTGGCCGGGCTGCGCTCCGGCGATCCCGGCGCGCGCGCCGCCGCCGCCACGGCCGTGGCCCATCTGCGGAACGCGCAACTCGACCCCGGCGCGCGGGCCGCGCTTGGCGCGGCCCTGGCCGCGGCACGACGGGCCGATCCGCCCCTCGACCTGGCCCCCGATGACCCGCTGCCCACCGGCCCCGCCGTGACCGAAAGCCACCCCACTCGCCTCACCGCCACCGCGGCCATGGCCCGCGCGCAGGATCGTCTGGCGGGCGGCACGGCTCACCTGGAGCGCCTGCGCGCCGACTACGAGGCCCTGGCCCTGCCCCGCGCCCGCTCCGGCGACGGCGTGACCGTGCGCTCCGGTCTGCCTATGGAACGCCTCGCGCCGCTGCTGGACGAGATGGAACAAACGCGGAAGCATTTCTTCACCATTGTGGGCTCCGACCTGCGCGCGCCCCTCCCCGGTGAAGATGCGCCGCCGCTGACGGTGCTGATCTTTGCCCGCCAGGGCATCTACCGCGACTACCTGCGCGCCTTTACCGCCTTCAGCGCGGAGGCTGACGGCGTGTACGACGAGGCCAGCGCCACGCTGTACACCTACGCCCGAACGCCGGAGCAGAGCGCGAACAGCCTGGAGGAGAGCCTGCGCCACGAACTGAGCCACCACCTGGCGGGGCGCTACCTCTTCCCCGGCGCCTGGCACACGCCGGGCTACCACCGCGAACCCAGGGGCTGGGCCGACGAAGGGCTGGCCGAAGTGCTCGCCGGCAGCGGCCCCGCCGGACCGGCGCCGCGACGGGCGCAACTCCAACGCCTGTGCGCGCGGGCCGCGCCCCCGGCGCTCGCCGAATTGCTGGCGCGCCGCGAGGGCTACGACCGCTTCGGGCAGTTCGACTACGATGCCGCCTGGGCCCTCAGCTACTACCTGTTCGCGGAGCGGCCCGAGGGCCTGCGGCGCCTCTACCGCGCCTACCGGGACGGCAGCTACCGCCTCCACGACTGGTCGCGCCTGGCGGGGGCGCCCCTCGAAACGGTCGAACGCGAATGGCACGCGGCCATCGCGCGCTGGTGCGCGGGCGGAGCAACCCGCCCTTGAAGCATTGGCGACCCTATGGGATAATCAGGACAACCAGGCCTTCTACACCGTGGGAGCAACCTATGTCCAGCGACCTGCTCTCGCTGCTCGCGGCCCGCGCCGAGGCGGGCCGGCCCCTGCGCGTCGGGCTGATCGGCGCGGGGAAGTTCGGGGCGATGTTCCTGGCCCAGGCCCGCCGCGTGCCCGGCCTGCACGTGCTGGGCGTCGCCGACCTGGCCCCCGCGCGCGCCCGCGGCGCCTTGCTGCGGGCCGGCTGGCCCGAGGCGCGCTTCGCCGCGGCAGGCCTGGCGGAGGCCCTGGCCACCGGTGGCACCCACGTGGGCGATGACGCGGCGGCGCTCATCGCCGCTGCGGGCCTGGACGTCATTGTCGAGGCCACCGGCGTGCCCGCGGCGGGCATCGCCCACTGCCTCCTGGCGATTGACTACCATCGCCATATCGTAATGGTCAATGTCGAAGCCGATGCCCTCGCCGGCCCCATCCTGGCCCGCCGCGCCGCCGAGGCCGGCGTGGTCTACTCCCTGGCCTACGGCGACCAGCCCGCCCTGATCGCCGAACTGGTCGAATGGGCGCGTGTTTCCGGGTTCGAGGTGATCTGCGCCGGCAAGGGTACCCGCTACCTGCCGGCGTACCACTCCTCGACCCCCGAAACGGTCTGGGAGCATTACGGCCTGACGCCCGAGCAGGTGGCCCGCGGCGACGTTAACCCCCAGATGTTCAACTCGTTCCTCGATGGCAGCAGATCGGCGATCGAGATGGCCGCGGTCGCCAATGCCTGCGCTCTCACGCCGCAACCCGATGGGCTGCGCTTTCCCCCCTGCGGCGTGGACGACCTGCCCCACATCTGCCGCCCCGAAGCCCACGGCGGGCGGCTGGCCCACGCCGGCACCGTCGAGGTCGTCAGCAGCCTGGAGCGCGATGGCCGTCCGGTGTGCCGCGATCTGCGCCGGGGGGTGTTCGTCACCATCGCCGCCCCTGATGAGTATGTCAAGCAATGTTTCGCCGAGTACGGCCTGGTCACCGACGCCAGTGGGCGCTACACTGCGCTCTACCGGCCCTACCACCTGATCGGTCTGGAACTGGCCATGAGCGTGTTGCGGGTGGGGCTGCGCGGCGAGGCCACCGGCCGCCCCACCGCCTTCCGCGGCGACGTGGCAGCGGTAGCCAAACGCGACCTGGCGGCCGGCGAGCGCCTCGATGGCGAGGGGGGCTACACCGTCTACGGCAAGTTACTACCCGCGGCGACCTCGCTGGAGCGCGGCCTGCTGCCTATCGGCCTGGCCCGCGACCTCACCCTGCGCCACCCCGTTCCCGCCGGCCATACCCTGCGGTGGGAGGATGTGCACTACGAGCCAACCAACCCTACCGTGCGCATGCGCAGGCTGATGGAACGCACCTTTGGAGGGGCAGGATGAGCGCATCGATCGGTCTGCTCGGGTACCTGTTCACACCTGGGGTAACCCACGCGCCTGCGAGCGAGAGCGTTTCGCCCCCGTCGCGTGTCCGCGGGCAAGATGCCCGCGCTCCCAGGAGACATGTGAACACTTCCCTGCTCGGGCCAGGGCTTACAGGCCGCGATGCCCGGGAACGCTGCGCGCGGCTGGCGGCCCGCGGCAACGACGAAGGCGACCAGACGGCCCCGCACCGTTTACTGCTGGATGGGCAACTCCCGGGCCCACGGCCCATCGCCGCGGCGACCGTGCCGCAGCACACTATCGGGGAACTATGAAACGCATTCAGATTGTCCAGATCGGCCTTGGCAGCGTGGGCCGCGAACTGGCGCGGCAGATCCTGGCCCAGCATGACGCCATCGTCCGGCGCTACGGCTTTTCGATTGACTATCTGGCGATTGCCGACAGCACCGCCATGTTCTTCTCCGGCGCGCCCCTGCCCAGAGAGACGGTGCTGGAGATTCTGGAGGCCAAAGCCGCCGGGCGCACCCTGGCCGACCAGGGCGCGCCCCGGCGCGGCAGCCTGGGCGTGCTGCCCATCACCGCCCCGGGCATCGCCGTGGACGTCTCGGCGTATGCCGGCACGACGGTGATCCTGGCCGACGCGGTGCGCTTCGGCCACCGCGTGGTCACCGCCAACAAACAGCCCCTCTGCGCGGCCTATCACGATTTCGTCACCCTGACCGAAAACGGTGCGACGCGCTACGAGGCCACGGTCGGGGCCGGGCTGCCCATCATCGGCGCCCTGCAGAGCCTGCTCGACAGCGGCGATGAGGTGCTGCGCATCGAGGCCGTCATGAGCGGCACCCTGGGCTACCTCTGCACCGAACTGGAGGCCGGCAAGCCCCTCTCGGTCGCCCTGCGCGAGGCCCACTCCCTGGGCTATACCGAACCCGACCCCCGCGACGACCTGAGCGGTCTGGACGTGGCGCGCAAGGCCCTCATTCTGGGACGCACCTGCGGCCAGCCCTGGACCATTCAGCAGATCCCCCCGGAGCCGTGGTACCCGCCCGAGTTCGCCCGGCTTGACCTGGAGGAGTTCATGGCCCGCCTGGAAGAACTCGACGCGCCAATGGCCGAACGGGTCGCCGCGGCGCGCGCCGCCGGGGGCGCCTTGCGCTACGTCGCCAGTATCACGCCGGAAGGCGCCAGTGTGGGCTTCCAGATTGTGCCCGCCGATCATCCCCTCGCCGGCCTGCGCGGCCCCGACAACCTCTTCACCTTTACCACCGCGCGCTACGCCGAACGCCCACTGATCATTCGCGGGCCCGGCGCCGGTATCGCCGTGACCGCCGCGGCCGTGCTGGCGGATATTGTCGCCACCGGGAGAGAGATGCACGCCTGAGACCTACGCTCTTCGCCCCCACCCCAACCCTCCCCCGCCGGGGGAGGGCGTCACTCCCCCCCATCAAGCAGGGGCATGGGGAAACCAGGTTTCCCCACGCCCCCGCCCGCGGGAGGGCCTGGTCCTCACGCAGAGGTATGGGGGAAAGCGGGTTTCCCCATACCCCCGCCCGCGAGAGGGTTTGGGAGGGCTACGCCCTCCCAGGAAGTATGTTCATCCCGTCGGTGTGCGGCGCGAGCCGCATGGACGGCTGGTATGGGAACGCTCAAGCGTTTTTATATGACAGCGTCGCACGTACGCTACGCATATCTTGTCGTCCTGGCGATCCTCCTGCTGGCCGCCTGCGCCGCGCCACCCGCTCCGCCGCCAGGCACGGCTACGGCGTCGCCGCGCGCCACTGCCGTGCCGGTCACACCGGTTGCCACACAGCCCGCGCCGGCGCCGCGCCCGCCGCTCGGGGCCTTCTTTTTCTACTGGTACAACTGCCCCGACCAGGAGTGTGACCCGACCCGGGTGCGCTTTCTGCCGCCGGGGTGGATCACGCCGCTGCCCAACGACCCCGACCCGCGCGATGGCGTGAGCTATTCCTCCTACAACTATGACTGGTACGAGCAGGAACTCCGTACCATGGTTGCTACCGGCATCGATATGGTGTTCCCGGTGAGTTGGGGCGACCATCCCCATCCCTGGTTCCGGCAGGATCGCATTGACCTGCTGGTCCAGGCCAACGGGGTGCTGGAGCGACCGCTGCGGATCGGGATGTTTCTCGATACCACCGCGCAGCAGGGCATGTTTCAGGAGCACCTGGGCAAGGGCTACCTGACCGGCGCGGACGCGCCGCGCATGCCGGTGAGCGATCCGCGCAGCGGCTACTTCTTCTACGACCGGCATATCCGCGACTTCTTCCGGCGCGTCCCACGGGAGATGTGGGCCACGGTGAACGGCCGGCCGATCATCATCACCTACACCACCATCTGTTGTGATGACATCGGCTATGGCGGCGAGTTGTGGAACAGCGTGAAGCACGCCTTCGCCGCCGATTTCGGGGTGGAACCGTGGCTGATTCTGGAGGAGACGTGGCTGAGCGCGCCGCCACCCGCCGGCCTTCCCGCCCCGGCTGAGGTGGCGGATGGCGTCTATCGCTGGGGCACGGCGCTCAACGGCCCATACACCGGCGAGTTGCGCGGCTATCGGGTGAGCAGCGTTGGTCCGGGCTTCGACAACTCGCGCCTCCCCTGGGTCAGCGAGCCGCGCATCCAGCCGCGCGACCTGCCGCCGGGCGGCGGGGCCCGCGCGCCGGGCGCGTTCCTGCGCGCCAGTCTGGCCGCGGTGCCCGCGGATGCCGACCTGGTGCTGATCGAGACCTGGAACGAATGGCCGGAGGGCACCGCCGTCGCGCCGGCGGCCTATACCGACGCCACCGGGCGCCCCCTGCCGGCCGATTTCTACCTGCGGATCATTCAAGCCTGGCGACGGGGCCGGTAGGCGCGAATGATCCGTTTTCTGGACGGGCGAGGCCCCCCGATGCCAACCGGCGGGGTGCGCCACCTCTCCCCCGACGCAACGCACCCCGGCGGGGTGCGCCACCACGCCCCCGACGCACCGCACCCCGGCGAGGTGCGTCACCAGACCCCTGAACGGCGGTCCGGCATAGTGCACGTAGGGCTACGTCAACGTCCGGTTGATCGTCCGCGCCGTGGGCGTAATGGTCTTTGAACAATTACTCCGATATAGCCCGCGTAGGCGGGCTTCGCCTTGCCTAGCCGAGGGCTTTAGCCCGACGGCTAGCGCGGGATAGCGGATTAATTTCTCAAAGACCATAACGTCTCGGCTAACCGCTGCGAAGGCCACCTGCGTGGCCTGTGGAGCCCGCGAACGCGGGCCTCGCATCGGCTCGCCCGCGGCTTCCGTCGCCAGGCGGACGACGTTGACGTAGCCCTGTAGTGCACGCGCGCCGCTTGCGCTCCCTTGACGCAGCGTGTTATGATAACGCATAGCAGCATTCCCTGTCCCTGACACGGATCGCCAAAGGAGCAAAGCGATGGCGCTTGAGACCCCTGAGACCGATGTTCCGTACCACCAGTTGTTCATCAATGGCGAGTGGTGCGACGCGGAAGGCGCCGCAACCTTCGATGTGACCGAGCCGGCCACGGGCCGGTTGATTGCGCGGGTCGCCAGCGCCAGCGCCGCGGATGTGGATCGGGCCGTGGCGGCGGCGCGCAACGCCTTCGACAACGGCCCCTGGCCGCACACCCCCCACTTCGAGCGCGCCCGCATTCTGCACAAGATCGCCGATGTGATGGAGGAGCGCGCCTTCGAATTGGCGGAGTTGGAGAGCCGCGACGTCGGCGTGCCCATTCGCAAGACGACCTACAACGACATCCCCCTGGGCCTGCACATGATGCGTGTCTTCGCCGAACTGGCCCGGCGCTCGCCCTACGAGCCGTTACCCTGGAACGACTTTCCCACCCTCACCTGGAGCTTCGTCTGGCGTGATCCCTTCGGCGTCTGCGCGCAGATCATCCCCTGGAACTACCCCTTCTGCATGGCCGTCTGGAAACTCGGCCCGGCCCTGGCCACCGGCAACACTGTGGTGTTCAAGCCGGCAACGCAGGCCCCGCTTACCTCCATCGAACTGGTGCGCATGATTGACGAGACCGGCTTGCTGCCGCGCGGCACGCTCAATATGATCACCGGCCCCGGCGGGGCGATCGGCGACTACCTGGTCGCGCATCCGAAGGTGGATAAAGTCGCCTTCACCGGTTCCACCGAGGTCGGGCGGCGGATCATGGCCCTCGCTGCGCCGCATATCAAGAAGGTTACCCTGGAACTGGGCGGCAAGTCGCCCACCCTGCTGCTCCCCGACGCCGACCTGGACAAGGCGATTGACGGCGCGCTGTTCGCGATGTTCTACCACGCCGGGCAACTCTGCGAGGCCGGCACGCGCTGTTTCGTCCACACCTCGATGTACGACGAGGTGGTCGAACGCATGGTCGCGCGCACGCGGCAGTTGCGCATCGGCGATCCGCTGGAACTGGAGACCGACATCGGGCCGCTGATCAGCTTTGCCCACCGCGAACGGGTGGAACAGTACATCCGCATCGGGCGCGAGGAAGGCGCGCGGCTGGCCATCGGCGGCGGACGGCCCGTCGGCGAGTTGTTCGAGCAGGGGCCGTACCTCGAGCCGACCATCTTTACGCACGTGGATAACCGCTCGCGGCTGGCCCAGGAGGAGATCTTCGGCCCGGTGCTGGCCGTGATCCGCTATGACGAGATCGGCGACGCCATCGCCATGGCCAACGACTCGATGTACGGCCTGGCCGCCTCGGTCTGGTCACGCGATGTGCAGCAGGCCATTGAGGTCGCCAGGCGCCTGCGCGCCGGCACCATCTGGATCAACGACCACCATATGCTCAACCCCCACGCGCCCTTCGGCGGCTTCAAGGAGAGCGGCATCGGGCGCGAAATGGGCGTGGCGGGCCTGCTCGAATATACCGAACCCAAGCATATCCACGTGGACTTCCAGCAGAAACGCTCCGGTAAAATCTGGTGGGACGCCCTGCTGCCACCCGAACACGAGGAGCACGAATAGGGCCGGGCCAGCGTGGGGCAACCGGGCTGCCCCACGCTCCGGTCCGTGGGAGGATTGAGAGGTGGTGGCGCAACCCTCCGAGATGCGGTACACTACCCATACCCACATCGCATCATACCCATAATCGTGGCGAGGAAGCCACGCGGAGGAGCGTCAGTATGGAGACTACGCGCTGGAGCTACGTGAGCGGAACGAGTGAGGTGCCCCTGCTGGGCGTCACCATCGGTGATTGTTTCGATGCCGTCGCGGCCCGCTTTCCTGACAACGAGGCCCTGGTGGTGCGCCAGCAGAGTCTGCGCTACACCTACGCCGGTCTGAAGACCGAAGTGGATCGCTGCGCCCGCGGGTTGATGGCCCTGGGAATCGCCAGAGGCGAACGTGTCGGCATCTGGGCCCCCAACCGCGCCGAATGGCTGATCACCCAGCTCGCCACCAGCAAGATCGGCGCCATCCTGGTCAACATCAATCCGGCCTACCGCCTCCACGAACTCGAGTACGCCCTGAACCAGTCCGGTTGCAGCGCCCTGGTCTTCGCCCCGCAGTTCCGCGGCTCCGACTACAGCGCCATGCTGTTTGAACTGCTGCCCGAGTTGCGGCAGGCCCATCCGGGGCGCCTGGCAGCAGGACGCCTGCCCGAATTGCGCACCGTCATTCGCCTCGGCGACGAACCGGCCCCCGGCATGTTCACCTGGAACGACGTGCTGGCGGCCGCCGACCACGTCAGCCCCGCCGAGCTTGCCGCGCGGCAGGCCGAACAGCAGTTCGACGATCCGATTAACATTCAGTACACCTCCGGCACGACCGGCTATCCCAAAGGCGCGACGCTCAGCCATCATAACATCCTCAACAATGGCTACTTCGTCGCCCGCCTGATGCGCTTTAGCGATAAGGATCGCCTGGTGATCCCCGTGCCGCTGTACCACTGCTTCGGCATGGTGATGGGCAACCTCGGCTGCATAACCCACGGCGCGACGATCATCTATCCCTCCGAGGGCTTCGATCCGCTGGCCGTGCTCCAGGCCGTGGAGGAAGAGCGCGCCACCGCCCTCTTTGGCGTGCCGACCATGTTCATCGCCGAACTCGACCATCCCGAGTTCAGCCGCTTCGACCTCAGCAGCCTTCGCACCGGGGTGATGGCCGGCGCTCCCTGCCCGGTGGAGGTGATGCGCAAGGTCCATGCGCTGATGAACATGCGCGAAGTGGAGATCTGCTACGGGATGACCGAGACCAGCCCGGTCAGCACCCAGACGCGCATCGGCGCGCCGCTGGAGAAGCAGGTCGGCACGGTTGGCCAGGTGCATCCCCACGTGGAGATCAAGATCATTGACCCGGTCAGCGGCAAGGTGTTGCCCCGCGGCCAGACCGGCGAGTTGTGCACGCGGGGCTACTCGGTGATGCTGGGCTACTGGAACAACGAAGAAGCCACGCGCAAGGCGATTGACGCCGCCGGCTGGATGCATACCGGCGACCTGGCGGTGATGGACGAGGAGGGCTATATCAACATCGTCGGGCGGATCAAGGATATGATCATCCGCGGCGGCGAGAATGTCTACCCCCGCGAGATCGAGGAGTTCCTCTACACCCATCCCAAGGTCAGCGACGTGCAGGTGATCGGTGTGCCCGACGAACGCTACGGCGAGGAGATTATGGCCTGGATCAAGCTCAAGCCCGGCGAAACCGCCGATGAGGAGGAGATCCGCCAGTTCTGCCGCGGGCAGATCGCCCACTTCAAGATCCCTCGTTATGTCAAGTTTGTAGACAGCTTTCCGATGACCGTCACCGGCAAGGTGCAGAAGTTCCGCATGCGCGAGCAGAGCATCGAGGAACTGAACCTGCGCGCCGCCGCCGCCCTGCGGACGGCCTGAGGCGCAGCCGTTGGGAAGCGCCGCTGCCGGGTCGCGCGCAGCGGCATACCTCCCAGCCTCCCCCCGCTGAGGGACGGCGCGCGCGGTACCCTCCCCCAGCGGGCGAGGGTCAGGGAGGGGGCGGGGGCGTGGGGAAACCCGGTTTCTCCACACCCCTGCTCCAGCAGGGCTTGCGCGCGATGGGGCGCTCGGCTACAATCAGCCCCTATGAAGTGTTGCTTGATCGCCCTCTGCGCCGCCCTGCTGGCGCTGGCCGCCACTGGCCCGCTCGCCGCGCCGCGCCCCGTGGCGGCCACCGATACGCGCACCTTCGTGCTCGGCTACTCCGCCCAGGGCCGCCCCATCGAGGTCACGCAGTTCGGCGCCGGCCCGCGCAAACTGGTCGTCGTCGGCAACACCCACGGCGCTCCCGAAGCCAACACCTTCCGCCTGACCCTCGAACTGATCGAGCACTTCCGCGCCAATCCCGCTCTGGTCCCGGCGGGCGTGCGTCTGGCCTTCATTCCCTCGATCAACCCCGACGGCCTGGCCCTCGGCTGGCGCTTCGACGCCGCGGGCGTCGATCTCAATCGCAATATGAACACCAATCTGGACGCCTGCCCCGAAAACGACTGGCGCGTGACGGTCCAGGGCGCCTACGGCGTCATCTCCGATACCGGCGGGCCTTATCCCGACTCGCAGCCCGAAGCGCGGCTGTTGCGCGCCTTTCTCTGGGACGCCGCCGGGGCGATCTTTCTGCACTCCAATGCCGGGCTGGTCTTTCCGGCGAGTTGCGAGCACGGCCCCTCGATCGCCCTGGCCAAGCGCTACGCCAGCGGCGCCGGCTACGCCTACAGCCGCTTCTGGCCCAGCTACACCATCACCGGCGGCATGCACGACTGGGCCGGCAGCCTCGGCATCGCCGCCATCACCCCCGAATTGATCAGCGGCGACCAGACCGAGTTCGCCCAGAATCTCGCCGGTCTCCAGGCCGTGCTGGCCGACGCCGAGGCTCTGCTGCCCCTGCCCGAAGACGGGCTGGTGGCCGGGCTGAGCGTGCCCGCGCCGATCTACCGCTACTGGCGCGCCCTGGGCGCCGAGGAACGTTTCGGCCCGCCCCTCGAACCCGCTCGCGCCACGGCCTCCGGCGTCAGCCAGATCTTCCGCAACGCCAGCATCAGCCTCCGCGAGGATCTCCGCGACACGCCCTACTACGTGCAACCCGAACCCCTGGGGGTCGCCGCGTTGCGCGATCTGGCCTACGGCGGCGCCGAGGCCCTGGCCGGGCCCGTGGGCGAGGGAGCGGGCCGGCGCTTCCCCGAAACCGGGCATTCGCTGCGGGGCGCCTTTCTGGACTTCTGGGAGCGCGGGGGAGGGTTAGAGGTATTCGGGTTGCCGCTGTCGGAGGAATTCACCGCCATCGCCGCCGACGGGCAACCCCGCATCGCGCAGTACCTTGAACGCGCCGTGCTGGCCTTCTACCCCGAGGATGGCGGGGTGCGCCTCGAACCCCTGGGGGCGCGGACGCTGGCCCTGGAGCGCCTGAAGCAGCCGGCGGCCTCATTCACCGTGCGTTGAACCCATCTGATGGGCGCGCGCACACGTAGAATGGTATTAGCGGGGGCGCGGACAGACGCCTACACCCGCTCGATGTACTCACCGGTGCGCGTGTCAATCTTCAACCGATCGCCCGCATTGACGAACCCCGGCACCTGGATGACCGCGCCCGTCTCCAGGGTGGCCGGCTTGGTGACATTGGTAGCCGTATCGCCGCGCACCGCCACCGCCGTCTCGGCGACTTCGAGGATCACGAAGATCGGCAGTTCGACCCCCAGCAGCGTCTCCTTCTCCGAGTCATAGACCAGGTCGGCAGTCTCATTTTCCTTAAGGAAGCGCGCCGCGTCACCCACCATCGCCGCCGCGACGGGGATCTGATCGTAGGTGTTATTGTCCATAAAAATAAAATCGTCGCCCTCGCGGTAGAGGTACTGCATCGGGCGCCGCTCAATGCGCACGATATCAATATCCGCGCCCGCGCGCAATCGATCTTCAATCACCTTGCCATTGGCGAGATTCTTCAACTTCACCCGCACGAAGGCGCGCCAGTTGCCCGGCGCCACGTGCTGGAACTCAACGACCTGATACAATTCGTTGTTGTAGCGGATCACCATGCCGTTGCGCAAATCTGATGTTGTGCCGGCTGCCATCTGTGTATCTCCCGTTTGAAACAAGCGCCAAACTGCAACGGCAGGTTCCGACGAAGCCATGCCGCTGGCTGCTACCACTATAGCCGCACCTGGCGATCTCGGCAAGTTGGGGCAGGGCGCAACCCGAAGCGTGGCGCCACCTGGTCCACGCTTCGCCGTGTCGGAGGGGCGCGGGGAACCCCGGGTTCCCCACGCCCCTCGCGACTCACTTCACTTCACCCACCACCTCGATCCCGTTCTGGGCCATATGGTGGAGGAAGAGCACGTGGTGCAGATCGCCGTCGTGGGCCATGATCCCCAACTCACGGGCCACCGACACCGGGGTGTCATAGGTGTCCACCGCGCTGGCGGGCACAATCACCCGGCGCTGCATATTCAAGGCGTTAGCTTCCAGGCGCAGATGCATCGCCACGCTGTACACACACAGGTCGGTGCAGTCGCCGACGATGATGAACGTGTCCAGTTCGGGGCGCTCGCGCAGCCAGTCGCCCAGGCGCGTGCCCAGGTGCGAACTGAGCGAGTTCTTTTCAATGATCGTGATCGTGTCGGCGAAGGGCAGTTCGGCCAGCTCGCGCACGGTCTGACTTTCGGGCGTGCCCCTGATACAGTGCGGGGGGTAGGCCGCGAACTCGGGCGTATGGGGATCGTGGGTGTCCTGCGTCAGCACAAACTGCCGCACCCCCAGGGCATAGGCCCGCGTAAAGACCTCCACCACCGGCTGAATGAGCGCCCGCACCCGCGGCCCCGCCAGGGGGCCTTCGTTGCAGAAGCCGTTGATCATGTCGATGGAGAAGACCGCTACCCGCTCGGGGCGCCCGCCGACGATCGCCCCCAGATCCGCCGCGGGCAAGGCGGCATACCACTCCTCCAGGTAGCGCAGAAACGGCCCGGCCGCGCTCAGGTTGATGCTCCGGCTCATACGCGCTGCTCCTCTCTGGTTATGGTGTTTTTATGACACTAATGCTACCAGACAGCGTGCCCGCTGTCAAGGCGGGGCAACCCGCTTGCCACGCTTTGCATTTCCTCCCACCGTGTGCTAGACTATCCACGGTACGGGCCGGTAGCTCAGTGGAGTAGAGCACTAGTCTTCGGAACTAGGTGTCGGGGGTTCGAATCCCTCCCGGCCCGCCACCCGCGACGCTGCCACAGCGTCGCGTTTCTGTGTCGCACGGCAACCAACCATGGGTCGAGGACGCTACCCTGCCCGGCTGAACGTGGCCCCTCCGCCGCCCGAACTCGCCGCGCGCTACTTGCACGACTGGCCGGGCCGCGAACTGTACCTGCATCCCGAATGCTTCCCACCGCTCTCCTCACCCGGCTTGTTCGGCGACTCTCGCCCGCTGGAACTGGACATTGGCTGCGCCACCGGCGATCTGGTGCTGGCCCTGGCCTCCGCCCACCCCGAGGCCAACTACGTCGGCGTGGACATTGTTGCCAAGCCCCTCTGGCGCGCCGTGGAGCGGGCGGCGCGGGCCGGCCTGTCGAATGTGCGCTTCATCCACGCTGACGCGCGCCTGATCTACCGCACCGTGCCCGATGGCGCCCTGCGGGCCGCCTATGTTCACTTCCCGGCCCCCCTGCTCCGCAGCCGCCAGCGTAATCAACTGCTCATCTCCGCCGAACTCCTCACCCAGATGGAGCGCTGCCTGGCCCCTGGCGGCGTGCTCAGCGTCATGACCGACCACCCCGAGGTCCACGCCACGTTACTCAATCTGCTCCCCCTCGCCCCCGGGCTGCGTCTGGTCGAGCCAGCGGCCTGGTCGGCCGCGCTGACCGAGGTGGTCAAATCCCACTACCATCGCCGCTGGGAGGCCCGGGGCCGCCAGATCTGGCGGGCGGAGCTGGTGCGGTGCACGAATGTCGCTCATCCACCCGCCCCCCCCGATCCATGACAGAAGCGCAACCCGGCTCCCCCCGCCCGCGGGAGGGTTTGGGAGGGCGCAGCCCTCCCAGGAAGAACCTCTTTTCATCCCGTTCGTGTGCGGCGCAGCCGCATGGACATCTTATGTGACAGGACGTACGCGGTCGCCTCCCGGCGGGGAGGGATGGAGAGCCTGCGGCCCTCCTCAACCGGTTGGTGCCCGCCCGCGGCGGGAGCGCTGTGGGCAGTTCGCCGGGCTGCCTGGCCGCCGCGGGCGGGAAAATGGGTATGCGGGGAGGCGAAGCCTCCCCGCACCCCTCCACCGCGTACGTCCTGTTATGTGAAAGGTATTGTCCCCGGACCTCACCCCAGGCCCCGGGCCGCGCGGTAGCGCCGGATCAAGGCACTGGTCGAACTGTCGTGGGCCAGGGCCGGCGCCTCGGGGCTGGCCAGTTCCGGGATGATCCGCCCGGCAAGGACCTTGCCCAGCTCCACCCCCCACTGGTCAAACGGATTAATGCCCCAGACGACCCCCTGCACGTAAACGCTATGCTCGTAGAGCGCCACCAGCGCCCCCAGCACTGCCGGCGTCAGGCGCTCGGCGAGTATCGTGCTGCTGGGCCGGTTGCCGGCGAAGGTGCGGTGCGGGACCAGCTCGGGCGCCACGCCCTCGGCGACAAGCTGCTCGGCGGGCTTGCCAAAGGCCAGCGCCTCGCCCTGGGCGAACATGTTGGCCATCAACTGGTCGTGGTGATTGCCGACAGGGTTCAGGCTATGGCAGAATCCGATGAAGTCGGCGGGCACCAGCTTCGTGCCCTGGTGCAGCAACTGGTAGAAGGAATGCTGGCCGTTCGTGCCCGGCTCGCCCCAGTAGATCGCCCCGGTCTGGTAATCAACCGCCACGCCGTCGAGGCGCACCGACTTGCCGTTGCTCTCCATAGTCAACTGCTGCAGATAGGCCGGCAGCCGCCTGAGGTACTGGTCATACGGCAGCACCGCGTGGGTCTCGGCGCCGAAGAAGTTGGTGTACCAGACGTCGAGCAGCCCGTGGATGACCGGCAGGTTGTGCTCCAGCGGCGCGGTGCGGAAGTGCTGGTCCATGGCGTGGAAGCCGTCGAGCAAGGCGCGAAAGTTCTGCGGACCGAGGGCGATCATCGTCGAAAGACCGATCGCCGAGGTCATCGAGTAGCGCCCGCCGACCCAGTCCCAGAAGCCGAACATGTTGGTGGTATCAATGCCGAACTTCTGCACCTCGGCGGCATTGGTGGAGACGGCCACGAAGTGACAGGCCACGGCCGCCTCGTCACCCAGGGCGGCAAGCAGCCACTGGCGCGCGGTGCGGGCATTGGTCATGGTCTCCAGGGTGGTGAAGGTCTTCGAAGCGACGATGAAGAGGGTGGTTTCGGGATCGAGATCGCGGGTCGCCTCGACGAAATCGGTGGCGTCCACGTTCGAGACGAAACGCAGCGTCAGGGCGCGATCGCTGTAATGGCGCAGGGCCTCGTAGGCCATCACCGGGCCAAGGTCGGAGCCGCCGATGCCGATGTTGACCACCGCGCGGATGGGCTGGCCGGTATAGCCCTTCCAGGCTCCCGCGCGCACCTGATCGGCAAAGACGGCCATGCGGTCAAGCACGGCGTGAACTTCTGGCACCACGTTCGCGCCATCCACCACGATGGTCGCGTCGCGAGGGGCGCGCAGGGCCACGTGCAGCACGGCGCGCCCCTCGGTCGTGTTGATCTTCTGGCCGCTGAACATGGCCTCGATCCGCCTCTCCAGGTCGCAGGCCCGCGCCAGGGCGATCAACAGGGCCAGTGTCTCATCAGTGATGCGGTGCTTACTGTAGTCGAAGTACAGCCCGGCAGCTTCGGCAGCCAGGCGCGTGCCGCGCTCCGGGTCCTGCGCGAAGAGATCCCGGAGGTGCAGCGAGCGCAGCGCCGCGACATGGGCCTGCAGCGCCTGCCACTCCGGGCGGTTGGTGAGCAAGGGCATCGACTCGGTCATCTGGCTCCTCCATTCGGTACGGGTGGGCCGCACCGCCATTATAGCGCGCCGGGACAGCGCGCCGGGCGCGCCGCCTCCGGCCTGCAGCCGCAACGGGATCACCAGGGTTGTCCTGGGCGGGCTGCGCCCGCCCACACCCTCCCGCAGGCCGGGGGATGGGGAAACCCGGTTTCCCCATCCCCCTTGCTTGAGGGCTGCGCCCTCCCAAACCCTCCTGCAGGCGGGGGTATGGGGACACCAGGTTCCCCCATGTTCACGTCAGGCCCCGTGCGCGGGGCGCACAACGGTCGATGAACATGGCCTGGGAGCGGGGGCGTCCCGCCCGCGTCGCGGCTCCGCGGGCACGGTGACGGCCCCCTCCCCAGCCCTCCCCTGCTGGGGGCGGGAACCCGGCGCCTCCCCCCAGCGGGGGGAGGCTGGGAGGGGGGCAGCACGCTGCGAACGGTTTTCACATCAGCCGTCCATGCGGCTGCGCCGCACACCGACGGGATGAAAAAGGTTCTTCCTGGGAGGGCGTAGCCCTCCCAAACCCTCCCAGGGGCCGGGGCCTGGGTGCGCGGGCCTCCGGCACACGTCCGCGGGGGTGTGGGGAAACCGGGTTACCCCACACCCCTCGCCGAGGGCGTATTTTCACGTTAGCCGTCCATGCGGCTCCGCCGCACCACGCCCGATGAACATGGCCTGGTAGCACGGGCGGGACGCCCGCGTCGCGGCTCCGCGGGCACGGTGACGGCCCCCCTCCTAACCTCCCCCCGCTGGGGGGAGGGAGTCCGGCTCCTCCCCCCAGCGGGGGGAGGTTAGGAGGGGGGTTCAGCGCCGCATGCGCGTAGGTGAGCAGCTTATTTTCACGTTAGCCGTCCATGCGGCTCCGCCGCACACTGACGGGATGAAAACAGGTTGTTCCTGGGAGGGCTGCGCCCTCCCAAACCCTCCCACCGGGTGGGGGTATGGGGAAACCAGGTTTCCCCATACCCCCGCGCGAAGGCTGCGCCCTCACCTTTCCGGGGGCGGGGCGTGGGGAAACCCGGTTTCCCCGCACCCCTCGCCGAGGGCTTATGTTCACGTTAGCCCTCCATGCGGCTCCGCCGCACAACGCCGCAATGAACATAAGGTTCTTCTTGGGAGGGCTGCGCCCTCCCACACCCTCCCGCGGGTGGGGGAATGAAGAAACCCGGTTTCCCCATGCCCCTGCTCCAGTAGCCTATTTTCACGTTAGGGTACAATAGAGGGGCCGCTATCTTCACCCTTCCCCGCCGCGCTGCGCCCGGCAGAGGAGCGTGAGGATCAACCGCAGCAGCATAGAGGAGCGCTATGAGTATTCAATTCGGCGCGTTCGTGCCCCAGGGCTGGCGACTGGATCTGGTGGAGATTGCCGATCCGGTCGAGAAATACGAAGCTATGACCCGCGTCGCCCAGACGGTGGACGCCATCCCGGCGTACGACTCGATCTGGGTCTACGACCACTTCCACACCGTGCCGAGCATCGAACAGGAAGCTGTGTTCGAGGCCTGGACGATCACCGCCGCCCTGGCCCGCGACACCCGGCGGGTCAAGGTCGGCCAGATGTGCACCTGCATCGGCTACCGCAACCCCGCCCTGGCCGCCAAGATCGCCTCCACGGTGGACGTGCTGAGCCACGGGCGGCTCTACTGCGGCATCGGCGCCGGCTGGTACGAGCACGAGTGGCGCGCCTACGGCTACGGCTTCCCCGAACGGCGTGACCGCATGCGCGCCTTCCGCGAAGCAACCCAGATTATGGTCAAAATGTGGACCGAAGAGACCCCAACCTTCGAGGGCGAATACTTCCATATTCGCGGCGCGATCAACCAGCCCAAAGGGGTGCGCCAGCCGCATCCTTCCCTGTGGATCGCCGGCGGGGGCGAGGAGGTCACCTTGAAACTGGTGGCACAGTACGGCGATGCCGCGAACTTCATGGGCAGCCCCGAGGAGTTTCGGCGCAAGTGCGACGTGCTGCGCGCTCACTGCGCCGCCCTGGGCCGCGACTACGCGGCGATCATCAAGTCAACGAACGTTAATATCATCTTCGTCGGCCCCGGCCAGACCGAAGACCAGGCCACCGCGCCGGTGCGCGCCCTGTACAACTGGAGCCTGGAGCAGACGCAGCGCAATTTCATCGTCGGCACGCCGCAGCAGGTCGCCGAGCGCCTGCATGCGCTGAAAGAGGCCGGAGCGACTTACTTCATCACCTACTTCCCCCGCGTGGCCTACGACCACACCCCCCTGCACATCTTTGCCGAGGAGGTGGTTCCGCTGGTGGGAACATAGCTCGTCGGAGGGGATCTGGGGAAAGCAAGTTTCCCCAGCCCCCGGCCCGGCGGAGGGTGTGGGAGGGCGTAGCCCTTAACGTGAACATAAGCCCTCGGAGCGGGGTGTGGGGAAACCGGGTTTCCCCACGCCCCCGCCCCGCAGGGGAATGGGGACACCGGGTTTCCCCATTCCCCCACCCCCGGGAGGGTCTGGGAGGGCTG
>Ga0272446_1000834_pt1 | contig 46984 bp, 39 predicted proteins | sample YNPCB0061_FD_194587 | JGI IMG/M metagenome (GOLD analysis project Ga0272446, IMG submission 194587) | Hot spring microbial mat communities from Yellowstone National Park, WY, United States - YNP-CB-006-1 | ecosystem: Environmental > Aquatic > Thermal springs > Hot (42-90C) > Sediment | place...
GCAACGATGGGCGCCCCCACTGGGAGCTTGACCCGCAGTTTGAGCTCGGCGTCCACCTGCACCATATCGCCCTCCCTGGCGCAGGCACCCAGGCCGACCTGCGCGACCTGGTCAGCGATCTGCTGAGCACCACGCTCGACCGCGCGCGCCCGCTCTGGCAGATGTACCTGGTCGATCGCTGCGGCACGGGCTGCGCCCTGATTATGCGCCTGCACCACTGCCTCGCCGATGGCATGGCGCTGAGCAATATGCTGCTGGCCCTCACCGACCAGGGCGCCGAGCGCGCCCGCGCCGCGGCGCAGGCCGAGCACCACGGGGCGCGCTCGCCCCTTGCGGCGATCAGTGAGGCGGCCCGCGCCGCCGAACACGTGCTCCACGAGGGCTGGGACCTGATCAGCCACCCCGACCAGCTCCTGAAGCTGGCCGGCCTCGGCCTGAGCGGCGCCGGCGCGGCCGGTAAGCTCCTGCTCATGAGCCCCGACCCGCCGACCCTGCTCAAGAGCCCGCTCAATGTGGCCAAACGGGCCGCCTGGAGCGGCCCCGTGGCCCTGGCTGATGTCAAGGCCGCCGGTAAGGTCAACGGCGCCACCGTCAATGATACCCTGCTGACCGCGATCAGCGGCGCGGTCGGGCGCTACTTGCGCGAGCGTGGCACCCAGGTCGAGGGGCTGACCATCCGCGCCGTCGTGCCGGTTAACCTGCTGCCGCCCGGCGTCGCCCCCAACGGCGGCAATCACTTCGGGCTGGTTTTCGTCCAGCTGCCGATCGGCGTGGCCGACTCCGTTGAACGGGCCGAGCGCATCCGCGCCGAGATGAGCGCGATTAAGCGCTCGCCCGAGGCTGTGGTCGCCCTCGGCCTGATGGGCGCCATGGGCGCGGCCCCGATCGAGATCGAGCGCATGGGCGTTGATATGTTCGCCACCAAGGGTAGCCTGGTGATCACCAACGTGCCGGGACCACGGGAGCCGCTCTCGCTCGCCGGATACCCCATCCACCGCGGCATGTTCTGGGTTCCGACGGCCCGCCTCGGGCTCGGCATCAGCATCCTCAGCTACAACGGCGAGGTGCAGCTCGGCATCCTGACTGACGCAGGCATCATCCCCGACCCGGAGCGCATTGTCACGGCCTTTCACCAGGAGATGGACGAGCTGATCGGCCTCGCCCGCCAGGTCAATCCGGTGGAGGGGTAGGCGGAGAACACCCATGACGATCGATCTGGATCAGCTGCACATCTACCACAATCAGCCGGCCCAGCGCTTCGAGGTGAGCGTGGACGGCATGCTCTCAGTGGCCGAGTATCGCCGCGACGGTAACCGGATCATCTTCACCCATACCGGTGTGCCGCCGGCCCTGCGCGGCCACGGCATCGCTGCGAAGCTGGTGCGCGCCGCCCTCGAGTACGCGCGCGCCGAACACCTGATCGCCGTGCCGGTCTGTTGGTACGTCGACGCCTTCATCCGGCGTAACCCCGAGTACCGCGATCTGCTGGGCTGACCCCGGCGCCCGCTCAGGTCTTATGCGCTACTAACACTCCACTAGCGCCCCCACAACACACGCCTGGTATCCTGAACCTACCAGGCGTGTGCGCGTGTGTGCCGCACACCCGTGTGGCGTCACCGCCCATACGCATTAAGATACGCCCCTGGCAGGGCGGCGGCTGCCACACGACAGGCGAACATGTCGTTGTGTTGGCAGTTTCTGCCAGCGAAGCTGGCAGAAACTGCCAACACAACAAAGCTTTCATCCTTCCGTGTGGGTGAGCGGCACGGCCGCAGCCCTTAACTTGATGCGTATGGGCGTCACCGCCCCCGGCGGTCGCCAGGAGGAAGTTCGATGAGTGCTATCCATCCGCTGTCGGCCCGCCAGCAGCTGGCGGTCGCGCTTGGCGCGCTGCTGGTCGTCGCCGCCGTGATCATCGGCCTGTTCGTCCAGGCGCCGCTGGCCAGCGCCATCGTGCTCGGCAGCCTGCTGCTCGTTGCCATAACTGTGCTCGCGCTGCGCGGCCACGCAGCCGCGCGCCCGGCGCCACGCGCGGCACGGTCAGCCGTGGACGCCCCGGATGCCGAGGCGCTGCCCACCCTGCAGCTCACCTTCCCCGATGGCGCGGTGCTCGCCGCGCGCGAGGTGCCGCTGCCCCAGCCGCATGAGCACCAGCTGCTGCTCACCCGCCGGGGCTATGTGGTCGTCAATGCCGCGGGGCAGGTGATCTACCAGTTGTAGCTGTCAGGTGCGCCACCCAGGTGTGGAGCCGTGGAACTGAAGGCCCGCCTGGCAGACGCAGTTGAGCCTTGCCTTACGGCACCTGAACCGGCCCGACGCTCGTCGCGATGCGGATCTGGTTCCGCCCGCTGCGTTTCGCTTCGTAGAGGGCGCGATCTGCGTGGTCGATCAGCGGTTCGATCGTTACCGTCCGCCCGCACGCGCAACTCACAATGCCGATACTGATGCTCACGGCCACCGGGCCCTCCTCGGTCGCTATCGGCTCACGCCGCACCAGGTCGGAGAGCCGCTCAGCCACCTGCAGCGCCCGGTCGCCTGTCGTCTCGGGCAAGAGTACCAGGAATTCCTCGCCGCCATAGCGCCCGATCAGGTCGTTTTCGCGCAAGCCGTGCTTGAAGCGCTGCGCCAGCGTCTGCAGCACCTGGTCGCCGGCCCCATGACCGTAGGTGTCGTTGATCTGCTTGAAGTAGTCCACGTCGATCATAAGCAGGCTCAGCGGGTGACGGTAGCGTACCGCCCGTTCCAGCTCCTGCCGGGCCAGCTCGTAGAAATGGCGCCGATTGACCACGCCGGTCAGCGCGTCCAGGGTGGCGAGTTGCTGCACCCGGGCAAAGAGCAGCGCGTTCTGGAGGGCGATCGCGGCCGTGGCGGCGAACATCTCCAGGACGTCGAGATCGTCGACCGTGTAGGCGTTGCTGGCCATCGCCTGCACCGAGAGCGCACCGATCGCCCGCCCGCCCACCTGCAGGGCGACGGCGAGCAGTGAGCCGGTGGGTTGCTCACCCTCACCGAAGGGCTCGGCGCCAAACCACCCCTCCATCTCCGGGTCGCAGCCCGTCATGCGCAGCGAAATCCCGGTGCGGCAGATGAAGCCGAGCAAGCCCCGTGTGACCGGCACCCGCTCTACCGGCCAGGAGCCGGCGCCATCGACCAGGTAGACATACTCGATCTCGGCCCGCTCCTCGTCCAGCAGGGCGATGGCACAGGTATCACAGGGCATCAGGCGCGCCGTGGCCCGGTGGATGGCCCGGTAGAGCTCGGCGGGGGCCAGGGCAGCGCCGAACTCCAGGCTGGCCCGGTAGATCATCGCCCGCCGCTCAGCGTCGCGCAGCGCGGCCTGGTAGAGCCGCGCGTTCTCAAGCGCCACCCCCGCCTGACGGGCCACCGTCTCGAGCAACTGCAGATCGCGGTGACTGAAACGCCGCCCCGGCCTTCGTGAGTAGAGATTGAGCACGCCAAGCGTCCTGTTGCCCGCCCGCACGGGGACCGCAACCACCGCGCACACGCCCTGCGCCAGCAAGGCAGGAATGGCCCGCGGATGGGCCGGGTAGTCGTTGATCAGCAGCGGCTCGCCCGTATCGATCAACTCCCAGACCGCGCCGATCCCGCGCCGGATCGGCGGCAACTGCAACTGCCCGGCGATGCCCACCGTGTGGCCCGGGATCAGGTTGTCGTGCTCGAGGTCATAGAGTGGCAGGCTACCGGCATCGGCGTCGAGCAGTTCGATCGAGAGCCGCACCACGCGGTCGAGGATGGCGTCGATTTCGAGGGCGCTGCTGATCGTGAGCGTCACTTCGCGCAACTGGCGCTCGCGCGGATCGAGATGATCGTCTGCATCCGGCCGATCCGGCCTGGTGGGAAGCCGCAGCAACGCGCCCAGCGGGCGTCCGGCAGAGTCGTGCAGGGGGGTCAGGCACAGGCTGGCGCTGCGGCCATCGGGCAGCACGTGGCTGCCGGCAAGCGGCGCCCCTGGCGCGAGTCCGAGCAGCACGCGCACCGGCTGGCCCACAAGCGCGGCGTCAGCGCCGAATAACGCCCGGGCCGGCGCACTCGCCACCGTCACCCGATCCGCCGTGTCGAGGAGCAGAACGAGCTCAGCCGTCTGCTCCAGCAAGGTTGCCCATGCCTGTGAAAGAAGTGACCCGGTCGGCTGCTGGTTGCCGATCATCCCACCCTCTGAAACCCTGGCCAATCCATCAGGCCACCAGGATGTCGCGCGCCGCCGCGACTGCCTGGCGCACATCAGCAGCCGAGATGCCATAGTGCGTGACGGCGCGCAGCACCGGCCCGTGCAACTGGCCGATCAAGACGCCCCGCTGGCGCAGGGCGGTCACAAAATCGGCCGGGGCCAGCCCCTCGGCCACCAGCGTGAAGCGCACGATGTTGGTCTGGACGCGGGCCATTTCCACCGACAGCCCGGGGATGGCGGCCAGTCCCTCAGCCAGCAGGCGCGCGTGGACGTGATCCTCCGCCAGCCGCGCCACCATCTCGGTGAGCGCGACGATACCGGCTGCCGCGATCACCCCGGCCTGGCGCATGCCGCCACCCACCAGCTTGCGCGCCCGGCGCACCTGGGCGATAAACGGCGCTGGACCGGCCACGATCGAGCCGACCGGCGCGGCCAGCCCTTTGGAGAGGCAGAACTGCAGCGTATCCACGTGGCGGGCGATCGTCCGCGCCTCGACGCCGAGCGCCACGGCCGCATTGAAGATCCGCGCGCCGTCGAGGTGCAGCGGCACGCCGGCCGCGCGGGCCAGGGCGTGGGCCGCCTCCAGGTAGGCCAGGGGCAGCACCGTGCCGCCGCAGCGATTGTGCGTCGTCTCCAGGCAGAAGACGCCGGGCGGGGCCTCGTGCTCATCGGCGGGCGGCGCCAGCGCTGCGCCAATGCGCTCCAGCGGCAGGCTGCCGTCGGCAGCAGTCGGTAGCGGGTGGTAGATCAGCCCGCCCAGCGCCGAGGCGCCGCCCGCCTCGTAGTGGATGATGTGGCACTCGTCGCCGCAAATGACCCGCGCGCCCCGCTGGCCATGGGCCAGCAGCGCGGTCAGGTTGCCCATCGTGCCGCTGGCCACGAAGACCGCCGCCGGCTTGCCCATAACCTCGGCGGCCAGCGCCTCCAGCCGGTTCACCGTCGGGTCCTCACCGTACACATCGTCGCCCAGTTCGGCTCGCGCCATCGCCTCCCACATCGCCGGGCTCGGCAACGTCACCGTATCGCTCCGCAGGTCGATCACCCCGTCTCCTGCGCTTCGCTGCACACCATCCATGCCTGCTCTCCCTGCTGGCGGTTGCCGGTTGCCGTACTCGATCGACGCAAGGCTGCGGTCCCGCTGCGCCACTCGACCTGCGAACGCTGCCGGGGGCGAGCCGCCCTCGCTCCCGGCACGATGCCTGGTGCCCCCCGACTAACCGCGATCGCCGCGACGGCGCCGCCGCGACGATCCACGAATACTACTCTAAACCAGCGGCATTACCGCAAGGTATGCCCGGCGAACTACTGGACCGGCGGCGTGATCGGCTGGCCGGCGGCCAGCTGCGCCAGGGCCGGCTCCAACTCGGCGAAGGTGATACCGCCCTCGTAGCGCGCCTGAATCACGCCCTCGGCATCGACGAGGAAGGTCCATGGCTCGGTGCGCAAGCCCCACTCCTTCATCTGCGGCACCTGCCGTTGGGCCTGAAACGACTCGCCGAACGGGTAGGGGTAGACTTCGACGTGGATGAAGTTGACCTGCGCCTGGTACTGGGCCTTGAGTCGCTTCAGCACGAGCATATTGGGCGCACAGACCGCCGTCTGGCAGTACCCGGGGGTGGAGAAGGTCACAACGAAGGGTTTACCGGCGGTCAGGGCATCAGCGATCGTCAGGCGATAGAAGTCCGGATCGGGGCTCGCATCCGAGGTCAGCCGGCTCAACTCAGGCACGTCCGCCATGGTCAGGTTGCGGCTCGGCAGGGCGGGCGCGCCCACCGGCGGGGCGGACGGGCGCTCGCGCACATCCAGGCGCATCCCCGTCACCACCGGCTCGCCGCCCGCCCGCGGCACGCTGATCTCGACCCCCCAGGCGCCTGGCTGGTCGAAGGTGGCGTAGCCGACGTAGAGGCCGAAGGGCAGCCCCTCACCACGGTAGACCGCCGTCGACTCACTCTGCACCCGGGTCTTGTCCGGCCCGTCTATGTAGACGAAGCGCAACCCGAGGCGCAGATCCGGGTCGTTGATCGGGGTGCCGCCCTGCAGCACGCCGAAGGCAAGCCGGTTGGGGCCGACCGTAAGCTCAGAGACGGCCAGGATCGGAATCGGCTCCGGGGCGGCCGGCGCCGTCTGGGCGGCCGGCGACGACGTCGGGCCGCACGCCGCCAGGGCCAGGATCACCACCAGGGCCGCGCTGATCAGCACTGCGCGGGTCACGCTCCTGTTCATAACCATCGGCTCATCACTCCTCACGCAAGGCGAGCGCCGGGCTGGTGCGGCTCATTTTGAACGCGGGATAGATGCCGGCCAGCACGGCCGCCACCAGGGCGACGAGCAGCGCCTGAAGCAGCAGCGCCGGGTCCAGACTCAGGTCGAGCGTCCAGCCGAACGAGCGCCGGTTGATCACATAGACCAGCACCAGCGCCAGGACCAGGCCGAGCGGGAGGGCCAGCAGGCCCGCCGCCAGGCCCATCAGGCTGGTCTGAGCCAGCACCACGCCCCAGAGCTGGCCAGGCGTCAGCCCGTTGGCGCGCAGCATAGCCAGCTCGCGCGCCCGCTCGAGCTGCAGCGCCATCAATGCGCTCAGGATACCAATAAAGGCCACGATCGTCGCCAGCAACTGCAGCACGGCGGTGATCGCGAAGGTGCGATCGAACACCGCCAGGGTGCCCTCGCGCAACGCCCGGTTCGAACTGATCACCAGCTCGCCCTGGCCGGCCACCAGCACGCGTAGCTGCGCGATCAGCTCATCGACCGCCACGCCGGGCGCCGCGTAGAGCGCGAGCGAGGAGATCGCCGGGTCATCCCAGCTGGCCTGGTAGGTACGATAGGGCATCCGGATCACGCCGCGGTCCGAGGTGTAGTCATAGTAGACGCCGGCGATCGAGAACACCTGCGGGCCGCGGTCGGTACGCAGGGTGAGCGTATCGCCCAGGCCCAGCCCGGTGCGATAGGCGAGCGGCTCGGAGATCAGCACCGCGCCGGCCTCCCAGGCGGCCCAGGTGGCGTCGCCGCCGCCCTCGCGGAAGCGCAGCGCCGCCCGTCCGCGCGCAGCGGGCGCATCAACGGCCACCAGGGTAGTGGGGCCGAACGGGGCGTCCACCTGCACCGCGCGGAAGCGGGTCAGCGCCGCGACCCCCTCGACGGCGGCGAGGCGCTCGTCCAGCCCGGCGGGCAGACTGCTGTCGACGCGATTGGCGGTATTGGTAGGTGCCGAGAGATAGATGTCGGCGACCAGGCTCTGTTCCAGCCAGCCCACGACGGTCTGGCGGAAGCTGCCGACCATGATCCCGACGCCGATCGAGACGCTGATGGCGACCATGAGCGCAGCCACGGCCACCGCGGTGCGCGAGAGCGCGGCCACCACGTCGCGGGCGGCCATGCGCCCGAGCAGACCGAAGGCCGCGCCGAGCGCCGGGCGCGCGAGGCTCATCAGCGCGACGGTGAGCGCCGGGCTGATCAGCGCGGCGCCGATCACGATCGCAAAGAGCGCGGCGAAGGCGAGGGTCAGCGGCAGCAGCGTCGTTGCCCCTGACGGCGCCCCGGGGATGAGCAGCAGCAGCGTGCCCGCGGCGATCAGCGTGGCTCCGCCGAGGGCCAGCCGCGGCACCATGCGGCGGGCGCGGTCCTCCACGCTGGAGCGACGCAGCACCGTGCGTGGCGGGGTGAGCATCGCCTCCAGGGCCGGCACGGCTGCCGCGAAGAGCGTGGCCCCGATGCCCAGCAGCAGGCCCTTGAGCAGCACCTGCGGGTCGACGCTGAGCGCACGCACCGTGACGACGAAGTAGAGGTCGTTGATCGTCCGCGTGACCAGGCGCACCAGGCCCTGGCCGAGGAGCACGCCCAGCCCGAGGCCGATCAGCGAGCCGACCAGGCTGATCAGGGCGGCCTCGGCCAGGACAAGCCCGGCGATCTGCCCACGAGTAACGCCGACGCAGCGCAGGGTGCCGAGCATGGCCCGCCGCTGCACCACGCTGAAGGTCATGGTGTTGTAGATCAGGAACATGCCCACGATCAGCGCGAGCAGGCTCAGCGCGGTCAGGTTCAGCTCAAAGGCGCGGGTCATCTGTTCGAGCGCGTTGGAGCGGGCGGTCGCGGGGATCAACTCGGCGCCGGGGGGCAGGATGGCGCGGATCGCCGCCTCGCTGGCATGCGGCGCGCCACTGGCGGCGGGGGGCAGGATCAGGTCGATGCGGCTCAGGCGGCCCACCATGGCGAGCAACTCCTGGGCGGTGGCGATATCGGTGATCAGCAAGCCCTCCAGGGCCTGGCGGCTCAGCTCATCGGCGGGCCGCAGCAGGCCCACCAGGCGCACCTCCACGGTGCGCGCGCCCACCTGCAGCGCCAGGGTGGCACCGGGGGCCAGGCCGGCGCGGCGCGCCGGCGCCTCGGCCAGCAGCACCGTGCCCGGCTCGACGAGCAGCGCCGCCAGGTCCAGCTCGGCGTCCGCCGTGGCCGCCGATTCCTCGGCGCCGCTCAGGTAGGAGCGGAACGGCCCCTCGGCGAACACGTCGACGCCAAAGACCTGCAGCGTCTGCCCCGCCAGGGCGGGCGCCTGCACGTAGCCGGTCACCACCGGGGCGGCGGCGCGCACGCCAAGCTCCACGCGCACCTGGCGATAGAGCGCCTCATCGAGGCCACGCGGGCCGCCGACCACCTGATGGGTCGCCCGACCGGTGACACTCTGGGTGCTGAGCGCGAAGGCCCGCCCGGCGCTGGCATTCGCCAGGTCAATCGCCACCACCACGGCCACGCCGAGCGCGACGCCTAGCACGCACAGGCCGATCTGCCAGGGGTGGCGGAGCATGGAACGGAGTGAGGTGCGCAGGAGCAGCGAGGAGAGCAAGGTTTCAGACCTACCTGACAAGCGGTATCCATCACAGCGAGCGCCGCATCCCGGAGCACACAGGGTTGGCAAGCCGGTGAAGGCGGGGCTGCCTTACCTGCAGGATACCACCGTTTGGCCGGTAACGAAAGGCCGCCGCTTTGTATAGCGACGGCCTCTGTTCTGGTGGAGCCAAGCGGGCTCGAACCGCTGACCTCAACACTGCCAGTGTTGCGCTCTCCCAGCTGAGCTATGGCCCCGTGTGGAGTGGTGGAGGTGAGGAGGCTCGAACTCCTGACCTCGACAGTGCGATTGTCGCGCTCTCCCAGCTGAGCTACACCCCCACGCGCACGCCGGGCAGTATAGCATGTGGCCCCCTGCCTGTCAAATCATTGGACAAACGCCGGTGCGGCGTGCTACACTCCCTTTATTATAGATTTCACGAGCGAAAGGACGCCTCCGTGGCTACACCAGGCAACGACCTGCGCCGGCTTGGCACCATCCTCATTCTGGGGGTCGTCGCGGGAGCCGCCGCGCGCCACTATATTGAGAGTCGCACCCGCAGCGAGAGCTATCGCCCCCCACGGCTGATCGACTGGGAGCAGGCGCGCAGCGCGGCGCTCCGCGTGTCGCAGTGGGAGCAGGCCCCGGTCGGCGACCGGGCCTACCGCCGCGAGCAGTACCTGCGCCTGGTCAAACAGAGCGAGCCGCTGATCGCCGCCTACCTCGGCGTGCAGCTGCCCGCGCCGATCAGCCGGGTCTTCGTGCACGACCGTCGGGAGTGGCTGGAGGCCAACTTCACCTCGTTCGAGCAGCTGTTCGCGCCGATCGAGGATCTGTACGAGCGCAATGGCGGCGGTCGTGGTATCACGGCGGCGCTGATCGGCGAGCTGAACGGCAAACTGCTGGGCACCCAGGTCGGCCTGTTGCTCGGTTATCTGGCCCGCCGTGTGCTCGGCCAGTACGACCTGAGCCTGCTCTCGCCCGACCCGGGGGCGCGCGGCGCGCTGTACTTCGTCGAGCCCAACATTGGCCGCGTGCAGAGCCAGCTCGGCCTCAACGACGAAGATTTCCGCCTCTGGATCGCGCTCCACGAGGCAACGCACGCCTTCGAGTTCGAGGCCTATCCGTGGGTGCGCCAGCACTTCCGCGATCTGCTGCAGCAGTATTTCGACCAGCTCAGTCTGCAGCTGGAGAGCTTCGGCAGCGGCCTGCCGCAGATCTTGCTCCGCTTCGCCCAGAACTGGTCCAGCGGCCAGCACTGGATCGAGCTGATGCTCACCCCCGAGCAGCGCCGCATCTTCGAGCAACTGCAGGCGCTGATGTCAATCGTTGAGGGCTACGGTAACCACGTGATGAACGCGGTGGGCCGCCAGTTGCTGCCCAGTTTCGAGCAGATCGAACAGCGAGTGGCCCAGCGCCAGGCGAACAAAACGCCGTTCGAGCTGCTGCTGAACCGCATCACCGGGATGGACCTCAAGCTGGCTCAGTATCAGCAGGGTGAGGCGTTTGTCAACGCCGTCACCCAGGCCCGGGGCGTGGCCTTCGCCGCCCGGGTCTGGGAGCGGGCCGAGCATCTGCCGACCATGGACGAGATCCGCAACCCCGAGGCGTGGATCAGCCGGATGGACCGGCTGGGCTAGCCGCAGGCGCAAGCGCGGCGAGCTCGTCTAGCAGGGTGCGGGCCGTCGCCTGGAGCTCGCCCGCGCGCCCGCGCTTCAGCGCCGCCTGCAGCGCCGCTGGCGTGAGCGCGGCCTCCAGTGCAGCCAGCGCCCTGGCGCGCAGCGGCTTGATCAGCTGCGAGTCGCCCCAGAACGGCCCCGCGCTGTCCAGGGCGTAGAGCTCGGCGGCGCGCGCTGGTCTGCCCAGGGCAAGCAGCAGGCTCGTACAGTTCACCAGCAGGAGCGCCAGGGTCAGCCGGCTCTGGCGCTCCTGCGTGATGCGCAGCGCTTCAAGCGCGCAGGTCAGCGCGCGCTGCTGGTCGCCCATGGCCAGGGCTACGCCGCTCTGCGCGGCCAGCAACAGGCCCAGCGCCGTCAGCAGGCGGTGGTCGCGACACAGCGCAATGCCTGTCGCCAGCGTCGCGTCGGCAGCTGCCGGCTCGCTGGTCGCCAGCTGCGCCAGGGCCAGGGCTAGCAGCGCCTGGGCGTGGATCGCCTCACCCGCCTGGGGGCCGGCCTCGACCGCACGGCGCGCCTGGCGCAGACTCTCGGCAAACGTGCCCCGGTGCAGCAGCCCGAGCGCCAGCCGGCAGCGCGCGAGCGCCACCAGCGCCTGGTCGCCCAGATCCTCGGCGAGCGCCAGGCTCGCCGTCAGGTAGTTCAGCGCCTCGCCACTGCGACCCAGGTGCATCAGCACGACCCCGAGCCAGCCGAGGGTCACAGCCAGATCCGGGCGGTCGCCGAGCTGCTGGGCCAGCATGTAGCTGCGCCAGGCGTAGCGCTCACCCTCCTCCAGCTCGCCGGTCTCGACGCAGAGCTGGCTGAGCAGCAGCAGGATGCGGGCCAGGCCGTGCCGATCGCCGGCCTGCTCGTAGCGGGCCTGGGCCTCCTGCAAGACCTGCGCGGCCTCGGCCTGGCGCCCCTCACTGCGCAGCTGGTCACCCAGTTCGCTCAGGACGGCGCTGAGCTCCCAGCTCCGGCCAGCGGCCCGGTAGTGCGCGACCGCCTGCTGGAGCAGCGCGATCGCTGCGCCATCGCCGTGCCCGGCGCGCAGGCGGGCCAGCTGCCAGAGGACAAAGGCGCGCTCGTCGCTCACTGCCGCACCGGCGCGTTCCGCCTGCTCCAGCACGGCCAGGCTCTGCTCCAGCTCGGCCAGCGCCGCCGCGCTCTGGCCCTCGTGCTGGCGAAACGCGGCGTGCCAGGCCAGGAGCCTGGCGCGCAGCCGTTGGTGCTCCGGCGCAGCCTCCCACTGGTCGGCAAGCGCGGCTGCGGCAGCGAAGGCTTCTGCCCCCTCGTGCAGATAGCCCTGCCACGTGTAGTAGTAGCCGAGCGCATCGGCAGCCTGCGCAATCAGCACGGTGGCATTGTCGTGCAGCGCCTGGCGCCACGCCACGTGCAGGTTCTGGTCTTCGCTGCCGAGCGCCGCTATCGCCGCCAGCTGCGCGGCCTGCTGGAGCTCGGCCGCGCGGCTGGCGAGCAGCTCGAGGTAGTAGGTCGCGTGGCGCTGGCGGGTCACCGCCGCGCGGGGCGGGTCGGCGGCCAGCCGCGCGGCGGCGTACTGGCGCAGCAGGTCGTGGAGGCCATAACGGCTGCGCCCGGCGTCGTGGCGCAGCAGGGCGTGGCCCACCAGCCGGGCCAGCGTGGGCAGATGGACCTCGGCCACCGCGCGCGCCGCCGCCAGCGTAAAGCCGCCACGGAAGACGCTCAGCCGTTCGAGGCCCTCGCGATCGGCAGGGGCCAGCCGCTGCCAGGCCGCCACGCAGACCGCCGCGATGCTCCGCTGCCGTTCGGGCACGTCGCGCAGCTCGCTATGCAGCAGGCTGAGGCCCTGCTGGAGCTCGGCCAGGATGGCGGCGGGCATCAGCAGGCCGATCCAGGCCGCGGCCAGCTCGATCGCCAGCGGTGAGCATCCGTGACGAGGCGGCCTGGCAGGCGTATCGCGTCGGCGAGCGCGTGGCGACCATCCCGGCCGCCGCGATGCGTGACGAGGCGGCCTGGCAGGCGTATCGCGCCGGCGAGCGGGCGCCGCTGCTGCCGACGACGATGAGCATCGAGGAGGCGCTGCGCCAGCAGCGCGCCGGCGAGCGCACGGCAACCATCCCGGCCGTCGTGATGCGTGACGAGGCGGCCTGGCAGCTCTACCGCGCGGGCGAGCGCACGGCAACCATCCCGTTCACGGCTCGCAACGAGGCGGCCTGGCAGGAGTATCGGGCCGGCGAACGTGCAGCGGCGATCCCCGCCGCTGTGGTGCGTGACGAGGCAGCCTGGCAGACCTATCGCAGCGGTGAGCGCATGGCGAGCATCCCCGCCGTAACCCGCGATGAGGAGGCCTGGCAGACCTACCGCAGCGGTGAGCGCGAGGCAACCATCCCCGCTCCGGCGCGCGATGAGGAGGCCTGGCAGCTCTACCGCGAAGGCGAGCGTCAGCCGTAAGCGCCAGGCAAGCAGTGACAGGAGGCGCGGCGCAGACACGCGCGGATCATTGCCATGAGACTGCGGGCAGGCGCGAGGTGTACCCCACCTGGGCGGTCCACCGCCAGGGGAGGCAGACCCGGCGCCTGCCCGCAGCGTTGTGGTGATCAGAGATCAAGACTCAACTGCCCCGTCGGCGCGGGCGCCGCCCGGGGCTCGGCGGCGGCCGGGTGATCGCTAGCAGTGCCGGCGGCGCCGATCAGGGCCAGCAGGCCGGCCTCATCAAGCACCGGGACGCCGAGTTGCCCGGCCCTGGCCAGCTTGCTCCCGGCGCTGGCCCCCGCCACCACATAGCTGGTCTTCTTGCTCACACTCTCGCTCACCTTGCCGCCGTGGGCCTTGATCAGCTCGGCCGCCTGCTCGCGGGTCAGCGAGGGCAGCGTGCCGGTCAGCACGAAGCTCTTGCCGGCCAGGCCCGTGCCGGCCTGCGCCCGTGGCGCAGCGCCGCTCAGACGCAGCCCGGCGGCCCGCAGCTTCTCGACCAGGCGGCGATTCGCCTCACGGCTGAAGAAGTCCACCACACTGGCGGCCACCACCGGCCCGATGCCCTCCACTGCCTGCAACTCCGCCTCGCTGGCCGTCATGATCGCGTCAAGGCTGCCGAAGTGGCTGGCCAGCGCCGCGGCGGCCACACTGCCAACATAGCGGATGCCCAGCCCGACGATCAGCCGCTCAAGCGGGCGGCGCCGCGAGCGATCGATCGCGTGCAGCAGATTGGCGACCCGCTTCGGGCCGTAGCCCTCCACCCCCGCGAAATGCTCGGGCGTCAGCTGGTAGAGGTCGGCGACATCCTGGAGCCAGCCCATGCTGACGAACTGCTCGGCCTGCCGCTCGCCGATCCCGACGATATCCATCGCTCCCCGGCTGACGAAATGCTCGACGCGGCGGACCAGCTGGGCCGGACAGATGCCGAAGTTCGGGCAGCGCCAGGCCACCTCACCCTCCTGGCGCTCCAGCGGCGTGCCGCAGGCGGGACAGCGCTCGGGGAAGACCCAGGGCTGCTCAGCGCCGGTGCGCAGCTCCAGCAGCGGGCCAACCACGTAGGGGATCACGTCACCGGCCCGCTGCACGGTCACATAGTCACCGATGCGGATATCGCGCTCAGCGATATAGTCGGCGTTGTACAGACTGGCGTTGCGCACCGTGACGCCGCCAATCACCACCGGTTCGAGCTCGGCATTGGGCGTGATCACCCCGGTGCGACCCACATTGACCACGATATTGACGAGCCGGGTCACCGCCTCGCGCGCCGGGAACTTGAAGGCGATCGCCCAGCGGGGATCGCGCTGCACGGCGCCAAGCTCGCGCTGCTGGGCGAAGGAGTCCACCTTGATCACCAGCCCATCGGCCTCGTAGGGCAGCCGCTCGCGGTGATCCATCCAGGTGCGGCAATAGGCGATGAGCTCCTCGAAGTCGTCGAAGAGGCGAGCATCGGCATTGACCGGGAAGCCGAGCGCGCGCAGGTACTGCAGCGCCTGCCACTGGCTGCGCAGCGCAACCCCCTCGAAAGGGCCGACCCCGTAGGCGAAGAAGCGCAACGGGCGCGAGGCGGTGAGCGCCGGGTCTTTCTGGCGCAGCGAGCCGGCGGCGGAGTTGCGCGGGTTGGCGAAGGTCTTGTCGCCGCTGGCGGCCAGGCGTGCGTTGAGCGCCTCAAAGTCGGCGCGCCGCATATAGACCTCGCCGCGCACCTCGATCAGCGTGGCGAGCGGCAGACCGGTGCCGGCCGGGCTGCGCAGGCGCAGCGGAATACCCCGCACCGTCCGCAGATTGGCCGTGACATCCTCGCCCACCTCGCCATCGCCGCGGGTCGCCCCCTGGACCAGGAGCCCGGCGCGGTAGGTGAGTGCGACCGCGAGCCCGTCGATCTTCGGCTCGACGACATAGCTGATCGGCGTGTCACGACCCAGCAGCTTCAGCACACGGCTCTCGCGCCACTCACGGAGCGCGGCCTCGTCCATCGCATTGCCGAGCGAGAGCATCGGCTGGGGATGGCGCACCTTAGCAAACTGGCTGGCGGGCTGGCCACTCACCCGCCGGGTCGGCGACTCGGGGGTGACCAGTTCGGGGTGCGCCGCCTCCAGCGCCTGCAGCTCGCGCATCAGCGCATCGTAGGCGGCATCGCTGATCTGCGGCTGGTCCAGCACATAGTAGTGATAGTTCGCCTCCTCGATGGCGGCGCGCAGCTCCGCGACGCGGCGGGCCGGATCGATCTGGCTCACGGTTGCACCTCCTCCTGGCCCCTACGCCTCCACCGCGTACTCGATGTGCGCCAGGCGCACCACGCGGCCCGCGCCGTCCACCTCGACCGCGATCACATCGATGCGCCAGGGCAGCTCAGCGGGCAGCGCCGCCTCGGCCAGGTAGGCATGGGCAAGATTGGCCAGCCGCTGCGCCTTGGCGGCGCCAACCGACGCCTCGGGGAGCGCTGCCTGCGGCCCGCGGACCCGCCGGGTGCGCACCTCGACAAAAACGACCTGGTCGCCACGGCGGGCAACCAGGTCGATCTCACCGCCAGAACAGCGCCAGTTGCGGGCGATCAGCGTGTAGCCACTACGCTGCAGATGCGCTGCAGCGGCCAGTTCACCAAAGCGGCCCAGGCGCCCCCTAGCCGAAGGCATACTTGCGCCAGACATCGTGGCGCTCGATCTCGCCGAGCAGGGCAAAGGCCACATACTGCGGCTGGCGCGGCGTCGTCAGCAGCTGCATATTGGCCTGCTCCGGGGTGCGCCCCCCCTTGCGGTGGTTACAGTCGCGGCAGGCCGTGACCACATTGTCCCAGGTCGTCGCGCCACCCTGCGAGCGCGGGATGACATGGTCCATGGTCAACTGGGCGCGGCCGGGCTGCGTGCCACAGTACTGGCACGTCTCACGGTCGCGGGCGAAGACCCCGCGCCGCGAGCAGGGCAGCTTGAGCCGTCGCGGGATGCGGATATAGCGGACCAGGCGGATCACGAGCGGCACATCGAAGCTGATCGCCCGTGCGCGGAGTTGCTGCTCAGCAGCCTCGATCAACTCGGCCTTCTCCTGCAACAGCAGGACGAGGGCACGCCGAACCGAAATCAGCTGGAGCGGCTCGTAGCTGGCATTGAGAACGAGGACGCGCTGTCCCAAGGCACCCACCCCCTTCAAAGAACCGTTGTACGTGTACAAGGGCTCTTCGCACGGGGGATAGGGTTGACCCCCGGCTAGAGCGTCAGGCCCCTGGCCCTGCTGGCAGAGGAGACCGCGCGGATCGCCCTCAGCACCGCACTGCCCCCGATGCCGCCGCAGCGGTCATCGAGGCGCACGGCATAGCCCTGCAGGGCAGCGCCGCTCCATTCGGCGCTGTGCAGGGCCAGATTTGCTGAGTGCCACCGACCGGTCATGATGTGCCAGGCCTCCGTCGTGTGTCCCGGTAGCAACCCGGGCTACTGGTTCATCGCCGATTTTCAATATAACAGTAGCATAGATGGGCGGAGCTTGTCAATTTCCCCGTGGCCTGACTGCCTCGGTGAAGATGAGCCCGTCGATCAGCTGCTCGACCGGCGCCCGGTCGTCGCGAAAGGGGGTATAGCGCGCCTGGTCGGCGGTGAACTGGCGCACCGGCCCGAGCCGTCCCTCGTTGAGTGCCCAGTACATCACGAGCTGGAGCGCGCGGTAGCGGGGCTCGGCCTCGGCGCGGCGGGCCATGGCCGCCGCGTTGGCCACGAAGTTCGCCGCCCCATCGCCCGCCGGGCTGTTCACCCCCACGAGGATCGCATTCGCGAAGCGGGTATCGATGACATAGACCTCGGGGAAGACAACGAGCATGGTCGAGGCGAGCGCATTGACCAGCCGGTCGTCACCGCTGGCCGGGCGCCCGGCATTGACCACCGCCACGCCCTGCGGGTTGAGCCGGGCGCGCACCTCCTGGAAGAACTCAACCGTGGTCAGGTGGAAGGGGATGTAGGGCTGGTGGTAGGCGTCCATGCCGATCACGTCGTAGCGGCGCTCGCTGCTGGCCAGCCAGGCGCGGGCGTCCTGCGCATAGGTGGTATAGCCGGGATAGGCCGGGTCCTCGTCCTCCATATCGAAGTAGCGGCGGCCCAGCTCGCTGATCGCCGGATCGATCTCAACCGCGTCGATCAGCGTCTGCGGGCCATAGATGGCCAGGAACTGCTTGGGGATGCTGCCGGCTGCCGCGCCGAGGAGCGCCAGGCTGCGCACCTGCTCGGGTTGCATCCCGGCGTAGAGATAGGGGGCGACCGCGAAATAATCCCACGGCCCGCCGTCGGTCAGCAGGTCGAGCGGATCGCCCGTCTGGCGATACTTGAGCCGGTAGATCGAATGGATGGCCTGACCCTCATTGAGGATGAGCACGCGGCGCGGATCGACCGTGCCGGAGCTGTAGACGACCTGCTGGTCGGCCACCTGGATGTAGTTATGGCTGGACTCGCGCTCGGCGAGCAGCGTACAGCCGCGGCAATCGGCGCTCTTGATGGTGGGCGCGGCGACGTAGTGGGCCAGGGCCAGGCCGGCCACCGCGACGAGCATCAGCCCCGCCCGCCAGTCGCGCAGCCCGATCAGGCTGAGGGCGACCAGAAAGCCGGCGAAGAGGAAGATCGTCGCGCTGGTGCCAATCAGCGGGATGAGCACCAGCACGGTGAGGAAGGTGCCAACGATCGAGCCGACGGTGGAGAGGGCGGAGATCGTGCCGGCGGCGCGCCCGGCCACGGCCACCCCGCGCCCGGCCTGGTGCAACTGGAGCCGCACCGCAAAGGGGCCGACGGTGGCCATCAGGATCACCGGCGCGGCGAAGAGCAGGATCACGCCGAGCAGCGCGCCGAGGAAGCCCCCGGCGGCCACGCCGCGCAAGGAGAACTGAGCCAGCTGCAGCAGGGGTCGCGCCACCAGGGGGATGAGCGCGGTCAACAGCCCGGCCCAGGCGATCAGCCAGAAGAGCAGCCGCGCCTCCGGGCGCCGGTCGGCCAGCCGCCCACCCAGCCAGTAGCCCGCAGCCAGGTAGCTCAGGGTCATGCCGATCACCACCGCCCAGATCGGCTGCGACGTGCCGAAGAACGGCGCCAGCAGGCGCGGCATCACCATTTCGATGCCGAGCGTGCCGACCCCGGCGAGAAATACCACCAGCAGCAGGAAGCGGTCGGCCCGTGACTGCGCAGACTTCACCCCATCACCCCGTCACGTCACCGAATCGCGCCGAGGACCAGGCTCTGCAGCAACTGGATGAGCAGGATGGCGACCAGCGGCGAGAGGTCGATCATGCCGATCGAGGGCAATACACTGCGGATCGGGGCCAGGATAGGCTCAGTGATCTCGCGCAGGATCTGGGTCACCCGCATGTTGCCCATCGGGTCGATCCAGGAGATCAGCACCCGCCCGAGGATGGCGAACAGTAACACATTGAAGAGCAGGCTGATAAAGGTCACCAGAAAACCGGACATTCCATCACACCTTTCAATTGCTAGCCAGAGGATGCGGGCGGGCGGCTACCCCTCGTGCGTGAGGCGGGCCTGGACAGCCGCGGCGTGGGCAAAGAGCCCCTCGGCCTCGGCGATCCGGCGAGCCGCGGGACCGATCCGCGCCAGGGCGGCCCGATTGAGCCCCACGAGCGAGATCACCTTGCGAAAGTCATCGACATTGACTGGCGAGGCGTAGCGCGCCGTGCCCTCCGTAGGCATGATATGCGAAGGGCCGGCGCAGTAATCGCCGAGCACCTCGAACGACTGTTCACCAAGAAACACGCCACCGGCGTTGCGCACCTTGCCCACAGACGCCCACGGATCGGTCAGCAGCAGGCAGAGGTGCTCGGGGCCATACTCGTTCGCCAGCGCGAAGGCAGCCTCCAGGTCCGGCACGAGCACGATCGCCCCGCGGCGGCTCAGCGCGTCGGCGGCGGCGCGCGCGCTCGTCTCCGGCAGTGCCTCTAGCTGGCGGCCCACCTCGGCCTGCACGGCCCGGGCCAGCGGCGGCGAGTCGGTGAGCAGGATGGCGCTGGCCTCCACGTGCTCGGCCTGGGCCAGCAGGTCGGCGGCGACGTAGCGCGGCTCGGCTGCGGCATCGGCGATCACCAGTGTCTCGGTTGGCCCCGGCAGGCTCTCGATGCCAACGGCGCCATACACCAGGCGCTTGGCCTGGATGACGAAGCGGTTGCCCGGCCCGGCGATCTTATCGACCCGCGGCACACTCGCGGTGCCGTAGGCCATGGCCGCGATCGCCTGCGCCCCCCCGACGGCGAACACCCGGTCCACCCCGGCAAGCTGCGCCGCCGCCAGCACCACCGCAGCGGGCAGCCCGCTGTCACGTTGCGGCGGCGAGCAGACCACGATCTCGCGTACCCCCGCCACCCGGGCCGGAATGGCGGCGTGGATCAGCGACGAGGGCAGCGGCGCCGCCCCCCCCGGGACATAGACCCCCACCCGTTCCAGCGGAACCACCAGCTGGCCCCGCGCTCCTTCGACGCTGAAATCGACCCACGAGTTGCGGGCCTGGCGCTCGTGGAAGCGCTGGAGCTCGGCCACCGCCAGCTCAAGGGCCGCGTGCAAGTCGGCAGGCAGGGCATCGACCGCGGCCTGCCACAGGTCGCGCGGCACCTCCAGCAGCGCCGGCGCCACCCCATCGAAGCGGGCGCTCAGCGCGCGCAGCGCCGCGTCGCCGTCGGCCCGCACCGCGGCGATGATCGCGGCGACTGCCCCGGTCGTGGCGGCGTCTTCGTCGAGCGGGGCACGGCGGAGCACCGTGGCCCGGGCAACCGTCAGGTCATCGACGATCGGGATGCTCATGGCTGGCCCTTTCCCTCCAGTCAGCGTGGGTCCATTATACCGCCTTGCGCCGCCGCCAGCGGTCCGTAGGCGCCAGGGCGGATGCACCGATCCGGCCGGCGCACCACCGCCAACGCGAAGATGGCAAGCGACCGTCGCGGTTATCCACGGTGAATCCGCTATACAGCGCGGATTTATGGCGATCAACGCTTGACAGTCGCGATGGTATCGCGTATGATGAGACAACGGAGTGTAAACGATAAACTGCGGGCATGATCGCTCATGTCTGGCGTTTGGTGCGCCTATCGCTCCACAAGGTGCCAGGATTCGTTTTACGCAAGCATGGAGTCGCTATGAGCCAGCTACGAGGACGACGAGCAGCGGCGCTGATCCTGCTGGTGGCGCTGGTCCTGCTCGGCGCGCTGCCGGCCGGCCGCGCGGAGGCCCAGGGCAAGATCTATTTCCCGCAGACAGGCCACTTCCTCGGCGGGGCCTTCCGCTCCTACTGGGAGCGCAACGGCGGCGTCGAGATCTTCGGCTACCCGGTTTCGCCGGAGTTCGTCCAGAACCGTGACGGCCGGGTGGCGCAGTACTTCGAGCGCGCCCGCTTCGAGCTCGATGTGGTCAACAATCAGGCCGTGATCAGCCTGGGCCTGGTCGGTCGCGAGTACACCGCCGCGCGCGGCCTGGGCTTCCCGCCGGTCGCCCCGGTCCGCGCCCCCGGGCTGCGCTTCTTCCCCGAGACTGGCCATACGCTGCGCGGTGAGTTCCGCAACTTCTGGGAACGCCGCGGCGGCCTGCGCATCTTTGGCTATCCCATCTCGGAGGAGTTCGTCCAGCAACTGGACGACGGGCGCAACTATCTGGTCCAGTACTTCGAGCGTGGCCGCTTCGAGCTGATCGGCAACCGGGTGCGCCTCGGCACACTGGGCAGCGCGCTGGTGCCCTGCCAGCTGCGGCCCGGCTTTGCCGCCAATGCGCCGCCGAGCGCCCCCGTCCCTGAAGGCAGCCCCGAGTCGTGCGCCATCATTCCGGACTTCGTGGCCCGCGTCTTCCCCAGCTCCAGCGCCCCCGGCACCACCCTCGGCTTCGAGAGTCGCGGCTATGCCGGCGGCGAAGAGGTGGCGCTGTGGATCAATCTGGCTGCCGGCGGCGTGCGCGCCATTCCCTATCGCGCCATCGCCGACGCCGATGGCGGGGTGCTGGTCGGCTTCCGCACGCTGACGACCGATCCGCCCGGCACCTACAGCATCGTCGGCCAGGGGCTGCGCAGCGGCCGGGTCACCGTCGCCAGCTTCCGTCTTGAGCGGTAGGCCCGTAGGGCCGCAGCGCACTGGCTGCGCCGGTGCGCTACGGCCCTATGGCCGCGCCTCGAGCTGCAGCGGCACGTCGATCGGGGTCTGCGCCCCCTCGCGAAGCACGCTCAGCGTCACCGTATCGCCGACCTGGTAGTCGAGCTCGAGCAGCCCGATCAACTGATCGCCATCGGCCACCGGGCGCCCGTCGAGCGCCAGCACGATGTCGCCGCCCACGAGGAGTGGCATGCCGTCGACACTCACCTCGCGGGTGCCCCCGCGCAGCCCGGCCCGGGCCGCAGGGCTGTCGGGCTGCACCTCGGTGATCAGCACGCCCCGCTCCACCAGCAGACCCAGTTGCTCAGCCACCAGCGCGTCGAGCGAGAACATGCGGATCCCCATCCACGGGTGGTCATAGCGTCCGCTGCTGATCAGCGCGGGCGCCACCTTGAGCAACGTGCTGGCCGGCACGGCGTAGCCCACACCCTCAAACGAGCCGGCGCCCTGGCTCACTGCGATCGCCGTATTGACGCCGATCACCTCGCCCCGGGCATTGAGCAGCGGCCCCCCCGAGTTGCCCGGGTTGATCGCCGCGTCGGTCTGCAGCACATTCGGGATGCTGAAGGTGCCGAGCGACCGCGTCGGGCCGCGCAGGGTGCGCCCGAGCCCGCTGACCACGCCGACCGTCAGGCTGTTCTGTTCGCCGAAGGGGCTGCCAATGGCAACCGCCGTCTGGCCCACCGCGACCTCGCGCGAGTCGCCGACCGGCAGCGGCGCCACGCCGGGGGGCAGGGCGCGCACCTTCAGCACCGCCAGGTCGCTATCAGGGTCGGCGCCCACCAGGTCGGCCAGGCTAGTTGAGCCGTCGAACCAGCGCACCTGGAAGCGCTCCCCGCCCGCGATCACGTGGTTGTTGGTGACGATATGGCCCTGGTCGGAGAAGAGGAAGCCCGAACCCTGGCTGCGGGTGCTCTCTGGCAAGCCGGGCACCACCGGGTGGTTGGCAGGGAGGGCGCTGCCGAACACCTCGATGCTCACCACCGCCGGGCTGGCCCGGCGGTACAGTTCCACCAGCAGCCGCTCCTGGTCGACCAGCGCCGCGCTGATCGCCGGCTCCAGGGTCGGCTGCGGCGGAATAGTCGGCAGCGGCAGGTCGGTCGGGCGGGGCGGGATGGCGGTCGGCGTGGCGACTACCGTCTGCTGGCGGGCCATCTCGGCCACCCGGGTCTCGATCGCCTGCAGCGTCGGATCGGGCCGTTGGCCGAAGGGCACACTACAGCCGGCGAGGGCCAGGCTGAGCACGAGGAGGAGCAGGCGGCGTAGCATAGGCGTGCGCCGCATCAACGTGCGCGGGGCGCCGGCCAGAGGCCAGGCCAGAGTGAGCAGAAGAACAGCCCGGCGAAGAACCCGGCCTGCATGCCGTTGAGCAGCAGCAGCCAGAGCGGCGCATACCAGGTGCCGCCGTAGTGGCCGATAATCTCGAGCGGCCACAGCAGGAAGGGCAGCGCACAGAGCAGCAGGCGCGCGCCCCACGGCAGGCCGCGGAACCAGCCCAGCAGCGCGGCTTCGCGCCGCGGCGCCCGCAGCTGCCAGCCCACCAGCAGCCGGGCCGCCCACAGACCGATCGTCGCGCCCCAGCAGCGCGCACAGACCGCCATCGGCAGGCCGAAGAGCAGGTACGAGCGTTCGGGCGTGGGGCAGATGTAGGTGGCGAGCAGATCACGGGCCAGCAGCCCGGTATCGGCGACCAGCGGCAGCCCGGTGGCGCGGAACAGCGGCGAGATGAGCGGGCCGAGGAAGAGCACCCAGAGCAGCGTATCGAAGGCCCAGAGCGGCCAGCGCGGCTGTGGCTCAGGCCGGCTGACGAGAACGGATGTCGTCATGGTGGTCCCTGGCAATCCTCACCCCAGGCGGCGCACATCCCACCAGATCCGCGGCAGGCGCAGCACCTTCTCGCGGAGCTTCAGATGGGCGCGGCGGGTATAGGCATCGTAGTCATTGGCTTCGAGCTTATCAAGGATCCCGCAATAGACCCGGGCCGCAGCGCCGATCGCGAGGCGGCTCTCCCCGGGCAACAGCGCGATCCCGGGCCAGCTCTCGGCGTACAGGCGGCGTGTCCGTTCGACCTCAAAGCGCATCAGGGCGCGGAAGCGGTCGTCGTAGACCCCGTCCAGGATCTCCTCGGCGCTGAGCCCGAAGCGGGCCAGATCCTCCTGGGGCAGATAGACCCGGCCACGGCGGGCATCCTCGCCTACATCGCGCAGGATGTTGGTGAGCTGCAGCGCCACCCCAAGCTTGATCGCGTAGGGCTCGGCCCCCGGAGCGTAGCCGGTAATGCCCATCACCAGCAGGCCCACCACCGAGGCCACCCGGTAGCAGTAGAGCCAGAGATCGGCAAAGCTCTCGTAGCGGGCGATCGTCAGGTCCATCGCCACACCGGCGAGCAACTCGTCCACCAGGGCAGACGAGAGGTTGTAGGTGGTACGGGTGTCGTGCCAGGCTACCAGAACCGGATTGTGCGGGGCGGGGCGAGCGGCGCGGGCCTGCTGGACCCAGGCCGCCAGCGCGCGGGCCGGGTCATCAATCGCAAGATCGACGGTATCGTCGGTAGCGCGGCAGAACGCATAGAGCGCGCGCACGGCGCGCCGTACGTCGGGGGCGAGGAACTGTGAGCTGAAGTAGAAACTCTTCGAGTGGCGGCGGATAATCCGCTCGCACTCGGCATAGGCCTCGCTAGTCGCATCAGGCGGATGGGGCGGCCACTCATCGCTGCCAACGTGGGGCGAGAGGTCGGTCAGGTGAAAGAGCAGCGCAAGCTGCTCCTCGGCCGGCAGCGGCTGGGATATCAGCTTTCCGGAGGCGCGCAGCGCCAGCGACGGAACAGGGTTCAACGACACACGGCTCTCCTTCGTCTCAGCCCTGGAAGAGCGACCAGGGTGTGGCACGCCAACCGGCGTGCCAGGCGGAGGATAGGTGGGCTCAGGCAGGCGCGGTAGGCTACCGGCAGGGCGCCACCCGGCTGCGGGCCGGTCCGCTTGCTTGTGAAGGAAATGTCTATAGCTTCATAATACGTGAATCGGAGCGTTCAAGCAAATCTTTCTGTGCATCTCCCGTGCATGGCGTTTCAGGGCTTCCCAACGGGCAAAACGCCTGCTCAACCCGCGCAAGCGCAGCGACCTGCTGGCCAACGAACTTGCAGTTGCACAACGAAGCTGTGCTTATGAAAAGCAATCTTCGTGCATTCGATAAAAAAGCGACCGCCGGGCAGCGAACCCGACGGTCGCAGTGGCCAGCTCAGGACGATCGGCTAACGCCCGGCGCCGAGGATATCGGCCACGTTATCGACCGCCTCCAGCGCGTCGCGGCCAAGGAAGGTGCCCGGCATCTTCTGGGTGAGGACCGGGTTGAGGTTGAATGCGCGGCCTCCATAGCCGAAGCTCGGCGTGGGCGGGGCAAGGGCGAGGATCGCGCGCCCGGCCTCAAGCAACTGGGTAGCCGTCTCGGTCGTCGAGGCGGTCATCGCGACCAGGTCGGGCTGCAGCTTGCGCACGGCATCGAGCAGGTCGCGCAGGGGCACCTCAGGGCCAAGGTAGATCACCTGCCAGCCGTGGCGCACCAGGAAGACCGCGAGCATGAGCGCGCCCAGGTCGTGCTGCTCGCTCGGGGCGCAGGCCACCAGGACGAGGCCGCGCCCATCGGTGATGTTGTAGGTATTGAAGAGCCCCGACAATTTGCGGCGGACAAACTGGGTGGCAAAGTGCTCTGCCGTGACGGTGATCTTGCCGGCGTGCCACTGCTCGCCAATCTCGACCATCACCGGTTGGACCAGTTTGAGGAACACATCTTCCAGCGGGTAGAGGGCAAAGGCCTCGCCCAGGATCTGCTCGGCACGGGTGGAGTCATAGTCCACCAGGGCGGCCACCAGCCGGCTGTTGAGCCGCTCCCAGGTATGGGGCTCCGTATCGACCGCCGTGCTGAGCCACGAGAGGTTCGACTCATTGCCGTCGCTCATGAGCGCGATCGCCTGGCTGATCGTCAGCCCCTCAGCCGTCCGATCGCGCAGCCAGCGGATAGTGGCGATGTCGCGCTCGGAGTAGAGGCGGTGGCCGCCGTCGGTGCGCTGCGGGCGGGGCACGCCGTAGCGGCGCTCCCAGGCCCGAAAGGTATCGGCCGGAACGCCCGTCTCCTGTGCCACCGCCTTGGTGTTGTAGCGCGGTTTGTCCGAAAACTGGAAGAGAAAGTGTTGCTGTGCCATAGCAGACAGCCTTCCACGTGGCACGACGCCTCGCGCGTCGAGGCGTCTATGTCCGCGTGCGCACCTCGTGGATGCGCACGAACGACCGCTGATCGCGCAATTACATTGTATCACGCTGCACAAAACCCGTCAATGAAATGCACAGCAAACCCCGCGCACCGCGCCAGGGTAGGGTGAACAGCTGGCGCGCCACTGTCATTTGCGCGGCAGGGAAGATCGGCTATAGTAAGAGCTATGCGCGCGCTGATCACCGGCATCAACGGCTTTGTCGGCGGGCACCTCGCCGACTACCTGCTCGCGCAGGGAACCTATGAACTCTGGGGCCTGGTGCGAAGCCCGGAGCGTATCCCCACGACTCTCGCAGGGCGGGTCGCCTTCGTCACGGCGGACCTGAACGACGCCGAAGCGACGACTCGTGCGCTGCTCACCGTCCGGCCGGCGCTGATTTTCCATCTGGCCGGCCAGCCCTTTGTGCCCGAGTCGTTTCGCGACCCGGCCGGCACGCTCAGCACCAACACCCTCGGGGCGCTGCACCTCTTCCTGACCCTGATCGAGCACCGGCTGCAGGCCCGCGTGCTGGTGGTGGGCACCAACGAGGAGTACGGAGCGATCAGGCCCGACGATCTGCCGATCGACGAGGATACGCCCCTGCGCCCGGCCAACCCCTACGGGGTCAGCAAGGCCGCACAGAGCCTGCTGGCCCAGCAGTATGTGCTGAGCCACCAGCTCGACATCGTGCGCGTGCGGCCCTTCACGCACATCGGGCCACGCCAGAATGAGCGCTTCGTCACGGCCGCGTTTGCCCGCCAGATCGCCCGCATCGAGCTCGGCCTGCAGCCGCCCGTTGTGCAGGTTGGCAACCTCAGCGCCCGGCGCGATTTCACCGACGTGCGTGATATGGTGCGCGCCTACGCCCTGACCGCCGAGCACGGCGAGGCGGGCGCGGTCTATAATATCGGCTCGGGCCAGGCCGTGATGATCCGCGAACTGCTCGATATCCTGCTTGCCGCCAGCACGACCCACGTCGAGGTACGGCTCAACCCGGAATTGATGCGCCCGATCGATATCCCGCTCGTCGTCTGCGACAACCGCCTGGTGCGCGAGCGCACCGGCTGGGCGCCACGCATCCCGCTGCGGCAGACGTTGCACGATATCCTGGACCACTGGCGGGTCACGGTGCGGCAGGAACTCGCCGCTGGCGACGGGTAACCGTGCCGTGACAGCAGGCGCGGGGTGCCTGAGGTGAACATAGCCGATAGCCGATAGCCGATAGCCGATAAGCTGCCGCTGTTTTCATCGCGGCGGTGTGCGCCACGCGCATGACCGTCTACCGTGAATAGACTGTCACCCGGATACGCAGGGCCGTTCATCCGGCCGTATGGGCCGAAGGATAAGCTCCATACGAGCCGGGCGCCGTGACACACGGCGGATACGCTGTTTACACAATCGAAGGAAGATCTATGAAAGCGGTGATCCTCGTCGGCGGCCTGGGAACGCGACTGCGCCCGCTGACCTGCAAGACCCCCAAGCCCATGATCCCCATGGTCAACCAGCCGTTTATCGAGTGGATGCTGCTGCGCCTGCGCGAACAGGGGGTTACCGAGGTGATCCTCGCGGTGCAGTACCTCGCCGAGCGCTTCCGCGAGACGCTGGGCGACGGCTCGCGCCTGGAGATGAAGCTGCACATCGTCGAAGAGCCTGAGCCGCGCGGCACCGCCGGGGCCGTGAAAAATGTCGAGCATCTGCTCGATGGCCCCACCTTTGTGCTCAACGGCGACGTGATGACCGACCTCGACCTCAAGGCCATGCTCGACTTTCACCGCGAGAAGCAGGCCAAGGTCACCATCTCGCTGACCCCGGTTGAGGACCCGACCCAGTTCGGCCTGGTCGAGATGGATCGCCAGAATCGGGTCCAGCGCTTCCTGGAGAAGCCACGTCCGGAAGACATCACCAGCGACCTGATCAACGCCGGCACCTACATCATCGAGCCCGAGATCTTTCGCTACGTGCCACCCAACGAATTCTACATGTTCGAGCGCGGCCTCTTCCCCGTCGTCCTGCAGACGGGCGACCCGATGTATGGCTTTCCCTCTCGCGCCTACTGGACCGACATCGGCAAGCCGCAGACCTACATCGACGTTCACCACGACGTGCTGATCGGCAAAGTGAAATACAAGTTTCTTGGCCGACAGATCGCCGACCGCATCTGGCTGGAGGGAGACGCGGAGATCCACCCGTCGGCCCAGGTGGTGGGGCCGGTTGTGATCGGCCCGGGCACCGTGATCCAGCGTGGCGCGCGGGTGATCGGCCCGACGGTGCTGGGCGCGCGCTGCGTGATCGGCCCGGAGTGCAACATCGAGGGCGCGGTGCTCTGGGAGAACAACCGGCTGGACGAGGGGGTGGTGCTGCGCAACTGCGTCCTGGGCAAGAACAACGTGATCGGCGAGCGAACCCACATCACCGACGGCGCGATTGTCAGCGATGACTGCAGCCTGGGCGCCGAAAACCGCCTGGAACGCGGCATTCGCATCTGGCCGGGGACCGCACTGGGCGAGCGGGCGATCTCGTTCTGAGGCGGAGCGCGCCGCTGGCGCTCATTGCTTGCCCAGGGCCTGGTCGATCTTGTCGTTCAGCTTGCGGTCGGCCTCGCCGAGCGTCTTGGCATTGGCGACCGAACTGGTCGCCGGCGGCGCGGGGGTGGGCGGCGCCCCGCCCCCGGTCGTGCCGGCCGGCGTCGGGGTGGGCGCCGGCGGGCGGCTGGCGGCGCGCCGGCGCACCTGGCTCACCGTGACGCGCACCAGCACCACCAGCCCGCTCGTCACCACCATCGCCAGCACGAACCAGGGCAACCAGAGCACCAGCACCTGCGCGACGGGCGAAGCGGCCACCAGCGTGGCGGCCGTGCCATCAGGCCAGGCGGCCTGGGCATAGCGCAACAGGTAGCTCCCGATCAGCGCGCCATTCAGGGCGCCCAGCAGCGCGCCAAGCAGCCGATCGGCAAGCAGCGCCCGGCGGGCAGGCGCAGCGCCCGCCCGGGGAAGCAGCGCATTGCTGCCAAAGCCGATGACCAGCGCGGTCAGCAGGAACACGGCGGCAACCAGCAGGAAGACCGGCAAGGCCGGCCGCTCGGGGCGCAGGGTCGTGCGCAGCCAGAGCGCCAGCCGCTCGCCCCAGAGGTCGATCAGCACCGCCGCGAGCAGTGTGCCGGCGATCGCCACCAGCCCCGCGCGAACACCCCGCAGCAGCCCCAGCAGCGCCAGCAGGCCAATCACCACCAGCAGACTGATTGTCAGCGTCATCGATCGCCTCCGTAGGGTCATCCGCCGCACGCCACGATTGTAGCACAGACGCCCACCTGCCTCACAGCGCGCGCACGCGCCAGGGCTCCGTCAACGTCCGGTTGATCGTCCGCGCCGTGGGCGTCAACGCCCCGGCTCCTGGTGCGCAGGCCACCTGCGTGGCCGGTCGAGCCCGCGCAGGCGCAGGCCAGCCCGGGTCAAAATCCGCGGCGATGCGGCGGCCGGCGTCGAGCCCGCGCAGGCGCAGGCCAGCCACCACGCGCTGGCAAACGTGCTATAATTGCGCCCGTGCCCACCGCAACGTTGCTCTTTGCGCCTAACGCACGCGCGTGCGCCCGGCGCCACCAGCGGCGGTCGCGCCCGTGCGGTGACGCGCATGCGCTCACGTGATAGGGAAGGAGGCTCGAGCGATGGTTCGTATCGCTATCAATGGCTTCGGCCGGATCGGTCGGCAGAGCTTCAAGGCGATGCTGGAGTACCACCCCGACGAGTTCGAGATCGTTGCGATCAACGACCTGACCGACAACGAGACCCTGGCCCACCTGCTGCGCTACGACTCGACCTACGGCCTCTTCGATGGCGACGTCACGGTGACCGAAGACAAGATTATCGTCGACTATGACGATAACCACTTTGAGATCGCCGCCCTCGCCGAGCGCGATCCCGCCCAACTCCCGTGGGGCGATATGGGCGTCGATATCGTGATCGAGTCAACCGGGCGCTTCACCGACGCCGAGAAGGCCCGCGCCCACCTGGAGGCAGGCGCCAAGAAGGTGGTGATCACGGCGCCGGCCAAGGGCGAGGATCTGACGATCTGCCTCGGCGTCAATGAGACCAGCTACGACCACGCCAGGCATCACATCATCTCCAACGCCTCCTGCACCACCAACTGCCTCGCTCCAGTCGCCAAAGTGCTCAACGACCGCTTTGGCATCCAGCGCGGCCTGATGACAACCATCCACGCCTACACGATGGACCAGAACCTGCAGGACAACGTCCACAAGGATCTGCGCCGCGCCCGCGCGGCCGCGATGAACATAGTGCCCACCACCACCGGGGCGGCCAAGGCGGTGGCCCTGGTCATCCCCGAGCTGAAGGGCAAGTTCCACGGCTATGCCGTTCGCGTCCCCACCCCCACCGTCTCGGTGGTCGACTTCGCCGTGCTGCTGAACCGCCCGACCAGCGTCGCCGAGATCAACCAGGCCTTCATCGAGGCCAGCGAGAGCGAGGAGCTCGAGGGCATCCTCGGCATCAGCGAGTCGGAACTGGTCAGCAGCGACTTCATCGGCACGACCTACAGCTCGGTGGTGGATCTGCCGCTGACCCACAGTATGGGCGACGATTTCTTCAAGATCATCGCCTGGTATGACAACGAGTGGGGCTACTCGGTACGCGTCTCCGACCTCACCGCCTACCTGGCCGACCATTTCGAGTAGCGCGCAGGCTGCACACAGGTGCAAGGGGGCGGGGTGCACCTTTCAGGTGTAGAGTTTCTGGCGGATAGCGTCCTGATGCGCTGCTTGCCCTCACCCCCCTCCCCCAACCTGGGAGAGGGGGGTATGTTGTTGGCGTTGCGGTGCGCCAGCTCCGCTGGCGCACCGCAACGCCAGATTCTGGCCCCCTCCCCTGGCAGGGGAGGGGGTAGCGGGGTGGGGTATGCGGGGCCTGGGGGCGCAACTCCCACAAACCCTATACCTGAGAGGCGGGGTGCACCCCGCCCCCGCTGCGTTTTGGCTCAACCTCCTATGGCAACGGCACCGTCAGGCGCCCGCGGCGACCCTGGCCAAGCGCCTGGACGAGCGGCAGGCCGTGCTCCAGCAGGCTCACTTCAGCGGCACAGTGGGGACAGGACGCCAGGTGGTGATCCAGCGCGGCACGCACCTGGGGCTCGAGCAAGCCCTGACAGTAGTCGACCAGCAGGTCGGTTGGCGGGCAGTGGAGCCGGTAGAGCCGACGCAGCAACTGGCGCTGCAATGCGCGCAGATGCATCACCCGCGCAGCGCAGACCGGGCAGACCTGCAGGTGCGCCAGTGTCGTCTCATCCGCTTCCCCGTCGGCAGCCGCGATCAGGGCGGCTCCGCCCGGCGCCGGGGGGCTGGTGCAGCCCTCGTCCCAGCTCTCATCGATGCTCATACCGCGCGCTCCTGGCCTTCTAGCCGGTCTCCTGGCCGACTCGTATCTTATGAAACGCAGCTCGCAACGCTTTTTACATAGTCTTACCCTCGGTAGTATACCGGAATCCTGGCATTTCCGTGAAGCACAACACCCCCGCTCGCTCTGAGACGGGGGTGTTGTTCGACCAATGATGGTCGGTCCGGCGGGTTATACCAGGTGGCATTGGCAATCCCGCATGGTCCTGCTCATCTCCACAGTGCTACAGCTCCATACATGGCTTTGGAGAGCTGTCGAGCTGTGGAGGTGTGGAACTGAGCCAATGCGCTGCCAGCAAGCAGAATCGGTATTACACCATGTTCTACCCGGCGACCATCTGGCGCAGGTGCTGGTTGCGGCTCAACCGGCCCAGCACGTTGCGCTTGACGTTGTAGACGTCGTTGATGCCGGTGAAGAGGTCGGGGCGCTTCGCATAGACAGCGCGTGGCGTGAGACCGAGCACAAAGGAGCAATAAACAACCACCCGTTCTACGTCGCTGTGCAACTGCTCATTAATAAAGCGCCAGAACTCCTCGCGGTCCACCCGGCTGACCGCCTCCTCGTCCGGCGAGGTCTGCGGTCCATGGCTCAGATTGAGCGTCTCCTCGGGCAACATCTCCGACCAGGACTGTGAACGAACGCTGTCGATGACCACACTGGTGGCACAGAGCTGCAGATACTGCAGCAGCGAAGCCAGGGTGGGAAACGCAGCGAAGCGCTCGGGCGTGAGCGCCCGCCAGAACTTGGTAAAGGCGCCAACAACGAAGTACTCACTACTCTCGCCACTACTGGGGAAGGCGCCACTGCGCCGGATCCATCCCTCGACCAGGCCGCTGTAGTGGTAGTAGAGTTGCTCCCACGCGGCCTCATCCCGTTCCACCAGGGCGCGCCGAAACAGCTCGTAGCTGAAGCGCGTGTCGTGCTGCTGCCCCCGGTAGAAGCGCTCACTCTCGGCGGCACAGCGCCTGACGAGCGTGCTCAGGTCCATCTGTGCCAGTACAGCGGTGTCCTGCGGCAACTCCGCTCCGCGGCTCCCACGGGGGTGGGCGCCGGGGCTGGGCGGCGAGCCCAGAGCGTTGCGGGGGAGCGTCTCGATCGGTTGGGTGATCATGGCCTCCTCAACTCTCTTGCTGCGCGTGATGCCGACGGCTTTCGGGGGCAGCCACGGCTCAGGCTGCGGGCTAAGTAGGTCGGGCGGCACACGAGGGGCCACCGTCACTCGCCGTGATTGTAGAGGTTTGGCCGGGCGATGAGAAGCGCACGGGATGACCAGAAGATGACAAACCCGTACGATCGTGGTTGGTAATGGCGGGCGCAATGGGGGAAGAGCCGGGGGCGCCCGGCGCATCTGTGCGCCGCCTGCTCCCGGTGGAGCGCGAGGATCGGGGACGGAGCGACACGCCGGCTGGTGCCAGCGCACCGCTTGACTCGCACAGAGTTGAACGGTTGCAACGCAGGTTTTTTGCGCTGCGTTTAGAGCGAGCCTTCGAGGACCACGGTGCGGCTCGGGGTGGCGCTGCCGCCAGCGGGCTCAACCGTGACCATCACCTCGCTGAAGGCATTGACCTCACGAGGCGCCTCGACGACGATATAGCCGATCCCGGTCGGGTCGACCTCGAAGGTGCTGCTCGCCACCTGGCTGGTACCGTCGGCGAACCAGAACTGGTAGACCTGGCCCGGGGCGAGGGGCGGCAGGCCACTGAAGATCACCACCGCATTGGAGTGGCCGGGGTACATATACATCGCGCCCTGGGCCGCCACGCCCGATTGGGCCGGCTGGAGCTGGCGGGTAGCGACGCCCGGAGCGCTGACAAACGAGATCACATAGTCATCACGGGCCAGCGCAGCACTGAGCTGGGCGATCCGCTCCTCGCCGGCGGCGAGCTGGCTGGCGAGTTGCTCCTGGCGGGCCTGGGTCTCGGCGAGGGCCTGCTGGATATCGTCCAGGCTAGAGACCAGCTGGCGGTTGGTGCGATCGAGGCGAGCGACGCTTGAGTTGAGCGAGAAGGTGAGGGTACCGAGCACCAGCACCAGGGCAGCGAGGCCGGCGAGCAGACCGGGCATCAGCCAGCGGGGGCCAGGGCGCGGCGCAGTGACCCCGGGCGACGGCGCCGTGCGCCTGGTGGCAGGCTGGGCAGCGGCGATCCGGGCAAACAGCCGCTCGCGCACCCGGTCGGGGGGCGTGGCCGGCGGCGCGGCGTAGGGCAGCAGCGCGACAATCTCGCGCAGCTGGCGCAACTCTTCCTGGTGCGCAGGAGACTCGCTGAGCAGGGCTTCGAGGGCAGGGCGGTCTTCCAGGTCGAGGGCGCCGAGGGCATAGGCGCCAAGCTGGCTCTCCGCGGGATCGTGGTCGTGGGAGTTCATCGCGGTTGTTGCGTTCTAGCGGTCGTCGAGACCGATGCCCTGGTGCTGCAGGACGGTTTTGAGTTTCTGGAGTGCGAGCCGCACACGGGTCTTCACCGTACCAAGAGGATTGTTAAGCTGATCAGCAATCTCGCGTTGTGAAAGGCCCCCGAAATAGGCGAGTTCGATCACCTGGCGCTGGTCGGCGGGCAACTCACTGAGGGCGCTGGTGATCATGCGGCGCCGCTCTGCGACCCAGGTCACCTCGTCGAGCCCCGGTTGCGTGTCGGGGATTGCGGCGAGCGCCAGGTCATCGCCGCCACCACCGATGCCAGCCGGACGGGCCTGGCGTCGGCGCAACTCATCGATACACAGATTGCGCGCGATGCCGAACAGCCACGGGGCGAAGGCGCCACTGCCAGCCTGGAAGGTCGCGGCACGGTTCCAGACCCGCCAGAATGTCTCCTGCACGACATCCTCGGCGTGCTCAGCATTGGCAAGGATCTTGAGGGCCAGTCCATAGACGACACGGGCATAGCGTGCGTAAAGCTCCTCCATGGCGCGACTGTCGCCACCGGCGACCTGGGCCATGAGCGCCTCGTCAGCGAGGACGGTCCCCTGAGCGTTGGGATGGGAGAAGCGGGCCAAAACCACCTCTCAGCTTCCTGTACGCACCCACAGCGGGTTGTGGATGCATGGCGCGCTGATCACGGCGGGCGCGGGCGGCCTGTATTATACACGAACCGCACTCAGCCGCGAGAAACGCCGCGTTATGGGGTATTATATGGCATAGGGTGTTGCAGATTACAGACAGGTCGGCAAAACTTGTGCAGAGTATTAATAAAGGGTGTGCATAACCCTGGACATGAGCGTTCGGCTTGACAGTGGTCTGGAATGTGTTATAGTGCGGTTCGTGGCGAAAATCACAATCGGGTGCCGCCCCCACGGTCGGCCTCCCGGCGCGTGCCAACCCCGCCCGATGGCCGCTCCAGCCGCCGACAGGCCCTAGAGAGGACTAGCCTGATGGCTGCATATCCCATGCATCCTAAGGGAAGCGACGGCGCAGTGGCGGTTGGCACACGAACCAGTAGCGCCGAGCGTGTACCCCTTCCCGCGCGGTCCGGCCAGGTGGTCGGGCTCGCCGAGCTTTTTGAGCGTGCACATATCGCTGCCGACCTGCGCGCCGTCGAGGAGTTGCTGCTCAGTCGCACGGCCTCGTCGTCGGAGCTGATCGCCGGGGCCAGTGCCTACACCATCCGCGCCGGGGGCAAACGGCTGCGCGCCGCCCTGGCCCTGCTGGCCGCCCGCCTCGGCGCCTATCACCTGCCACGGGTGATCCACGCCGCCGCCGCGGTCGAGCTCATCCAGGCTGCCTCGCTGGTCCACGACGACCTGGTCGACCAGGCGGCCCGGCGCCGCGGACGGGTCACCGTCCACGCCCGCTGGGACAACGATGTCGCCCTGATGGTGGGTGATTTCTTCTTCGCCCTGGCCGCCGGCGAGATGGCGCGCAGCCCCGACCCGCGGATTATTACCTACTACGCCGAGGCCGTGCAGACGATCGTCGAAGGCGAACTGAGCCCGGTGCTGGTGGCCGAGCCCGCCGAGACGGCGCTGGGCCAGTACTATTACAAGACGGGGGCGAAAACGGCCTCGCTCTTCGAGGCGGCATGCAAGGCCGGCATGGCGGCGGGTGGCGGCAGCGAGGCGCAGATCGCCGCGCTCGGACGGTATGGCTTCGACCTGGGGATGGCCTTTCAGATCGTTGATGATGTGCTCGACTTTGTCGGCGACGAGCAGACCCTGGGCAAGCCCGCCGGAAACGATCTGCGCCAGGGCACGATTACCCTGCCGCTGATCTACGCCATGTCCCGCTCCGAAAGTCTCCAGCTGCGCGAGATTGTCGAGCACACCTCACCCAGCGACAGCGCGGTGCGCGCCGCGGTGGACGAGGTGATCGCGGTAGGTGGCGTCGAGGCGACCATGGTCGAGGCGCGCCGCTTCATCAGCCAGGCGATCAGCCACCTGGCGGAGTTCTCCCCCTCGCCCGCTCAGCGCGCCCTGGTCGAGATCGCCCACTTCGTCGTTAGCCGTGATGCGTGAGGACGTAGCGCACGCCCGCCTGGAGATCGGCCCGGGTGACGATATCGCTGAGGTCGATACCCAGGGTGACGAGGGTCTGGGCTACGTCGGGGCGGATGCCGGTGAGCACCAGGCTCGCCCCGAGCAGGCGCACCGCGCGGGCCGACTGGATGAGCACGTTGGCCACCTGGGTGTCGACGATCGGCACACCGGTGATGTCGAGGATCACCAGGTCGGCCCGCTGCGCATCCACCGCCTGTAGCAGGCTCTCAACGATGCGCACGGCCCGCACGCTGTCGATGCTGCCGATCAGCGGCATGACCAGCGCGCGCTCGGTGATGCGCAGCAGGGGCGTGGAGAGCTCGGCGAGCAGCGCGTCCTGGGCCTGGATGGTCCGCTCCTGCTGCTCACGTTCACGGCGCAGCTGCTCGGCCAGCTTCAGGTCGGTGATGTCGGTGCGAATGCCGACAATCCCCCCATCGGTGGTGCGCCGGTCTGCTGCGCGGAGCCAGCGCCCACCAGGCAGTTGCTGCTCGACCGTCTCGAGCCGCTGATGGCGGGCCAGGCGATCGCGCACCCACTCCTCCTCGCGACCGACTGCAGCGGGGTACTGGCCGCGCTGCGCCCCGATGGTCAGGATCTCCGCGAAGCTCCGCCCGGGCACCATCAGGTCGGCACTCTCCGCGTAGATCTCCTTGTAGCGCTGGTTGCAGAAGACCAGCCGATCGGCTGCGTCGTAGAGCGCAAAGCCGTCGGAGATGCTCTCCACCGCGTCACGGAGCTGGCGCCAGCGCCGCAGGGCCTCGGCCTCGGCCTGCACCCAGCGGGTCACATCGCTGAGCTGCCAGATCAGGCCCCCCGTGCCGGCAGCCGGCGCCAGGCTCGCGGCATACCAGCGTTCAGGCGACGCGGCAAGCCCGGCAGCGAACTGCACCCGCCGGGTCCGGCCGTCGCGCAGCGCAGCAAGCTCCGCCGCCAGCTCGTTCCACACCGCCGGTTCCCAACGGAACAGGGTCACACAGGCGCCGGGCAGCTCGGCGCCGACCGCGTCGGCGCCGAGCCCCTCTCGCCAGGCGCTGTTCACGTGTTGCACAACCCCGGCGCGATCGACGAAAGCGCATGGCTCGGGCAGCAGCTCGAGGCACGGGCCGGGGGCAATGGCCGGATTGGCGGCTGGATCGGACATACGTGGCTCCCTGGATCCTCCTGGTCAAAAATGAAAGCGCACTCATTTTACCACGGGGGACTAGCCAAAGCTGTGCAGATGTGGTACAAAGGATTTGCACAACATTTGCAAATCCCTTGCAAAGCTGACCGGAGGCGCGATCGTGAAACTCAACGGCAAAACAGCACTGATCACCGGTGGTGGGCGGGGCCTGGGCCGCGCGATCGCGCTCGCCTACGCCCAGGCCGGCGCCCAGGTGGCCGTGGCCGCCCGCAGCGCTGACGAACTGGCCGAAACGGTCTGGCTGATCGAGGAGCAGGGCGGGCGCGCCGTGGCCCTCAACGCCGATGTGCGCGAGGCCAGCCAGGTCACGACGCTGGTGGCCGCTGCGCAGGAGGCACTGGGCCCGATCCATGTGCTGGTGAACAGCGCTGGCGTCGGCCTGCGCCGTCCTATACAAGAGACCAGTGAGGCCGAGTGGGACACGGTGCTTGATACGCTGCTCAAGGCAACGTTCCTGACCTGCCGCGCCGTCGTGCCCCAGATGATCGAGCAGGGCGGCGGTAACATCATCAATCTGAGCGCCCCGCTTGAGCGGATCGCCGTGCCGGGCTTCGCTGCCTACTACGCCGCCAAGTGCGCGGTTGATGGGCTCACCCGGGTGATGGCCAAAGACCTGCGCCGCTTCGGGATCAATGTCAATGCCCTCCACCCGGGAGGCTTCGCCGATACCCGGCTGGTGCGCCAGACCGTCCCCGAGGTGCGCAGTGGCCTGCTGGCGCCGGCTGAGATCGGCCCCGCGGCGGTCGCCCTCGCTGCCCTGCCGCCCCGCGGCCAGACCGGCACGACCGTCGATGCCCATCAATGGAGATCCGAGGGTTATCAAAATTAGGGTCAACTGGAGCTTGACAAATCCTGTGCAAACCCTGAAAATAAGCAGGCCTTGATGGTTGAGGTTCCGGATATCCTGACTGCGAACTACCTTTCGCGCCCTTCTGTCTGCCGGATACGCATTGGCGACGTCGCCAGCGCCCTGTCGGGATCGCACTCTGGCCAAGCCCCCGTCACTCAGGAGAAGATGCAGTGAACGCCTTTCACCGGACCGACAATAGCGACGACCCGCTCGCCCCGAGCAGCCATGAGGCCGAGCCCGAGGAGTCGGATATCTGGGACGCCGATGAGGCCGCCATCGAGGCCGCCGCCGCTGAGCTCGAGGCCGATGAGGTTGAGGCCAGCGACAATGAGCCGGTCGAGGACTCGGTGCAGCTCTACCTGCAGGAGATCGGCCAGGTACCATTGCTGACCGCCGACGAAGAGCGCGAGCTGGCGATGAAGATCAGTCGGGCGAAGGCTGCGCGCCAGCGCCTCAGCAATGAGGAGTATAGCAGCGGGCGCGAGCGCTTCCAGCTCGAGCAGGATATCGCCCGCGGCGACGATGCGCGCCGCAAGCTGATCCAGGCCAATCTGCGCCTGGTGGTGAGCGTGGCCAAGAAGTATATCGGCAGTCCGATGGCCTTTATGGACCTGGTCCAGGAGGGCAATATCGGCCTGATGCGCGCAGTCGAGAAGTTTGATTACACCAAGGGCAACCGCTTCAGCACCTACGCCACCTGGTGGATCCGCCAGGCGGTCACTCGCTCGATTGCCGAGCAGAGCCGGCTGATCCGCCTGCCGGTGCACCTGAGCGAGTCGCTGGTCCACCTGCGGCGCGCGATCTACCAGCTTGAGCAGGAGCTTGAGCGCGAGCCGACCGCGGAGGAGATCGCCCACACCATGGGCATGAGCCTGCGCAAGGTCAAGCGCCTGCTCCAGGCCTCGACCCAGCCCGTCTCGCTTGAGCAACCGCTGAACAATGACAGCGAGGGCCGTATGAGTGAGATGCTTGCCGACGAGAGCCTGGAGACGCCGATGGAGATCGCCGCGCAGAATATGCTGCACGCCGAGCTCAACGCGGCGCTCAACGATCTCCCCGAGCGGGAGCGCAAGATCCTGCAGCTGCGCTACGGCCTGCTCGATGGCCAGCGCCGCACGCTGGAGGAGGTGGGGGTCGCCTTCGGTATCACCCGCGAGCGCACACGCCAGATCGAGGCCGAGGCGCTGCGCCGCCTGCGCCATCCCAGTGTTGGCCTGCGCCTGCAGGGCTACCTGGACTAATACCGATTCTGCTTGATGGCGCATCGCATTGGCTCAGCTCCACACCCCCACAGCGCTCCAGCTCTCCAAAGCCCTGTGTGGAGCTGTCGAGCTGTGGAGCTGAGCGGGACCATGCGGAATTGCCAATTCCACCTGGTATAACCACGGCCGGAGAGGAGACCGGCGGCGCATAGATGACGCCGGACCGAGGCCGGGAGGAGATACGACGCGGGGTCGCTGCACAGCGGCCCCGCGTCGGTGCGTCAACCACCTGCCGTCAGCGCCTGCTCAGTGGGAGATAGACCAGGCTGCGCGGTTCCAGCACGATCGTCTGCGTCACGGTGGCGCTGTTGCCCGCGCGGTCGGTGAAGCGCACCGCAAGCTCGTGGCGCCCGCGGGTGACGGGCAGCGTCCAGCGGTACGCGTCGTAGTAGGGCTGCGGCGCCTCGAAGCTGCCGTTGAGCCCGAGTTGCACGGCAACGATCCCGCCCTGGTCATCGATGGCGTTGGTGTCGATGCGCACCGTCTGCTTGAAGAGCCGCACCGGCTCGCCGAGCGCGGCGGGCGCTGCCGCGGCGAGCGCCGCGATCTCCGCGGCGGTCAGCGCGCGATCGTAGATCGCCAGGTCGTCGAGGAGCGCGCCGATCGACGCTCCCCCATAGCTGAAGCGCCCGAGTTGCAGCACCTCGCCCAGCGCGACGGGCAACTCGGCGCCCCGGGTCGAGGCAACCAGGGCGCCATCGAGGTAGAGCGCCTTGCGCCCGCCGGCGCTGTCCCACGTCACCGCGAAGTGGTGCCAGCCCGGTCCGAGGCGATCCGGCGCTGCCAGTAACTGGCGGCTCGTCTCATCGCGCGCCGTGGTCCAGAAGACCCAGGCCGGCCCGCCGTCGGGGCCGGCGGCGTCGCGGCGCAGGGCCAGGGTGCCGCTATAAACTGGCGCGCCAGCGGGGCTGGCACTGGCGGCGAAGAGGTAGTGGCGGGCGCTGCTGCTGGCGGGATAGCTGGCCGGGAGGTTGGCCCAGAGGCTCACCGTGCCGGCCCGCGAGCTGAGATTGCCAGCCAGCAGAAAGGTGACCGCCGCCGGGCCGAGTTCGAGCGCCTGCCCGGCACGCCCGGCGCCGAAGCGCGGCGTACCGTAGAGCGTGGGATAGCCGCGCCCCACACGCTGCACCGGGTGGCCATCGAAGTCGACGGCGAGGAGCAGGTCGGCAGGCGGCTCAATAGTGATCGCTGCGCTGGGCGGCGTCGTATCGGCGGCGGGGGGCGGCACGGCAGCGTCCGGGGGAGTGAAGTCGTAGCTCCCGATCAGGGACGGCGACCAGAGCCACTCGCCGGGGAGGCAGCCGGCATAGGCCGCACACGGGTCCAGGCCAGGGCCATACCAGCCGTAGGGGTCGATCTGTTTGCCGTAGCGCCGCACTTCAACATGCAGATGGGGCGTGCCACGGGCAAACCCGGTCTGCCCGCTGGTGCCGAGGAAGGTCCCGGCTGCCACCGGAACGCCCTGGCTGGCGTCGATGCGCCCCGCGAAGATCGGTGCGAAGCCATCGAGATGCCAGTAGACCGTCTCGTAGCCGGCGGGGTGGACGATGATCACGCCGTAGCCCGGGCTACTGCGGGCGTAGGCCACACCCGCCGCCGCCGCGAGGATGGGCGTGCCGATCGGCCGGTCGGGGAAGTAGTAGTCGTGGCCATCGTGGCCATCGTACTGCACATTGCCCTGGCCGAGATAGTTAACGACGTAGTCGTTACCGTCATCGCCGCTGTCGACGGTGGGGTAGACGTGGTCAAAGTAGGCCAGGTGGACCACGCGGGTGCCGGCGGGCCAGGGTTGCAGCAGCGTGAGGGCAGCCGCGGGGGCCGGGCTGCCGGCGGGCGCCGCACCGATCCCGGGCAGGTCAGGCTTGAGCAGTGTGTTGTTGAAATGAGCGGCAAATGCCCGATTGAAGCCTTCGACCACCGTGTACCACTCGGCAGAGCTGCGCCCGGCGGCGAGGAAGCGCTGCACAGCAACCCCCTCGGGCGCCTGGTCGAGCGTCAGGGTCAGGGTCAGCCCATCGCTGAAACGCAGGGTCGGGGGACGCTCGTAGGGGCCGAGGCCGGCGCGCAACTCGCGGCTGGCCCAGTCGACCTGGGCGGCGAAGCCCGTGGGGCCGGCGGGCCCGAAAGGCTGGCGCAAGGCCACCTCAGGCGGCGCCGGGTCGCTGAGCAGCGCCGAGGTCGCTTCAAGCAGGGCCAGGTGCAACTGCGGGCTGAGCCCGTAGTAGAGCGCGGCGCCCTCGATGATCGCGGCGGCGCTCTGCCCGTCCTCGCGATAGCCTTTGAGCGGCCCGGGCTGCGCGTCGAGGAAACGCTGCACGCCCAGCCCCGCCTCGCCCTGGGCGACAACGGACGGCCCGGGCAGCCACAGGACCAGCAGGGCGACGACGATGAGCGCGGTGCGGGGGACGGGACGCAACTGATACTCCGGCTTCCGGGCGAATGGCGAGGCGATCGTAGCACACTGGCATCGGCGAGTCAATGCCGGTAGAATGACAGGTAGCCGAACACGGAGCTCGCCGATGCGACGACCACAGCTGGCCGCCCTGGCGGCCGTAGCCATCATTGTCCTGGCCGCCTGTGGACGGCCTGGGCCGGAGGCGACGCCGGTGCCCACGGCCACGTCTCTGCCCACCGCCGCGCCATCTGCCCTGCCTTCACCCATACTCACGCCCGCCCCAACGCCGGGCGTGGTGTCTGCGGCGCGACAGACACGGCTGGGGACATTCTTCTTCTACTGGTACAACTGTCCGAAAGACGAGTGCGACGCCACCCAGCTGAGCGTTACGCCGCCGGGCTGGCTAGCGCCGCTGCCGCGCGATCGCGACACGCGTGACGGCACCGCCTACTCGTCGATCAACTACGACTGGTTCGAGGGCGAACTGCGCGACATGCTTGCCACCGGCATCGACACCGTCTTCCCCGTGAGCTGGGGCGACCACCCCCACCCCTGGTTCCGCCAGGACCGGCTCGACCTGCTGGTGCAAGCCAACGGCGTCCTTGCGCGCCCGCTGGCGATCGGGATGTTTATTGACACCACGGCCCAGCAGGCGATGTACAACGACTTCACTGCCGAGGGCTACCGCTTCGGCGCCGATATTCCCCGGCTGCCCCTATCGGACCGGCGGAGCGGCTACTTCTTCTACGACCGGCACATCAAAGGCTTCTTCCAGCGCATCCCGCGCGAGATGTGGGCGACGGTCGAGGGCCGACCGATCATCATCACCTATACGGCCCTCTGCTGCACGGATCTCAACCTGGCGGGCGAGCTGTGGGCGGCGGTCAAGGCAGCCTTCGCCCGCGACTTCGGGGTCGAACCGTGGCTGATCGTCGAGGACACGTGGTTCACGCCCGAGGCGCGGGCGCCTGGCGGTGAGCTCCTGCCGCTCGACCAGGTGGCCGATGGGCGCTACAGCTGGGGCACGGCACTCCACGGCCCGGCCAGCCACACCCTGCGCGGCTATACGGTGAGCAGCGTGGGGCCAGGCTTCGACAACAGCCGCATCGTCGGCATCACCGAGCCGCGCAGGCAGCCGCGTGAGCGCCCGCCAGGGGGCGGCGCCGCTGCGGACGGCGCCTTCCTGCGAGCGAGCCTGGCAGCAATCCCGGCCAATGCCGACCTGGTGCTGATCGAGACCTGGAACGAGTGGCCCGAGAGCACCGGGATCGCGCGGGCCACGTACCGCGGCATTGGCGGCAAACCCCTGCCCGAGACGTTCTACATGGACATCGTGCGCCACTGGCGCGAGCGCAGACCCTGAATGCCTCCAGGCTGGATATGCGGGGGCGTTCCACTGCGGCACACGTCGCAGGAAACGACTCCGCGGAAGCATTCAGGAGGCGGTCAAGGACGTTGCCAGACCATTCAGCGCGCCCGGCCGATGACGGCGTAGAGCGGGTCGCTGAGCCAGCGGCGCGGGGAGCGGTCGAGCGCGCGGATGTCCTCGAAGCAGCCGGCCAGCGCGAAGTAGCGCTGGACCAGCTTGCTATGCTGGTGATCGCCGGTCGAGACCCAGATGCGCACCGCTTTGCTGGGGAAACAGCGGTTGGAGAAGGTGACAATAAAGGGCGCACCGGGGCGCAGCACGCGACCTACCTCGGCAAAGATCTTGACCGGGTGAACCAGATACTGGACCGAGACGGTACAGGCGGCGCCATCGAACGAGCCATCGGCGAAGGGCAGGTTCGGGGAGCGGTTGAGGTCGTGGATCAGGTACTCGTCGAGCTGGGGGTTGAGGCGCAGTTCATCGTCGTTCATGCCCAGGCCGACAACGTGAGCGTAACGCACCTCGGGCGGCAGATGGCTGACGTAGCTGCTCATCAGGTCGAGGATGCGCCCGCCGGGGGGCAACTCCTCGCGGAACAGCTGGGTAACGGCCGCGCTGGCCGCCTCATCGATATGCGCGGTCAGCCGCGGATAGGTATAGAAGAGGCTATCGTCACTCTCGTCATAGCGCGTGAAATAGCTTGGAGGCAAACAATTCTCCAGACGCAACGGCGGCTCCTTGGCGGGGGTGGCGCGCGCTGGCGCCGTGGCGATGCATAATTCCTGTTATAGTATAGGCCGACTTTCGATCGCGGCGCAAGATGAGGCGAAAGCGAAGGCAGGCAATGCAGGCGATACGTGTCCATACGACGGGCGGACCGGAGGTGCTCAGCTATGAGACGCTGCCCGTTCCCGAGCCAGGGCCCGACCAGGTGCGGATCAAGGTGGCGGCCACGGGTCTGAACTTTATCGAAACCTATCATCGCAGCGGGCTCTACCAGCTGCCGTTGCCGTTCATCCCCGGCAGTGAGTTTGCCGGCACGATCGACGCGGCTGGCGCCGGGGTCACGGGCTGGGTGCCGGGTGAGCGGGTAGCCACCGCCGCGGGGATCGGCGGCTACGCCGAGTATGCGCTGGCTCCCGCCGCAAAGCTGGTGCGCGTGCCCGACACGATCGACCTGAAGCTCGCCGCGGCGGTCATGCTCCAGGGCTGTACCGCCCACTATCTGACCCACAGCACCTACCCGCTGCGCGCCGGCGAGACCTGTGTGGTCACGGCGGCGGCGGGCGGCGTGGGCCTGCTGCTGGTCCAGATGGCAAAGCGCCTGGGCGCCCGGGTGCTCGGCCTCGTCTCCAACGAGGCCAAGGCTGCCCTGGCGCGCGAGGCCGGCGCCGACGCGGTGATCCTCTACAGCCAGGAACGCTTCGACCAGCGGGTGCGTGAACTGACTGACGGGCGTGGCGCCGATGTGGTCTACGACTCGGTAGGCCGCAGCACCTGGGAGCAGACCCTCGATAGCCTGCGCCCGCGCGGCTACGCCGTCTTCTTCGGCAACGCCAGCGGGCCGGTGCCGGCGATCGAGCCGCTGCTGCTCAGCACCAAGGGCTCGCTCTTCATGACCCGCCCGACGCTTGTCAATTACATCGCCACGCCGGAGGAACTGGCCTGGCGGGCCGGCGATCTCTTCAACTGGATGGCCTCGGGTGAGATCAAGGTCCGGGTCGAGCGCGAGTACCCGCTGCGCGAGGCCACAGCGGCCCACCAGGCCCTGGAGGGCCGCCAGACCACCGGTAAGGTCCTGATCATTCCGTGAGGGGCGACCATGCGCGTTGTGATGAAGTTCGGCGGGACGTCGGTGGGCAGTGCCGACGCGATCCGCCGGGTGGCCGAGATTGTGGCCGAGAGCCGCCGCGAGCACGAGGTTGTGGTCGTGGTGTCGGCGATGAACGCCCCCGACCTGCGCACCACTGATACGCTGATCGCTGCCGCGCGCGCTGCCGCCCAGGGCGACGGCGACGCGACGGCGCTCGTGGTGCCCCGCCTGCTCGACCTGCATATGCGCGCCGCCGCCGCACTCACCAGCGCTGAGGAGTGCGCCCGCCTGGAGCCCGAGTTACGGGCGATGCTCGACTACATGAGCGATCTCTCGCGCAGCATCGCCGTGCTCGGCGAGTTGACCCCGCGCGCGCTCGACCTGTTCAGCGGCCTGGGCGAGCGGCTCAACGCCCGGCTGATCGCCGCCACGTTGCGCAGCGCCGGCCTCCCCGCCGAGGCGGTCGACGCCAGCGCGCTGATCATCACCGACGAGCGCTACGGCAGCGCCGCTCCCCTGCTGGAGGAGACCCGGACACACAGCCGCGAGCGCTTGCTGCCCATGCTCACCCAGGGCGTCGTCCCGGTGGTGACGGGCTTCATCGGCGCGACCCGGGCCGGCGTGCCCACCACGCTGGGCCGCGGCGGCTCCGACTACTCCTGCGCCATCCTCGGCGCGGTCCTCGACGCCGACGAGGTCTGGTTCTGGAAGGAAGTTGACGGGGTGCTCACGGCCAACCCGAAGCTGGTGCCAGAGGCCCGTACCCTGCCGCGCCTCAGCTACAGCGAGATGGCCGAACTGGCCTACTACGGGGCCAACGTGCTGCACCCGAAGACGGTCCTGCCACTGGTGCAGCGGCACATCCCGATCCGCATCCGCAACACCTTCAACCCTGGCCACCCGGGCACACTGATCAGCGACGAGCCGGGCAGCGGCACCGCCAAGGCGGTGACGGCGATCAAGGATGTGTGTCTGATCACGGTGGGCGGGCCGGGCATGCTCGGCATCACCGGCGTAGCCGCGCGGATCTTCAGCGCGGTGGCCCGCGCCGGGGCCAATATCCTGCTGATCTCCCAGGCCAGCAGCGAGCAGAGCGTCTGCCTGGCCGTCCCACGGGCCGAGGCGGCGGGTGCGGTCGCTGAGCTACGCAAGGAACTGGCCAGTGAGTTCTCGGCCCACGATGTCGAGCACATTGAGGTGCAGGATCCGGTCGTGATCGTGGCCCTGGTGGGCTCAGGGATGCGTGGCACGCCGGGGATCGCCGGGCGGCTGTTCGGCGCGATGGGCGAGGCCGGCGTCAATGTGATCGCCATCGCCCAGGGTAGCACCGAGAACAATATCTCGCTGGTGGTCGCCGATGCCGACGCGGATCGGGCCGTGCGGGTCATCCACGGGAGCTTTGCGCTGTGAAAGTCGCCATTTTCACCGAGACCTTTCTGCCCAAGATCGACGGGGTGGTCAGCGTGCTCTGCCAGGCGCTCGAGCGACTGCAGGCGCAGGGGCACCAGGTGCTGCTCTTCGGGCCGCCCGGTGGCCCGGCCGAGTACGCCGGGGCCGAGATCGTGGGCGTGGGCGGGCCGCCGCTCCCGTTCTACCCCGAGCTGCGTATCAACATCCCACGGCGCTTCGTCTGGGAGCGGGTGCGGGCCTTCCAGCCCGACCTGGTGCACATCGTGGCGCCCTTCTTCCTGGGGCCGTTCGGCCTCTCCTACGCCCGGCGCCTGAACGTGCCCATCCTGGCCTCGTTCCATACCCACGTGCCGCGCTACGTGCGGCACTATGGCGGCAGCTTCATCGAGCCGATCGTCTGGTCATACCTGCGCGCCCTGCACAACCAGGCTCACCTGAACCTCTGTCCCAGCACCGAGACACTCAAGGATCTGCGCAGCCATGGGTTCGAACGGGTGCGCTGGTGGAAGCGCGGCATCGATACGCAGCGTTTCAGCCCTGGCCCGCGCGACGCGGCCATGCGCGCGCGGTTGAGCGGCGGGCAGCCGGACGACCTGCTGGTCGTGTACGTTGGCCGGCTCTCGCCCGAGAAACGGCTCGAGACGATCCGCGACCCGCTCTTCGCTATCCCGGGGGTGCGGCTGGCGATGGTGGGTGGCGGCCCCAGCCAGGAGCAACTCAAGCGCCACTTCCGTGGCACGCCCACCAGCTTCCCCGGCTTCTTGCGAGGCGACGAACTCGTCGCTGCCTACCGGGCCGCTGACGTCTTTCTCTTCCCCTCCACCACCGAGACCTTCGGGCTGGTGGCGCTCGAGGCCATGGCCTGCGGCCTCCCGGTGATCGCCGCCAACACCGGGGGCGTGCTCGACATCATCAGCGACGGCGAAAACGGCCTGCTCTTCGACCCGGAGCGCCCGGCGCAGATCGGCGCCCTGGTGCAGCGCCTGAAAGACGACCCGGGGCTACGCCAGGATCTGGCGCGGCGCGGCCTGCTCCACGCCCGCGGTCGCTCGTGGCAGGCGACGATGGACCAGTTGATCGACTACTACCGCTTGACGATCCGGGTCTTTCAACGCCTGGAGGCGCGCCGGCGCCGGCTCGCCCAGGCAGTGTGATACCACGTGGAATTGGCAATCCCGCATGGTCCCGCTCAGCTCCACAGCGCTCCAGCTCCACACAGGGCTTTGTCGAGCTGGAGTGCTGTGGAGGTGTGGAGCTGAGCCAATGCGCTGCCAGCAAGCAGTATCGGTATGAGACGCCCGTGAGGCCGCCGCTCTGGCTGCGCCAGAGCGGCGGCCTCACGGTGGGTGGGGAG
>Ga0272446_1000835_pt1 | contig 46949 bp, 47 predicted proteins | sample YNPCB0061_FD_194587 | JGI IMG/M metagenome (GOLD analysis project Ga0272446, IMG submission 194587) | Hot spring microbial mat communities from Yellowstone National Park, WY, United States - YNP-CB-006-1 | ecosystem: Environmental > Aquatic > Thermal springs > Hot (42-90C) > Sediment | place...
CGTTCCGGAAAATTCCTTTTTAAGTCTGGGGGTGGTTCCTTGGGAAACCTTGGAGTTGGTTCGATCGGGGGCTGAACATCATCAGGTTGCAGAAAAAATTACTCAGGCTGGGGATGGGTTACCCGTCATCATGATTCAGACATCGCGCCCCAAAGCAAAGACCTTGATTCAAAACTTGAAGGAGGCCGGGGGGCTGCAGGGGATTTGCTTTAATCCTGGGGAAGACCCCTATGGCGGCGATCATTATGACTTAGGGTTACTTCAGGCCGGTAGCGGTGATCTTTACCTGTTTGGCGAGTTTAGTGAGGAAGACCCGACCCATGCAGCGGCTCGTAAAAAGTGGGAGCAACGCTGTAAGAAAACCAAAGGTTATTGTGGTCTGATTATTGCCAAGGGGTTGACTGGTGCGAGTCGGGGTAAGCCAAAGCTGGGTGACATGATTGGTTTGTTCGAGGCGCGGGCGCTATCTCCTAAGGATTTGGGTTTGGGCACCTTGCAATTGACCCTGGCGGTTGATTGGATGTAGGCAGACCGGTGTCATGCACCCAAACGTTTACCCGAGGCGAATCCTATCAAGCTGCTTAATTTGTCGATGGTGAGTCAAGAAAAAAACATTCTTCCACCTTGTGGGTTTAGACACAGCAAGTCCGCGATCGCGCTATCCTGATGGGAGTGCCAAGTTACAGAACTTAACGGGTTCTCCCACTTCTTCCTATGCAATGCATCATTAATCGCCGTGCCCAATTCTCTGCCAGCCACCGTTACTGGTTGCCGGAGCTAGGTGAAGCAGAGAATCGATGCCGGTTCGGGGCCTGTGCCAATGTGCCAGGTCACGGACATAACTACGTGCTCTATGTTTCAATGCTGGGAGACCTCGACGAATACGGCATGGTTTTAAACCTGTCGAACGTCAAGCATGTGATTAAACGTGAGGTCACCAGCCAACTAGACTTTGCCTATCTTAACCAGGTCTGGCCAGAGTTTCAGCAAACCCTGCCGACCACAGAAAATGTCGCACGGGTCATCTGGCAGCGTTTAGCTCCTTACCTACCGCTGGTTCGCATTCAATTGTTTGAGAGTCCTGAACTTTGGGCCGATTACTACGGAGATGATATGGAAGCCTATCTCACAATTAGTACCCATTTTAGTGCCGCCCACCGGCTTGCTCGGCCTGATCTTAGCTACGAAGAAAATTGCGAGATCTACGGTAAGTGCGCCCGTCCCCATGGGCATGGGCATAACTACCACCTAGAGGTGACGATTAAGGGAAAAATTGACCCTCGCACTGGGATGATTGCTGACCTTGTAGACTTTCAAAAAATTGTTGATGACTACGTGGTTGAACCCTTTGACCACACCTTCCTGAACAAGGATATTCCCTACTTTGCGGAAGTGGTACCGACAGCGGAGAATATTGCTGTTTACATCCGCAACCTTTTGCTGCAGCCCATTCGAGCCATTGGGGCAGATCTACACAAAGTTAAGCTAGTTGAAAGCCCTAACAATTCCTGTGAGGTCTATGCAAGTAGCCCGATTGAGCCGTTGCTGGTAATTGCAGAGCGGGAACCTGTTTTGGCAAGCTGTTGATTGCGTCAAGTACCCTCCTTCAGTACTCTAGATAGAGAGATTGGTACGATCCCTTTCCCTCAACCCTTTTTGGAGAAAAGTAATGACAGGAGTGATTTCTTTTGTACTTATTCTTGGTGCAGTCGCGGCTCTGGCGATTGGGCTTTATTACGGTTTCCGGGCAATCAAACTGATCTGATTTAGGTTGATCGGAAGGGTTTACTATCGCCTTAACAAAGCTTCCTTTGGTTGCTCAGTTGATGATTGCGGGCTGACCGTCGCCACAGCCCGCAGTTGTATTTCGCGATGATGACTCTACCTAGCTTATTCAAGCCTTTCGTAGGGAAGCCCCGATTGTTGCCAGCAAGTTTTTGAAGCTGGGGTTCGCTTGTAGGGCAGTGTAATGGCGTGCCAGGGCAAGTAAGTTTGGATGGCGAGCGAACCAGGGGGGCAAAATGGGCCTGCGTACTGGCGATCGCAACACTGATTTTTGGGGATAGTCAAACAGATAGCCGTTGTGAACGGTTCCACAGCCCGACTGGATATCATTCACTAAGTTTGCGGGAAAGGCACCCCAGGTGAGGCTGGGCACCCCAAAGATGACCCCCGACCAAATGTTAATTCCAATTGCTCCATAACGCAGTTGGGTAATGGCCTGCTCAATCACTTCTTGCTGCTGCCGTTGGGTCACCGGATCAATGAGTAGCGTGCAAGAGAGGCTACCCCACACCTGCTCATTCACAAACGGTATAGCCTGCTGCAAAAAGTCCGTGGCGGTGGCAGCGGGGAGGTTGATATGAGCCAGTACTCCACAAAATGCCTCCTGGGTAAGGGCGTATTCTCCTGGTCGAGGGGGAACATCCTCAATCCAGAGCCACTCTAACTCATCCGCACCAGCAGCAAAGGGGGCGAGGCGCTGAGCCTGGGGATAACGCTCAACAAATTGTTGGTAGCGATCGCGCGCTCCAGGATAGTAGGCTGTTCGTAATGGCGTTTGGGCTAATTCTTGCTGTACCAGAGCCAAAAACTGAGATCGCTGCGGCCAATCTCTAGCAGTGACTAAAACTTTAGCAGCAGCACAGTTAAAACTGGCATTATGTACGACCATACTGGCCACCTGACGGGCTTGATAGGCTAGATCAGGGAGTGCCCAATGGCCAGGAACAACCAGCACTGGGGTAACGCAGCCTAACTCCGCAGTTATCGGTTTGGGCTGATCTTTGAGTTGTTGGGCGATCGCTTTATAGGTGAGGTAAGAACCCGTAACATGGATACTCTCCACCAAAGGATGCTGACAAAGATAGCGGCCAACCTCAGCCTCGCCATAGACAATGGCCAAATAGCCCTGGTCACACAGGGGTTGCAACGCCTTTTCTAAGATGCCCCCCATGTAGTCATTCACTGGGTTAAGCTTCAATAAGACCACTGCATTTTCTGTAAAGAGCTTGGAAAGAGCATCCAGAGGGGCGATCGCTGAAACATTTCCTGCGCCCAACACCAGCGCCAAGTGCCCTGCTGGCTTTATCTGCTTGAGGCAGGTGGCTTGGGTAGGCGGCTGTCCAGGCTGTAGCCAGACTTCTCCCCTTAAACCGACCCAAAACAGCCGATCAAGCCAGTTGTCAGGAAATACCTGGGCAATCCATTGACCATGGCGCTGATATAGTTTGGGAGGGCGGAGTTGTCCCTCGGCCTCTAACGTCCGAATCAACTGTTGCAGATAAGTGAGCACAGCGACCGGCCCAATCATCCATTCTTCCCCTGCCAGAGGGCTGGTTGGATCTATTCCCTTTGCCAGGCAGGCAACTGTGGCCCATTCCGCAGCGGTTGCTGCAACTGTCGTCAGGCAACGCCGTAAAGATTCCAACCGTTGCACCTTACTCTGCTGTACCCAGGCGGCTTTTCGCCCAGCGAGTTGCTGCACGATTGCTTCTACGGGGGCCTCGATAGTGTTGCTGTCAGTCATGCTGTCAGTCATGCTTTTTTGTGTGCCTTCAATTTTCTGGGATTTCCCATGTGAATGGTGAGAAAAGTAACGCAAGTGAGTATTCTGATTTGCAAAATAACCCGAAAGGCTCGATTCTCTTGAGAATGAGCGTGATTGATCACCAGGAACGCGGAAGACCTGGTTTCTGTAAACTGGTGTGACATCAAACGGCGATCGCGGCAAGCTCCGACCAATACCGTCCGTTCTACGCAGTCCACTAAAATAGGGCGATTAGCATCCCTCACTTTCCTCGAGTCCTCTTTCACCCGCGCCTATCAGCCAGGAGAACCTTTGTGGATAATAGCGAAATTAAGAAAGAAGCCAATCTCCTTTATAAGGATCTGGCTCCCCTACTACAACTCGACCGTTCCCTAGAGCCGATTATTCTACAAGACTTGGCCAGGGTCATCCAAATCTGTGGGCAAAGCAGCGGCAAAATTACAGCCAATGAGTTGTTGGCCTTTCTGTCAGTTTACGCGCTGATTAAGAACGATCGCGATAAGCTCTATGCCGTTATGTATCTGTGGGATTTACCAGGAGAAAAACGGCGCGATTATCAGAAAGAGGCGATGCGTCTATTGTTAGAGTTGGTTGGTCAGCAAAACCAGCAGGCAAGGCTACAACTTCCGGCCATCCTGCAAAAAATAGACCGGGAAAAACAGACCCACTATCGCGAGCAAGTCGTTAATGCGTTTTATCGCTTTGCCCAGGTGATTGTCAAAGCAGACGACCTGATTACCCTGGCCGATTTAGATGCCCTTTCTCAAATTTGGCGAGCTTTACACGGCTACGCCGTGGATGACCAAACCCCAGACAACCAAGCTGAGTCGTCAGCTACCCCAGCGGCAACAGAGCTACCCCCCGAAGAAACCCTAGAGCAGGTGCTGGCTGAGTTAAATGATTTGGTGGGTATGGATAATATCAAAACGGAGGTGCAGACCTTAACCAATTTTCTCAAGGTGCAAAAAGTACGGGTTGAGCGCGGGCTGGCGACTACCAGTGTCTCACTCCATTGCGTTTTTTGTGGTCCGCCTGGGACTGGTAAAACCACGGTTGCTCGCTTGATGGGGCGCATCTTTAAAGCGCTAGGTTTTCTCAACAAGGGTCACTTGGTGGAAACTGATCGCGCTGGTATGGTGGCGTCCCATATTGGTGGCACGGCAGAAAAGGTGAGCAAGTTAGTCGAAGCCGCATTGGATGGTCTGCTGTTTGTAGATGAGGCCTATGCCTTAAAAGGGGGCAGTTCTAGCCAGGATTTTGGTCAGGAAGCGATTGATACCCTGCTGAAGCGGATGGAAGATTATCGCGATCGCCTTGTTGTTATTGCAGCGGGCTACACCGATCAAATGGCGACCTTTATTGAGTCCAACCCAGGTTTGAAGTCTCGCTTTAACCGTTACTTTTATTTTAATGACTACACCCCAGCGGAACTTGTCGCCATCTTTAAGCGCTTCTGCAAAAATGGTAACTTTCAACTGGTGGATGCCGCTGCTGAAAAGTTGCAAGCATTATTCACTGACTTGTATGAAAATCGGGATAAAACCTTTGGCAATGCTCGTTTAGCCCGTAATCTGTTTGAGAAAACAATTGAGCAACAGGCCAATCGTTTAGCAGTTTTGTCTGATAACCTAACCGATGAGGTGTTGACCTCTATCTTGCCAGAGGATATTCCCGAAGCTTTAGTGGAACCCCCAAAAATACCGACTAACAATCTTGCTTAGGGATGAGGATTTTATTTTATAGCGGTCGCTGTGAGAAACATGACGACCGTGAGTCAGAAAGCCTGCCCACATCAACGTTTGAGCACCTGGTTTTGGCCTCAGCTTTCTAACTGAGGCTGTATGAACCTGAACTTTTATCACAGATACACGAACCACGCGCACCAACTCTCCTGATCCTCTGTGGTCAGGTCATTCCCCGTTTCGCCATTGATAGCGGTCAATGAGCTTGTTAAGTAGCTGGGTGCAATTAAATTAAAGATAGTTTTGGGGGTGGAGGGGGTGAAACCCTCTGCCTGGGGGCAACGCCCCCACTCCCCTTTCTTCCAGTTAACTATGTTTACCTACTTAGAACAATCGAACGTCTTGAAAGCCTTGATTAAGATATCTTCCAGTCTTGCACTCCGGCCTAACACGCCTGTGGAGTGCGACATCGTCTGCTTGGATTAGATAGACGACCAGATCTCGGAGAAACCGTCACAAGAGTCAAAGCCTGGCTAAGTATTGCAGATTAAGGGCATCTTGCTCTAAGCTGGCCTGCCACGCCTCCCCTGGAGCATATAGAGGAGCGTGATACAAACGCGCTATTAGCGGTGCGATCGCCTGAATACATCAGGTAAACGCTAGCTTGGATGCTATCATCGGCGGCATGCTCAATCCATAGAGCCTGGTAATTATCACTATTCCCTGCACGGTTATCAATCAAAACTTCGATCCAAGCGCGTTTGTCACTAAGACCTTCGGGAATTTCCCCATCTACCCAGCCAGATGACTGGATTTTACCCGATTGTTTTGCCAGACCTCGCACCATACCGTAGACCCTGCCATTGGCCTGGTTAGGGTTTTGTAGCTCTTCCCAGGGTGCAAACTCCAGATCGATAGAGCGCTCATCCGTCCAATGCTCTCCTTCCCCCATAAACTCTACATCGGCACAACCAATGCCGATGCCGCAGTCCCGTGGATTCTGACTGACATCCGATTGCGATCGCTGCACAGAGTCGGGCAACAATTCTGCAGCTACATTCATCCCTGGCATAAAAATCATCTCAAAATGTTGGTGGGGAGAGCGATCAGCCAGGCTGCGATCAACATTTTCTTGGCCGTAGGATTCTATCAGCTCACGGTACAAGCTAGGCGAAAGGTTGTAGTGATCCACCTTGACGCGATAGCTCAAGCCGTTACGCCCGCCCGCGTTTTCTGGATAGAGACGAATGCGAATGCGCCAAGCCGCAGTTTTTGGAATACCTGTAAGCCTGGCAGCATATTCCAATGCTCCCATTCCTTGAAAGTAACGTAACTCTAGCGGGCTCAGGTTTTCAGTTCCTCCTGGCGGAACTGGATTGAGTTTGACCTCGTTAGATGGGTTGGATCCATTCCCAGTTGCGATCGCCGATCCGGGTTGAAGCAATGGTGAAGCGGTCGTTTGAGTCCGATGATTGGCTTTGGTTCGTTGCTCTGGCTCCTGGGTCGGATGAACTGGAGACGCGGTTTCAGCCATCTGACTGACACTCATCTGGTTACAGGCGCTCCCTAACGAAAACACACCGCTAAGTAGCATCAGGAAGCCTAAGTTTCGATAGCGTGACATTTGAGCCATGGTCGTTTGCTCTAGAAAACACTGTTCAGATCGAAGAAACCAAGTCCAGATCGAAACCTCGCGACTTTCCATAGCCGAAACGCACGCTAGCCCTGGACAGAGCTTAATTTTGCAATCTTTAATCTGCTTTTCCTAATTTGCCCTATTTATCCAGAGCAAAATCACCCCAAAAAGGCAAATGAGTGCTGAGTGCCATATATTCTCTCGCAAGAACAAAAGCGGGCGTTCACAATCCTTCTATAGAAATCAACAGAAGCGATGCATCATCCGGATTGTTTGCAGAAAGAACCCCCTTCAGACTAACCAATAGAGACAAAAACAAAGCTGAGCAGTCGAACAGACTACCCAGCTTCGTTAAATACTTGCCGACGTTACAAAGACTGATTAGAAACGATTCCAAGCCTCAACAAGAAATTTTCTACTCAGCCGCTACCGGATAAACGCTGACCTTCTTACGCGACTTGCCGTAGCGTTCAAAGGTGACGACACCATTTACTAAGGCAAATAAAGTATCATCACTGCCTCGCCCTACATTCTCACCAGCGTGAATCTTTGTGCCTCGTTGACGAATTAGAATGTTACCTGCCTGAACGATCTGGCCACCGTAACGCTTAACCCCTAAACGCTTTGCATTAGAATCACGTCCGTTACGAGTACTGCCCGTTCCTTTCTTATGAGCCATGTCCTACCTCTTTAGCTTCCCTTCTAAACAGTCAAACTACCTGATAGCCAGTGTAACCAATTAGTGTTGCTACGTTTCTATTCCTCTCCAGCACCAGCTTCTCCAGCAACCTCATCCGCTGCAGGCTCAATAACAACCTCGGGCTTTGGCTGAGACTCTGCAGCCTCTTGCTCAACCAGTGCTTCGCCAATCGTCGTGCTGCCAATCGTAATGCGATTGATCATCAGGCGGGTCAATTCTTGACGGTGCCCCTTCTTGCGGCGAGTTTTTTTCTTAGGCTTCATCTTATAGACAATGATTTTAGGCCCTCGCAGGTGCCTTAGAACCGTTGCCTCCACCCTTGCTCCATCTACCAAGGGCTGCCCAACGCTGATTTCCCCGTCATTGTGAACAAAAAATACCTTGTCAATCGTAACCGTGGCGGCTTCATCAGCCGCAATGCGATTGACATCATAGAACCTACCAGGTTCGACCCGCAGTTGCTTGCCACCTGTTTCAATAATTGCGTAAGACGTCATGGATATTCCCTCAAGTGCCGTACAGGTAGCTTCAAAGCCCGCTTTTTGCGTACCTTTGAATGCTTTGGCTACTAACCTGATCCGAGCTGAATAAATCGCCGATCTACTATTTTCTGCGTCTCGCGCTCGGGTGTCAACCCGTAGATCAAATTACTGAGCTTTTTAAGCAGCTTTAGTCCCCATAACGAACGACTTGCAGGGGTAGCAATCGTTGAAATTCAGCAACTTCATCTCGATGCGCCTTCAAACTCACTAAATTTTGAATTGCACCATCGGGCTTTAGGTCTGCTTCTACTTTCAGGAACACCTGCTCAGTTCGCCCTGCTCCTTGCCAATAAAACCAACCAGCTAGGGGAGCCATTAGTACAAGCCCAAACCAGAGGGGCTTAACGTCTGGCAAGAGCGTCAGCAGCACGAGAGAAAGGCATAGGGTACCAACCCCTGCCATCAATGATAGAAAAATGGCGAGGAAAACACTCGGACGCACAAACCCCTCGAAGCAGACTTGCTCCTGCTTGGGGTCAATCGCCACTAAACGATAGGCACGTTGCTCAAAATAGTTTTGAATCGCTGCTAAAAGCTCTGCTTGCGTTTGCTCAGACTGAAATAAAACAACTTCAGTGCGGTCTTTTACAGAAGCTCGAATAAAGAAAAACAACCCCACTATCATGAGTAAGGTTAGAAAAAGAGTCGATAGCAGAACAGTAGATTCCATACTTCAAAGCCTACGCTAAAACTCAGGTTGTTTCTCCTGCTAGGCTAAGTCAGCCTGGAGAAAAAATCATTGTGAATTAGCGTAGGCTTGCAGGGGCTTCAAGAGCAAGCAATCTGTCAAAAGCCGAAACGATGTGGTCAGGTTGTGCTCACAGCGTAGGCCGGTTGAGAGGCAACAGCAGGCTGGCGACTCACGTAGTTATGCCAAAGGCGTGTTAGCTCCTGAGATTTCTGTAATGCCTCTGAGCGAATTTGATACATTCGCCGGGGCCTGCCACGGCCCTCTACCTTTTTCCAGTACCCAGTGATAACATCTTCATCTTCTAAAAACTTGAGGGCACTGTACAACACCGTATCTGATAGGCGATAGGTCGGATATTCGGTTTCTAGAAGACTGATTAACTCAGTGCCGTAAGAGTCGCCTCGCGCCAGCACAGAGAGAACGTAGCAAACCGCCAACTCTTTATTTAAATAGAATGGCGGGGGAGCGTTGAAGAACTGATAGATATCCTCAAATTTCATCTTTCCATCCAGCAATTTATTCAGTACAACTTTAGCAGCCGATTCGGCGATCGCCTCCTCAGCGCCTTTTCTACAGCTTAGTCATTAAAACGACGCTCAGCATCATCCTGTAGCGTTATTTTTCTCAGACTACAAAAATACAAAAGATTCACCATCACTTGTATCCGCCATTTGGCAGATTTAGCGTAATGACTAAATCTCTTACTCTCGTGAAGGTTTTGCCCTGGAAGAAGGGTACTTGATTTGGCAATCATAGAGCAGATTCCAACCAATAGTAAACAATATTTTCTCTAAAAAGATCTATGTAAAAAGATCGCCACAACTCCAGTGAAATTTCTAGGTGATGGGAGCTGAGAGATGCTGTTAAATCTTGGTTTAGAATAACCACTCTTTGAAGCTAGGGTAGAGAGTCTGTGCCAGTTTTATATACGGGTGAAGGTTAGAGGAAGTGGTTGTTTTGTCCAACCTTCACCCATTTGATAAGGCTTCAGAGTTGTATGGAACAAGGCCCTATTAGCGCGGAGAGCGTTCTAAGACGCGATCGGAGTTGATCCATCCTTCCTGGCCCCGCGAGCCACGGATGAGATACCAGGTAATCAGACTGCTGCTTTCATAGTAGGTGCGCAAAACGGTGATCGACTCATTCCGAGACACGCGCTCAACATCTCGCTTATTGCTGCGATTAGGGCGATTCACAATTGTGGTGTCATCCGAGCCAATAACCGCCCGGTAGGGGCGTACAGCATTGCCCCAATTGGTTTCCACGTTGTTATCTTCGCCAAAGTCGTTATCCCCATCCCCCACTCGATCATCAACACGATCAGCATTAATCCAACCACGTTGACGGCGCGACCCCTCGATTAAATACCAGGTGATCCGACTGCTACTCTCGTAATAAGTGCGATAGACTGTGATGCTCTCGTTGCGGCGCACCTCGCCAATATCCCGCTTATTTCGGCGATCAGGGCGGTTAACAATCGTCGTGTTGTCTGAGATGATGCGTGCCCGGTAAGGGCGAACGGAGTTGCCCCAGTTGGTTTCGAGATCGCCGTTGGAACTGTTGTCGTTATCGCTGCTAACACGATTTGCATTAATCCAGCCGCGCTGACGGCGCGACCCCTCGATTAGATACCAGGTGATCCGACTGCTACTCTCGTAATAAGTGCGATAGACTGTGATGCTCTCGTTGCGGCGCACCTCGCCAATATCCCGTTTATTTCGGTGATCAGGGCGGTTGACAATGGTTGTATCGTCTGAAGTAATCCTTGCCCGATAGGGGCGGACGGGATTACCCCAGTTGGTTTCGAGATTTCCTGCGATATTGCCACTACCGGAGTTTTGGGTAATCCGAAAATCGGTAACCCGCTCTCGCCGATCCACAATGCAATATCCTGTTGCGTTGCGTATGCGATTAATACGCCAATCTACAGCGGCTCTCCCGGAATTACTAGAACCCCGATCAAAGACTTGAATGGCGGAGTAGGGAATGTCTTGAAACTCTCTGCGAGAGGCGACATAGTCGCGACAGGCTCGCAGTTGGCCAACAGATTGGGCGATCGCGGTGTTGATCGGTATTAATGTCGCTACGGTTGTAACAGCTAGGCTAATGATGGTGACTGGTTTCATAGTTATTCGCGGTTGCCTCAGGGGATAAAAAATCTAAGTAAAATTGCCCAATCGCCACGTACAAACTGAGTTTGTTGGCTTGCTGGTAGCTGTTGCTAGGTGACTAAGAACGAGATGGATACGGAATGGCGCAAATACTTCAGGGATCCCTGCCCTTAACTAAGGGGCTTGCATGCCCGATCCCCGAAAATGATCGATTCAAATGCGCCAGCAACGCCGATGGCGGCTTTAAGTTTGGCTAATCCTGAACGAACAGGATTTTATTAGCATGGAGGAAAATTTCCTGCTATTGCTGTAGATTTAGTGATGTTTTAAGACTTCTGTGTGTTCCCATGGCGGTGTAGAAAGTGTTACCCCTTCTCTTGTGATGAAGGGCGTAGCGCTCTGTGCCAGCTTGACGGGCGTTGCTCAGGAAATACAAACCTCTGGCACAAAAATTGTCCCAGAGTTAACCACGAACCCTACTCATCGCCTTAGTCATCTTAGTTAGGACAGGCTGCAGGAGTGGAATTCTCCCTTGGCTGGGGGCTGCGCCCCCTTCTATTCTCAATGCCCTAGTTGTCTTGGCGATCGCTATGTCAAAAATGAGTCTATCCCCACAGCAATTAGCCGTTTGTTCAGAAAGCTTGAACCACAGACACACTGAGAATTTCTACGGTGCTCTTGGTCTTTTGCCTTCTGCGTAGCGAGACTGGTGTAGGGCTAATGCAAGAAATTAGGGTTGGCTGTCAGTGCTCTAGTGTTAACGACGAGCCAAAGCATTTCCCTAGACTCTATCGCTTGACAAAGCATGAGCAAGTTGAGCCTGTCAAGGATTTACCAAAGAATTGGGTGACCTTCCAACCTTCATTCAAGATTATCTTCATAAGAGCCCGTGACGAGGATTGAACTCGTGACCTCACCCTTACCAAGGGTGTGCTCTACCACTGAGCCACACGGGCGAAAGTGTGGATGGGCCGGGCTGGATTTGAACCAGCGTAGGCGTAGCCAGCGGATTTACAGTCCGCCCCCATTAACCACTCGGGCACCGACCCATTTGTTCCACGGATATTGATGGTAACACAAGGATAGGATCAGAGTGCAAATGCTGAGCAAAAATCTTCTGGCTTGGCGAGCTTGTATAATCCCTGCCGCGTAAACATTTGTGCCAGCGATTCTCAGTATGAGAATGATTCTCACCCAGATGTCTGATTGCAATCGCCTTCAATGACTGAAACCGCTATTCTGGGGGTCAGGAAATTGAGCTAAAAGCGTGTGCAGGCCCTCAAGTCATTACAAATGTTCAAAATGAGAATGGCTACATTCGTGCGCGATCGCCTGAATCCCTAAGTTAGCTGTGATAATATTAGGGACTGCGACTTTTCAAAACTATTCAGTTACTAGGAACACAATCGACCCATGGCTCTGCTGCAACAGCGCAAACAAGAACTTATTTCGGAATACCAGATTCACGAGACTGATACGGGCTCTGCCGATTTGCAGGTAGCAATGCTTTCTGAGCGGATTAATCGCCTCAGCTTACATCTGAGAAGCAACAAGAAAGATCACGCTTCTCGGATGGGCTTGATGAAAATGATCGGAACTCGCAAACGCCTCCTCAGTTACATCCAAAAACAAGATGAGAAGCGTTACCGAGCACTGATTGCCAAGTTGGGCATTCGCGGATAGGAAGATTGGGCTATGTCCTCTAACGCAAAGAAACCGTCTGGCAATGACACATCTAAAGAGGTGACTTCAGAACGCTTGCCCTTTGAGCCTGCTTCCGTCAAGAAGAAAAGGGGTAAGAAGCCAGTTCCGATACCGGCTGAGACTCCCGTGTCGGCTCCGTTAGCTCCAAAAGCTTCCCCCAAAGGAGCTGTACCTGAGGTCGTTAGCCGCCGCATGGTGCGTCGTATGGCGGCCTTTTCGGGTATTCCTAGCCTTTTGGGGATGTTGACCTTTGTGGTGAGCTATCTAATTGTTTCAAATCATCTCTTTAAGTTGCCGAACACTGCCGTTTTATTGGTGAGTTTAGGTTTTTTTGGTTTGGGTGTTTTGGGGTTGAGCTACGGGGTGTTTTCGGCCTCTTGGGAAGAAGCGCGCGAAGGCACTTGGCTGGGTTGGGGTGAATTTAAGCTCAACATTGGGCGAACCGTAACTTCCTGGCAAGAAGCCCGCCAACGGGCCCGTGCTCCAGTGTCCAACGGAAATGAAGAATAATTAAAAGAGCTGATCTCAGTATGGATTGTATTGATCTCCCTGATCATGGTAGGAAGGGCTGTGAGCCAATTTTTAGTTGCTCTTCGCGATGCAATTGGTTTGCTTTGGTATAGAGGCTTAACTTTCTAGAAATCGGCTTATCTAGATTTCTCTTGATGACTGACTGCTGTGGGTTGGTGTCTTTTTTGGAATCAATGCCCCACCCGTCGCCGCTGACCTCAGTAAACCACCTAACTCAGTAACCGACTTAACTCACTCTAAACGACAGGAACAGATGCCATGATTGTTGTGATGAAGGTTGGCTCCCCAGAGCCAGAAATTGCACGGATTTGTGAAGAGTTGACTGGCTGGGGGCTAAACCCAGAGAAAATTGTTGGAAAGCATAAGGTTGTCTTGGGGTTAGTGGGTGAAACAGCGGCCCTTGATCCTCTTCAGATTCAGGAAATTAGCCCCTGGATAGAAGAGGTATTGCGGGTTGAGAAGCCTTACAAGCGCGCCAGTCGTGAGTATCGTCATGGCGAGCCAAGTGATATTGTGGTGCAAACCCCCAATGGAGCCGTTCACTTTGGTGAACATCAGCCAATTTCAGTGGTGGCGGGGCCGTGCTCAGTTGAGAATGAGTCGATGATTATTGAGACGGCAAAGCGGGTTAAGGCTGCAGGAGCGAAATTTCTGCGGGGTGGAGCCTTCAAACCTCGGACTTCACCCTACGCTTTTCAAGGCCATGGGGAAAGTGCGCTGGCCTTGCTGCAGGCGGCTAAGGATGCAACTGGCTTGGGGATTATTACAGAATTGATGGATGCAGCGGATTTGGATGCTCTGGCTGAGGTGGCGGATGTGATCCAGATTGGTGCGCGGAATATGCAAAATTTCTCTCTGCTAAAGCGGGTTGGTGCTCAAGATAAGCCAATTTTGTTGAAGCGGGGGATGGCTGCAACGATTGAAGATTGGTTGATGGCAGCAGAGTACATTCTGGCAGCAGGTAACCCAAACGTGATTCTCTGTGAGCGAGGGATTCGCACGTTTGATAGTAAGTACACTCGCAATACGCTGGATTTATCCTGCATTCCTGTTTTGCGGGCGTTGACGCACCTTCCAATTATGATCGATCCTAGCCATGGTACAGGCCGTTGGGAGTATGTTCCAGCAATGGCGCGGGCGGCGATCGCGGCGGGTGCTGATTCTCTCATGATTGAGGTGCATCCTAACCCAGCTAAAGCGCTTTCTGATGGTCCTCAGTCGCTAACACCAGAGCGTTTCGACCTGTTGATGCAAGAGTTAGTTGTATTTGGCCAGGCAACAGGTCGCTGGTCGTCTCAAATTGAGATGGCCGTGGTTTAACTCTGGTTTGTCAAGCGGGTACGAACGAATGGAAAGGTGTCACGCTACTAGTGTTCCCTTTCCATTGGCTTTTGTTTTAATCCAATGCGTGGGTTTGTGGAAATGACCTTCGCGCTGATTTCGTTTGGCTGATTGCTTTGATGGCTTCCTGGCAAAATTGGCTGAGTTACTTGCTTATGTCCGTTAAATTCTGTAAAAGTGAAGCGAGGTTCACTAACGCGATATAACATGAAGCGCATTTCCGTCTTTTGTGGCTCTAATCTGGGAGCACGTACCACCTATGTCACAGCAGCTCACGAACTGGGTGAACTCCTGGCCCGTCAGGGAATTGGTATCGTCTATGGTGGCGGTAATATTGGACTCATGGGGATTTTAGCCGATGCTGCTTTAGAGTCGGGGGGAGAGGTGATTGGAGTCATTCCAGAATCTCTTGTGGATAAAGAGCTGGCCCATCGAGGTTTGACCGAGTTGCATATTGTGCCATCGCTCCATGATCGCCGAGCCAAGATGATGGAGCTGGGGGATGGCTTTATTGCTCTACCAGGGGGCTACAGCACAATTAGCGAGTTTTGCGATGTGTTGACATGGGCGCAGTATGGGTTTCATCAAAAACCCTGCGGCCTGCTTAATCTGGATGGTTACTTCTACAACATATTGGCAATGTTTGACCATGCGGTTGGCGAGCGGTTTATGCGTCCCCATCTTCGTTCTTTAATCCTCGAAGATTGGAACCCCAATGGCCTCCTGGAAAAATTACTGGCCTACGAACCGGTAACCCTTTCTCCATTAGTGGAAGCCATCAAACGTTAAAACGGCTTTTGTTGGGTGTCTTCCTCTAAGAGGGGAGCTGGCAAAGCAATTTGACGCAGAGTCCTTCTGGTGTCAGCTTAACTTTGTGGCGCTTTGCTTATTGCCCTTTTGGGCGTGTTGATTTTGGGTATGCAGTGAGTGCTGTATGAATTAAAACTTCATTCCAATTCATAAGCTATTCAAAACTACTCTTTTTCCCTAGCGAGAGGGTGGTAAGGCTTGGGGAGATTCAGGTCGTCGGGGAAGCTGACCAGACTCACTAGGTACTGTGGGCAACAAAAACTCTCGAATGAACCGGGCGATCGCCCGTTGAGCCAGACCGTTGGCAATTTGCTGCCCCATTTGATGGGCTTCTGGCTTGAGCAATAGCTTGGGAATCAAGGGCAGAAGTCGAGTTGCATCAAATCCTGGAGTTTGCTGCAAGATTCCCCAAATACGTTGGAATTGCTCCAGGCTTTGCTGATTTAGAGCCACAGTAGGTTGCGATGATCGCTGAATAGTCAATCCTAACCACTCTGACAGGGTGTAACTGATGCCATTCAGCGCATTGCTACCCAGGGTATCCAAACCCTTCACAATTTCATCAACCAGATGATTACGGATAAATTCACCCCGCTCTGAGAAAAGATAATCCAACGCTTGATCGACTGCTTGACTCAAGTCATAGTCTGAGTTGTTGAGAGCATTACGGAGCAGATTCTCCAGCCGATTCCAGCGAAAATTGCCATCCTTAAACAGCAAATCTCGCAGAGAAGAACGCAATTGAGGAGCTGGATCAGTGAGAAGTCGCTTCGCTACATACGGGTAGGCTTTGCTCAAAACCTTGAAGTTGGGGTCAACATTAATCGCAATTCCCTCAAGGGTGACCAGTGAGCGAATGATCAGAGCATAGTAGGCTGGCACCCGAAACGGATACTCGTACATCAAAGCGGATAGCTTATCTGTAATGCTCTTCATATTAATTTCGGCAACCGATGCTCCCAGGGCATCCTCAAACACCTCAGCAAAAGCTGGAATGATGGGGGTGAGATCGGTATCAGGGGTGAGAAACTCAAGTTTGACGTAGTCTTGGGCTAAACCTTCAAAGTCACGATTAACCAGGTGCACAATCGCTTCAATCAAGCCATAGCGCTGCTCAGGCTTAACCTCACTCATCATGCCAAAATCTAGATAGGCGAGTTTACCCTCTGGGGTTGCCAGCAGGTTACCAGGATGGGGATCGGCGTGAAAAAAGCCATGCTCTAATAACTGCCGGAGCGAGCATTGCACCCCAATCTCAATCAAGTAGGTGGCTTCCACTCCTTGCGCCCGAACGGCCTCTGGTTTTGTCAATTTCGTGCCGTTAATCCATTCCATTGTCAGCACCCGCCGCCCGGTGTATTCCCAATAAATGCGGGGAACGTAAATGTCGGGGAGATGGCCATAGAGCTGGGCAAAGCGCTCGGCGTTGCGTCCCTCCTGGGAGTAATCCATTTCTTCAAAGATACGGCTGGCAAACTCATCCATAATGCCTACCAGATCGCTCCGAATACGGGAGATGTAACGCATGGCCAAGGCCGCTAGGTTACGCAAGATGTAAGTATCAAGGGCAATACTTTCGGCTAACCCTGGGCGTTGCACCTTAACAGCGACTTCCTCGCCTGTCTTTAAGCGGCCCTTGTATACCTGTCCCAGGGATGCGGCTGCAATCGGGTGCTCAGTTAGCTCTGCATAAATATCATCGGGGTGGCTACCCAGTTCTTCCTGGATAAACCGAAAGGCGGTTTCGTTATCAAAGGGTGGCAGTTGATCTTGAAGCTTTGTCAATTCTTCCAGGTAAATTGGCGGAACTAAATCAGGTCGGGTCGAGAGAGCTTGTCCCACTTTAATAAAAGCTGGCCCCAATTTGGTTAAGATTTCCCGTAGGCGATTGGCTTGGCGGCGCTGAAGGATCTCATCCTGGGAGCGCTTCCGATTTCGCCAGAGGGTAAGGGCAAAACTAAAGAGAGGTAAAAAGATCTGAATGGTTCTTCCCCATACCTGGAAGGGACGGCTACGGTAGTAATCAGCGATCGCTTCCGGGTGATAGCGCAAGTTATCGTCAGGAGCCGCTGGCGCGTAGCGCAGATGTTCCTCCACCGTTGGCGGAATTTCTGACTCAATGACTATGGGCACTGGTTTTTCACTTTCAATGACCAGTGGCGGCAGTGCCGGATCTTGAAGGTCTGAGCGGACTGACGAGGAAATCCTGGTAGGAAGATTCATGTTCAGAGGTCAAGCAACTGTTAACAATTGTAACAACCAGTGCTCCGATGAACCAGCATCCACCTTTCCTGATTTGAACCAAGTCTTGATTTGAATCAAGGGTTTGAACCGACCAAATAGATGGATGTGATTTTGCCTCTATGGGGCAGAGCCTCGCTTAAAGCGGTTGAATGGGCCAAAATTCTGCTTCCAGTCTGACTCTCAATCAAGTAATGGGCTGTCTGCTTAAAAGGGGGCTTGAATTCTAGTGTTACCTTCTCAGCCTACCTGGATTTAGGGCGCACAACACTACCGCATTTTCCCCTTGGTTAGGGTAGGTTCTCCGTCAATCATGGGGCGATTTTTACCAAAGGCCGCAGTTTTCCGGATAAGTTATATGTGGCTTTGTTGATTTTCTGACAAAAAATTGTTTAGACAGTGTGAGCATCTGACATAAATCACAATATTCGCTGTCAGGCGATTGATAAGATCAAGGAGCTTAATTCATTGGGAGAAAGCATTCTATGAAAGCCATGATTTTGGCAGCAGGAAAAGGAACCCGTGTGCGCCCGATTACTTACACTATCCCGAAGCCGATGATTCCCATCCTGCAAAAGCCCGTGATGGAGTTCTTGCTGGAGTTGTTGCGCCAGCATGGCTTCAGCGAAATCATGGTGAATGTCAGCCATCTGGCTAATGAAATTGAAAGCTATTTTCGGGATGGGCAACGGTTTGGGGTGCAGATTGCCTATTCCTTTGAGGGGCAGATTATTGATGGAGAGTTGGTCGGAAAGGCGCTTGGCTCTGCTGGGGGGATGAAGCGCATCCAGGATTTTTCACCCTTTTTTGACACTACCTTTGTGGTGCTTTGTGGTGATGCCTTGATTGATCTGGATCTAACCGCAGCGGTAAAGTTCCATAAAGAGAAGGGGGCGATCGCCACAATTATTACCAAAACGGTTCCCCAGCAAGAGGTTTCCAGCTATGGGGTGGTGGTGACCGACGAGGAAGGGCGAATCAAAGCGTTTCAGGAGAAGCCCAAGGTTGAAGAAGCTCTGAGCAATTGTATCAACACCGGGATTTATATTTTTGAGCCTGAGGTACTAGACTATATTCCTTCGAATCAGGAGTACGACATTGGTAGCCAACTCTTCCCTAAATTGGTAGAAATGGGTGCTCCCTTTTATGCAGTTACGATGGATTTTGAATGGGTCGATATTGGTAAAGTTCCTGACTACTGGCATGCGATTCGGGCCGTGCTCCAGGGCGAGGTCAAAAATGTGCAGATCCCAGGGAAGATGGTTGCACCTGGCATTTACACGGGCTTAAATGTGTCGGTGAATTGGGACAAGGTAGACATTCAGGGGCCGGTCTATATTGGTGGGATGACCCACATTGAGGATGGCGCTAAAATTATTGGCCCCACAATGATTGGGCCAAACTGTTGGATCTGTAGTGGTGCTGTGGTTGATAACAGCGTCATCTTTGACTATTCGCGGTTGGGGCCTGGTGTGCGGCTGGTGGATAAATTAGTGTACGGGCGCTATTGCGTCGATAAAACAGGGGCAACGATTGATGTGCAGGCTGCATCCCTGGACTGGTTGATTACCGATGCACGGCAAGAAGTTCCTTCCCATCCACCCGCTGAACGTCAGGCGATCGCAGAATTGCTAAAAAATGCTTGAGCCTGAGGGTGATTAAGGAACCTGGGGAAAGCGCCAACACAATTGACCAAGGCGCGTCAAGACTCAAAGCGATCGATCACCGTACTCTAACGCTAAGGTGCTAATCATGGGCAGGGTGCTACCTGGAAATATGCTGGAAATATCCTATGACAGCACCCTTAGCGATTTTTGAGTGCCCGTTGCATGTTGCGCTGATCTTCGCGCCGCTTAATGTCTTCCCGCTTGTCATGAAGCTTTTTACCTCGGGCCAGACCAATCACAACCTTAACCCAGCCACGTTTGAGGTACATTTTAAGCGGAACTAGAGTCAGCCCCTGCTGCTGAACCTGCCCCGTCAGCTTACGTATTTCGTCCTTATGCAACAGCAGTCGTCGAGTGCGGCGAGGGTCGTGGTTAAATGACTGTCTAGTTGTTTCATGGGCAGAAATTTGCACATTAAGGAGTAGCGCTTCTCCATTACGAATCAGGGCAAACCCATCCCTCAGATTAACTTTACCCGCCCGCACCGACTTAACCTCTGTACCCATCAGCTCAATGCCCGCCTCATAGGTTTCTAAAATCTCGTACTGAAAGCGGGCTTGGCGGTTGTCGCTAATTACCTTATAACTGTCGCTATTGTCTCCCATAAGTTTGCCAACCAAATCAATGCGAGGAATGTGAAGGCCGATAGCCCAGAGTTAGGTCGCTTCTCCGAGAGTCGTGGATACCCAAAAATCACTGAGATTTAGGAGATTTACCCCAGGATAAGACTGCAAAAATGATTACAGTTAAAGTTTCCTAGAGCATAGAAAGCTTGCCGTAACGTCCAAAACAAATTAAGGGCGAAGGCCATCTATCAAGGCTCAGTGCTTTCGTGAAGCTGCCACACTACTACTTCACCCCAGATAGCCGTTACTCAAATCAATGCGGATGGCGAGACTCGAACTCGCAAGGCAAAGCCACACGCCCCTCAAACGTGCGCGTATACCAATTCCGCCACATCCGCGTGGAAGTTGCCGACTGACTCAGAGGGGTGATCGTGAATCGGCTTTACTACAATAGCAAAAGAAGCTAAAGGTTGGTGATTCTGTTGAGAAAATCTGAGAAAAATCCCTAGAATGACCAAAGGATAGAGGAGCAAGAAGAGGAACGAAAAGAAAAGAGAAGAGTGTCATATCTACAATGACAGATAGCTGGGCTAATCTTTTCTCTCTATTAAGGCGTTCTTCACAAAGACAAAATTAATGCTAATAATTGGATTAAATCTCAGGCTACGGTGCAATTTTGCTTGTAGTAATAGTTAAATCGGTCGTTGTACTGGCTTGTTTCGCTTGACCAATCCCTATATTCTGCTGCTTTACCTGTGCCAACTCTTAAAGCCCAAAAAATCGAACTGAATCAGGAATACCCTTGTCCCTGCTGCCGTCGTGGTCAGCTCACTCCAATCACTTTGACGGAGGCCTTTGGGTGTAGCAAATGCCATCAAATTTTTGTGATTGAGCAGAGTGGTTTTGTCTTAGAGAAGCTTTCAACGACCTACCCTTACAAAAAGGCGTGGCGTTGGACGGGGCGACAGTGGGTACCGATTACTCCAGGGTTGAGTGATAATTACCTGCCAGTTTTAATGGGGGTAATGTTGGTGTTGATGGGAATCTGGATTCCCCTTGCCCTCAAAGCGCCCCAAGCATCCAGTGCCACCCTTTGGATCATCATGGCGTTGCTGTTAGCCATCTTGCCTGCGTTAATGGTTTTGATGGCTTATCGACGTTAGTAGAATGACATTAAATCTCCTTCAGACGTTTCCCGAGCCCGTCACTGCTGCCCAGCTTGCCCATTGCGCTTCGATTCATTTGGGCATGACGAAGGGGAGTACCCGCACTCAAGCGGTTCATGCCGTTGCTGATGCCATCAGGCGGTATCAGGATGAAATCCTGGAGGCAAATACATTAGACCTAGAAGCCAGTCGGGAGATGGCGGTGCCTGATTTAATGCTGGAATGGCTGAAACTTACGCCAGAACGGCTGCAAGCAACTGTGCAGTTGCTTCATCGCCTGAGTGATTTGCCGGATCCCATTGGGCGAATTATGAGCACAACCCATCAGATTGAGCATTGCCAGACTTACTCTCAACTGATGCCCCTGGGGGTGATTGCCTTTATTTACGAATCGTTGCCCGAACTGGGGGCGATCGCAACTGGACTATGCCTGAAAACTGCGAACAGCATTATCTTGAAGGGGAGTAGCGAGGCTAGTTACTCGAATCAGTTGATTGCCCAGGCAATTCGAGCAGGGATCGAGGAGGTCAACCTCCCAGAGGGTTGCTTTCAAATGTTGCCTTCTGACCAGGGAACCTCGATTCGAGATTTAGTTGTACAAGACCAATATGTGAATCTCATCATCCCCTATGGGAGAGCTAGTTTAGTGCAGCAGGTCACGCGTCAAGCAACTGCACCAGTGCTGCGTTCGGCAATTGGTAACTGCTATCTTTACTGGTCGGCCTCTGGGGGGCTAGATGCTGTGCGCCATATCATTCTAGATAGCCATCACGGCGAGCCAGACCCCGTTAATGCGATTGAAAAGGTGCTGGTGCATCGCGGCCATTCATTGTCCGCTCTGACAATGTTGTGGAATAGTCTGCGGGAACGAGGGTTTGAAATTCGCGGGGATGCAGATCTGGTGCAAGAATTTGCGGATTTGCGACTGGCCGAAGAACTGGAATGGCGGCATCCTTATCTAAGCAAGATCGTGGCATTTAAGGTTGTGGATACGATGGAAGCCGCGATCGCCTGGATTAATCTCCACAGCAGTGGACATGCGGATTGCTTGGTAACCGAGTCTTACCAGGAGAGCCGTCAGTTTGCCTTGAGTATTAACAGTGCCTCGACTTACATTAATGCTTCCCCACGATTTATGCGTAACTCCAAACGGGGTGAAGTTTTTCTAGGTATGTCTAGCCAGAAGGGGTTGCGCCGAGGCCCAATCGGGATGCAAGCCCTCACAACCTTAAAGCACATTGTCCAAGGAACAGGGCAGGTTTAGGTCGTATTTCCTAAGCCTCAAAGAACCGGCTCATTGAGGGGCAATTCAGTGGCCAACCGGTCAAAATCTGCACGGCAGACGACTGCCAAAACGATACTTGGCTAAAGTCGCTCAGCCCTTAGCGTGACTTAACATCTTTCTGATTTCGTCATTGAGTTCTCGAAAGACATACCTGGGGCTGACCTCATCCAACATTTCGACAATTCGTTGCGCTTGGGCTACAGTAAGTTCTCGATTGCCAGTGAGAGACTCTAACTTAACCTTCACCACATGATCCCGAATTTCATCCACCGATGCCTGGCTCGCTACCATATCCGCTACGATTTTGCTTGATCTTGCAAACTGAATGAAATCTTTGTTCAGCAGGTCGTAGGAGAGATCCCCTTTTTTGTTGGTATAAGCTTTAACTACAGCCTCATATTCAGCACTATTAACTGTGGCCAGTGCTTCTGGTGCCTCTTCTTCTTCCTCAAGAGCCGGATTTTCTCGCATACCACTAAGCTTAACTGCACCCCTTCTGGAGTAAGGCATCCCGGATGTGAGTTCTAAAGCCTCCTTAAAGGCCGCAATAGGAAAAAGTTCCAGATTGGTATTAGCAGAGACATCCGGTTCCCCAGTGGCTCGATTTAGAGACGCAAGACCGGGCTGGGCCATGTCATACCGCAAAATCACAACCCCAGACTTGCCATTTTTGAGTTTCTGGCGATAGGCAGCGGCTTCTATGGTGGATAACTCAACGATTTTTGTTCTGATCATAACCAGACCTTTTGCGAATAACGGAAACAGGCTAACCGTTTCGAGGTTAACGGCCCTTTTATCAGGTAACCGTCTCAATCAGGATACAACGATAGGGTCGTTGAATAGGGATAAGTTGAATAGGGATAAGACGTTCTGAATTCTACCTAGGGCGTGCTTTAAGGGCTGTTAACACAATGGTAGCAGCGCAGATATGTAGCTTTGGTCAGAAAGCTGAGGACAAAGATAAGTGCTCAAACATCGATGCTGGGTGGGCTTCCTGACTCGCGATCGCGATGGTTCTCGCGGCGACCGCCATACTCAGCGATTTTCATGATTCTTCCACCATCAAAGCAGAGCCACTTACATTTTTACTGATGGTGGTTGAACGCCACGAGGCAGTTTTTTTGAGCAGTGAATGGAGCAAGGAGAAATGAACCGTTTAGGATTAGAACAACTCTGCAGGTTTCCCTATTTCCCCATTGCAGAAGAGCATTTAGCTTTTCAAAAGCGATTAACGATCCCCGCATCTCCTCACTAGTTGAGCGCAGCCGCGCCCTACTCCCCATCCTTAACTCGTGTCTTTCGCTCCAGGATCTCCTTAATGATCAGCGTTACAACTGCCAGGAGGGCCAGCAGAACAGAGGCAGCAAATGCTGCTTCCGTGTTGTACTCCTTATATTCCTGCTCCACATAAAGCGGTAAGCTTTGGGTTTTGCCGATAATATTTCCAGAAACAACCGAGACGGCACCAAATTCACCCATAGAGCGGGCATTGGTCAAGAGAATGCCGTAGAGCAATCCCCAGCGGATACTGGGGAGCGTTACCCGGCGAAACACCTGCCATTTACTCGCTCCCAGGGTTTCAGCCGCCTCTTCCTGATCGGTACCGATTTCTTCCAGCACCGGGATCACCTCACGAGCCACAAAGGGCATGCTGACAAATGCGGTTGCCAGTACCATGGCTGGAAAGGCAAACAAGATTTTAATGTTATGCGCTTGAAGCCAATCTCCCAGCCAACCCTGACGACCGTACAGCAGAACAATCATTAACCCGGCAACGACTGGAGAAATTGAAAACGGTAAATCAATCAAACTGAGTAAAAAGGTGCGTCCCCGGAAACGTTTGCGGGCCAGCGCCATGGCTGTGCATAAGCCAAAGACGACATTGAGGGGAACGGCTACTGCCGCGAGGGATAACGTCATCCTCATAGCATGGAGAGCCACTGGTTTTTGTAAACTCTCAAAAAAGTAGCCAACCCCTTTGCTAAAGGCCTGTACAAACACATTTAGAGCCGGCAAATAGATCAGCAACGACAGAAACAGTAAAGCTAACCCAATGAGCATCGACGCCACCCAATCCCTTTGCTGGGGTTTTGGACGAGTCGGGGCCGATGAAGGTAGGGACTGGTTTTCCGGTGAGTTATTGATGGGAATCATTTGCTTGGTATCCGAGTCATGGTCAATCACAGGTTGTGCTAAGTCGCCCGATGAATGGGAAGGCTCGATTCCTAACCAAAATCAGCAACGCCCAATGACATCGCAAAACCAGGGGAGAAGGGCTGTCTAGCAAAGATTGGCGCACAACGATTTTCTTCTTGGAACCCAGTTTCTACTTTCGATTAAGAACGATTAGGAGAACGATTAGCGGGCATTGTAGCGTTGCCCCCAGGCTTGCAAAAAGTTAATTAACAGCAGCAGTAGCAAAGAAATTAACAGCATCACCACGCCAATTACTGTGGCTCCGGAATAGTCATACTGCTCTAGTCGCTGGAAGATTAAAATCGGTGCGATTAAATCTCGAAAGGGGGTATTAGAAGAAATAATCACCGTTGAGCCATACTCGCCCACGGCCCGCGAGAACCCTAGGGCGATTCCCGTGAGGATGGAGGGGAACAACGGGGGCAAAATGACTCGCCAGAAGGTTTGAAAGCGCGAAGCACCCAGGGACCAAGCCGCTTCTTCAATATCTTTTTCCATTTCAGAGAGTACCGGCTGCACTGTGCGCACGACAAAGGGCAGGGAGATAAACGTCATGGCGATCGCTACCCCTAGTCGAGTAAAGGCAATTTTGATGCCAAACGGCGCAAATAGAGAACCAATCCAGCCCTTTTCACTGTAAAGAGTCGCCAGAGTTAAACCCGCCACTGCGGTTGGCAAAGCAAAGGGCAAGTCAATAGAAGCATCGACGACCCGCTTCAACGGAAAATCATAGCGCACCAACACCCAGGCCACCAATGTGCCAAAGACACCCCCAATCAGTGCCGATAAAAAGGCCGTTGTAAACGTAACGTCATAGGTTGAGAGGGCGATCGGGCTGGTGGCAATCTGCCAGATTTCAGGCAAAGGCAACTCAAATGCCTTAGAAAACATAGCCGCTAGCGGTATGAGCAGCATAATAGACAAATAACCCAGCATGACAATCCAGTTCCAGGGGGCATTCACAAGCTTTTGCCCCACCCCCTTCCAGAAAGGTGTCTTCACAGAGCGAACTTGAGTCGGAGTCGATAAAGTCATGGAGACAAATCAGTAAGGTTACCAGCGAATCCAGTGATTCAATGTTCAGTTATAAGGGGATATTTTCAAAGCCTGTCCCTCTGTCACCCTAGCGACTGCAGTCGCGGCTATAGGGCGAAAACCTGCTGACGCCGGTTACTGAAAACCTGGATTTGATTGAGTCGGCGTCGGCAGACTGGGGAAGTGTCGTCACGGTTTTAACCGCCGGATACGTTTCAAACGCCCTCTTAGCATCATCGAAACTGCGCTCGGATTTGGTCAAAAACCGCTCCATCTGAAAAGAAGCGTTCCTGAGCCTTATTCCAACCGCCAAACTCTTTCACGTTTCCCAGGGTCTTAATCGCTGGATATTTGGCGGCCAAATCCTTATTTTTAGCGATTTCTTCGCTGTTTAGCGGGCGATAACCCATTTTAATGAACTCTGCTTGAGCATCTGGCGTGTAAAGGAATTTTACAAAGGCCTCAGCCACTTCGCGGGTGCCGTGCTTATCCACATTCTTGTCCACCACTGCAATGGGCGTATCAATTGCAAAGTTAATTTCAGGGGTCACATACTCTAGCTTTTCTCCCCGACTCCGCGCCAAAATCACCTCGTTTTCGTAGTTTAGCAGGGCATCTCCCTGCCCCTGCTTATTAAAAGCATCCGTCGATTCCCGTGCATCCTTCGACAGCACTGCAACATTTTTGTACGCTTTGGCAACAAACTCCTGGGCTTTAGCGTCGTCTCCACCAGTTTTCAGGATGTAGTCCCAGAGGGCCAAAAAGTTCCAACGGGCACCCCCAGAAGTTTTGGGATCGGCAGTGACCCACCTCACATCATCGCGAACCAAATCAGCAAAGGATTTGATATTTTTGGGGTTGCCTTCGTGGGTAATAATTGACACTACGGTTTTTGCTACGGTGCCATCAGAGGGCACCCGCTTCTGCCAGTCATCTTTAACCAAACCAGCCTTGACTAGCTTATCCACATCTACCCCTACCGCTAGATGCACCACATCGGCTTCTAAGCCATCAACAATAGCGCGAGTCTGAGTGCCAGAGCCGCCATAACTTTGCTTAAAGCTGACCGCTTGCCCCTTTTCCTGTTTCCAAAATTCCTGAAACTTGGGAATAATCGCATCATGAGCCATCTTAGGAGTGGCATAGGCTACCAGAGTCAACTCTACTGGCCCTGAGGCAGTGATAAGGCTGGCCCCATCCGTTGGGCTTCTGCCTGTCGTCTTAGCCTGATTTCCCCCACCAGCGCAGGAAGCAATGGTTAGACTTAGGGTTGCCCCAATCACAAACAGGGAAATCAACCCGTGTAAGGACTTCAGCTTCAATTGGCCAGTTACAAAGCGAATCAGCAGTTCTGTACGCTTTAGCACAACCTGCCAGATACCCATCAGCGTTGCCTCCTGCACAGTAGCTTGGATGAAATTACGGTTTATCAATAGGTATACCGTTTATTTTGATAGGGTTAGATTTTATAGAGGTGCTTGGGAAAAAGCAAGGTAATTCCCTAAATTTCGACCGAAAAGGCGGAGATTTAAGACGGCTTTTTCTTTTTCGTGGTTTGTCCTATTAGATTTGAGGGATGGCTGAGTGCCGAAAAGCTGGTGAGGACTAGATTTTGAGAGTCTGCTCCAGCAAGATTTTCCTACCAGAACACTAGTGGCAGGCAGGGATGGATGGTCGGGCTGGCGATCGCCGAAGAATTGCCATGGCAGCGCGAGCAGGATACCTATCAGATAGCCATATTACTTGCCGGTTGGCCCTGGGCAAGTTTTTTTATCCTAGCGGCTAGATACTAACCCTCAGCGACCCTATTCATGCCGCTGCAACCCCCATGCAAAGCAGAATCTCCTACCTAGCCCTAACTTCAGAATTTTTAACATTAACGCTCAGCAAATCGTTTTACCGTAACAGATTAGGTACTTATTGCATTTTGGCGCTTCTGCGGAGTCCTTATCTAGTCCTGGTAAAAGGGCCAAGAGTCTGAATAGACTTCTCAGGTTTTGATCGCCTCTGTGCTGTCGATAGAATTACTCGAAACTCGCACTCAATCATAGGTTTGGACGTTTTAGCATGAGCAGTAATTTAGCAACGAAACTGCGTGAGGGCACCAAAAAATCCCACACAATGGCAGAAAATACTGGGTTTATTGCTTGCTTTTTGAAAGGAGTGGTTGAAAAAAATTCCTACCGGAAGCTGGCCAGCAATCTTTACTTTGTTTACTCGGCCATGGAAGAAGAAATGGATCGTCATCGGGAGCATCCGATTCTTTCCAAGATTTATTTCCCTGAGTTGAAGCGGAAAGCTGCTCTTGAACAGGATATGAAATTTTACTATGGCCCTGATTGGCGGGAGCAAGTAGCCCCTTCTGCAGCAGCAGAGGCCTATATTGCGCGGATTCGACAGATCTCAAATACAGCTCCTGAGTTGCTGGTGGCCCATTCTTATACTCGTTACTTGGGAGATTTATCTGGTGGACAAATTTTAAAGGGAATTGCTCAGCGGGGGATGAACCTGACGGATGGGGAAGGAACCGCCTTCTACGAATTCCCTGAAATTGCCGATGAGAAGGCCTTTAAGCAAAAATATCGGCAAGCGATGAACGACCTACCGGTAGATGAGGCAACGGCAAATCGCATTGTGGACGAAGCGAACGATGCCTTTGGTAAAAATATGCAGATGTTTAAGGAATTAGAGGGCAACCTGATCAAGGCGATTGGTCAAATGCTCTTTAATACCCTGACCCGGCGGCGAGGTCGGGGCAGCACCGAACTGGCTACGGCAGAGTAGGCTCCTTTCTATCCTTCTTGGGTAGCGTTGAGGAGCAGAGGCTCTTTGTGCTATCCGGGTTCTTAAACACCCCAGGTTTCTAGTGCCTTTGTGCAGGGTTTAGAAGCCTGGGGTGTTGTGCTGTCTAGGGAGGGGCTAGGGGTGTTCTCTACCGCCAACTATTGGCGTTTTAATTCAGGCTGGCCGATGGTTTTCTATCTTTTGGACGGTTCTACACCCTTTACACTTTGTAAATAAATTGTTACAAAGTATGAGTAACTACTCTCTTTACGAAACTTCATGTTTAGCGGAACTCTGACAAAAGGTGTTGGCGTTGACTTCGCGGAGCAGCTTTTGAGTACTGCTGCTAGCCAGTCAATTCGCCATCTGTTTACCCATAGTGAAGCAGTGGATGTACAAATCCGTTGTCAACCTGCCCATAAGCTGTTGCATGGTGAGATTGACAGTTTCAAGATGAGTGGTCGTAACTTGTTGATTCGTAAGGATTTTTGGGTTGACGAAATGTCCTTCGAGACGAATGCTGTCTCCATTGACTTTGGCTCGGCTTTGACTGGAAAGCTGCGCTTGAAGCAGCCAACCAATGCGATCGCTCGCGTGGTCTTGTCCCAGGATGGCATTAACCGCGCCTTTACGGCAGATTTGGTACGTCGCCACTTACAAAATCTCAACGCTGTGGAACTCACGAACCTATCAGGCGGCGAGCCGGTCTCCTTTTCTGATGTTTCGGTGCGCCTCTTACCAGACAACCGCATTACTCTACTGGCTGAGGTGCAATTGCCCAATGGTTCAGTGCCAATTCGCCTAACAGCGACCCTAGAGATTGATCGCCGTCGCCGCATTCTGTTTAGCCATCATCAGGTTGAAATGGAAGGGATTCCCGAACAGCAGCAGGGATTATCCAAAGTATTGGCCAACGCCTTTGCTGAAGTGCTAAACAATATGGTGGATCTGGATCGGTTCGATCTAGATGGGGTCATGATGCGGATTAATCGCCTAGAAACGAAGGGCGAGCAATTGATTTTCAGTGGTTATGCTCAAATTGAGCATTTTCCTAAGCAGGGGTAAACCCTACCGCAAATTTTTCGCTGACAACGCTACCTTGCTGGACTCCGACGAGCTAGCAAGGTTTTTTTAGGCTTGAGATTCGGAGGAATAGATTCGGAGGAATAGATTCGGAGGAATCAGGCTCAAAACAGGCTGCGGAGCCTTTGCAAAGTGGCTTGAATCTGAGCCATTTCTGCTGGCGTTAATGCCTTCAAGCGCTCTTTCATGTACTCGATATGGGCCGGGAAGACCTGGTTAAACATTGCTTCACCCGCCGGAGTGAGCACAATGATAAAGCAACGCCGATTTTCTGGCGGCACGACTCGCTGTACCAGGCCCTTTTGCTCCAGGCGATCGACAATACCGGTAAGCGTTCCTTTGGTCATTAAGGTCTTTTCAGCAATTTGGGTCATCATCATGCCTTGGGTATTACCCAGGGTCGCAATTACATCAAACTGAGGAAGCGTCAGACCCAGTTGGCGAATATGTTCTTCATCGCATCGCGTAAACGCCTGATACGTCCTGACCAGATCACGCATCAAGGCCAGGCAAGGTTCTCTAGCGGCCTTCTGGGCAGGGGTCAGTGGTGCAGCAGGGGGTGAAGAATCGGTAGCCAAAATCGTTTCTAAATCGGAGAATATAGACTATTTCATCTTAGATTGTAACGATCCAAATTTTCCCTGCTCAGAGTTACGGATAGTGGAAAGAATGGGGTTAGATATTTGTACGGTTCTGGCGAATGGAACGTCCTTGCTTCGTAACAAAAAGCTTTCGTTTTGTTGGACTGGGAGTTGGGCTGTCTAGAATGGATGTCTTGAATAGTGAACTTTGACCTGCTCAGCCCAGGCTGAGAAGTTGCCCATGATTACAAATCATCAAGATGGAGGGTGGGTATGGCGATCGCAACAATTAACCCCGCCACTGGAGAAGTCTTAAAGATCTTTGAGCCGTTGAGTGACGCCGCCCTGGAAGCTAGTTTAGAACTGGCTCAGCAAACCTTTGAACAGTATCGTCACACCCGGTTTACAGAGCGATCGCAATGGTTACAGGCAGCCGCCCAAATTTTACTAGACCGGAAGCATGAATTTGGCGAGCTAATGACCCTGGAAATGGGTAAAACGCTAAAATCCGCGATTGCGGAAGTTGAAAAGTGTGCCTTGGTTTGCCGCTATTATGCCGAGAACGCCGCCCAGTTGTTGGCAGATGTCCCAGTTGCGACGGATGCCAGTCAGAGTTTTGTGCGGTATCAGCCCTTGGGGATTGTGTTGGCTGTGATGCCCTGGAATTTTCCCTTCTGGCAGGTATTTCGGTTTGCAGCTCCTGCTCTGATGGCTGGGAATGTAGGTTTACTCAAACACGCCTCCAATGTTCCCCAATCAGCCTTGGCGATCGCCGAGGTGTTTGCCCTGGCAGGGTTTCCGGCAGGGGCATTCCAGACCTTGTTGATTGGGGCAGACCGAGTAGCACCGCTGATGGCCGATGCACGTATCAAAGCCGCAACCTTGACGGGCAGTGAACCCGCCGGGGCTAGTCTGGCGGCAGCAGCAGGCCAACATATTAAAAAGGTAGTACTGGAACTGGGCGGTAGCGATCCCTTTATTGTCTTACCCAGTGCCGATCTAGAGGCAGCGGTCGCTACCGCTGTCACCGCCCGCATGCTCAACAATGGTCAATCCTGTATTGCAGCGAAACGGTTTATTTTGGTTGGCGAGATTGCGGATGTATTCCAGGCCAAGCTGCTAGAAAAGTTTCAAGCCCTCAAAGTCGGCGACCCCCGCCTGCCAGACACTGATGTTGGCCCCCTGGCAACCCCTGGAATTCTTCAGGATTTAGCCCAGCAGGTAGAGGCCGCTGTACAGCAGGGGGCAAAGGTTTTAACAGGCGGAAAACCCCTGGGTGGAGTCGGAAATTTTTACCCCCCGACATTGCTGAGCGATATCGACCCTCAGAAACCAATTGCCCAGGAGGAGTTTTTTGGGCCAGTGGCGATGGTATTTCGAGTAGATACCTTAGATGCGGCGATCGCCTTAGCCAATGCCACCCCCTTTGGTCTGGGGGCCAGCGCCTGGACAACAGATGCCGCTGAGCAAACCCGCCTCATCAATGAGTTAGAGGTTGGTTCTGTGTTTATCAATGGCATGGTCAAATCAGATCCTCGCTTGCCCTTTGGCGGCATCAAGCATTCAGGTTTTGGCCGCGAACTCAGTCGCGAAGGCATTTTGGAATTTGTCAATATCAAAACTGTCTGGGTCAAATAGCGATGACATGCTACCAAGGTTAGTAGCATCTACTAGTCCATTGTGCTGGGCCGTTAATTGCCTGGAGTTAAGCCATGGTTTTCCTGGGAGCGACAGGCGATTAGCGCAGTTGTAAAGAAAAGTCAGCATGATTTTTGGGCCTCCTACTTCCGGGCACAGATGGCTTGAATGTCAGTGAAAGACAATATTTCTAAACAAAAAGTTGTATCAAAAGCTACAAGCAGCCTGGAACGAGAGGGAACCAACGTGCTAAGAAGGGTAAAGACAGATCCTCAGAAATTTGGCCACACGGTTTTGCCCTGCCGTTTTAGCGGTCGGGGTATACAACTCATGCAGGGGGTCAATCATCCTCTCACCAGCTACTTTGATGCAGGTGTTTGCTCTCCAGATGGATGACTTGGAATTCCTTGTTTGATGGCGATCGCAGGCTCGATTTTAAGGCGGAAAAGTTTTAGGAAATTGTAGACAATCGATCCACCACAGGAAAATATCATGGGCGAAATGAACACGGCTGATTTGCTAGTGCGCTGCCTTGAGAATGAGGGAGTTCGCTATGTTTTTGGGTTACCGGGCGAAGAAAACTTGCATGTACTGGAAGCCATTAAGCACTCTTCGATTCAATTTATTACTACCCGCCACGAGCAAGGGGCGGCCTTTATGGCCGATGTTTATGGGCGCTTGACGGGTAAACCAGGGGTGTGCCTTTCTACTCTTGGCCCTGGGGCCACGAACCTGATGACAGGGGTGGCCGATGCCAATCTCGATCGCGCTCCCTTGGTCGCTATTACTGGTCAGGTCGGTACAGATCGGATGCATATTGAGTCACACCAATATCTAGATCTGGTGGCAATGTTTGCCCCGGTAACCAAGTGGAACGCGCAAATTGTGCGCCCCACCAATACCCCGGAGATTGTTCGGAAAGCCTTCAAAATTGCCCAGACCGAGAAACCAGGGGCAGTGCATATCGATTTGCCAGAAAATATTGCGGCGATGCCAGCCCCTGGGCAACCCCTTCGGATTGATGGACAAGAAAAAACCTATGCCTCATTCCAAAGCATTGAGAAAGCTGCCGAAGCCATTTCCAAGGCAGACAACCCCTTCATTTTGGTGGGGAACGGTGCAATTCGGTGTGATGCCAGCGAAGCCCTGACTGAGTTTGCTACTAAGCTGAATATTCCTGTAGCAAACACCTTTATGGGGAAGGGCGTGATTCGTTATACTCACCCTCTGGCGCTTTGGTCGGTGGGGTTGCAGCAGCGAGACTACATTAGCTGCGGGTTTGATCGGGCTGATTTGGTGATTTGTGTCGGCTATGACTTGATTGAGTATTCCCCCAAGAAGTGGAATCCAACAGGGAATACGGCCATTGTCCACATTGGCATGACACCCGCCGAAATTGATAGCAGCTACATTCCCGTGGCTGAGGTCGTCGGCGATATTTCAGACACCCTGCGGGAAATTTTGCGCCGCGCCGATCGCACAGGAAAAGCTGAACCCTATGCTCTGGAACTACGGGAAGACATTCGCAATGATTACCTGCAATATGCCAAAGATGATGGCTTTCCAGTGAAGCCACAAAAGCTGGTCTATGACCTGCGCCAGGTGATGGGGCCAGAAGACATCGTAATTTCTGATGTCGGTGCCCACAAAATGTGGATGGCTCGCCATTATCACTGTGAACGTCCGAATACCTGCATTATCTCGAATGGGTTTGCTGCCATGGGGATTGCGATTCCAGGAGCGATCGCAGCCAAATTAGTGCACCCGAATCGTAAAGTGGTAGCTGTTACGGGTGATGGCGGCTTCATGATGAACAACCAGGAACTCGAAACCGCCCTACGGATTGGCACACCCTTCGTTACTATCATCTTTAACGATGGCGGTTACGGCTTGATTGAGTGGAAACAACAAAGCCACTTTGGTGAATCTGCCTTCATTAAGTTTACGAACCCCGACTTTGTTAAGTTTGCCGAGAGTATGGGCCTTAAGGGCTATCGGGTTGAGGCATGCTCTGATTTAATCCCAATCTTAAAGGATGCACTCTCCCAGGATATTCCGGCTATCATCGATTGCCCCATTGATTACTCTGAAAATCTGCGGTTTACTCAGCGCGTTGGCGATTTGACCTGTGCAATTTAGAAAGGCAAGTTGCACCAACCATCACCTTCTGCGCAGGCCGTTCTCATGTCGCTCTCATAATGCATGAGAGGCTTTGGGATCTTCCGTGTTCTGGGTGCTCTGTCCAGCTCATGCTCAAGACAATTTAGCCTTCCTAATGGTTTGTAGGGCATCTATTAACCGATGCCCTAATTGATTCGCTTTATCGTACAGGGCCATTGTAATCGACTGAGATTTGCCACTCCTTTGGATCAATAGTGACTGCACTCTCAATCGACATCACACTCTCACCCGGACGATTGCCCTTAAAAGTGAACGTCCAAGAACCATTTTCGTTGACGGTGCAGGGAGACTCGCGCACCGGGGCGTGCATCGATGCTTCGGCCCGGTAAAACTCTAACCCTCCATTCGCCGCTTCAGCCGCTTGTCGAGCCAGATTTTTAGCTCGGCTCAGCGCAAAGATTTGGCCTTCTGGATTAGGGCTATTGAGCGCTTCCACCACGCAGCGATTAAAGGGGGTTTCTTGAGCTTGTGCCCATGGAGCCAAAGGGGCAAGGGCAAGACCAGCAAAAACGCAAGTGATAGGGAAAATCAGTCGTGGCATAGTCAAAGGATTCGCTAAGTTACAGTGGAAACTGAAAAATCGGGCGATCGCGCCCTGAAAAAAGGGAGGATGCTTTTTACCCCAAAGTGCAGCCTTGTCATTGGCGATCGCGCCAAGAACCAGCCTCGTGTTTTCAATGAAAGCACAACGGAGTCTTCATCCGTTCCTTTGGTTAGAACCGTTGAGGACAAGCCAATCGGATCGGTTGTGAGCTAGAGTGCCGCCCTCAGTCTCTCAGCTATCCCTGCTTTAACCTATTCAGTAAAGAGGCGACCCTTTAATCTTTCCCGCGATACGCGGCTTGATCTGCTCAATCTCCACAAACATTTTGAAGTTTTCTCCCAACGGGTGCTGTTTTTGTGAGGTGGCTAAAACGGCTTTGATGGGTTGCCCCTGAGACCCCATGTGCTTAAAACCAGTGCCCAAAAGTCTGCTGAAAGGTGCGGTTGAGGATCGCCTGGCGAATGGCCTGGGTAAATCGCACCAGTTCTGTAATGTTGTGAATCGTCAATAGGGTATAACCCAGTAGCTCCTGCGATCGCACCAGGTGGCTGATATAGGCACGGCTAAAGTGGCGGCAGGTGTAGCAGGGGCAGATTTCATCAATCGGGCGGAAATCCTCACGGAATTTGGCATTTTTAAGATTCCAGCGATCGCCCCGCACCAGAGCATTGGCATGCCGCGCCAACCGGGTGGGAATCACACAGTCAAATAAATCGACCCCAGCAGCGATCGCTTGGGCCATCTCCCGATAGGTACCCACTCCCATCAGATACCGAGGCTTATGAGCGGGTAACGTTGGGGCCGTCGCCCGCACAATTTTCTCAATCAACTCTGCCGGCTCCCCTACACTGACCCCACCAATGGCATAACCAGGTAGATCGAATTCCACCAATTGCTGCGCCGCCATTTGTCGAAGCTCCGGGTAGATGCCTCCCTGGACGATGCCAAACAGGGCCTGATCTGCCCGTTGATGCGCCTCAATGCAGCGCTTTAGCCAGCGATAGGTACGCTCCACGGCTGCCGCCACATGGTCGCGACTGGCGGGGTAGGGCGGGCATTCATCAAAGGCCATAATGACATCCGCACCTAGGGCATTTTGGATAGCGATTGACCGCTCAGGGGATAGCTCAATCATTCGCCCATCGCGCGGCGAGCGAAACGTCACCCCAGCTTCTGAAATAGTGCGCATTTCACTCAGGCTAAACACCTGAAAACCGCCAGAATCTGTGAGGATTGGCCCTTGCCACTGCATGAATTGATGTAGGCCACCTGCCTGGGCCACAACCTCTTCCCCTGGCTGGAGATGAAGATGGTAAGTATTCGCCAAAACCATCTGTGCTCCCGTTGCATGCAGTTGATCGGGAGTGAGTGTTTTGACATTGGCCAAAGTGCCCACCGGCATAAAGCGAGGAGTCTCAACCACACCGTGGGGAGTGTGGAAGCACCCCACCCGCGCTCCTGTATCAGGACAGGTAGCCAGCAATTCAAAAGCGAAATCGTTACTCAAGGTTTCTGGTTCGTTTCATAGAATCTCTATTGTGTCATTCCAAGGAAACCATCGGAGCTTTTGAGAGAGATATCAACTCTGCCCAACACGGAGACGTTGCTCGGCTAACAGACGTTGCTCGACTAACTGTAGATGACTCTAACCCGGAGAGCGGTTGGCAAATTCGTTCGAGAAGCGAAGGCAAGCGCATGAAAACGCTGAGAAACTTTAGTATTTGTTTGCTGCTGTGTTTGGCTAAAGCGCGTGCCACCACCCGTTCTACGACTAGGCAGCCCCTCTTTAGTTGCCTGAGCCGGTTGACTAAAGGATGTAACTAATGCTACCAGAGAGAATGCCAGTGTGAGTTGCCGCATGGTTTTGAGGATAGATGCTGTATGAGACTAAGCATGGCTGAGATTCGTCAAGGGTCACCAGGGTTAAATCACGGAGTACTCGGAGAGAAATAAGCCGATGTAAGCAAATTTACTCTGCAGAAAATCAGTGAATTTTCGAATCCGCCGTAAGCATCTAACCACACTTTTGCCTCTGAGATCGAAGGGGGGAATCCCCTCTTTCAATCTTCTACTGCTGGCCAAAAGCTTTAAAAAAGCGCGTTATCCTGAAAGGGAGATTTGTTGAGAAGTGTCAACGGAAAATTTATGACTCAACAGCCTGCCCGTATTTGTATTCTTGGTGGGGGGTTTGGGGGGCTTTATACCGCTCTACGCCTCAGCCAGTTTTCTTGGAAAGGTGTCCCTAAACCTGACATTACCCTGATCGATCAGGGCGATCGCTTTCTTTTCAGCCCCTTTCTTTACGAAGTGGTCAGCGGAGAGCTACAGACCTGGGAGGTGGCCCCCCTGTTTCAAGACCTGTTGGCTGGCACTGGGGTCAAGTTTCATCAGGCAAAAGTGGCAGATGTCAACGTGGAGCAAAAATCCGTTGTGCTCAAGGATGGTGAAACGCAATTCTACGACTACCTAGTGCTGGCCATTGGGGGAGAAACCCCCTTAGGAAGGGTGCCAGGGTCACAGGAGTATGCGCTTCCCTTTCGCACTGTGGCGGATGCCTATCGGTTGAAAGATCGGTTACAGGCATTGCAGGAGCAGGATGCGGAGAAAATTCGGATTGCGATCGTTGGGGCCGGTTACTCAGGGGTAGAACTGGCTTGCAAGTTAGCGGATCTTTTGGCAGCACAGGGCCGCATTCGCCTGATTGACTTGGGCGATCGCATTCTCAGAAACTCTCCAGAATTCAACCGAACGGCGGCGCAAAAAGCTCTTGGCGATCGGGGCGTTTGGGTTGATTTAGAAACCTCGGTTGCTGAAATCACTGCTGACACGATTTCCCTCACCTATAAGGGAGTTACAGATACGATTCCAGTGGATTTGGTGTTATGGACGGTAGGTACGCGGGTCAGTGCGGTGGTCACTGGTTTGCCTTTGAAGCAAAATGAATCTGGGCAAATTGTCACCACCCCCACCTTACAAGTGGTCGAACACCCAGAGATCTTTGCCCTGGGAGATTTAGCTGATTGTAAAGACGCCGAAGGGCAACAGGTGCCAACCACAGCTCAGGCAGCGATTCAACAGGCCGATTATGTTGGATGGAATCTCTGGGCCACGATTTCTCAGCGACCGCTACTGCCCTATCGCTACCAACACTTGGGGGAAATGCTGACTCTGGGGCAAGATAACGCTACTCTTACAGCGCTGGGTATCAAGCTAGATGGTGCACCCGCGACCCTTTTTCGCAAGCTGGCTTACCTTTACCGGATGCCGACAGCAGAGCATCAGTTACGGGTTGGCTTAAGCTGGATGGTGCAGCCCATCTACTCTTTATTGGCAGCCCTGAATGCGTAAGCCGATTCAGGTGGTTTTTGACAAGTCTCTGATTCGCTAGTTTTGAGTTTCTCCTGCCCTGGGTAAAGGCTTACCCTGAGCGGAGTCGAAGGGCACAGTTGCTCAAACTAGCTGATCCATCCCAATTGCTACACTTGCTGGCTGGGCATCGGTCTCTAAAGGCGAGCCATCGGCGGCTTCTAGAACAAACCCAGCATCGCGGATCATGGCCCAGTCTTGGTGAGCGGCTTGTCCTGGAGTCGTGAGGTAATCGCCCACGAAAATGGAGTTAGCGGCATATAGTCCTAGCGGTTGCAGTGATCGCAGATGAACTTCACGCCCTCCAGCAATCCGAATCTCTTGACTGGGTAAGAGCAGGCGAAATAGACAGAGAATTCGCAAACAGTGACGGGGTGTCAGGTTTTGCACCTCTGCCAGAGGTGTACCAGGAATGGGAATTAAAAAGTTGACTGGCACACTGGTCACCCCCAATCGCCGCAGAGAGAGGGCTAAGTCGATTACATCCTGATCCGATTCGCCCATGCCCAAAATTCCCCCTGAGCAGGTGGTTAACCCGGCGGCTTTAACATGGTTCACCGTTTCTACCCGGTCATTAAAGGTGTGAGTTGTGCAGATTTCAGAGTGATACTCCAGGGAGGTGTTGAGGTTATGGTTAACCCGATCAACACCAGCCGCCGCTAACCGCTCAGTCTGCTCCTGATTGAGTAAACCTAGGCAGGCACAGATCTTCAGATCATAGTTGGATTTCACTGCCCGCACAGCCTCTAAGACCTGACGAAAGGTGGTTTCGTTGGGCGATCGCCCGGAGATCACCAAACAGAAGGTGCCCGCCTTCAGTGCCTGGGCACGCTCCGCCGCTGCAAGAATTTTTGACTGGGTCAACAGGGGGTATTTCTCAATTTCAGCGGTTGAAATTTTTGACTGGGAGCAATAGTGGCAATCTTCGGGGCAGAGGCCGCTTTGGGCATTGAGCAAATAATGGAGACGAACACGATTTCCCCAGTAGTGGCGACGCACCCGATAGGCCGCCGCTAGTTGCTCCAGCACCACTTCATCCGGAGCTTGTAAAACTGCCAGGGCTTCTTCCTGGCTGAGGCACTCTCCTCCCAGGGCACAATCCGCCAGCTTATTCCAGTCCATACAAGATATCGACACAGCGCCACTCACTTAATCGGTTTACAAAGTATCTAACACATTTCGAATCCCCTGGTAGATCCATCCAAGCTGGCTCGGGGTAATGCAGTAGGGGGGGAGGAGATAGATTGTATTGCCCAGGGGGCGCAAAAGAAAACCTGCTTCCAGGAACCGTGCCCTTAAAGTGGGAGAGATTGCACTAAAGTAGCCACTCTCCCCAGTTGTTTTCACATCCATTGCACTAATCGTTCCACAAACGCGCCAATTCTCAACCAGCGGGTGATCTCGCAGCCATTTATCCATCCATTGGCGGTGCCAGATTTCCATGCTACGGTAAGCCGTTGGATCCGCTTCTAAAAGATTGAGCGAGGCCAACCCCGTTGCGCAAGCCAGGGGATTGCCCGTGTAGGAATGGCCATGGTAAAAGGCTTGGGTGGCATCATCAGAATAAAACGCCTGGTAAATCGCCTCTGTTGCGATCGTCATAGCCAGCGGCAAGCAGCCCCCCGACAACCCCTTCGACAAACAAATCAAATCCGGGCAGGTGGCAGACTTGAGGCAGGCAAATAACTCGCCAGTGCGACCAAACCCTGTCATTACCTCGTCATAGATCAGCAGCAGGTGCGATCGCCGAGCCAGATCTGCCAGTGCCTGCAAAAAATTGGGGCGACACATCCGCATTCCACCCGCCCCCTGCACCAGTGGCTCAATAAAAATCCCAGCGTAGCGATGACCTTGCTGCTGCAGCAACTGCTCCACCACCGCCAGTGCTTGGGCTTCCTTAGACTCAACGGCCAGATCCGCCTCAAACGTTGCCGGAAAGGGCACTAAATCGGTTTCAAACAAAAGGGGCTCATAGGATTGCCACCAGCAGGAGCCGCGCCCAACCGCCATTGCACCAATCGTATCGCCGTGATACCCCCCCTCAAAACCCATAAACCGGGTACGCTGGGGTTCTCCCTGGTTTTGCCAATACTGGTAAGCCATTTTGAGCGCGACTTCCACCGCCGTCGAGCCATTATCTGAGAAAAAGACTCGACGCAAGTCAGCAGGTAGATGCGCTAATACACGCTGGGCTAGCTGCTCTGCTGGGTCATGGGTAAAACCGGAAAAGATCACATGTTCTAGGGTTTGGGCCTGCTGATAGAGTGCCTCCGCTAGTTGCGGGTGGCTATGCCCGTGCAAGGTAACCCACCAGCTAGAAATACAGTCCATTACCTGTCGCCCATCTTCTAGTTCTAGAAAAATGCCCTGCCCTCTTTTCACCCTCAGTCGGGGAGGTGCGGTTTTCATTTGGGTGAAGGGTTGCCAAATCGGAGAATCCATAAATCAGGAGGGTAAGCTAGATTAGGTATCAACTGAACTTGGGTGGCGATCGCCAGAGTACTTTTGCCAAGATTCTGGTCTCAGCTTCAATCGTGACTGATGCAACTGAAACAACCACCCGCAAATCTTAAAAAAAGCTTGAAAGTAGAAAAAAGTCTCAGAGAATACAACAGTTGCGCTATCGATTAAAGCATGGTTAACAAATCGGATGCGCCTGTCAGCCCAGGAATTTTGACACCCGTCGTGCGCAACAGCTTCGCTTTTCATCTTGAGGCGACAGGCATCCTCCTCCACTCTCATGAAGTAGCCAGGTAAAGCAATGGCAACAAAATCTCACATTAATCTAAGTGAATCGAATGGTGCAAAGCCGGATGGGGTGATGCTAACTAAAAAACAAAAGAAGAAAGAGAAACAGAAAGGGAAAGGAAAGTCAGAGCTGCCTGAACAACTCCTTCTAGATCAAAAGAAGGCTAAGAAAACCGATATTCCTCATAAGCCGCCGAAAACTTTGAAGAAAGCATTCTATGAAGCGGAGCTGACGAACCTGCAGATGGAACTGGTGAAGCTGCAGTATTGGGTAAAGCACACGGGTTTAAGAATTGTTTTAGTCTTTGAAGGTCGTGATGCAGCAGGTAAGGGGAGCACGATTAAGCGGATTACAGAACCCCTCAACCCTCGCGGTTGTAGGGTCGTTGCGTTAAGTGCCCCCTCCGATCGCTCAAAAACCCAATGGCAATCCGTAATCCATACCCAATGAGTTCCCCAAATCCGGCAACCAGACCGACAATAGTGCCACTCGCGCCCAGGCTACCGAGATAGGCTCCGGTGATACTGCGGGCTCCTTCATAGGTAGCATCCGCACAGAGGCTAACGACACCCAGTAAAATGACAAACCACAGCGCCGATTTTTTATAATTCATCGTCTTCTTCCACTGGGCTAATTGGACGTATTCGCAGGCGCATGGTGTACTACTCGCACCGGATCGCGCACCACAATGCCACCCACCACCATCTCTTGAACGAGAGGGAGAAACTGCTCAATTTTTTCGGTGCGATCGATCAAGCTCACGACCATCGGCAAATCTGAAGACAGCTCGATAATGCCGAGAAACTTAATCCGCTCCTGATTATGTTTGCCATATCCGGTCATACCCCGCAGCACAGTTGCGCCAATCAAACCCTGGCGACGCGCTTCTTCGACTAGGGCGAGATGCACAGGTTTACCTCGCCATTGGTCTGCCTCACCCACATAAATCGTTAACCGTTCGTAGTCTGTCATGGTGTCCTCCACATCGAATAAAGGGTCAGCACAATGCAGTGGCGAATCAGATGGGTCATCCGTTGCTGGAGCATGGTGAACGACCGTCACCCGCTCCATAAACGCCAGCCCATCCTGCACCAGGTCTTGAATATGGGGAATATACCGGGCGATCGCATCGGGCTGATCAATCACCACCAGCACCACGATCATTTGCATCGCCAGTTCTGGCATCCAGTCCACGCTGATGTCGCGATGGCGCTGACCATAGCCCACCGCAGTTCTGATCACGGTCATACCCGCGATACTCGACTGTCGTGCCACATCCATCAGGGCGCGGTATAGCAGTTTGCCCTGAGCACGATCACCCTCTGTTACATAAATCGTTAACTGTTCTGTATTGCTCATCAGGTTCTCCTTGCAAAAGGCTAGATGTGCTGAGCCAAGGCAATCCCCATTTCAACGGCTAAAAATCCTCCAAGGGGACTGCCTAAACCATAGAACAGCGCCCGTCTGGTGTTACCAAACTTCAAAAGATTTGAAAAATCGAGCGCAAAGGTCGAAAAGGTGGTGTAAGCGCCTAAAAAGCCAATGGTGGTCAATCCACTGAGCCATTGCTCGGTACTCATTTTTTGCAGTACTGTCGCTGAGAACCCCATCCCAAAAGCACCAGAAAGATTAATCAACAAAGTGCCAAAGGGAAAATCTCCATTAAACCTTTGAGCACAAATGAGGGTGAGATAATAACGGCTCAGTGCTCCAGGAATTGCGCCTAACGCAATCCAGACTGGGAGAAAATCAGATGCTTCCATCAGCTTGACCAATCCCGATCAAGTTTTTTGAGCATCCACTCTGCGAGAGTAATGCCCAGTTGCAGATTGATGAATCCTAGCAACACGCTCCCGATCCAGTAAATCAAATCTGCTTGTAAATCCTTCTGAAATAGCAGTTTGGCACTATCGAGTTCATAACTTGAAAACGTCGTGTATGACCCTAAAAACCCAGTCAACAGAAGTAGCCGCAAGTCAGGATGAAAGCTGATCACCTGCCCCAACGAGAGCGTGGCTAAAAGCCCCATAACAAAACATCCAGTTATGTTTACAACTAAGGTGCCGTAGGGTAAAGCGGTACCCAGCAGATGCCCGATCCCCAGCCCTAAGTAGTAACGGCATAGGGCACCCGCGATCGCTGGGAGGAATATTCCAGAGCAAAGGACGAGATGTTTGCCCACACCAATATCCCGGAAGCTCCCTGGTTTACTGTAGAGGCCGATGATAAAAAGCGATCGCGGTTAAACTGCATTAGTCATATCCTCAGCAAAATTCCCTATGAGGACATTACGCCTGAACCCTTTGAATTGCCACCGCGCAAGCCTTCAATTGGGTATGTACGTCCTCCAAAAAACGAACAGTTTTTTGTACCGCAGGTTTATTGAAGAATATCTCAGCGGGAAGAAAGCACCGAATAAACCATGCCTCAACTCAGAATAACTGCTCTGTAATGAATGATGAGCATCTCTTAAGACAATGATATTGGTGAATTACGACTTCAAGCAACAGGCAACAATCCCATTGTTCACCCTACAATAAACCGCAAGCATGCCACATTCACATTGCAAAGCATCTTTTCACCGATCTAGAAAAGACACTCTCTAACAGCAGATGCTGCAGCAAGTTTTCTTGACCAGATAATGTCAAACAATTGGCCTAATGAAAAACCACAGGTAAACAGCGAGAACCAAACTCGTGAAACCTAAAATCACTTCTCTCTGTTCGCTTAGCTGATTTTGAAGAGAGCGCCAAACCTGAGCAAAGACAACCCGCCGTTCTTGCGCCAGATCTGCCATTAATTTAGCAACTTGAGCATCGACCTCTTCCAGAGAAACCTCGCCCTTCTGGTAACTCGCTTCTAAGTCATCTAGCTTGCGCCAGTATATTTTTGTAGCTTCAAACAAATCTGGAAACATAAACCTTAAGACGAAAAATGAACTTGATGCAGGCCAGCACTGTCGCAGAAAGATCTATGGCAGCACTGGCCAGTATCGAACTACATCAAGCCCAATTGAGCTAGAATCCCCTGACCAGTAATCAACTCAGTTGCAACGCCGATGACGAGACCGAGCATGGCAAGACGACCATTCAGGTTTTCTGCAAACTGAGTGAAGCCAAACTTAGGATCTTGGTTTTGCATGGAATGAATCCTCGTTAACTCAATGAGCGTGTAAGGCAGATGTGTTTATCTGTTACTGACATGTTAACTTATGTTTCAAAATATTGCAAAACGGTTCTTTTAATGGGTTCAGGCAGTGGGTTTGCTGAACAGAGGAGTGATTTTTCCGAGGTCAATGCCTTCTTTGGAGCGGCGATGCCAACGCAAAATCTCTTGATAGTCGAGATTGCTGGTCGTCAATCATCTCTGAATTTACCAATCCCCGTACGGCTCTTTTGACGTAACCAGAAAAGAGACGTCGATCGCGCCGTAGAAGTGATCGATTTGGTAATTTTTTTCTTTCCCGGTTACTTCACATTGCCCGGCAAAAAAAGACGAGTGACTCGAAAGTGGTAATCGTTCTGCAGCAACTCACTAAGAGAAAAGTTTAGGACGAGATTCAGGAGCGCAGTTCCTGGCTGGGGGCAAAGCCCCCAGACCTCTTCACAACCCAAATGTCTTAATACACTTGCGTAGTGCTATCTCTGGCCACAACCACATCGGAATGTTACGCTAACAATTCGCCCGTCTCTTGCAAGGCATGGAGGCGGTGGTAAATACCGCCATGCTCCAACAACTGCTCGTGGCTGCCGACTTCAACAATTCGACCTTTTTCTAAAACCACAATTTGATCGGCTTCCCTCACCGTACTTAGCCGGTGAGCAATGATGATCAACGTTCGGGTTCCGAGAATTGAACGCATCGCCAGTTGAATCGATCGCTCCGACTCATAGTCAAGGCTAGAGGTCGCCTCATCAAAGACCAGCACATCTGGATTCATAATCAGGGCGCGGGCAATTCCCACGCGCTGTCGTTGGCCACCTGATAGGCGCACCCCTCGTTCTCCTACGATAGTGGCATAGCCATTCGGCATTTGCCGAATAAAGTCATCAGCTTGAGCAATGCGGCAGGCTTCGACCACTTCTGCAAACGTTGCCTGGGGATTCCCATAGGTGAGATTATCCAACAGGGTACCGTTGAAGATATCTACTTCCTGGTGCACAATCGCTAACCGTTTACGGTAGGCTGTTACATCCAGACGGCGAATATCTTGACCATCGATCAAAATTGCCCCGCTGGCTGGCTCAAAGTAACGAAAGAGTAATTTCACTAAGGTGGATTTACCCGACCCTGATCGCCCCACCAATGCCACAGTTTGGTAAGGCTGAATCAACAGGCTGATATCCTGTAAAACCGGACGCCCTGGCTCATAACTAAAGGAAAGGTGCGATAACTCCACCTTACCAGTGAACTGGTAGTGGATTGCCGGTTCAGAGTTGAGTACCAGGCTACCGGCATCACTACCGTTCGGCATCTGCATAAATTCGTGAAATCGAATCATGGAAGCATAGCGCCGGGCAAAGACTTCTGCGAGCTGGCTAATTGGCTCAATCTCGGCATAGGCCATACTGGAAACGGTTAACACTGTCACAAAATGCCCAATCGAGATCGTGCCTTGTAAGGCCGCCCATAGGGTACAAAAGAGCACCAAAAAAACACAAGATTGTACAATCGTGCGCTCAATCATGCCGAGTTTGACGTACCCCAGGTGAATACGATAATCCAACACTTTAAATTCTCGTTCCAGCCGCTGCCGCTGCCGCTCAAGTTCCTTGGCTTCTGTGGCAAATGCCTTCACCGTTTTGATGTTTGTGATAATCTCTGAAGTGCGGCTTTCAGTATCCTCCATATACTTATCAAGTTTTTCTTCCTGGTCAGATAGTTTCTTTAAACCTGTCAGGCTATAGATCATAATCACCAGGAAAGAGATCAATAGCAGCAGCGCGATGCGCCATTCGATCAAAAAGATGACAGCAAAGATGCCAAATACACGGATGGTTTTTGGCAACAGTTGCCCGGTAACTTCTGGATAAGTCCAGGTGTGGTTCGAAATGCCTCGCGCTACCCGGGCCGCAATGCGACCTGGGTTATTTTCGTCGTAAAAGTCGAGGGGCAGGGTCAAAATTTTGGCGATCGCCTGGCGGGCATGGTCGCGTCGGGCACGAAAGGCAGTATCCCAGTTAAACCAAGGACCGAGCCAAGGCTGAATCGGGGCGCGCCCAACAGATACGCAGAAAATCAAGACCACCAACACCCACAAGGCCAGATTGTTGTCAGCCGCTAAACCCGTCAGCCGACTGACGGTATTGGTCACAGCCCGCACCGGGGCATCGACGGGTTGTTGAGACAGGACGTTCAAAATTTGCCCAATTGCATAGGGATTGAACAAGTCAATAATTTCAAACGCCCCCATGGCTAACACCGTGAAAGTGGTAATTCCTTTGTAATTGCGGTAGTAACGGATAATGTCGGTAAATTTTGCCATAATTGCACCCCCGTTTAATTAGGGGAAGTTGGGGCTAGACCGTGCAAACGGAAACACAAAAGACATAGTAGTGAGCGGTCATAGAAAATGGGGGCGAAACAGCCTTTTCCCATCGCCATCGCCAATTGCTACCTGCCTTTGAAAACACTCAAAACCGGATCAGAAAAAACGGGCGATCGCGAATCTAAAGTGAACCACAGCTAATGGAAGTCGCAATCGCCTCCAGGAAATACTACAAAGTATTACCGTATTACAAGTGTGCCACACCTTTGTTTTTTTGCCAAGGCGTTTTGTCCGATGTTAGCAATTCTCATTTTGAAGCATTTGTACTGACTTGAGAGCCTGCAAATGCTTTTTGCTCATTTCCTGAACGCCAGAATAGTGGTTCCAGCCGTTGAGAGCTATTCATGCTGATTCATAAAGAGAATTTAAACGAGAAAGGCTCTTGTTAGGCACTGGCTTTAGACTGAATTCAGTTGAGTCAAAAGTCCTTTCCATGGGCCTTCTGCCCGCGATCGCCGCTCCCCCCGCACAAACCCTATCCGAGTGATCTAGGTGACAAAGAGTGGGCAATTCTCAAGCTGCTGCTGCCCCAACTTAAAGGCTTTGGTCATTGCGTAGAAGTGGATTTTCGAGAGATTCTCAACGGCATTTTCGTCCAATGCAGTGGCTGCCAGTGGGAAATATTGGCCGCTTAATCTTTTATTTACGAATCAACTCTAAGGACAGACTTGCGAACAGCATTGGGCGCAAAGTCATAAACCCACACCGACAGGCACCAAATCATGACTCCCCAGCGGCTTTGTTGCATGATTAGGAAAACGGTCAGACCTGCCTTGAGAGCGTCCTGGTATTAAGCTTCAATCTTGTCGCTATCAGGTTTAGCGATCTGGATCATCCGGTTGAGTGCAGCACATTTGATGAACAATTCCACCGCTGGATTGTCAAATTTGCGCACACTCAGATTGCCTCCAAAGATCGGTTTGAACCGAAACATGGTGGTTTCCGCAATCGAGCGCCGATGAGGGCCAGAGTCCCGTTTCCAGCGTTTGCGTCCAGGCTTACGAATTGAGCGCAGGTTCTC
>Ga0272446_1000836_pt1 | contig 46925 bp, 38 predicted proteins | sample YNPCB0061_FD_194587 | JGI IMG/M metagenome (GOLD analysis project Ga0272446, IMG submission 194587) | Hot spring microbial mat communities from Yellowstone National Park, WY, United States - YNP-CB-006-1 | ecosystem: Environmental > Aquatic > Thermal springs > Hot (42-90C) > Sediment | place...
CGAAGGGTGTTGGGGAAGGGACGGGTCTGGGTCTATCGATAGTGCGTCAGATTATAGAACGGCACGGAGGTACGATTCACGTGGAGAGTGAACTTGGCGTGGGAACACTGTTGGTGATTTCCTTGCCATTATCCGCGTGATGAAGTGCCGAGCAATGCTCAAAACGGTGTTTAAGGGCTGTCTGGTGGTAAAAATGCTCCTGCTGCACCGTCTTTGCGGATATACCGTCGGAGTTTGGTATAGGGAATCTTCACTTCTATCGCACCTTCAGCATATGAAGCCACTGCGTAAGGGGAAAAGACCACTCGCAACCCCGAAGGATGCAGAAACCATGCAAAGGTTTCGCGGCGAACATCCTCGCTCACGTCGTACACATCGCCACTGACAACCAATGAAGCACCACGCTGTTTGAGTGCTGCAAGCAGTGCGCTACTCAGCACTTTGATGTAGCTTGTGTCGGCAGTAAAAAGGTCTTTGAGCGCAATGGTTTTGAAAGAGCCGCTTGCGTCTTTCCACCAAGTTTCGCTCGCGTAGCCGTAGTTCCCGTGCGCCCCGCCACTGTTGATGTAATGCAAATGCGACAACACCAGCAGATTGGACGCTGCATAGACCACACCGACATCATCGGTCGAAGCAAGAATATCTTCCCATCGTAGTTCTCCCAATCGCTCAATATCGGCATTGTCTTTGAGCATCGTGCGTACTTCTGCCCGGCAAGAATCGTAGGCAATGTGCATCCGCCGAGCAATGCTGTCGTTCAATGCAGCGTAGGCTGTGGTAGCAAATTGCGGATAGGACACCGAAGCCTGAAGTTTTGGGTCTTTAAGGCTTGTGTAGCGTGCCACAAAACGCAGCACACAGGGAAAGGTTGTTTTTCCGTCAGGGCTTGACCACGTGCCGCGCAGTATGCCTTCTTCACGGCTGAGTGTGCCTCGGATGCTTCCAGAACGCCCTTCTTTGGCACTGGCGTCATAGCTAAATCGTACGTAAGGCGCGGTGCGTTCTTCAAGATTGGCAAGCAGACGACCGCTTGCATCGGTGGCGACCGTTCCGCTAAGGCTGAGTTCTTTGCCAATGTGATTGTAGCTGTAAAAACCTTCAAGGTGTCCGTTGTGCAGCGTTACTTCGCCTTGGAGTTCTAACGGTTTTTCGGCACGCTCCAAGACACCAATCACGTAGTACGTGGCTGAATCTGTGCCTATGGTAACTGTCGAAAACAGTGTTTGAGCGTCTTGTGGGACGTGCTGCGAAACTCTTTGCGAAGCCGTTTGCGCGGAATCTGAGACCGAGCTTTGGTTAGCACTCTTTTTTGTGCAAGCATCGCATACTGCCAGCAGTATCATCACCGAAGCGGTCAGCGTAAAACTGTGTTTCATCGTCGTTTGCAGAAAACAGTGAGACAAAACTTTGTGGTTACAAGGTGTCGTTCCGTTGAAATGCAGCAATTTCTGCCTGCGAAATAGCGTAAAATCGAACGCGGTCTCCAGCCAAAAGCAGCGAAGGAATTGGCTCGTGTGGGCGAAAGAGTTGCAGTGGTGTCCAACCAATAATACTCCATCCACCCGGCGAGGTAATAGGATAAATGCCTGTTTGCGCTCCACCAATTGCCACTGAGCCTGCTGGCACGCGCAAGCGTGGTATTTGCTTGCGCGGAACATTGAGCCGTTCGTCTAAGCCCAGTAAATACGGGAACGCTGGGGTGAAGCCTATCATTGCTACGCGATATTCTGGGCTGGTGTGCAACTGAATAACCTCTTCGGTGCTTATGCCCGCGTAATAGGCAAGTTCAGCTAAATCGGGTGCAAATTGTGGTTCGTAGCACACAGGAATCTCAATGCACCTTGCATGGGTTTCCTGCACCATTTGGAGCAGTGGTTCTTGATTTTCCTGTACCATCTCGTGAGCAAGCATTTGGAGATGTTGAGCAAGGTCATCATAACTCACAACGCTGGGCTTATAGACGACCGTCAGGGTGGTGAACGCAGGAATAAGTTCTACTACGCCTTCCACTGATGACTGTGCAAACCGCATTGTCAGTGCGTGGACGTTCACCATAGCACGGTACGAAATTACCGTATCTACCTCGACTGTAACAGCAGTATCACCAAGTGGATAAACACGCATAGGGTAATTTTCTGACTACTCTCTCTGGCTACTGAATGAAGAACAACCGTGTGAACATACAACGGGCTTCGTAGAAATTTTTGTTGCAAGAACTTCGCGCAGCATTTTTTTCTTGGATTGTAAGAGCAAATCTGCTAATTTGCGCTTCTAATTCCGCAAAAATCGGGGCGTAGCTCAGCCCGGTAGAGTACCTGCTTTGGGAGCAGGGTGCCGCTAGTTCGAATCTAGTCGCCCCGACAAGCGAAGAAACGTCGGAAAGCCCGCCAGTTGGCGGGCTTTCGCATTTTTGCCTTCACACGGCTTCCATAGGTATTCCTTCTAAGGCTTCCCCGTGAAGTTTTCTCGTCGAGGGCGAGCCATGATAGGTTTTCAGGAACTCCTTCACATTCGCTGCCGCTTGGCGAATGCGGTTTTCGTTCTCGATAAACGCTATGCGAACGTACTCATCACCGTAAGGACCGAATCCAATGCCCGGACTGACAGCGATATGTGCCTCGCGCAGCAGTTTTTTTGAAAATTCTAAACTCCCCAGCGCCTTGAAGGGTTCAGGAATAGCTGCCCAAACAAACATCGAAGCCTTTGGTTCTTCCATCTTCCAGCCAGCTTTGGAAAAACTGCTGACAAGAGTTTTCATGCGCTTTTCGTACATTTGGCGAATGGCTTCCACATCGTCGTCGTGGTTGTTTAGTGCTTCGATTGCCGCTACTTGTAATGCAGTGTGTGTGCCGTAATCGTAGTAGCTTTTGATTTTCGAGAGCGCGCCTATTAGCCGCTCATTGCCCACAGCAAAGCCACAACGCCAGCCAGCCATGTTGTAGCTTTTTGATAGCGTGAAGGTTTCAAGAGCCACATCTTTTGCGCCGTCCACTTGCATAATCGAAGGGGTTTTGTAGTCGCCGTAACAGATGTCCGCGTAGGCAATATCGCTGACTACGTAAAACCGTTCCTGACGCGCCAATCTGACCAGTTTACGGTAAAAATCCAAATCTGCCGTAATCGTTGTTGGATTGTTGGGAAAATTGACGACCACAAATTTAGGCTTAGGTGTGGATTCCCGAATAGCTTTCACCAGATTTTCAAAAAAGTCCTCGTTCGGCGAAAGTTTAACGCGGTTCACATTGCCACCAGCAATAATGACACCGTAGGCGTGAATAGGGTAGCTGGGGTCTGGTACGACGACTAAATCGCCCGGGTCAATCGTGGCGAGCATAAAATGTGCATAGGCATCCTTAGAGCCAATTGAAGCAATGGCTTCCTTATCGGGGTCAAGCCACACGCCATACCGCCGTGCGTACCACTTACAGATAGCCTCGCGCAGTTTGTAAATGCCTTTAGAAGCCGAATAGCGGTGAGTTTTGGGGCGTTTAAGGACCTCCACCGCTTTGTCCACAATTGCCGCAGGGGTGTCGCCGTCGGGATTGCCCATGCTAAAATCTATCACATCATGCCCTGCATAACGTTCCTGCATTTTGAGGTCGTTAATTTGAGCAAAGATATACGGCGGCAGCCGTTTGATACGATTAAATTCAATTTCAGGAAACATAGCCGAATCACCAATGTTGAGGTTGTAAAAGGAGTTATGTTCATATGAGAGCTTCGGTATGGGCTGTGTGAAGGCTTCGTACTCTTGTTGGCAATGCCCTCACACCCGCTTTTCCGCTTCGCTTCAAGTACCCTCTGCCACTGGGAAGAGGGTCGCGCAAGCAGGGCAGGGGAGGGTACTTCTGCAGAAGTCTCAAGAAGTCTATTGTACAACTGCTGGAAACTCCACGATAAACGTCGCACCTTCGCCCAGAACACTTTCGCACCACACACGACCGTTCATAGCTTCTGCCATTTTTTTGACGATAGACAGCCCTAAGCCCGTAGAATGTTCTCCACCTGTGGGTTTGGCTGAAAGTCGTGCAAATTTGCCGAAGAGTTTTGCCTTGTCATCGTCCGACAGACCTGGTCCTTCATCTTGAACAATAACGCGGACTGTGGGTTCTGTGGTCTCGTTGGCAAGCGTTCGCATCGCAGGTTCAAGGCGAATAAAGACGTTGTTGCCGTGCGGGGAGTATTTGACAGCGTTGGAAAGCAGATTTTCAAACACTTGCACAAAAGCTGTAAAGTCCACCTGTGCCATTGGCAGAACTTCTGGCATGTCCAAGTGCAAGGTAATGGTTTTCTGTTCGGCAGCAGCGCGGTAGGTGTTAACACTGTGTTCCACAGCCGAGACAATATTCGTGGGCTGCACATCGAATTTAATGCCACCGCGCTCAATAGCGTTCACGTCCAGCAAATTTTTAATGAGTGCAAACATGGCTTCCGACGAATCGTAAATGTTTTGATAAAATTCACGGGCTTCATCGGCAGACAGCGTAGCGTCTTTAAGCAGCAGGTCGGCAATACCATGAATGGTACTCAGGGGGTTTTTAAGGTCATGTGCCACAATGCCGAATAACTCGTTTTTTTCGTCGTTCAGGCTTTGGAGTTCGGCATTGCGCTTGACAATCAACTCCCGCGAAGACCGAAGCTCCAAGTGCGTGCGTACACGCGCTAACAATTCTGCCGCATGAAAGGGCTTGGTAATATAATCCACACCCCCAACTTGAAAGCCCTTGACAATACGCTCTTTGTCGGAGTGTGCTGTCAGGAACATCACGGGAATGTCTTTGGTCGTGTCGTCGGCTTTGAGGCGTTCGCAGACTTGGAAACCATCCAAGTTCGGCATTGCAACGTCCATCAAAATCAAATCGGGTTTTTGTTTGGCTACCAATGCCAAAGCATCTATGCCGCTTGAGGCAACATTGACATCGTAGCCCTTGCGTTGGAGCATACTGCCCAGCACTTGAAGGTTCTCCGGTACATCGTCCACAATCAAAATTTGATGTCCCAATGATGATTCCATAAAACTCTGCTAAAAATCAAGGAAATCTTCAAAAAAACGCTTTGAATTGACCACTCACTCTTGGGAGTTGTCTAACATTTTAACAATGAGCGCAGAGAGCGCGGAGAACGCAGAGAAATTATGAGCAGAGAAAAGTATGTTCGACGAGTGGGGAACAAGATATTGTCCTGCTTCTCTGCGCCCTCGGCGTTCTCTGCGCTTAAAACTTTAGACAACTTCTTGGATAAGTGCCACCAAATGCTCGACAATTGGTGGAAATTGTTGTAGTGTGGCATGCAGCTTGCGAACATCGAAATTTTTTGCTTGTTCTGCCAGCATGTTGCCATATCGTGCCAGAACGTCAAGCCTGTTTTCTGTGGCTATGTGTTGCACATCTACGCCAAATTGTATGATTTCTTTTGTTTGTATGCCGCCCGTTGAGAGTGCGCTCCAGCGTGGTATCATGGTTTGCTGAAGCAAGGGTTTCCACACGACAGCGTGTTCTTGACTATATGGCGAAAGTTGTGTGGGCAACTCCAACAATGTTGCAGGAGGCTTAGAAGGCACCGACAAGACAAATGGTTCGTGAAGCGTTGCTTGGTGTTCGGCACAAGGCACATTGTCAAATGCTACGGTGAATACTGAGCCTTTGCCAAGTTCGCTCTTAAGGCTTATACTGCCGCCCATCATCGTTACTACGTTCTTGCAAATGGTGAGTCCTAAGCCCGTGCCGCCATGCTTGCGAGTGCTTTGACCATCTTGTTGGCGAAACGCCTCGAAAACCACCTCTTGCTGGTCGGCGGCGATTCCTATGCCTGTGTCGGCAATGGTTATGCTCAGAAAACAGGTGTTGAGTGCTGTTGATGCAGCACGGAGTTCTGCTTGAACATGAAGCGTTACCGAACCAAGTTCCGTAAATTTAATGGCATTTCCAATAAGATTCAAAAGAACTTGTCGCAAGCGCATTTCGTCCAGCACAATTTCTGAGGGAACATGTTCATCTACGGTAATAGACAAGGCAAGCCCCTTATCTTGCGAAGCTGTAAAAAACAACACGTGCATTTCCTGCATTAGGCGGCGAATATTGAATGGGCGCAAGACAATATCCATGCGCCCAGATTCAATGTTGGCTATGTCCAGCACATCGTTAATAAGATTCGACAACATTTTTCCGCTTGTCATAATAGCCCGCAAATACTCTTGGTCACGCGGATGGGTAACGGTTTCTTGGAGCAGCTCGACATAGCCCAATATTGCGTTAATCGGTGTACGAATTTCGTGGCTAATGTTGGCAATAAATTCCGACTTGGCACGGTTTGCGGTGTCTGCCAGTTCTTTGGCGTGGCGCAGGGATTCTTCTGCTTCTTTGCGTTCGGTTATGTCTTGAATGGTGCCTATCATGGTCGAGGCTTTGCCATCAGCAAACTCTACGCGCCCATTGATAGAACACCAAATGGTTGTGCCGTCAGCACGCTGCCCGCGAAAATCTTTTTGCAACACCGTGCCGCGCTTCACGGCCTCGGTAAATGCCTGCAACAAGTGCGGTAGGTCGTCTGGATGCACAAACTTTACGTACTCGCTTGTGCCGATGTGTTGGTTGTCGTGAATGCCAAACACATCGTACAACACTGGCGAAAGGCGCGATTGCAGCGTGGTAAGGTCGGTCTCAAAACTCCCAATTTTTGCAATGCGCTGCGCTTCGTAGAGGTCAGCCTGCGTTTTGAGCACCAACTGTTCGGCGTGGTGGCGTTTGGACGCATCCACAACGGTCATTTGGATTGCCATAGCGTTGTTCCACATCACCTGACGTTGAATCACATCTACCCAAATCACGCTGCCGTCGGTACGAAAGTGCTGCACCCTTGACATGATGCCGTCGCTGCCACTTTGGAGCAACTGCCGCCATGCCGATTGCGGGTCGTGGCGCAGATGCTCAGGCATAATTGCTAAAACGTCAGGCTGCTGCAAAAGTTCAGCCAACGAAGCAAAACCGTACATTTCCGCGAACTTGTCATTAGCAAACAATGGGCGAAACTCTTGATGAATCACGATGCCCTGAATAGAGCCTTCTATCAAGTCTCGGAATCGTGCTTCGCTTTCGCGCAATGCTTGTTCAGCATTTTTGCGCTCGGTAATGTCAGCTACGACACCGAAAACACTTATGCGGTTGCCAAACTCGTCTTTGCGAGGCCGGGCAACGGTTTCAATCCATTTGGTTTTGCCTGTGTAGGTGATAATGCGCGATTCAAAGCGTGTTTGCGGCTTGTCCCAAATTCCTTCAAACAGCGCATACACGCTTTCGCGGTCTTCGGGGTAGGTCAAGTTCCCGAAATATTCCTCTGGGGTAGGTGCAGGTAAGGCGGGGTTGCGCTCGTAAATAGCATAGCTTTGTTCAGACCAGTGTATGGAGTGGTCTCCAACCCAATACTCCCAATTGCCAATGTTGGCAAGTTTTTGTGCTTGGCGCAATTGTTGTTCGCTCTCCACAAGGGCTTGTTCGGTAGCTTTGCGTTGAGTGAGGTCTGTCATGATACCAAAAAGACCTACGGCTGTGCCTTTGTCGTCCGTGATAGCATGGACAACGCTCTCAAGCACTTTGACCGTACCCTTGGCAGTGATGATGCGCGAGGAAAACTTAGTCTGCTCTTGTGTGTGGAGTAATGCTAAATGCTGCCGAACAAATTCTTTGTCGCCCGGATAGACGAAGCGTTCAAAAAGTTCTTCCGGTGAAGCCCAGCAAAACGTGTCGTCCACCTCGTGAATGCGCCGTGTTTGTTCTGACCAATAGACAGTGTGCGTGTCGTACCAGTATTCCCAATGCCCAATTCCAGCAAGCTCTTGTGCTTGACGAAATCGCCGCTCGCTTTCTTTGAGTGCACGCTCGGCACGCTTTTCTTCGGTGATTTCTAACGCCCCTCCAGCAACAGCAACCACAGCGTTACGTTCATCGTACACAGGCGCACAGCGCAGCGCAAAATGTCGTTGCTCACCACTGGGGTCTGTGAACTGCTCTTGAAATTGAACGTGCTCGCCACGTTTCACGCGCTCCACTACGTCTAACAGCTGCTTGCCAAATGGCTCAGGCAGAAACAGCCGCACATCATCACCGACGGTGAGAGTCTTGCCGCTCAACTGCTCTAAGGCTGTGTACACGTGCTTGTTGGCTGCCAGCAAACGAAAATCTTTCCCGAAAAAGCACAAAAACTCCTTCGAGCTATCTAAAAATGCCTGAAACTGGCGTTCTTGTGTGGAAAAAATGCCCATGCTTTCGGTGTTGTGCGCGAAAATAGAGCAACTCCGCACGGCAAGCACTGGACGCTGCCACTACACGAAGCATCGTACGAAGATACGCATTTCTCCAGAGCGGGGCAAGTATGAGCAGTTAGGTATCAGAGGCTTTTGGTCAATAACAGCAAGAGTATTGCGCTACGCAATATTGTGAAACACGTGTTGAATGTCGTCGTCTTCCTCCAAACGGTCAATGAGTTTGCCGACTTCGTCCATTTGTTCGTCCGAAAGTGAGGTTGTCGTGTTGGGAATGCGCTGCACTTCGGCACTGAGAGTTTCGATATGCTTTTCCTCAAGCGTTTTTTGCATCTTCACAAAATGCTCAAAGTCTGTGTAAGCGGTTACAATCCCTTCTTCTTCGTCAACGTCGATGTCCTCGGCACCAGCGTCTATTAGGTCTAATTCCAACTCTTCTATGGTTTTGCCAGCAAGTGCAATTTTGAACACACCCCGACGCTGAAACAAAAATTCCAATGCTCCTGAAGTTGCCAACGAGCCGCCGAGTTTATTAAAGTAACTCCGAATGTTCGCCACTGTGCGTGTGGGATTATCCGTGGCTGCTTCGATGACGAGCGCAACACCGTGCGGACCGTAGCCCTCGTACACCACTTCTTGTAAGTCCTCTGCATCTTTGCCCGAAGCGCGTTTGATAGCAGCTTCCACGCGGTCTTTGGGCATGGCGTGTGATTTAGCGTTTTGCATTGCCACGCGCAAGCGCGGGTTCGATTCAGGGTTTGGACCTCCGGCTTTCACGGCAATAGCAATCTCTTTGCCGATGCGTGTGAAGGTCTTTGCCATTTTGTCATACCGAGCAAACATTTTGTGTTTGCGCTTTTCAAAAATACGACCCATAATGTGCTCAAATCAAAATAGTGTGCTAAAAAGGTGTGTGCTAACAATTGTGAAACACGACAATACGTACTGGTATTGTAAGAAGCCCGCCTTTGGCGGTAAAATCAAACGCACAAAAATACGCAATGCAGTTTTTATCTCAAACTTATCTCAAACATGGCTCATAAGCCTTTTTTGATGCGTTCGGGGTGAAGTTTGACGAATTCTTCCCACGAACGCGCTCGTTTGCCGCCTGCCGTTCTTGTGCCGGTCGCCATCGTGCCAAGTTGATACAAATGGCATACTGCAATTGCCAGTGCATCGGTAGCATCAAAAAATTCGGGTGTCTCTTCAATGTTCAGCAGATTTTTTATCATGTACTGTACTTGTTCTTTGCTGGCGTTGCCGTTGCCCGTGACGGCTCGTTTGATAAAGCGCGGTGAATACTCTGCCGTCGGCACTTGTGCCATTACGGCTGCCAGTATAGCCGCGCTGCGGGCGTGGGCAAGTTTGACGATAGAAGGCACACTCTTTGAATAAAAAATGGTTTCTATCGCCAGTTCATCAGGCAGCGACCGTTCAATTACCTTACCAAGCCGCTCGTAGATGGTTTTGAGGCGTTGGGGTAAATCATCGTGTTGGCGTTTTGCCTCTATCACGCCATATTCGATGAGTGTAAGCCGCTTGCCTTCTTTTTCCACCACGCCGTAGCCACACACGACACTTCCAGGGTCAATACCAAGAACACGCATATCGTCAAAAGAAATCGTCAAAAAAGGAACTTGAGTTCAAGTACCAAGATTTCCCGTGAAAGGGTCAAAAATACGCAAAAAGCCCGTAGGCAAAACAACAAATATGGTTGGTTCGTCTTTCTATTTCGCCAAAGCCTCAAAAGATAGTAGATTTGTACGGGATAAACCACATAGTATCGCCTCCACCAAACACGCGCTATACCATGAATCAACTGCTTCGCCTCAAGCCGTATTTTACACGGCACAGAGCAAAATTTTTGCTCGGTATGCTTTTCGTAACGCTCTCGAACATCTGCTCAACAACGTATCCGCGCATTGCTGGTGCAACCATTGACGAAATAGACCGCAGCATCAAAGCGCACGCCTTCTCTGGTGCGGATGTGGCAAAGAACATTGCCCTCATGGTGCTGTTTACGGCGGGCAGTGGTTTTTTTATGTATCTGACGCGCCGAACAATTATCGTTGCTTCGCGCTTGATTGAATTTGAACTTCGCAGCGATGTGCTTCGTGCGCTTGAACGGCTGCCATTGCGCTATTTTCAGCAAACACCCACAGGCGAGTTGATGGCGTACTCCACCAACGATATTTCCGCCGTGCGCGAGTTTCTTGGTCCGGCGGTTATGTACACTGCCAACACGGTTACGACGTTCTTGTTCGTGCTTTCCATGATGATATACCTGAACCCAACAATTACGTTCTTTGCGCTGCTGCCGCTTCCTTTGGTGTCGTTTGCGGTGTATAAACTGGGCAGTAAAGTGCATGTACTCTTCAAAGATGCCCAAGACCACTACGGCAAAATGACCGCCCAAGCGCAAGAAAACTTGTCCGGCGTGCGGGTGATTCGTGCCTACAGCCGTGAAGAACACGAAGTCAAGCGGTTTTACAATCTCAGCAAAGGGTACTTGCAAAAAATGATGCGCTTGGTGCGCTTCGAGGCAGTTACCATGCCGCTGATGATGTTTCTTATTGGCATCTCGCAATTGATGGTCTTGGGCGTGGGCGGCTATTTCGTGATGCAGAGCAAAGCCACTGTGGGCGACATCACCCAATTTTTTATCTATTTGAACCAACTTATCTGGCCTGTTGTGGCAGTAGGCTGGGTAACGAACTTGGTACAGCGAGCGTCGGCTTCGATGGGGCGGTTAGGACGCATTTTCGATGAACGTCCAGAAATTGCCGATACAGACCTGACAAACACAAGCCTCACGACTATCCAAGGCGCAATCACTTTTCGCAACGTCAAACTTCGCTACCGCCCCGATGCCCCATATGTACTGGGTTCGGCAGATATGGGCATTTCGCTGGACATTCGCGCTGGCGAAATCATCGGGATTGTGGGCGAAACGGGCGCGGGCAAATCCTCGTTTGTCAATCTGATTCCACGCCTGTTCGACGTAAGCGAGGGCGAACTTCTGTTGGACGGTCAGAATATTCGCACGATTCCTTTGCAAACCCTTCGGCGTTCCATTGCTATTGTTCCACAGGAATCATTTTTATTTTCCGACACGCTTGCCGACAACATTCGTTTTGGCAAACCCAATGCTTCGATGGATGAAGTTGTCGAAGCCAGTATTATCGCCCAATTGCACGAAAACGTGAAAGATTTTCCCGAAGGCTATAACACCCTTGTTGGTGAACGTGGCGTAACGCTTTCGGGTGGGCAGAAACAGCGCACCGCTATTGCTCGTGCGGTGATTCGACAACCGTCTATCATCATTTTTGACGATGCACTTTCGGCAGTAGATACGGAAACCGAAGAGCGTATTCTCCAACGCTTGAGGGGTGTCATGGAGGGCAGAACAAGCATCATTATTGCCCACCGAATCTCTACGGTTAAACACGCCGACCGCATCGTCGTGCTGCAATCTGGCAGAATTGCTGAACTTGGCAGCCACGAAGAGCTGTTGGCGCACGGCGGTATCTACGCCGAGATGTATCAACGGCAGTTGTTGGAGGATGAAATTTCAGCAATGGATTAAACGAAACAAGTGCTTGTAGGCGCGTCTAAGCGCATTGTTGAGGCATCGGTATCAAAACAGGTTTACATCGAAAGTCCATCACAGTCCCGTCGAAAGCCCATATGGTTCGCAAAGACTACATTCTGCGCTTGATTGAGGAAGCCGCCCGCACGTTGGCAAAAGTGGTGCATCTGAAAGAACAGCAGCGTTGTGCCGAGGCATTGTTTGCCCTGCACACTGTGGGGAACAAACTCGTGGAGGCAGCGTTTGCTGGCGAGGGCGAGCCACCAAATGCTGCCGAACTTTGTACGCTGTCCGATGAAGAACTGTTAAGCCTTGTGGGGCTTGGCGACGCGCAAGTTGGCGGTACATTAGCGACCGACAAGGCTCAACGCGCACGGCTGTTTGCACAGTGGCTGAGTGAAGAAGCCGACCTGTATGAACGCTTGTATGAGCCTGACCGCGCCGCCTTGAGCTATGAAGCAGCAATACTGGTGTTGGCAATGCTCTGTCGGCACCACAGCAGTCTGAACGATGCACAATACCTAATAACCCTCGTGCAAAAACGTGGATTGTGGAACTGCCCACAAACGCTTAAACACCATCTGTTTGGGGCTTTTGAAGCGTGTTGTGAAATTGCTCGCGCTGAAACCGTCTTGTTTTCTATGCTTGAGCAAGCCGAATCGCCTCATGAACGCTTGAGGCTTGTACAAGAGGCAGAAGGTTTTTATCAACGCTTGGCACTACTGTCGGACGACCATTTAGCGCAAGGAGCGTTTTCAAGGCAGGAAATTCTTCAGGGCTTGCAAGACCTTCGTGCCTTTTCGGCACAGCCCGACAAACTCGGCATGTATTGAGTGCGTGTGGCGTGGTACAACCACGCGCAGCAGTCAGCATTCCTTTTTACGAATAATGTTTTCAGGAGATTTTTTAATGCAACTCCATTCTATGCGCCTCGTGACAATTGTTGCCGAACAAACAATGTTCGAGCATATCAAAGATTTGATAAACAACATGGCTGTTTCTGGTTACACGTGGCGGCACGTGCAAGGCGAAGGCGAACATGGCTTGAACACCAACGTCCAGATTGAAGTGATAGCCTCGCCGCCGATTGCAGAAGACATTCTCAACGCGCTGCAAACAGATTTTTTTACTCATAAGCCCATCATCGGATACATGGCGGACATCAAAGTCATCCAGCACCGTAAGTTTTTCTGAGTGCTACTTTTGAGCGTTGTTTTGTATCGTTGTTTTGTATCGTTGCCGTTTGCGAGATGTCGAGCGTTTATGCGAACACTCCGTTTGCGAGTGTCTGCACGAGACGTTCGGGCAACTCATAGACCTGCAACAATGCCTGATAAGGGTCGGCATCAAAACCGTGGTCAGCAAGCCGAAAATATGCGGCAAATGCTGGTTCAGTGTTGATGCCGCGCTCCTTCATTGCACGCAGTGCGGCACGAGCCTGTCGGTGTTCGGCACAGTACTCCAGCAGCCGTGCTTCGGCTACCAAATGCCGAAATGCTTGTTGCTTTTCAACGGGCATATACTGCATAAACACTTCTATTATCTCTGTTGTGCCTGTTGTACGCATTTCATTGTTGCTTCGACTCTCCGATGCCTTGCTCTTTCTTCCCATCGTTTCCACAGCAAGCGGCTGAACCTCATTTGTCTCTGAACTAAGCAAAAATCTGCACACCACACAGGGAAGACCTTGCTTATGGGTCTGCCAGAGCGCGAACTGCGGTTTGCCAGCAAATGCCTTGCGCAACACACTCGCTGCGCGACGAAGGGTTCGTACATCATTGCCCGGCAGCGCACAGAGTACATCCACATCACTTTCCGCCGTGTCCACGCCCAAAGGAATCGTTCCCGCAATCACGGGTGAGTATGCTGCCAGTGTTTCCAGCACGCTTTCGGTTTGTAGCATTTGCCACACGGCTTGTTGGCGCGAATTTCCGTGTGCCAAGTAGTCTGCACGCAGCCAATAGTCGGCTGTGTAGCGATTGGGTTGTGTGTGGTTCATAAAACAATGGTGATTCTAAGATTGATAGCAAATCGATAGCAAAGCCGTGTTGCGTGTGTTCACTCCGAAATGTGCACTCCGAAGCCTACACCCCAAACTTATGTAAAGTGCATGAATTTGGCATAGGTTCTGATAGTCAGTACCCAATACTACGGTTTTCCACAAACATAGCGCAATTGTGGAAAAATATCAGCAGAAATGCCATACCGTTTTGGACAACCACGAACCATACTTCTTTGTTTCACAAGCTCTAAAGGTGAGCGGCATGATAAAAAAATTAGCTATTGAGGACGGCAGACAGGTTGTGCTGCGCCGTGAGGAAGGCGACCGCGTGTTTTATACCAAAGGCGTGGTTGCATATGAAGGTCGAACATGGTATGCTATTATGCTCGACAACGAAATGCTCGTGAAAATTCGCAAAAACAGTGGGCGCGAATATCGTGTGAAATATGGTGGCTGGACGCTCTACGAAATGCACGACCGCGCCAGTTAGCTAACAAGCGTGTTGTGGCAAGCGTTTCCATCAAACACATACAACGAAGGCGTACTTCTCCTGCTCTATGGTTGAAGGTGTGTCTTCGTTTGACATTGGAGTTGTCTAACATTTTAACAATGAGCGCAGAGAGCGCGGAGAACGCAGAGAAATTATGAGCAGAGAAAAGTATGTTCGACGAGTGGAGAACAAGATATTGTCCTGCTTCTCTGCGCCCTCGGCGTTCTCTGCGCTTAAAACTTTAGACAACTTCATTTGGAGCATTTGGCTCGGCAAAGAAAAAAAGTTTCGCAATGTCGCAAAAAACCCTGAATTTTGCTCTTTATGATTTCTTTGCGATGTTTACCACAATGTGGGGTTTTCATCACCGTAGAAGTTCAGCGTAAAGTTCATCAACCACTATCACCACGCCTGAGAATTGCCTTTGATGCGCTTTGTCGTCGCAACACTGTTGCACGTGCAGTGCCAAAACGCTTTTCTGTGTGCTTGTTCGTCAATACGTTAGGAGAAACCGTAGTCGCACACTTAAAAATGCTGCACGATGTTACAACCAGTCCTTGGCGCAACATTGCGTGAATCTCAGACCCTCAAAGCCATGAACATAGCATTTCGAGGAAAGTGTTTTGCGTATTGGACAACAGTTGCTGTGCTTGGCATGTGTATCTGTATGCCATGCAAGGCACAAGCACAAAAGAAAAAAATCCGAACGCTTCTCAATGCCCCAAGCATTATTCCCGTGAAATTGGACGCGCTTAATTCGCCTGCACGCGAGGCGAACTGCGCCGTTTCGCCTGATGGCACAACGCTGTACTTTATGTCTGACCGTGGGGGACAGCCTTGGTCGCGCTTTGACGAAACGCGCAACCGCAATGACGGCGATATCTTCGTTTCACGCAAACGCGATGGTTCGTGGTCTGCTCCGAAGCCCTTAGATGCTGTTATCAACACTGAATACAACGAAGACGAGCCAAACATCACACCCGACGGGCAGACGCTTATCTTTCAAAGTTGGCGCGGCGATTGGCAAATAAACGGCGGTCCGTACTACATGGCAGAACTGCGCGGCACGCGATGGGAAGCTCCAACGGGGTTGGCAGGCGGCATGACGCAGTTTTTTGTGGATTTTATGCGTGATGCAGGCTTGACCGAAGCCAGCGCGATGGTTACCGACGGTATGAGTGTTTCTGCTGACGGCTCGACAGCCGTGTTTGCCTTTGGCACAAATGACCTCAAAAAACAAACCTTCGACCTCTACATCTGCAAGAAAATAGATGGTGCTTGGGGGGCAGTACAAAAACTGCCCATTTCCACGCCCAAAAATGAACGTTCGGTGTTTCTTGCGCCTGACGGCAAAACGCTCTACTTTGCCTCCAACGGCTTCGGCGGCTTTGGCGGCTTGGATATTTTCAAAACCACACTGAATCCCGATGGAACATGCGGAGAAGTGGTTAATATTGGCGAACCCTTTAATTCTCCAGCGGATGACTACGGATTCATCATTGCTGCAACAGGCAAAGAGGCGTACTTTGTGCGTTCAGGCGACATCTACGCCGTTGATATGACGCTTGCCTCCTCAGAACTCAAACCCAAAGCTGTGCTGATGCTTACCGGCGTGGTTACAGACAAAGCCACAGGGAAGTTTCTGGAAGCTACCATAGAAGTCAATGAGGTAGCGGGCGACGGCGACGGCTCAGGACCAGCACCAGCACTGCCATATGCAGCAAACGGTAAAAGCAACAGCATTAACGGCGAATACACAGTGCTGCTCAAACCGGGGAAAAAATATGTGCAAACTGTGCTGGTGCCAAAATATAAAAACGTGACTCGTGAGTTCGAGGTCGCACTCGATGAGCGCGAAACGCTAGTGTTCAACGTCGCCTTGGAGCCGCGACCGCCTAAAGTTCCCAAAACGCCTGTGGCTGCTAACGATAAAGCAGGCAAAAACGCCGCCTCAGGTGCTGCCGTCGTGCCTACACTCAAGCCGATATATTTTGACAGCGACCAGTTTATTTTGAGCGATGAATCCTTCGACGAGTTGGACAAAGTGATGGATTTTTTACGCGGCAATCCGGGATATCAGGTGGAAATATTTGGGTATGCCGACGACCGAGGCTCATATGAATACAACATGAAACTTTCACAACGCCGTGTCAATGAAGTGTTCGAGTACCTGCTTTCCACAGGCGTTGAGCGCAAGCAAATGGTGCTGCAATGGTTTGGCGAGGACGAACCATTAGCACCAAATATTAACGAGCAGAATCGTTCAAAAAATCGGCGTGTGGAATTGCGCTTCTTCAAAAAAGCCGATGTGAAAACCGATGCTGTTCCGCAGCCTGTGCCACCGACACCTAATCCCGCAAAAACATCAGCGCAAAAATCTGCGCCGTCTCTGCAATCACCACCAGCATCGCCAAACGTCGAGCAATCGAAAAAAAACGATGCTAATGCACCCGTCAAAACCACACCAAAGCCCAGCACCAAAAACAACGATATACAGATGCGGGAAATCAAGCAGTAATCGGCACTCGTGCAACACTTTGACGCACTCGTGTAGCACTGATGCCGCGCTCATGACGCAATGCCGTCAAGCAGCCCAATAAGAACACCGTTGTATCGTGTGTATGCCGAACTCAGCGTTTTTAACGCATCTTTTTACCAACACACGATTGTCCACAAGCGTACCTATGGAAAAACTGAATGGTAAAACCGTGCTTATTGTTGGTGCCACGGGCGGCATTGGTCGTCAGACGGCATCACTTGTAAAATCCTCGGGTGCAAACCTTTTTCTGACCAGCCGCAACGCCGCACAGCTCGCTGAATTGGGCGAACGCCTGTCGGTGCCGCACTACCAACGGTTCACGCTCGACGTAACGCAGCCCGAAACTGTGAACGTAGTTGCTGCACAGATTCATGCTCAGGTGCCGCAAATTGATGTGCTGATAAACGCCGTTGGCATTGGTATCATTAAACCGTTGGAAACTCTCACACACGAAGATTTCACGCGCTCGCTGGCGGTGAACCTGACGGGCACGTTTAATCTGCTCAAAGCATTTTTGCCGCCAATGAAAGAATCAAAAACGGGTCTTATTATTAATCTTCCGGGCGTATTGGGAAAAACGCCGATGGCAGGTGCGGCGGCATATTCCGCTTCCAAATATGGGCTGAACGGTATGCTCAAGTCGGTGCGGGAAGAGCTCAAACGCACCGAAATTCGGATTACCAACATCTATCTTGGCGGCACAGACACGCCATTTTGGGATACGATAGATATGAGAGTTCAGCGTGATAAATTTGTTACTGCCGAAGAAGCCGCCAAAGCCATCTGGTTTTTGTGCCAGCAGCCCAGTTCTGGTGTGGTCTCCGAGATGGTCTTGCAGCCGTTTAATCATCAGGCAATTTAGGCGTATAAACGGCGGATAAACGGGACGAGCAGAACGGGCAAGGCGAACAAAACCGTCCAACAGATTCTGCTTTGCAGATGTTCTTGCAGAGGTGGCGGAGATTCTGCAAATTAGTAGCACATTCAACGTTCATTCAAGACCGTTGTTACGACAACGTATGACGATAGCAACATGAAAGTAAGAGTTTCAGGCGGCATACAGAGCGTGGCAGTAGCCTTGTGCTTATTAGTTGGCGTGTGTGCCGCGCTTGCTCAACCACCCCAACAGATGCATCAAGTGATTATTCCACGTGATTCGGTGCAGATGCCCGCTTGGACACCGCACCCGCTGATTAAGGGTGCAGCTTCGATGCCACTTGCGGGCGACCGTAATACACCGGGAATGTTTGCACTTAGGGTGAAATACCCACACGGACTGCACATTCCACCACACGCGCATCCGAATGAACTCCACACGACAGTCTTGAGTGGGATGCTGTGTGTGGGCATGGGAACAACGTGGGACACGACAAAAATAGTTCGTATTCTGCCCGGACAGTTTATGCGCTTTGCACCCGGTGCAGCGCATTTTGAATACACTGTTGGCGAAACGGTGTTGCATATTCAAGGCATGGGACCAATGCTGACGACGTTTCAAGACACCACCGAAAAACCGTATATTGTGCCGCGCTAACACCGTTTCTAACACCACGCTGACCGCCAAGATTACGCACAACTTTGCTCATAATTCGCTAACCTGATGAACGAATATGTACCGCAACGCCCAAAAAAACTGGGCTTGACAGTGTTTGAAAGCATCGCACTTACCACACTGCGTGATTACATTGATTGGACACCATTTTTTTTGTCATGGGAACTGCGTGGGCGGTATCCCGCAATTTTTGATGACCACGTGGTTGGCAAAGAAGCACGAAAACTGTTCGACGATGCGACAGGTATCTTGGAAGCCATCATCGCGGAAAACTCCTTGCAAGCAAAGGGTGTTTGTGGGCTGTTTCCCGCTAATACTGTCCGAGACGATGATATCGAAGTGTATGCCGATGAGAACCGAACAACTGTGCTGACCACGCTCAATTGCTTGCGCCAGCAAAACCAAAAAGCTGCTGGGCAGCCCAATTTATCGCTGGCAGACTACATCGCTCCCAAAGAAACGGGTGTGGCAGACTACATCGGCGCGTTTGTGGTAACAGCAGGGCTTGGTGCAGAAGAGCTATGCAAACGCTACGAACGCAACCATGACGACTACTCGTCCATTATGGTCAAAGCCTTAGCTGACCGTTTTGCCGAAGCTGCTGCCGAGTGGCTGCACGAGCGCGTGCGCAAGGAACTGTGGGGGTACGCGGCTCAGGAGCAATTCAGCAATGAAGAACTGATTAAGGAAGAGTACACGGGAATTCGCCCTGCGCCCGGCTATCCAGCGTGTCCCGAACACTCAGAAAAACGCAAACTGTTTGACTTGCTTAGTGCCGAAAAGCACACTGGCACGATATTAACAGAAAGTTTTGCCATGTATCCAGCAGCGTCGGTGTCAGGGTGGTATTTTGCTCATCCACAGGCAAAATACTTTCCGCTGGGCAAAATCCACCGCGACCAAGTGGAAGACTACGCGCAGCGCAAGGGCTGGTCAGTTGAGGAAGCCGAACGCTGGCTCGCGCCCAGTTTGGGCTATGAGCCGTGAGAAGCGTACGCGGTCATTCGGTTATCGGTGTATCGGTTATCGATGTGTAAGTTCACGGAGAGGAGGAGTGTATATGCTTATAGTAGCTATGACCTTGACGCTCTGCGGCGTGCTGAGTGTGTTGCGCTCAGGCGCGCTATCTGGAAGAGTGCTGTCGCCGGAAGATTTTTTTAACGAAGGCGGCTTGGTCTTGGTGCTGCGACACATTTTCACCCACAACCCGTTTTCAGGCTATGAAAAAGACCTCCGCATCATGCTCTACGGGGTGTTCGGTCTGATGATGATAGCAAGCGGGCTTGTACTGGTTGTGTATTTTGCTGTGCTGATGTATCTGGATTTTTCGCGGTGATTGTGCCCTTAGCATTTGTTGGTAAAACGCTCTGCAAAGCGCACTATGTCTATCTCCGGCGGCAGTGCAGCTGCATGTTCCAGCATTGCCACAAGATGGTTTGCTACAAACGGCGCATATGCTGACCCTTTTGAGCCAAAGCCATTTACTACTACACCGCGCGGATGCAAAGGATGGATACCAACAATGGGCTTGTAATCAACGCTTGCAGGACGAACACCAGCTTCGTGGCGCACAACGTCGAATCCGCCCCGCAACAGCTTGTGTGCGCTCCGAATGAGTGTGTGCTTGCCTGTGTCGCGTGGTGTATCACCTAATTCTTCAATTGCATCCCACTGATAGGTTGCGCCAAGTTTCCAGAGTGATGTGGTTTCTGGATTGGTGTTGGTGTCTTGATTGCTGACAAGCGGTACGATAAAGACTCCTTTGTTTATCATTATGCGTTCTAATGGCTCATGGGGACGAATGGTCAGGATGTCGCCCTGTGCTGGAACAAGTGGAAGACCTCTCAGCCAAGGATTCTGCAAAGCCCGCCAGCCTTCAGCAAAGACTACGTACTCAGCATGAAGGTCTTCGCCGCTGTGCAGCGTATATCGCACGCCGCTGTTACACAGATGCAAGCGTTTGTAGTCCATCTGTTCTTCATGCAAGCGTCCAGAACGTTTGAGCGAGCATCGGAGGCTTTCCACAACCGCAGCAGTGTCCACTTGAACAGCTTGATAAATCCACAGCCCGCCGTGGTCGGCATGCACAGTCTTGGGAATCTCCTCCGACCGAGCAAGCCGCATATACGGGCTGCGGGCTGCATCGTTGGAACGCCGCTCAAGCCACCAAAGGCTTTCTTCAGCACTGGCAAACAGCCGTAGCACGGGTATCGGGCGCAGAAATGGTATGGTGTATTCATCTTCCAGTTCGTTGTACAGCTGCCGCGCTGTCTGCAATAGTGCCTCGTGCTGCCAGAGCAAAGAGAACCGTTTCCCAGTGATAGGGTTGATGACACCGGCTGCCACACGCGATGAGCGGCTCAATAGTGGAGTGTCCACCACACGTACATCCGCACCGTGCTTGAGCAGTGCATATGCAAGCGACGTGCCCGCAATGCCTGCTCCGATAATAAGAATTGTTGTTGCAGCCATTGTGCTTGGATAGTATCGGCGAAAAAAATAGAGCACTTGTAATTTCTAAGACGAATATGCCTGTTGTATCGTCTGAAGCAAATGCCGCCAAAACTTTGCATGGCTTGTATGCTTCATCTCGTTCTCCTGTACAATTGAATACCGAACACCCGATGAGGAATATTTCTGCCGTTATTATTGAGGATGAACCGCTTGTGGCACGGGATTTACAAAACCTTTTGCACAAGACCAGCAGCGGCATCACCATTCTGGCAACGCTCGACAGCCTGAAAACCGCCAAAGAATGGTTTTTGCAGCATCCTGAGCCAGACGTGGTCTTTTGCGATATTCAACTTTCCGACGGCGTGAGTTTTGATTTGTTTGCACACGTGCCCATCATGTGCCCCGTCATTTTTACTACTGCCTACGACGACTATGCACTCAGAGCGTTCAAGCTCAACAGCATTGATTATCTGCTCAAGCCCGTTGATAGCGAAGAACTCGCCGCCGCGTTGAGAAAGTTAGAACGATGGCACGCATTCAGCAATCTTGCCGATGCACATCATCTGCTTCAAAGCCAGATGCAATCGATGCTGCGGGATATGCTTCAAGCACGAGGCACACAGCCACCACACCTCAAAGACCGCTTCAAAGAGCGATTTTGGGTTCATGCCAAAGGTGGAGTGCTGCTTGTGGATGTCGCACACGTGGGGTATTTCCAAAAGGATGGGGTGATTTATCTTGGTACCACCGACGGCAAACGCTTCCTGACGGACTATGAATCGCTGGAGGAAGTAGAAGAACTGCTTAACCCTGACCTGTTTTTTCGCGCTAATCGCCAGACCTTGCTGCACATTCACGCCATAGACGGTTTCAAAACAGAACTTTCGGGCAAATTAACAGTTACACTCAAACCGCCCCTCCAACTGCACGTGGAGGTGAGCCGGGAAAAAGCCGGTGCGTTCAAAAAGTGGCTCGGCTGAAGCGGCGATGGCAATGCGCTTCTTTCTCAAGTTTCTCCTCAAGGTTCTTGCCCCTTCCCTCCTACGGTTGCAAAGGACGCTTGAAGCGAAGCGGAAAGCGAGATGGGTGCGTGGTCAAGCAGTGCTTGCGAAAGAAGCCCAGCGTGAAAGACGACTACGGGGTCAATGCCCTGATGATAGCATTGTGAAACAGTGGGCGGATGGAAAGAATTTGCCTGTTCTCCGAGCTAGGAAACACGCGGTTTGTCAGCAAGACCGCACAAAGTTTTCGTTCGGGGTCGAACCACACGCTTGTTCCCGTAAAGCCCGTATGACCAAACGAACCCGCAGAAAACAGCGTTCCAGCTGATGAACGCTCGCCCTCAACGCGCGTATCCCAGCCGAGTGCGCGAGACGACGCACTCGAAGCGCGTTTGGTAAACGCTTCTATCACCGTAGCTTCCAAGTATCGTTTGCCCTTGTAGATGCCGCCATTGGTGAGCATCTGCATCAAGTTGAGAATGTCGCTTGCTGTGCCGAAGAGCCCAGCATGACCCGAAACGCCATCGGTAAACGCCGCACGGGGGTCGTGAACGAGCGCACGGGGCTTGCTCCACGTCCAAAAGGAATCAGCTTCCACAGGGGCAATGTTATCCATGAGGCGTTTGAACGCTTCTTGGTGCAGTTCTTCTGTTGGAAAAAAGCGCAGTGCTGATAAGCCCATTGGTATAGCGAATGTTTCAGCGAAGTACGCATCAAGGCGTTTGCCCGTTACGCGCCGAACAAGCTCGCCAAGCGTGATAAATCCTAAGTCGGAGTATATCGTCGTGTCGCCCGGACGCGCTTTGACTGTATCGGTCAGCACGAACGTAAGAAATTCATCGCTTGTGTTCATCTGCGGCGGAACAGGTCGAAACGGTACAAGACCGCTATTGTGCAACAACAAGTGCCGAACGGTAATGGTGGACTTTCCACGCACGGCAAATTCAGGAATATAGCGGCTTACGGGTGTGTCTAAGTTCACGCGCTGTTCGCCCACCAAACGCATCAGGCACGTGGTGGTGCATAGCACTTTGGTAAGCGATGCAAGGTCATAGAGCGTCGTGGTGTCGGCACGGGGAGCGGAAGCCTCATAGCGAAGCCGTCCGTAGGCTTTGTGGAGCAGCACAGTGCCGTTGTGCATCACGCCCACCACCGCCGATGGAAATGCCTTTGCGGCAATTGCTGAATCCATAAGCCTGCTGACAGCAACGTCAAGACGTGTTTGCGCCGAAAGCATTTTGGCGGCTTGCTGCCGTGCCTGTGGGCGAACTTGCCCAAAAGAAGGCTGACTAAAGGCATTGGCAACAGCAGCCATCGCCCATACAAGGGCGCATACATGAGTAATACGAATGCACATATATGGAGTCATCGCAGGTATGTCAGAAATATGAACAAATGAACAAGCAAAATTGTACGGTCAAAGGAAAAAATGTAACAAAATTCCCAATTGTGCAGTATATTTCTTGAAACGCATCGCACTATTTTTTACCAATCAACGCTATGGCTCGCAATTACGACAGATTTCACACGACCTTCGGGGAAATGACCGACGAAGAACGCTCGCGCAAGGCGAACGAAGACCCCCGTATGGCAATGACCACGCGCATTTGGGGTATGACGATACCACTGTTTGCGTTGTCCATTCCGCTGATTGCTATCACCAACAGCGATAGTATTATTCTGCCCATGACGGTCATACTGGGAGCGGCTGCCAGTACACTCGGCGTATGGTTTGCGCCACAGCGAGAACTTCCCGCTCCGAGTGTGGACAATGAAGAAATCGCGCTCATGCGGCGCAGCATTATCGAACTGAGCGAGCAAGTTACGTATTTGCAGCAAATTGTCGAAGAACAACGCCTTGCCTCGCAAATAAGCAAAGCCGATGTTTCGGTGGCTTCCGTTGGCGCGTCGTCAAGTGCTTCGGCAGCGTAATATAAGCCGATATCCAGCACTCGGTCAAGCGCGATAAATGCTTCGGAGTGTCGGCAACATCACTTTCAAAAAGCGACATTCAACGAAAGCGTCAGCACGCCGTCCAAAAACCGTCCCGTGTCGCTCTGCGGGCGATTCCAAGGGAAGCGGTTGCCTGAATAGTTGTTGTACTGCACCGAAACGGTGAATGAGTGCCAATCATAATAGCCAAAACCGTAGGTGAAATCAGGGTCCCAAGGCTGTTGCTGGCGTGCGTCGGGGTAATAAAATACCGTACACAGTGCGTAGAAGTATTGATAGATGGTGTAGCGCGTTTGCAAACTGAGAGAGGTCTTCCAAGCCTGAAATTGCGCGCTTTGCACATCCCAGTAACGCGGTGTAAGGTTGAGATTGATTTGATGTCCTAAACCACTGGTAGAATGGAGAGCAACAAGGTTGTCCAAGACTTTGGGCGCGGGAAATTTCCAGCCGAGCGACCACGTGCCTTCGTCGAAGCGTGTAAAGGCTTCGCCTTTGCTGGCATCGGGTGCGAATTTGTTGCCGCCGTAGTTGCCGTATATCAAGCTAAACGTGTACGGATGCCAATCGTTGTAGCCAAAACTATAGGTGAAATCGGGCTGCCACGGCAGACTTTGAGCGCGGTTGATGTACTGGAACAGCGAAACGTTCACAAACCAATAACCTACGGGGAAGTAATACAGCGAAGCAAACACGAGCATATCCGCCGGTGGTGGTCCTTGTGTGCCGCCGCCAACAGCTTGTCCTTGCTGTGCTTGAGCAGGATTTGCCAGCACAGGGAGCGGCAGCCAGAAAGTAACGTTGCCGCTCAAGCCCTCCAGCGCACTCTTTTTTTTGGCAAAATCTTCAACGGGCAAGGCAAACGAGGTTTTCATGTTTTTCCAGACGTTCGACCAGCCTTCATCTTCGGCGGCTTGTTTGGTAGTTTCCACAGCCGATGTGGGCGGTGCGCCGAACTTTGTAGCAGCGCGTATTGCGCTGGAATCTTGGGCGCACGCACGCATTGGTCTGATGGGCGCGAGCAGTGCGAATATCGCCCACAGCAGCGTGAGCAACACAGCACAAGAGAGCCTATCGAACGCTGTGCTTGCCAATGCTGTATTTGCCAATGCTGTATTCATGGGAGTTCGGGCGCACCGTGCAGAATGTATGCGAGTGCTTGCTCTTGCAAAGCGTGAAGATTGATCATTGCCGCTAACTGCTTTGGTGTGTACGCGCCCTCGAAGGCTTCTTGCGAAGCGTAGTTGAGCGCAATTTCGATATTTTCAGCAAGCGTGGCGCGAAGTTCATCCTCATTCATGTACACACCGCCCGACTTACGGCGTTTGTTTGTTTTTTGGATGTTCAGCACAGCATTGCGAATAGAGAGTTCCCACGAGCGCGTTGTTCGGCGTTCGGCAGATTGTTTGATAAGATGAACAAGCAAAATGACCATGTAAGAGCCGATTTTATCAATTTTGTCATCTTTTGCCATTTCGTCCATCTCCCCAATAATCAAGAGTGCATCGTTGTAGCGTCCCTGCTCGATACACTGCCGAAGCTCTATCAATTCGTCCATCATCATACCTCAAATACCTCGTGAATTGTTGTTATAATTCTTCAACAATGATGTGATTGTTGGTGTAAACGCAGATGTCGGCGGCAATGTCCATAGATTTTTGGACGATTTCCGCTGCCGAGAGTGTGGTGTTGTTCACAAGTGCGCGTGCCGCCGAGAGCGCGTACATGCTGCCTGAGCCGATAGCGACAATCTGGTCGTCGGGTTCAATCACATCGCCCGTGCCGCTAATGATAAGGGCTTGTTTTGCGTCCATCACCACCAGCATTGCCTCCAAGCGGCGCAAAAAACGGTCAGTGCGCCAGTCTTTTGCTAACTCAATTGCCGAGCGCGAAAGATTGCCGCGGTGCTGCTCCAACTTTTCTTCAAAGCGTTGCAAAAGCGTGAATGCATCTGCCGTCGCGCCTGCAAAGCCCGTCATAATCTGGTTGTTATAGACTTTTCGCACTTTGCGTGCAGAGTTTTTCATCACGGTTTGCCCCAACGAAACCTGACCGTCGCCGCCCAAAGCGGCTTTGCCGTCCCGCAGAACGCCAAGAATCGTTGTAGAGTGAATTTTTGGATATGCCATACAACAATTGGTAGTGTGATTGAAGAGCGAGTAATAATTACCTGTAATAATTACCTGAGCGAACGCAAGTTACAAAAGAGTTGCCAAAAATGACAGGAAAGATGCGCTTGACGCACCCTTGTTTTTGTGCGAAAAATTCTGTTTTTTGTGCCTCCAGATACTGTTACCATTCTTGTAGAATGCTGACATGAACGACACATTATGAGCTACACACAACAGACAGGTGAATATTATTCAACCGTCAATCACGTCAAATCCGCCCACATAGACCTCAACTGCGATGTGGGCGAAAGTTTTGGGCATTACACCATCGGCAACGACGAAGCTTTGATGCCGCTTGTAAGTTCGGTCAATATTGCGTGCGGGTTTCACGGCGGCGACCCCAGTGTGATGCGCCGCACGCTTGCTCTTGCCGTCAAGCACGGTGTAGCAGTGGGCGCACATCCGGGGTTTGCTGACCTACAAGGTTTCGGGCGGCGCGATATGCACGTAAGCGAACAAGAAGTGTTTGATATGGTCGCCTACCAGATTGGTGCGCTCCAAGCCTTCGCGCAGATAGAAGGCACGACGCTCACCCACGTTAAGCCACATGGTGCATTGTACAACACTGCTGCACAAGACACCGAACGCGGTATTGCCTATGCCGATGCAATTGCTCGTGCCGTCAAAGCGGTCAATCCTGAGCTTATTCTCGTCGGACTGGCTCACAGCACGCTCACGCAAGCGGGGAAACTTCATGGCTTGCGTGTTGCACACGAGGGATTTTGCGACCGCACCTACCAAGCCGATGGGAGCTTGACCGAACGCGCAAAACCCAACGCCGTGCATATCAAAGCCCACAGCGCGGCAGCACAGGCAGTGGCGATAGCAAAACATCGTACGGTGCTGACGATGCAGGGAAAATATTTGGCACTGGAAGCCGATACGCTTTGCATTCACGGAGACACACCACAGGCGACTGCGTTTGCTCAAGCCATTCGTGCGGCATTGGAGGCAGCAGAAATACTGATTAAGCCTTTGGCGAAGACCTTAATCGCGTTGATGTTGTGGTGTGGAAGCCTGCTTATGCAATCCACCCCCAAAGCGCAGGCGCAAGACCGATGGACGCTTGTGGGCAGCCCGCCGCCGCGTGTGTCGAGTATTGTGGATGTGCCAATAATGCCACGCGCTGCGGCAACGCTCTTGTGCAGTACCCCAACGGGTTTGTATGCGTCGTCGGATAGTGGACTCACGTGGACGCACCGTGCGAACGCGCCCGAAGGCAGACTCGCACGCACATCCACAGGAACGTTAATACTGTTCGGCAACACCATTCACGTTTCCCGCGACGGCGGCACAACGTGGCAACGCGGTTTGCTGCGTGCTGCGCCCGAAGAACCTTCGCTCAGAAACCGCTTCAAACCTGATTTTACAACGCTCGTCGCACCGCTTCACACGCAGGCTACCACACAGTTGATTGCTATGCTGGACGAGCGCGGCGTGATGCGCTCGACGAATGATGGGCAAACATTTTTTACCGCAAAACTTAGTGCTGACGAGCGTTCTGCGGTGCTTGCCTTTCGGGAATGCCTGAATACAGCCACGCTTGGGCGTTTTCGCTTCACTGGCACACAAACAGGCGTTCAACGCACAGAACTTTCTGCTACAACTGCCGCTACAACCACCGTGCAAATCCTTCGACAAGGCTTGCACAGTTCTGTGGGGCAAGTGCGGGTTTTTCCTGTACCGAACAGCCGTGCAAGCGTCCTGATAAGCGATTCATGGCGTTCTCGTGATGGTGGCGCGACGTGGCAACGCATTGTTGCGCCTGCTGAAGATGCTCCGCGCACGACGATTCTTGCGCCAAGTGCTGCAAGCCGCGATGGAACGCTGTTTGCTGCCACCACAACCAATGTTCTGCGTTCTACCAACGGAGCAGTGTCGTGGCAGATGGTGAATCTTCGTATGCCGCCGAACGCTGTGGTCTATCACGAGCCTGTGATTGACAATGCCCACACCGAACGCCGAGAGCCGCGCTCTGAGGTCATGCAGCCTCTGGTTTTGCCCAACGGCACAATACTTGTCTTTTTGGCAGATACGTCCAGCGTGCCAAGCCCCGTGCTGCGCCCTCGGTATGTGGCAAGTTCACAAGACAACGGCACGACGTGGCGCGTGGACACAGTGCAGAATCTGGATGCAACAGTAGGCTTGGCGCGGTTTGTTGCGGGACGCGGCAGCAGATTGTACGCAGTTGATGGCGCGTTCTTGCGCCCGGTGTTGTACCGTTCAGACAACGGCGGCAGAACATGGCGGGCATTAGCAGGACTTGGGCGTTTTCCCCTTGCACTGGCTGTAAATCCGTTCGATGGTTCGCTCTATGCGGTGTTTCGTGCAGCCGTTGGCACAACGTTTGCTCGTTCGACCAACAACGGCGAAACGTGGGAACGGCTCTTTTTTTCCAGCAGCCGTGTTCCTGTGAACGGTCCTACGAATCTCCGCACACCGCCCGTCTTCGCGTTTTCGCATACTGCCACGACGCTTTTCGTTCGTGATGTGGGCGTTTTCCGCCAAGTGCAAGAGGGGTTTCCGTTTGTGGACGCTCATGCAGGGCTGGACCAGACTGGTGCATTTAGCATAGCCGCAGGACCCGACGAAACCACGTTTGCGCTCACGCTGCGTGGTGTGTACAGGCTTGAGCGCACAGGAACTCGCTGGCGCGAGCTTAATACAGGGCTTCCGAACGACCTCGCGGTAAAACTGTTTCCTACGGCATTAGCATTTGATAGCACGGGAAATGCGCTGCTTTCCACTACACGCGGGTTGTACAGGCTCGGAAGAGCCAGCATTACCAGTGTTCAAGATGTGGAGAACGCGACGGTGGCGCATGACACGCACAGCACGCACAAAACCTTATCGCATCCTCCGTTGAACGTGATGCTCTTTCCCAATCCTGTGGTACATGAATGTACCGTGCGCTATCGGTTGGAGCGTGCGGCGTTCGTCAGACTGAGTATTTGCACGCTCACGGGCAACGAACTCATGCAGCAAGAAGCAGGATGGCAAGCTGCGGGCGAACATCATTTGCACATTCATACTGGGAATTTGCCCGCAGGTTCGTATCTTTGTCGTCTGCAAACAACAACTCAAGGGCAACTTGCAACGTTTAGCACAGTGTCTGGCGCAATATCGTTCAGCGTTGTGCGCTAAACACGCAGTGCTGCTCAAATAGTTGCACTGTCCAAGCACGGGTTTTGAGCAGGGTAAGTACTCTCAGCGTGCTGCTTTAGAGTCCGTTATCAAGCGGTTAGCGGTACTGATGGTGGGTATTAGCGGCATTCACGCTGCTTTACATGAATCAACCACAGCATCACAACAATCTGACATGAGTGAACAGTCCACAGCAAGAACCGTGCGCCGCGACAGACTAAAAAACAGGCGTTCGTCGGGGTTTGACCTGAGCAAACTCGACCCGAGCAGCATTGATTTTCAAGGGCTGCGGAAAAGTGTTCGGGAATTTTCCGAGAGCCCGCGCATCCAAGCCCTCATGGGCGCAGCGTTTTTGATGGCGACTTCGGCTATTGGTCCTGGATTTCTCACGCAAACAGCCGTCTTTACCGAAAAGTTGGGAACGGACTTCGCGGCGGTGATTCTGATGTCGGTGATTCTGGATATTATTGCCCAAATGAACGTCTGGCGGGTGATTGTGGTCTCGCAAATGCGTGCGCAGGACATTGCCAACAAACTGCTTCGGCATCTTGGCACGGTGCTTACCGTGGCGATAGTCTTGGGTGGCATTGCCTTCAATATTGGCAATGTGGCGGGCGCAGGGCTGGGCATGAACACCGTACTCAAAGTAACCGTTACCGAAGGCGCGGTAACGAGCGCACTGATAGCAATAGCGATTTTTCTGTCCAAAGAAGCTGGCAAAGCTATGGACAAGTTCGCGCAGTATTTGGGGTTTTTGATGATTATGCTGATGGTGTACGTTGCCGTTACCTCGTCGCCGCCTGTCGTGGATGCTCTTACGCACGCTGTTGCACCCACGAAGTTTGATTTTTTTGCGATGATAACGATTGTGGGCGGCACTGTGGGAGGGTATATCAGTTTTTCGGGCGGGCACCGGTTGTTGGAAGCAGGAGTTTCGGGCAAAGAGAATCTTCAGCAAGCCACTCGCAGCGCGATTGGTGGGATTCTGGTAGCTTCGATAATGCGTGTGTGCCTCTTTTTTGCTGCATTGGGCGTGGTTTCTGCTGGTCATAAACTCAATTCGCTGAACCCCACGTCCTCAGTGTTTCACATTGCTGCGGGCAGCGTTGGTGTGCGTCTGTTTGCGATTGTGATGTGGTCGGCTGCTATTAGCTCCGTTGTTGGTTCAGCTTACACGTCCATTTCCTTTTTGCGCTCTATTGTGCCGTGGGTCAATCGTAACCCCAAAGCCGCAATTGTGCTGTTCATTACGTTTGCAACGACGCTCTTTACCATTCTCGGCAAACCGCCTGTGCAAGTCATGGTTGTGGCAGGTGCTATCAACGGCTTTATTTTGCCGCTTTCGCTGGGTGTTATTCTTGTTGCTGCATACCGTAAAGATGTCGTCGGCGACTACAAACAGCCGTGGTGGCTCACGGTTTTAGGCGCAGCAGTATTGCTTGTTATGCTTGGTGCTACTATTTACACGCTCTTCATCAAAAAATAAGACCACGAAGTTGTACATATCGATTGCCCAATTATGCTCATTAAAACTGACAGCGACCTGATAGAACCGTACTTAACGGATGCTTCCAATATGTCGGGCGGCAAGGCAGACAAAGTGCTTATTCCCGAAACACAAGCCGAACTCCGCGAAGCTGTTGCACACTGTGCCGCCGAAGGCACACCGATAACCGTTGCTGGAAGCGGAACGGGGCTGACAGGCGCACGAGTACCGCTCGGTGGTGTGATAATTTCCACTGAACGATTAAACCGCATCGTAAGCATTGATACAGTTGCCAAGCGCGGCGTAGTCGAACCGGGCGTACTGCTCAAAGACTACCAAAGGGCTGCCGAAGAAGTGGGCTTGCTGTATCCGCCAGACCCGACCGAGCGCGGCTGCTCTATGGGCGGCACGGTGGCGGCGAATTCGTCGGGCGCACGAACCTTCAAGTACGGTGCAACGCGGGCATTTGTTGAGGGACTGCGTGTGGTGCTGTCCGACGGCGAAGAGTTGCACCTCAAGCGTGGCGAAGTGATTGCTGGCGGCGCAGACGGCTTAGACCTTGTGCTGCACTCCACAAGCGGCAAACGCTACGCGCTGCGTTTGCCCGACATTACGATGCCGAACATCAAACACGCGGCAGGATATTTTGTCAAGCCAAACATGGATGCCATAGACCTTTTTATTGGCTCAGAGGGTACGCTGGGTGTTATTGCCGAAATCGAAACGCGCCTGCTTGACCAGCCAGAGCGCATTGTTGCTGGTGTGGTGTTTTTCGACGATATGGAACGTCTGCTGCGCTTTGTCGAAGAAGCCCGTGAGGAATCCCTCCGCAATAATCGCGCCGATAGTGCTGATAGTGCTGATAGTGCTGATAGCAAGAGCGCAGGCATAAGTTCACGAGCATTGGAGTTTTTTGACGCACAAGCCTTGAATTTTGTCCGCGACCAGTATCCGAACATTCCCAACGATGCGGCGGGTGCTATCTGGTTTGAACAGGAAGTCAGCGATGAAACCGAAGAAGCGTTGCTCATGGCATGGTATGAACTGATTGGCAAACACACGCCGTTTATGGATGAATCGTGGTTTGCCATTACCGAAAAAGACCAAGAGCATCTGCGCGAGTTCCGCCACGCCGTTCCCGCAAAAACCTATGAAATCGTGCGAGAACTCAAACAACAAAAAATCGGAACGGATATGGCTGTGCCAGACCAGCAATTCCGCGATTTGTACGATTTTTACATGCGTGAATTTGCCACCGAACAACTCAACTACATCGTGTTTGGTCATATTGGCAACAGCCATGTCCACGCCAATATCTTTGCGTCCTCGCCCGATGAATACGCCCGTGCAAAGGCGGTGTATCATCGCTGCGTGCAAAAGGCGTTGTCGCTGGGTGGAACGATTTCTGCCGAACACGGTGTAGGCAAAATCAAACGAGAATACCTGAAAACCATGTATGGCGAACGCGGCATTGAACAGTTTCGTGCTGTCAAAGCCGTGCTGGACCCGCAAGGTTTGCTGGGTGTTGGAACGATGTTTTTTTAAGCACCACTGACGCGCTCTGCTCTTGGGAGTATCTTCTTTCTCTTCTGTTAGTCGTAATACGCTGTGCAGCCAATGGTGGAAAGCATAGCAGTCGGGCATCCAAGCGTGCACCGCCCAGATATGAACGATGGTGTGCCGCATGTGGTCTATTTGTGGATGAGCTTATGCGCCCGTTTTTTAATCATGCCGCCTTTGGTGTCTTTGATACTGGACATCACCACAAACGCCAGCGGGTCTATTGCGTCAATTTCTTGTTGAAGGCGCGAAACTTCTAAACGGGTGATGACGGTGTACACAATGTCAGTCTCCTGCTGCCCTTCGCCGCGTTTGCCAAAACCGCGTTTGCCAGAATAAATCGTAACCCCGCGTCGAAGCGTATGAATAATCATCTTGCGAATGTCTTCGCTACGGTGGGAAATAATAGTAACTCCAGTGTATTCTTCAATCCCTTCAAGAACGAAATCCACCGACTTAGAAGCGGAAAAATACGTCAGAATGGCGTACAGGGCGGTTTCAATATTGATGAAATACGCCGCCGCCGAAAAAATAGCAATGTTGAACGTCAAAATAATATCGCCAATACTCAGGCTTCCTTTGCGGTTAAGGTAAATTGCCAGAATTTCTGTGCCGTCCAGCACCGCGCCGCCCCGCACAGAAAAGCCAATACCAATGCCCAGAAAGAATCCACCGAAGACCGCCGTTAAAAGGCGGTCGTTGGTTATGACGGGGAAAGGAACAGCACCGACAGCATATGCCAGTCCACAAATAGCCAGCGCACTTTTGAACGAAAACAAACGCCCCAATTGAAAGTATGCCATCATAACAAATGGTGCGTTAATGCAGACCAACAGCATAGGTAACGAAGCATTGGTAAGTTGCGACACGAGCAGCGAAATACCCGTTACCCCACCGTCAATAAAAGCATTTGGCAGAAGGAAGCCTTTTAACCCAAAACTGGCCAGCACTATTCCTAATGCCATGAGCATAGAGTCTTTGAGCAGGTTCCTGACAATGATGCGCTGCTGCTTGCGGTATTTGGCAATGCGGTATCTGCTCAATACCTCCTGCGTGTTCGGAAAACGCAGCAACGCCCGTAAAATGGAATTCATACCTATTGTTCCCTTGTGTGCAATGATGGCAAGTGTGTAGAATTTGCTTGAGAAGTGCTTGCTTATGTGCGTGTGGCGTACAAGCCGTACACACACTGCGCACAATTGCTGCGGCACAACGTTCTCAATCTCACGGTCTGTTTATGCAGTCTTTATCAGCCGAACGGCAAACGCGCCGTCAATGTGATGCACGTGCGGAAAAGTCTGCAAAGCACCGTCTTGGCACAAGTGTTCATCAAGGTATTGTTCGGCTCTGTCCAAGCGAAATTCGGGAAATTCCTGCAAAAACCATTCGACGTTGTGCATATTTTCTTCGGGTTCAATGGTGCATGTGCTGTACACCAAGACACCGCCCGGTTTTACCAATCGTGCTGCATTGGCAAGGATTTCGCGCTGCGTTCGCACCAACACGCGCAAGTGGTCAATCTCTAATTTCCAGCGAATATCAGGCTTTTTGGCAAGAGTTCCCAATCCCGAACACGGCGCATCCACCAGCACAACGTCTGCGCCGTCCACAAACGGCGCAAGGTTCGTTTGGGCTTCTTGTTCATGCGTGTCGTGTTCTTTTTCATGCGGTTTGTAGGGGAATTTCTCACGTTTGTCAGGTTTGTGTTGTTGTTCTCGTGTGGGCTTGTCTTTCGGCTTAAAAAGCCGTGCATCGGCAGCGTACACGTGGATGTTCCTCAGTCCAAGACGCTCGGCATTTTCTTTGACGATTGCTAATTTACCCGAGTATTTATCCACAGCAAGGATGCTGCCCGTGTTGCCCATAAGTTCAGCGCAGAATGTGGCTTTGCCGCCAGGTGCAGCGCAAAGGTCTATCACCGTTTGCCCGTGTTGTGGATTTGCCAAGCGGCACACCAACGCCGCGCTGGGGTCTTGCACCGAAAACCAGCCCTTTTGGTATGCCGCCCACTCCCGCACTGCCGAAAGCGAACCAACCTGTACCAAAAGCTCGCTCAACATTGCATCAGGCACACTCACGTCCCAATGTTTAATGTCCTGCATGTCCAAAAACGTGAGGAGTTCTTTACGAAGCGTTGCAACTTCGCCTTGCGTGACGTTGATGCGGAGCGTGATTTTTGGGCGTTCGTTGTTGATTTTGAGTAACTGTTCGGTGTTGTCCGCACCAAAGCGCGTTATCCAGCGTTTGACCATCCATGACGGATGTGCGTACATGATAGAAAAGTAGCGTGTCGGGTCTTCTTCACGCTGCGGGTAGCGAATGTTGCGAATATTGTGCAAAATATTGCGTAGCACAGCATTGACAAGGTTTGCCGAGCGAACGCCTTTCAAGCGTTTGATGATTTCTACCGATTCATTGACCGCAGCAAAAGGCGGAATTTTTGTCAAAAACATCATCTGGTACAGCGCAATCCGCATGGCGTTCTTGACAGGCGTGATGCACTTGACAAACTCACCGTGATAAAAGCCTGTCAGCACCCAATCCAACTTTGACTGCCAGCGCAGCACACCGTGTACCAATTCAGTGAGCAAGGCGCGGTCGAGTGGGCTAAGTTCTTGCTCGGCGAGTTCATGTTCTAAGGCTTTGTCCAAGTATGTGTCGCTGCGCTCTACGCGGCTGAGAATACGGATGGCGGCACCACGCGCTCCAGCATAGAGCACGGGCAGTTCTGGTTGAATGGGTGGCGCACCCACAGGCTCTGCGGGCGGGAAATTCCATTCTTCTTTGATTTCGCTTGGTACTGGCTCGTCGTCTTCCACGCCTACAACGCCGTATTCGTTGCCAAACGGCAAATCATTGCGAAACGAAGGTCGGCGTGGCTGCGCGGGCGACTGCACAGGCTGTGCTGAAGGCTGCGAGGTCTGTTCGTACACGCGCCCTTTTGCCACTGTGCTGTGTTCGGGGCGTTCGTTGGCAGCATGGTTACGATACGATTGATATTCGGTGTTGTAGTTGCCGCGCTGAGGCTGTTCGGGCTGTTGTGTATGCTCGGAGTTTTTCGGCTGATTGACCTGCTCGCCTTGATGCTGACTCTGCCGTTCGCCGCCGCGTTGGTTGCGCGAACTGCGGTTATTATTGCGGTCATTGCGGTCGTAACGCTCTTGTTGTTCGTTATTTCCACTGCTTTGTTGTTGTCTCTGTTGATGACCGTGCTGCTGAGTGCTTGGGCGATTGCCTTGATGACGGTCTTGGTGTGGGCGGTGGCTGTGTTCATGTCGCTCGTTACGCTCGCTACGTTCATTACGTTCCTGTTGTTCGCTGCGCTGTTTGTGGCTTTGCGGCGGTCGTTCGCGGTGTTGCTGCTCTGGGCGATGGGCTTTGTTGCTGCCGCGTTCGTCATCGCGTTGAGGGTTCTGTTGATGCTTATGCTGATGTTTATGTGCATAACCATCTTGTCGTGGTTGATGTGTGGATGCTGTTGTCTGGTGGTGTGTGCTGCCTTGTCCACGGCTGTGTTCGCCACGTTCGCCGCGTTCACCACTGCGTTCGGGTTTGCCAGCGCGTTCGCCACCGTGTTCAGTCCGCTCGCCAGACTGGTTTTGGTGGAGAGTGTTGGGGTGTTTCGGTTGGTGTTTGGTGTGTGCGGGCTGCGGTTGTTGCGGTTGTCGCGGTTGTTGAGCGTCTGCCATAGTCAAAAACGTTGGAACAAGAGTAACAAAAATGTGCTTCGGGTGTATTGCAACAGTGCAAAGAGTGAACACTTTGCACATTTGCCCTGCAAAATTAGCACAAATTTTTGTTGCAGCACGTCTTATTTCGTGAAAAGCGTTGCATAAAAGTTGCTCAAGCGGCGGAAACCATTGCACAAAAGCAAAAGGTTTGATAATTTCACCATACAGATGTTCCATGACATTCACCAGAGCGTGCAACATGCACCGTTTTTTCAGCCACTATTTTTAGCCACACTCCTTTGCCAAAGAGTTATGAACATTCCTGCATCGTGCCGCACCCGCCTCTGTGTACTGGCATTTGCGACAGTTGTTTGCTGCGTTTTGACCACCCCAAGCCAGATGCTGGCTCAGTCTGCTTCGCCGATTGAGCTTGGTCGCCAGTCTGTGCCAGATTTATTGGGTGTGGTGGTAGGACCGAGTTTTCATCTGCAATCCGGTTCGTTCGACACTGGCTGTCCCTGCACCTTTGATGGTGGAGCGGGCAATGGTATTGTGCTGGGGCTGAACTACGACCGCAATGTGCTGACCTACGGCACCGCAGACCGCAAAGGCACGCTATGGCTTGGAGCGCGGCTGCTGTTTGAAACACGCGGCGTGGCAGCACTGTTTCGAGAATACGAACCAATACCCGTGCAATCGCTTGCGTTGCCTGAGCAACGCTTCACCGTGCCAATCCAGTTCCGCCACCGTGCTGAAGCTGAATTTTCCTTGCTGACGCTCACACCATATGTGCAGTGGAATCCCTTCGGGCGGCTGTTTTTCCAAGCAGGCTTGCAGGGCGGCTTGGTGATTGCTTCGCGGATGCTGCACACCAAAGAATTGCTTGACCAAAGTGTTCGGCTGCCAAACGGCGAGGTTGCTCAGGTGCGCTTGCGTGATGTGGAAGGTTCGGTTGCTACGGTGCAGGACGAAAGCCCATTTCCGCAAACAAACGCCTTCCAAGTAGCCCTCACACTCAGCGGCGGCTACGAACTTCCCATTGGCAACGAAGCAAAATACCGGCTTGTGCCAACACTCAACTACGTGCTGCCGCTTACCACGATGTCGCAAAGCGGCTCGGATTTCCGCATTGGCGCGTTTCAAATACTGCTTGCTCTGAAAATGAATCTCGAACGCGACAACTAAAGACACCCCTACGATATGAAGCCACAACCACAACCACCGTTGGCGCAGGTGCATCACGTAGCGATTGTCCGTGCCGTGTTGGTGAGTGTTCTTGTTGCATTGGCACAAGGCTTGGCAGCACGGGCAGTGCTGGCGCAGGATGTGTTTAGTCCGAACGATGTGCGTATCGTCAATCCGGGTGCTTCGCTGAACAGCCCCAGTTTGGATTACGCGCCCGCCATTAGTGCCGATGGCAAAACGCTCTTTTTTGTCTCTGACCGTATAGGCAGCAAGAAACAAAAGTCGGGCACGCCGTCGCATGATTTTTGGTCTGCACAAAAAGCCGCACGCTTGGACACAGTGTTTCTCAAACCTTTCAATGTGGACACGCTTCTGCGACCCGCCGATAACGGCTTAAATACGTCGTTCAACGAAGGCGTACCAGCAATTTCTGCCAACCGCCGCGTGATGTATTTCACAGGCTGCGACCGACCCGATGTACTGCGCAAAAAGAAAAAAGTGGACAGCTACGACCTCGCCTACGAGTGCGATATTTACGTCGTAGAACTTAATGACAAAGGCGAATGGGGCATTCCGCGCAATTTGGGTACTGATATTAACTCCGAAGACTGGGACGGGCAGCCTTCGCTCAATTCCACCGGCGACCGCCTGTACTTTGCATCCACACGACCGGGCGGCTACGGCGATGCCGACATTTGGTACAGCGACTATGATTTCAAAAATCGCAAGTGGGGCAAACCCAAAAACGCTGGACCAATCATTAATACCAGATACCGTGATTGGTCGCCATTTATTGCTGCCAACAACCGCGAACTGTTTTTTGCTTCCGATGGTCATAAGCCTAATTACGGCGGCACAGACTTCTATGTGTCGCTCCGCAATGAAAAAGACCAGTGGTCAGTGCCGCGTAATCTCGGCAAACCCATCAACACCAACGCAAACGAGGCGTTTTTGTCCACGCCCGCCCAACGCGATGTCTTGTATTTTTCCTCTGAACGCAAGGATGTAAGCGGTGTGCAAGGCAGCTATGACGTGTTTATGGCGTTTGTGCCAAAAAGCAATCTCACCATTGCCGCGCCGCTTGTGGGAACAGTAACGGACGGTTGCAGTGGGCTACCCACCTCAGCAACGATTACCGTCTATAATCCACTGACAAAACGCCAATTCCGCGATGTGCTGGACAATCAAAAGCACACCACGTTCGAGACCGTTATCAACGATTTTGACTTTGGAAGCCTTGACAAGCCCGCAGATACTCTCAAATTGCAAATCTTTGCCGACAATCCGCAGTACGGACGGGCATTTCAAGAACTTATCATCAAACGCCCAAAGCTCAACGTTGCTGGCACATTCGACGAACTCGACATTCCGCTCGTGAACATCCAGTACGGCAGCCGTGCCGACTTTAGCATCGCGCTTCAAGCACCCGATACCGTTGCCATAAAGCCGCGCCGCGCCATGAAAAAAGTGTTGGACGGCGGTGCAACGGGGTTAGTGATGGAAGAAGTAGTGAGCGTGAGTGTGAATCGTGTGCTGAATTACATTTTTTTCGAGGAAAGCACCAGTGCCATTGCGCCGCGATACGTGCTGCTCAATTCCACCCAAGCCAACACATTCCAAGAAGAACAGTTGCGCGGCGAAACGCTGGACAAATACTACCACGTGCTGAACGTGTATGGTTCGCGGCTGAAAAAATTTCCGAAGTCCACCATTACCATTGTGGGCTGTGTGAATGATACCGAACTGAAACAGCAGCGTTCGGCACAAAAAAACGCCAAAAATGCCAACACTTCTCTGCTTGCCCAAGCCCGCGCTGAGGCAGTGTTTACATACTTCAAGACCGTGTGGGGCATTAGCGAGAAGCGCATGAAAATCGTGGCACGAGAGTTGCCCGCCACACCATCCAACCGCGAAGATTCGCTGGGAAACATTGAAAACAGGCGCGTGGAGATTCTGTGCGACGATTGGGACATCGTCAAACCCGTTGTTGACCGTTCGCCTTTTGTGATAGTGTCCGCGCCCGCATTGAACGTCAGTGTTGGCACACCAACGCCACCACTGGCTTCCCGTGCCGCTGCAAGCAATCCAGAGCGCACCATGACGCTGCAAACTGCCGCACTGCCCACAGGACAAACGCAGTTCAAACGGCGGCTTGTGGTTACGCGCAACGGGAAGATTTGGCGCACGATAGACGTTCCCGCTACAAGCAACACCGTAACGTGGAACTGGCGCAATAACGAGGGCGAATTACCGTTCGACAATACGCCGCTCGAAGTGCGGATGCTTATCATAGACCCTTCGGGAAGGCAGTGTTTATCAGCTCCGCAAGTGATAAACGTTCGGCGCATTACGACGGAAGAGAAGAAACGCGAACGCATTACCGACAATAACGCTACCGACCGCACGTTGGAACGGTACAACCTTATCATGTTCCCGTTTGATAAATCGGACGTGGGAGCGATGAACAGCCGCATTTTGCGCGAATACGTGCTTCCGCGCTTGTTTGAGAGTTCCGATGTGCTTGTGGTGGGGCATACCGATGTGATTGGCGAAGCACAATACAATCAAACGCTCTCGCAGTCGCGCGGCAACAACGCCAGAGACGATTTGGCACGGCTGGCAAAAGGCAAATACAAAACACTGGAATCCAAAGGTGTGGGCGAGGAAGAGCCGCTGTTTGATAACAGTTTGCCCGAAGGGCGTTTTTACAATCGCACGGTACAGGTTATCATCGAAACGCCAGTAACCGATGCAGAAAAATAACAGCACAACGGTTTCGTCGCACGCATTCACGCATTGTTGTTCTACTCCTTAGCTCTACTCCAATGACGCAACTCCATAATGGCTCGCCGACCGATGTACAACCCGATGCACAACCCGATGCACAACCCGATGCACAACCCGATGTACAACCCGATGTACAACATTCATCGTTGCTGGCTTCGCCTGTATGGCGCAAACACTGGTTTTCAATGCCGCGCCTAATGTGTGGCTTGATGACTGGCACGTCGCTTGACGGTGTAGATGCTGCGGTGGTAGAGTTTTCCGACGCTGGCGGGGCGCACCGCCTGAATTTGCGCTCAAGCCTGACTATGCCGTTTCCCGACGGCATTGGCGAAGAGCTAACACGGCTCACGAAAGCAGAACCTGTCAGTATTGTGGACGTGTCACGGGTTCACGCGGGATTGGCATATCTGTATGCCGATGCCGTGCGCGAGGCTTGCCGCAAAGCTGGTGTGGAAGTGAGTGCGTTGGATGCTATTGGCACGCACGGTCAGACGGTGTGGCACCAGCCCGCGGCGCAGGAATTCGGACCGTACAGCGTGCCATCAACGCTGCAACTTGGCTCTGCGCCCACGCTTGCGTCGCTTGTGGGTGTGCCAGTGGTAGGAGATTTTCGTGCAGCCGATGTTGCGCTTGGTGGTCAGGGCGCGCCGCTTGCGCCCATGTTTGATTATCAGTTTCTTCGCAGGAGCACCGAACACGTTATCGCCCTGAATCTGGGCGGCATTGCGAACATTACCATTATTCCCGCTGGTGCTGCCGAACGCGATGTGATTGCCTTCGATACTGGTCCGAGCAATCTGCTCATCGACGCTTCCACGCTCAGGTTTTTTGGCAAACGCTACGACGCTGGCGGCAGCATTGGACTTGCGGGGCGCGTACTGCCACGCTTGATGGAGGCACTGCGCGAAGAACCCTACATCACCCAAGCACCCCCAAAATCCACAGGGCGCGAACTCTTCAACGCTGAGTATGTAGCCAACGCCCTGAAATTCACCTACATAGACGCGCAGCCCGCCGAAGATGTCGTCAGAACGTTCACCGAGTTTACCGCGTGGAGCATTGCCGAGAATATTCGCCGCTTTGCGTTCGGCACAAAACTTTCCGAAGGCATGCCAACACGTATTGTTGCTTCGGGCGGTGGCACACACAATCGCTGTTTGATGGAAGCACTGGCACGCGAGCTGCCCACAGTGCGCGTGGAAACGACGGAACAGTTTGGCATTCCTTCCGACGGCAAAGAAGCCATGTTCTTTGCGTATTTTGCGTACCGAACGCTTGGCGGGCTGCACAGCAATATGCCATCGGTCACCGGAGCAAGCAGGGAAGCCGTGTTGGGCAGTGTGCATCTGTAAACCCTTCTGAAACTCCTTCGTAAACCCCACAGTATGATGTTCACCGAAACCAGTATTCTCTTGGCATTGGAGACTTCGTGCGACGAAACGGCTGCTGCCGTGCTGCGTGGCAAAGAAGTCTTGTCGAACGTTATTTCTTCACAAGTCATCCACAGCAAATACGGCGGCGTGATTCCCGAGTTTGCCGCGCGGGAACACTTGAAAACCATTGTGCCTGTGGTGCAAACGGCGTTGGAGCAAGCGCACGTAACAATGGCGGACGTTCACGGCATTGCCGTGACGGCACATCCGGGTCTGGCTGGTGCATTGGTAGTAGGAACAAGTTTTGCCAAAGGCTTGGCATTGCGCTATGGTCTGCCGATAGTAGCGGTAAACCACATCGAAGGGCATATTTTTTCGGCACTGCTGGAGCATACCGCGCTCACGTTTCCGTTTGTGGCATTGGTCGTAAGCGGCGGACATACCTCGGTGTTTGACGTGCGTTCGTTTGAGGACTATCGTGTGATAGGTTCTACCAGAGATGATGCCGCAGGTGAAGCGTTTGACAAAATTGCCAAATTGTTGGGACTTGGCTACCCGGGCGGTGCGAAGATAGACGCGCTTGCCAGCAGCGGCAACCCCCGTGCTGTGCAGTTCCCACGCGGCATGATGCAAAACCCTCGCAGTGGTCATGCTTCGCGCTCTGCGGAGAATTTCGATTTTAGCTTTAGCGGCTTAAAAACTGCCGTGCGAACTCATCTGCAAAAACATTTCGGTTCAAGCGGCAGTAACGAGTTACACATACCGCCAGAAGTCTTGCCAGACCTGTGTGCCTCCGCACAAGAGGCAATTGCTGAGGTGCTAACCGAAAAAACGCTTCGTGCTGCCACGCACCTGCGGGCGCGTTCGATAGTGGTAGCAGGCGGTGTGGCGGCAAATTCACGGCTCAGGGCGTTGCTTACCGAAGGTTGTGCCAGTGGCGGGTTTCAGCTTTTTGTGCCGTCTATGCAGTTTTGCACCGACAATGCTGCCATGATAGGGCTTGTGGGGCGTGAAAAACTCCTGCACAGTGTGCGGCAGGATATGCGCTTTACCATCGGCACATCGGCTCTGCGTGCCGCAACAAGGATAAGACAAGAGGTGGATAAAAGTAGGTAAGAGTGCCGTCCGGACAGGCTTAACTCTCGGCGGCTAAAGCCAGCAGGAGAACACTGCCGTCTTGCCTCGGATATGGGCGCAAAAACGCGGCTACTCCATTCCATCACACAGATACCACAGGCAATTCCACAATAAACGTCGCGCCTTTGCCAAGCTCGGATTCGCACCAGACCTTGCCGTGCATTGCCGCTACCATTTTTTTGACAATCGCCAGTCCCAGCCCTGTCGAATCTTCGCCGCCCGTTGGTTGTGCCGTTAAACGGGCAAACTTCCCGAAAAGTTTGTTCATGTCTTGTTGTGAAATGCCCGGACCTTCGTCGCGGACGGACAAGCGTATGTGTTCTTGATGGCGGCGTATTTCGGTAACGACATTCGTGTTCGGTGGTGAGTATTTGACGGCATTCGAGAGCAGATTTTCGACCACCTGACCAAAGCATTGTTCATCTATCAAGGCGTGTGCTTCTGCATCTTCAGATGAAACCTCGTAGAACAGGGTGATGTTTTTTGCCTCCGCCCGATGACGCACAAAATCTATCGCGGAAGAGACGATTGCCCCCGGCAAGCATGGAATCAGATTCAGCGCAAATTTTCCCTGCTCCAGCGCGTTCACGTCCAAAAGCCGCGTGATGAGTTGTAACATTTTTTCGGCAGAGGTTGCCACCAGACGCAACATTTCCCGCAGTCGTTCTCTGTCATTGCCATCGACCATATTGCTTCCCAGCATGTCTCATACATGGCAACCATATTCAATATAACATTCAGCGGATTTTTGAGGTCGTGCGCCACAATCCCCATAATCTCGTCTTTTTCGATGTTCAGTGCCTGCAAACGCTCGTTGGCGGCGGAAAGTTCGTGCGTACGCTCGCGGACTTGACGCTCCAACGTGCTGCGTAAATTGTCCAGATGAATGATGTCTGCAAATGACCGCAGGGCAGTGGTCATCAGCGTTTGAAGTCGTGTGTTAGTAAGTTCGGCTTTGTTCTTGTAATCGTTGATGTCGTATTTGACTATCACATCATGCTCGGGAGCCTCTCCGGGCTGCCCTGTGCGCAAAATAAGGCGAACAAATTCATTTTTCAGGTCGTTACGAATAAACTCCACTAAGCGCAGTCCCGAATCATTGCGTTCCATCACAACATCAATAATCACGACCGCTATCTGCGGTATTCGTTGCAATATTGTTCGCGCTTCCGCGTCCGAGTACGCACTTAGTATCAAAAGCGGCTTCTCTTGGTAGGAAAAATTGGTCAGCGCGTAGCGTGTTACGTTGTGGATTTCGTCGTCGTCGTCCACAACGAGCAGATACCACCCAGAACGGTTATCGTGCAGATTGTCGCTATCGTCAAGGAGCACCAACTCGTCATTGGATGCGGTATCGGAAGTAAGCATAGTGGTTACCCAAAACATGGTACAAACATCTATCTTCAATTATTAGCGTTCTTCGCGCAATATAGCTGAATATCCGAACATTTGCTTGTGCTGCACGAAAAAACACAACAAAAAATTTTACGAATGAACACGTAATCTATGCCGTTGGAAGAAGCATTTGCGGGTGCGGAGTAAAGGCGGAGTAAAGAATATACCTGCTCACAACGGTAGTTGGATAGTGAATAGAGTCCCTTTGCCTACTTCGGACTCGCATCGAATCTCGCCGCCCAACTTCTGCGTTACCAAATTAAACACAATGTGCATCCCCAGCCCCGTGCCGCCCTGCGCCTGCTTTGTGGTGAAAAACGGGTCGAATATTCGCGGCAACACGTCCGGCGGTACGCCCCGACCGTTGTCGCTGTACTCTATCGTGATGCTTTCTCTGTCTCGCTCCACGACTATCCTCATCAATCCATCTTCACGATAGCCCTCAAAACCGTGCAAGAGCGAATTGGTAATAAAATTCGTGATGATTTGCGCTATCGCGCCCGGATAGGTCTCCAGTTCCAGCGTTTCATCACAGTCAATTTCCACGCGGTGGTGCGTCGTTTTCCACTTCGGTTCAAGGCTTGTAATCACGCCTTCCAAATACTGTCGAAGATTGATGACGCGCTGTTGGTCGCTGGTTTGGTCGACGGCGACTTGTTTGAAACTTTGGATGAGATGGGCGGCACGTTCGAGATTGCGGAGCGTGAGGTCTGCGCCGGTGTGAGCGGTCTGGACGTAGGCTTCGAGTTCACTTTTTTTGAGTCCGCCTTCGTGGTAGCGTTTGACGAACTCGTGAGTGCGTACTTGGAGCGTGGAGGCGGCTGTCACGGCAACGCCGATGGGGGTGTTGAGTTCGTGGGCAACGCCAGCAACAAGCGTACCTAAGGAAGCCATTTTTTCGGCTTGGACGAGTTGGTTTTGGGTGCGGCGGAGGGTTTCGAGGCTTTCGTGGAGTTCGGTGTTTTTGAGTTGGATTTCGGCGGCTTGGCGGGAAATTTCGTCATTGGCTCGATGTTTCGCACGGTAAAGCCAGCCGAGACACACTGCAATCAGGCAAATCACACCTAAGCCACTAAATGCAACATTTCTCACTCTTCGCTCTTCTTCCAATGCCCGCTCCTGCTCTTCGGTCTGGCGAGCAATTTCCATTACAGAAATGTTTTGTTGTATTTTTGATGACAAAATCGAGTCTTTGAGGGCATTGCTGAGTTGAATATATTTCCATGCTTCAGAGTATTTTTTCATATCGGCATAGGTTTCCGCAAGATTTTCGTAATTCATGCGAAGTTCATTACGAAGTTCATACCTCTGACCGACAGCAATACCCTTCAATGCGAATGACTCAGCAAGTTGGAGATTTCCCATGTGGTGGTAGGCGATACCAGAGAAACAATATGCACGGGCAAGATTTACATATCCTGCATTTTTAGCAAATACCAATAGAAGCGAGATAGCGGAATCCAAGTATCGCAGTCCTTCTTGAAAATTTCCTTGCAAAACATAAATCTCTCCAATACCACCCAAAGAACGACCAATATTCAGGGAATCACGTAGTTTTTTTCTAATCACAAAAGCTCGAAATGAATAGTACAGTGCCGAATCGTACCTCTTGAGTGCACACAGATCGCCCGCGATATTTGCAAGCGACCATGCAATACCTAAGCTATCATTAAGTATACTTGCAAAATGACCTGATAATCGCTTGTAATACATTGATTTTTCATATTGTTCTAATCGCGTGTATAAAGTCCCTAATTCAGCATAAACGCCACGTTGCAAGCGACGTTGCAAATTATTATCATTCAGTTTCTTCGCTATGCTCAAAGATTGTTGTTGATAGGTATAGGCAGAGTCATAATATCCCCGAAGGCAAAAATTCGCTCCAAGAGCACATAATTGAGAGCCCAACCATCGTTTATCTTCAATCTTTTCCGCTATTATGACGGAAGTTCTATGAGCTTGTAAGGCACTATCCAACTGACCATTATTCCAGTAGTACCGGTTCATTTTCCGAAGCAGCAGAATGCGTGTTGTGTCGTGCTGTGCTTGACAATACGCACGTTTCAACGAATCAATCTTCGCCGTTTGTGCCTGAGTCAAAACAGATGAAAAAATCCCAGCCAACCACATTACAATAATGCGCCTACAATAATGATATTTTACGTCTTGTTGCATCATGTCTCCGAATAGTGTATTTATCAAGTTTTTTCGTAATTTAGCCATAAAAATTTCTTCTCCACAAAATAATGTATGCCATGACCGACCAAGAACTCAAAGACCTCGTTGCCTCGCTTGCCGAAGACACAAAACGCATGAAAGTTGAAGCAGAGAAACGCGCCGCTGAAGCCGACAAACGGTCTGCTGAAGCCAATATAAGTATCGAAGAATTAAAAGCAATTCAAAAAGAAACCGCTCGACAAATCAGCGAACTGGGCAAACAAATCGGCGGTCTCAGCAATAAATTCGGCACGTTCACCGAAGGTCTTACCTTGCCGTCGGTGCAGAACTTGTTGTTTGAACGCTTTGGCGTGGAAGACTTCATGCCCCGTCGTCGTCGCCGTTTTCAAGGAGAAACTGTCGAACTTGACGCGCTGGGCATTGTCAATGGCTCGCGCAACGAGGCCTATATCGTCGAAATCAAAAGTCATCTCCGTTCCGACGGCGTTGAGCAATTACTCGCTATTATCGCAAAATTTCGTGCCGCGTTTCCTGAATATAACGACAAAAAAGTGTTCGGCATTTTGGTAGCCGCCGATGCAAGTGCCGACGGAGTTCAGGCTGCTAGCAATGCGGGATTCTACCTCATTACCTTCCAAGACGATATTATGCGATTTGAAAGCGACGAGGGTTTTGTGCCAAAAGCGTATTAAATGAGTGTGTTCATTGCAGATTATGCAACAGAGGGGTTGATAGAGTGTGAGTAGTCATGGTTGAGAGCACTCGGCTGGAGTAACTTACCAAAAAAACTTTCACGAGATAACTGAACACCTTGGAGACTGTTTGAAAACTCTTTTTTCTCTCAACTGCCATCGTTAGGATGGCATTCTCTCCCAGAGGGCTATCCATTACCCATAAGTCCAAAAGCTAGTAATGGTGGTCTTTACGAGGGAGAAAAGTGGCGTTGAGCGATGCTCCAAGTACGAACAATATCGGTCAAACGGCTCCATCCTCGCCAAAGGACT